>Ga0210096_1000891_pt1 | contig 10047 bp, 2 predicted proteins | sample China_Galinas_PW_4_FD_184864 | JGI IMG/M metagenome (GOLD analysis project Ga0210096, IMG submission 184864) | Wetland microbial communities from San Francisco Bay, California, USA, that impact long-term carbon sequestration - China_Galinas_PWA_D2... | ecosystem: Environmental > Aquatic > Marine... | reverse complement strand
AAACGTCAGACCCGTCGGCGAGCGCGGTGCCAAGTTCCAGCAGCGCTCGATCGAGTCGCTGCTCGTCCGGGCGCGAATCGGTCGCTGTGTCGCTGCGCCCGAGCGGAACCGGGACCAGTCCCCACCCAACCAACCCGGCGCTGGCGAGTTCCACAACAGCGGGCTGTGATTCGATCGGCGCTTCGACCAGCCAGTGCTGTGGCAGGGCTCGGAACAGCCGCCGCCATGCATCGCGCAAGTCCTCGCGCCCTTCGGCCTGCCCGGTGGTTGGGGTCAGCGCACGATCACCGATGCACCCCCCCAGCCAGTCTGCCACAGCCCGGGCGCCCCGGTCGTCCGTGGCGGGTTGCCGCCCAATCACATGCCGCACGAGCGACTCGGCCCACAGCACCGCTCCCGCCGAATCCAGCGCAGCAGGGGTCACACATCCGAGGAAGCGGCTGAGCCATTCCACCGGCCACGGCGCCGCATCACCGCCGATGCGTGGAGCGCCAGCATGAGTGAACGTAAACGTGTCACAGATAGTCGCGACATGGGCGATCCATTCAGCGCGAACTGCCAGCGGTGCCTGCTCCCACGCCGGGACGGAAAGGTTGATGCTCTCGCCGGGTCTGGACTCGAATCGGATGCCGTCCTCGCGCAAGACCGGAAGCAACACGGCCTCACGGGTCACCGCGTCACGATTGTCTTGGAAAACTTGCGAGGCGGCCACTGCGGAAACGAGGGCGCGGGCTACGGGTTGATCCAGGTCTCTAGTCACACTGGCCAGCAGCGATGGGAGCAGCGGCAGGAGCAACTCGTCCCGGACCGCCCGATTCCACGTTGCCCGGACGGCGCCCACGCCGGCGCCTGCCTCTTCAGTGGTTACGGCAGGGATGGAGCGCCGATCGTGTGACGGCCAGAAGTAGCCGTGCAGTACGATTTCCCAGTCATATGGACCGGACAGGGCGGCGCATTCAACCAGCGGTCCCGGTCGCGGATCTGGATCGTCGTCCAGCGGGAGAAATACTGCCCAACGAACACGTACCGTCGCGCTATCTGCGCGCTTGGCAGTCCGGAGTACTGTTACGGCCGCATGACCGAGTGCCTTCCGAGGAATCGTGCGGACGACACCTCCAACCCATTCCTGCTCGTGCGGCCAATCCGCACGAGCACGGAGCTGGCGGAGCGCGTCGCCACCCAGCGCATCAATGCCCTGCACCTCCCAAACCCGTTCACCCGCACTTATGCCGCCCCCGAACGAGCGACGGAAGGCGGGTCGGTCAGCAATAGGCCGGCCCACCCACGCCCCTGCTACGAAGCCGGGGCGCTCTACATGGACGAGGGCTTCGACAGCTCCGCCCTCGCCGGAGGCGCCGATAGCCTTGATCGAGCGGATGTGGCCGCACTGGGCGAGGAGCAGGGCCAAACCGTCGGGACTTCTGAACCACTCCCGTACCGCGTCGGGCGATGGGCAGAACTCAGCCAGTCCATATAACCGGCCTTCTGCGCGATCGAGGTGTGCCCGCAGCCTGAGCGGGACCCAAACGAGAAGGCCGTTCCGGAAGCCGCTCAGGAGACTCGTGGCAGCGGCTCGCAGGCGGTCCACGTCCGCATCATCGACCCAATCCCAGTCAGGGTGAATCGGATCGGCGTCACCGCTCTCGCCGGTGCCGGCCCATGGATTGAGCACTCCGGGCCGGAGGAGATCGTTCTCGGCGCCAAAATAAACGACAGCCTCGCAGATATGGAAAGCGCTCTTCAGCCCCACGCCGAACCGGCCAACCTTCCCGAGTTCCTCTGCCTTGGAGCCGCCAAGCGCCTGATGGATCCCCTTCCAGTCCCGCTCTCGGAAGGGCCCATCGTTCGCGACGAGCAGGGCCGGTCCCCTAAGGAGAGAATTTGCGGCGTCGGGAAGGCCCTGGTCGAGAACTACGAACACCAGTCGTGACGCCTCGGCGTCATCAGCGTTCTGGACGAGTTCTCTTACGAGCGTCCGGCCATCACCTGCGTCCTTGTAGGCGTCCTGGAGCAGCGTCTGGATGGTCCGCACCTCGTCGAGGGCACTGCGTTCTATGCGCGCGTTTGGGCGCCGCTCTATCTGTGACATGAGGTGCTTCTCGGCCAAGTATGTGTCGCAAACGTACGAGGAGATGGACCACGTGTCGATCTACTGCGTGGACCACCCCATCGCTGGGGCAGAAGCTGCTGAAACCGCTTGCCCCCTTCGCCCCCGGACTTCCCTTGCGCGGATGACTGTAGGAACGAACTACTCGAGCAATCTCGTAACAGCCGCAACACCCTCGACGTTCGTGAGAGTCTCATGCATTAGCTCGCATTCCACTGTGCTGATCTCATAGAGTTCTCGCACCTTGCCTTCCAGCTCGAGATCGGTAGACCTATCGTAGGAACTCAGAATGCGCCTTACGAGACGGCAGATGTCGCCGTGCAGTTCCACTTCGCGCGTACTACACCAATCGATCCGCCTGACAGGGAGTTGAAACACGCGTCCCATGGTCCAGCGAGGAAAGCTCTGCCATTCCGACTGACCCGTCTGGGTAAGCACGTAGTAAGTCATTAGCCTGGAATTGAGCACGCCGAGCAAATACTCATGCTGGTATCCTAGCGTTTGGGCCGCTGAAGCAAGAGACAGCAAATAGACGCTCTGGGGCACATACGCATTGAGGTTGCTGTCCAATGTGGCGGTGACGCCAATGCCTGTCTGCCGAAATAGAATTTTCGGGCTCTGATATAACGCAGCCGCCTTGTAATCGATTCCCTGTTTTGAGGTATCAATAGACTTCACCTTGCGGATGCGATAGCGATCGAAGTCACTCCCATCGATATAGGCCGTCGGATAGACGCCTTGATCTGCAACGAGGCTTGTCTGCGCCGCCGCCTCTCCCATGGCAAAGACAGCACCGCAAGCGGAGCATTCTTTACTTTGGAACACACCCTTGCGCTTGACAGGCGGGGGAGACCATGTGCGACAGCTCGGACATTGCACCACAAATGCGTCACTGTTTAGCTCGATGCCCCGTCCGCGTTCGACGAGTGCACCCCACTCGATCGGCTGCGCCTCGATCTTTAGCATGAGTTGCTCATGGGGTCCAGTCGCAGCAAGCGAAATCGTAGCCGCCTTCCTGGCTCGCATCGAATCTTGGCTACAGGACACACCCCGTGTCGCTAGCAGGTCTCTCAGCAAATGACCGGAACGCCTATCCGCCTTCTGCACGACGAGACCTCTAAACTGGTGCCCGGCTGGTGGTGCTCCTCGCTGAGCAGTCAGCAGGATCGAGCCGCGAAACACATCCTCGAAGACTCCCTCTCCCAGCTTGATGACCTCCACTAGAGTATGACTCACCGAAAGGATCTCTCGAATCGGGCGCTGATCCTCATTTACGAGCATACTGTCCGGAAGCACGAATCCAACTGCGCGCGAACCGGCGACCAGGGTGAGGCCGCGCTCAAGGAACAGAAATGCAGTATCGAACTGACCAACGGCCGTTTTCAGTCCCACTAACGCACCCGCGGGAACATCGACGGCCGCGCCCCACGGAGGATTGCCTACCACTGCGTCGAACCCGCCGCGCGCGAACACCTGTGGGAACGCCAGAGGCCAGTGCAGCACACTGGCAGCACGGCAAGCAGCCCGCGCCGCCGTTGCTACCGTGTGATCCGGCGGCAACGCGCCTTCCAGCGCCATGAGCAACGTGCCCGTTGTCGAAAACCGGCCGGCCGCGGCCGAGTCGGTTAGCAGCTTCTCACCGGGGCCGAGCCGCTTCGGCATCAGGAACGCGCCGAGAAACAGGTCGGCAGCGAGTGCTGCCGCGCTGTCTGCGGCGCTTGCCCGCAGCGCCTCGAAGCGCTGCCGCTTCGCCTCTACACTCTCGATGCTGTCGTCGCCCAGCTCATCGAGGCCGGCGAATCCGTCGCTGAGCTCCGGATAACGCAACGCCGCCTCCATCTGCTTGCTGTGCTTCCGCTTCTCGAGCTGCTTCAGCGCTGCACGGTTCAGTTTCGCAAGCGTTTTCGCTACCGCTTTGTCGTCGCCGGTCAGCGCTTTAAAAGCGTCGTCAGGGATACCGTTCCTCAGCACGCCCAGGTCGAGCAGGCCCAGCAACGCATCGCCCTGCACGAGATGGTGGTCGAGGAAGCCCAGGGCACGGTCGGGCGTATACGTCTCGAGCCAGAGCGACATGCGCGCCAGCTCGAGCGCCATCGGGTTCCGGTCCACGCCGTGAATGCAGTGTGTGACGACGTCGCGCAGCGCCAGCCGGTACTCGTGCGCACCGGGCGTACCGCCGGTTCGCACTGAAGCAAGTCGCGTCGCCAGGCGGCGGGCTGCGGCGAGGAGGAAATGGCCGCTGCCGCAGGCGGGGTCGATGACAGTGATCGAGAGAAGTGCGCGTTCCGCGTCATCGTCCGCAGCGAGCCGCGCGTCGATGACCGGCTCCAGGGCGGTGTCCAGGAGCTGCTGCACGAGTGAATCGGGTGTGTAGTAGCTCCCGGTCAGCTTGCGCTCGTTGCCGGCGGATTCGTCGCGGCCAGCGAACGTGAATGAGCGGCCGTCGTCGCTGATGCGTGGAACCAGCTCGAGCAGCGACTCATAGATGCTGCCGAGCTCCTCCGGGCCCATGTCCTTCCAGTTGACGCGAGACAGGCCGGAGGACTGCCGCAGCCAACCCAGCCGGAACACGGATTCCAGCAATGCACGATTGCCGAGGTCTGACGCGTCCAGGTGCACGCACTGCGCAGGCGCGAACAGGCCGCCCAATTCCGGAAGGCCGAGCTGCGGCTCGCCGCCCGCACGACCCAAACCGGCGAACACGGGACGCAATGCCGACCACTTGTCGTGATGTCGATCGCGCTGGCTGCGCCGGATCGAGCGATCGACGAGGCGTCTAATAGCGTAGCCATCGGCATACAACGCGCGCCTTTCGGGCGCGACATTGTCGTCGTGTAGGATGCCCCGTTCCTCCACCGTCACGAGAAAGATCATCCGGTAGACGAGACGAAGCAGTTCGTTGAAGTACTCGGCCGGTGTCAGATCACCGGTTGCGAGCGCCTGGCGGAGCGCGGCGTTCGACGGCTCGGACAGGAATCCCTGACCGAGAGCCAGGAGCGCAGCCTCGACGCCATCGCGCAACTGCTCGCGGGCACGAGTACCCGCCTCGCGGGCTGCGTCGCGCCACCGTTCCAGCGAACATTCAGACGGCTCGCCGGCAAAGCGCGTGGCGTGCACGATCAGCCACAGCACGGAGAAGTCCGCGAAGCGGTCTTCGTCGAAGATCCGCTCGAGGTCGGCCTCGATCCACGCGGGGCGGGTGAGGCTGGTGTTGTCGCGTCCGATGCGGAGCCGCACGCCGTTACTGGCAATGCCCCACAACGAGTCGTCGCTCGCGTTCAGATACTCCTGAAGACTACCCCACGCGCTGCGGCGACGTCCGCCTTCGCCATGGCGCGCGGTCGGCGTATCCAGACCGTCGCCGGCTACACCCACGACCACAGGCACGAGGCCATCCGAAGACTCGTAGCCAATGGTGAAGCCGCGGCCCTGCAGCTCGCGATGGCTACCCGCCGCCAGCCCGGTGAAGCCGAACACCTGTACGAGGAGCGCCGAGACGAAACGATCGGTTGCGCGCTCCCCGTCATCCTTCGCATGCTCGCGTTGCTTGGCGAAATCGGCGTACAGAGCTTCCGCCATGCGCCAGTAGCGCGTGATCTCGTCCCGCAACTCCAGGCCCTTCGGTACGCCGTAGTCCGCCGGCTTCTGGAGCGGCGCGTCCAGCGCCGCCACCTTTGTCAGCCATTCCGGGGGGAGAAGGCCGCCCTCGAGAGTGAGGGCGTCGAAGAGGATCCTTGCGTCCATTCTCGCCGCCATCGTCAGCTCACCGGTAGCAGGACCGCGGCAGCGATCACGTCCACCGGCAGCAGCGCCCGGACATCGTACCGGCCCCGCGCTTCGGCGGCTTCGCGAACGCGGCGGTGATCCGCGAGCAGCGATTCCGCCTGCCGCGACGCCACCTCCTCCAACTGCTCGCGGAGCGCTGGCAGGCCCTCAAGCGTATCGGCGAGCACTCGCGCACGAACGTGGCCCGGCAGGTCTCCTGCGGCCTCCGCATCGAGCAAGCGGAGCACGTGCTCGCCCGTCTCCAGCGCCGCTGCAGACGTCCCGACCAGGGCCACGGGGAGCGCCTCTTCCACGAGCAACGTGCGGCTCCGATCATGTCGCGACCACGTGAGCTGATGGCGGAGTCGCAGCAGCAGCACCGTCGTCTGCTTCTCGACGGCCGGCGATCGCCACACGGCGGCCCGGCCGAGCCGCGCGAACGTGCCGCGGTCCGCGCCGTCGTCCAGCGCGCGCTCCAGCAGGTCGTCCGCAAGCGCCGCGGCCAGAGGATGACTACGGTGGATGAAACGCGCACCGGGTGCGGGCGGCTGCGCGAAATCAATGCGAATGGTACCGTCCAAGGCATCCGCGACGAGCCGCTCACGCAACAATTCCGGGAGTGCACCCAGCGGCGCGCGCGCACCGCGCGGCAGCGGCTCCAGCGCCGCGTCCAGCCGCGCCATGGAGCGACCGACGAACCGGCGCACATCCTCCTGGCTGCCAAGGGCGCGCTGCATCCGCTGCCACTCGGGAAGCACCTCCTCCGGCTTCAGGCGGCGCTGAGCGAACACTGTCCGGTTCGCCTTCGCCTTCTCCGCGAGGTTCGTCCACCGCGCTTCCAGCTCCTTCGCCTCGTCGAGTTGCTCGAAATCGAACAACTCCGTCTGACGGCTGAACTGGCCGCGCCGCAGCATCACCGCGCGCATCAACGCCTCGGTAACGGAATGGCCTTCGTCCGGCACCGGCACCGGCACGCCCAGCTCGCGGGCGATGCGCTTCGCCTTGCGCAGAATCACGCTGAGCACCGCGCCATCGACCGGGTTGTTCTGCCCGTAGATCAGGCTCGCCCGCACGACCTCCTTCGGCTGCCCGTAGCGATCGACCCTTCCTTCGCGTTGTTCGTGGCGTGTAGGATTCCAACTCAGGTCGTAATGCACGACCGCGTCGAAGTACGCCTGAAGATTCACACCTTCAGAGAGACAGTCCGTCGCAACGAGCACACGCGACGCGTGCTCACCCAGCGCCTCCACCCGACGGACGCGCTCCTCGGTCGGGAACTCGCCCGTCACCACTACGACCTCGGTGCTCTTCAGCCGCGCCTGCAGATGCTCCTTCACGTAGTGCGCAGTGGCGACATAGCGGCAGAAGATGACTGGCGAAAAGCCGTCCTTCACCAGCGTCTCGACATGCTGGAGCAGCAGTGCCAGCTTCGGGTCGCCCCGGTCGCCAGCCAGGTGCTGGGCCGCCTGCACCAACTCCGCGAGACGGGGGTCACCGGAGTCGGCGCCCGGCTCCACATCGTCCTCCGGCAGGTCTTCGGCAGAACCGTCGAACACACGCTCCGCAAGCTCCTCATCGGCTTCTGTGCCGAGGCCCATGCGCGTGCGCAGCGCCTGCGCGGCCGCGGCCGGACTGCTGGAGACGCAGCGCATCAGCGCGAGCGTCCCCCAGAACGTGAGACGCTGGCGGCGCTCATCGCCTGACGCCGCAGTCGTCACATCGGCACAGTAGGCCAGCACCTTCTCGAAGAACGACTCCCACGGTCCCGTCAGCCGGTATGTGAGCTCCGTGACTTCGCGCTGCGGGAAGATGCGCGCTTCCATCCACTCGTCGATGTCAGGACGCCGTCGCTGCACGAAATGCGATGCGAGTTGTTCGCGCAGCCGCGCACGATCGGGATCGTCCGGATCGGCCAGCCGAGTGAACATTGGATCGAGCAGGCCAAGCAATCGGAAGAACGCTTCCTCGTCTCCACTGTGCGGCGTTGCCGTGAGTAGCACCATGTGACGGTCACGATTCTCCGACAATGCCCGCAGCAGCTCGTATCTCAGGTGCCGTCCCGCGCCCGTGTTCGAGCAGGTGTGCGCCTCGTCCACGAGGACCATGGATGGACACGCGCGCACGAAATCGTGCCGGCGTCGCTCACTCTTGATGTAGTCGAGACTGACGACAGTGAACGGGTGCAACGAGAAGATCGATTCATTGATGGGCAGCCCACGCTCCAGCCGAGATGCGCTGCTCGCCGTCACTGCGGTCGCCTTGATGTGAAAGCGGACGTCCAGCTCCTGCACCCACTGCTCGACCAGGTGCGGCGGACACAGCACCGCGAACGCGCTCACCTCGCCGCGATCGTACAGCTCACGCGCGATCAGCCCGGCCTCAATGGTCTTTCCGATGCCCACGTCGTCCGCGATGAGCAGCCGTACCGGATCCTGCCGCAGCGCCATGAGCAACGGCACCAACTGATATGCCCGCGGCTCGAACGCGAGATTGCCGAATGAACGGAACGGTCCCGCTCCACGCCGCAGCGAAAGCAGCAACGCGTCCCGCAGAAGCTGCATGGCCTCCTGCCCCGCCTGGGGCTCCGCTGGAGGCGGCGGGAACGTGGCCGGGCCGACGTCGGGCTCGATGGCCATATGCAGCAGCGCCGCATCTTCCTCCGAGCCGGACAGCGGACGGAGCCGGAGCACGTCCGTCGTGCTACCGGGCAGGACAATCCATTCCCGCCCGCGGGCGCGGACGAGGGCGCCAGGTGAGTAGAGTGCTGTGCTCATGCGTCGAGTGTCGGTGTCAGGAGTCGAGCGAGCCGCGCGAACGTCGGCGCCCACATGTTCATGTCTGCAGCGAAGCGCACGAACGTGTAGCCGCGCTCTTCCCATTCGTGCTGCAACTCGCGCGGCGTGTCAGGCAGCGCCACGGCCACGAGGTCTCCGGTCCATTGCAGCACGACGTGCTCACCGACTATTGACCGAACAGGTGCCGGCGCGCCCTGCAATGCCTCGGCGGCCGCGGCGCGCCAGCGCGCCTCCCAGCTCTGCTGGTCGATGGCTTCTACATCTTCAGGCTCCGGCTCAGGCGAATCGGCGAGAGATGTCGTGACGCGCGCGAGCCTGAGGAGAATCTCGCGCACCGCGGCGTCGCGCCGGTCGATGTGCTCGTGATCGGTCTGGTTGTAGTAGGACAGCAGACAGCGGTAGCAGCCTGCAACGCACTCCGTACCCTCCACATCGACGAGCGCGTGCCGCTCGGGCAACTGCGCCGCATCGTCCGGCATGTTCAAGTGCATGATTCGCAGCGCTTCCATAGCCACACGCGCGAGCGCATCAGGCTCGTGGACGAGCCGCGTCAGCACGCCCGCGCCGCCTTCAGTCGCCTCATAGAGCAGCAGCCCGCGACGATCCTTGCCGTCGGGTAGCGGCTCCGCCAGGATCTCGCCTTCTTCGAGCTGATAGGCTGCCTCGATGCCACGCGTCAGGGCATGCTGAAGCGTTGCCAGCGTACGGAGTTCCACCGGAGTGGCCGGCATGAGGTGAAGCGCGTTTTTCTGGTCCTGCACGTAGGGCACGATACGTTGCGGCGGCGTGCTGTCAGGATCCGGCTGTTCGGGCTCGTCGTCCTCGCCCTTCGCCCAGTAGCCGGTCCGCGGATTGATGTGGTAGCCGAAGACATTGCGATCGCGGCGCCGGCGCAAGCCCTTGTTGATGCGCGTGATCGTCGCACCAGCGCCGTACCGAAGCGTCAGGATGTCGCCGGCTGCATCGGCGGCCTGCACCGCCCGCGTATCAGCGCGGCCGTTTCGCACCGCCCACTGGAAGACCGTCTGCAACTCGAACGCCTGCCGCTGCCGGTCCTCGTCGTTTGCCGTAATGCGAATGGTCGGCCAGGTGTCCACGTTCTCGATGCGGTAAAGACGGTTGATGACCTGTGCGCCGCCCAGGGGCGTTCCGCACGCGTGACAGCCGTTGACGTCATCACGAAAATGCGCCGCGCCGCATGATGCGCAGATCCGCGCTGATACCGTGGCCAGTTCCGGCGCCGCGCTCGTGTCGCCGCTCGTGCCGACCGTCAGCCGCGCCGCCACCACGCGATAAGCCCGGCCTTCGTGGTAGACCAGGCTGCGTGGCCCGAATTCGGCGATGCCGAGGAAGCGTGGCCGCTGCAGGAAGCCCTGCCTT
>Ga0210096_1000890_pt1 | contig 10050 bp, 4 predicted proteins | sample China_Galinas_PW_4_FD_184864 | JGI IMG/M metagenome (GOLD analysis project Ga0210096, IMG submission 184864) | Wetland microbial communities from San Francisco Bay, California, USA, that impact long-term carbon sequestration - China_Galinas_PWA_D2... | ecosystem: Environmental > Aquatic > Marine... | reverse complement strand
GCGGGACTTCCACGTGCATGTCGATGCGGTCCAGCAGCGGGCCGGAGATCCGGTTTCGATAGCGCTGCACCTGTTCGCAGGTGCAATGGCAGCGTCCGCCCGGATCGCCCAGCCAGCCGCAGGGGCACCGTTGCGTTGCCTTTTTGCCATTTAAAGCTAAAGGTAGAAAGATCAGACGGTTATAAGAAGCTGGCCGACTGTAAGTTCCTCGGTGATCACCTCAAGCGCCGCAGGCTCATCCTTGGGCTCAGACAGATCGATGTTGCACCATTATTGGGCATCGACAGTTTCACGCTCAGCAACTGGGAGAAAGGGGCGACCGTACCCATGGTTCAATACTACCCCGCGATAATGGATTTCCTGGGTTACTGTCCCTGTCAGCAGGTCGTGTCATTCGGAGACCGCCTCCGACTTCACCGGACTCACCGAGGTCTCAGCCATCGGGCGCTGGCTAGAGAGATAGGTGTTGATCCAGGGTCAATCTCCCGCTGGGAGTCAGGAGAGAGGGTGCCAGGAAAAGGGATGTCCCAGTTGCTCCGGGATTACTTCCTCACAAAGCTCTGGCAGTAATACCCAAACCTGAAGTACACGTCAAAAATTAGACCTGTTCCAGAAAACTGTCAGAAATGTCCTACAGACATGTAGGAAGTTTTCGGCTATTGTGCCTGGGTACGGGGGATAGGCTGGCAATATCGGCCAATTAGAACAAGTTTAACAATTTCAGGTTTATTACTGATCCTGAAATGGATCGCCTGACTTCCATGGATTAAGAAGAACGATACATGGATAAGCAACAAAACCAACTACTGCGTTCTCTTGCCAAGCGTGTTTTTTGGCCAGCGCACTTTTTGGTGCTGCTGTTGTTATTTCCCTTTATTGCCTCATCGACCCAGTATCCAGCCGGCGATGTAGCCCCACACGGCAATCCGGATGGTTAGCTTAATGTCGCGGATCTGCTGATCCTGAATCGGTTTGTCCTTGGAGAACTATCGCCTACCCCCATAGAGCAATTGATCGCCGATGTAGCCCCGCTGAATGCACCGGATGGAACACTCAATGCGGGAGACATTGCTGTCCTGACAAGGGCTGTTATGGGCTCTGTAACTCTACCACCTGTCGAGATTAATGACGAGCCGCCTCAAATAACCACGCCATCCGGATCGACGACTGATAATCCTTTTACGATCAATGGAACGGCAACACCTGATATTGCAGTGCGACTCTATGTCAATGGCAATCTGCAAGCCGGCACGAATTCAGATCCGGCTACCGGCGCGTATAGCTTCCAGGCAGCCCTATATGACGGCAGTAACTTCATTTACACCACGACCTGGGGCGGTGTATTCGAAAGCCAGCCCAGTCAGACCATTACGATCGACTACACCAATAACCTGAATCGGAATATCGGCGGGTCCGGGCGGATCAGCGCGGATACCGTTTGGACGCCGGGTTCGCCGGCAGAACCCTACACCATTACGAAGATTATCAATGTCGATCCAGGCGTCACCCTGACGGTCATGCCGGGAACGGAGCTTCAGTTCAAGCCGGATACCGGTCTGGAGGTGGAAGGCCGGCTCGTGATCATGGGCGAGACGGGTTCGCCGGTGCTGGTCAAGGGCAATGCCAGCGTCGATCCATCGAATCGCTGGCTGGGCATCAAAACCTTGCCGGGCGCGGATGGGATTAATGTCGATCACGCGCAGTTTGAACTCTCCCGCTATGGGATCGTTGCCACGGAAGGCGAGATTTCCATCACCAACAGCGCATTTCAGGATATTGATGATCCGCAATCTCCACAGGTTGATGTGGATGTCATCGGCATTCACGGCAATGTCTCCAGTGCCCTGATTGCCAACAATCAGTTGAGTGGCTCCATCACCGGAAGTGACTACCTCTCCGGCATCCATGTCACCAATGTGGATGCCGAGATCTCGGGTAATACCATTGACGGTTATGACTTCGGTATCCGGATCGGTTCCGGTGCCAGCCCGAGTGTAGGACCTGATAATGAAATTATCAACAATCGTTACGGTATCAAAATCGAAACCACACCTGGATCAAATGCCGATCCGCAACCAGTAATATTCAGAAACAGTATTTATTCAAATAATTACAACCTGTATGCAACAGATGGGATGGATGATCCAGCCAACTGGCGCCTGGATGCCCGTTCCAACTGGTGGGGCACGAACGATCCGGCAGTGATCGCAACAACAATCACCGATTACTCGGATAGTAACAGTGCTTATGAGGACACGGTGCCCAGTGTCGATTTCACGCGTTTCCTCGATGCGCCGGATGGTAATGAGGATACGGGTGAGTATATATTCGGGCGCATTACGGCGGACACGACAGTTCCCGCCGGTATGCAGTTTGTCGTTATCGGCAAGCTGGCAGTAGCGCCAGGTGTCAATCTGAGTGTCCAGGAAGGTGTGACATTCGAGTTTGTTCCGGATGCCTCAGTACAGGCCTATGGTAATTTGAGTGCGATTGGCATTCCGGGTCAGCCAGTTATTTTCAGCGGCGTTTCCTGGGATACCAGCCTTGAATGGAAAGGCATCTTTGCAAAGGACGGCACCTACACTGTCCTTTCGAATGTGGAGATCGAGCGATCATCCGCAGGCGGGGTTACCCTGCCAAGTGGGATGATTGAAGGATCATACATACACAATAATGGTTACGGTATTTACATCTTTTACGAGGCTGGGCTACTGGCTTCCGAGGAAGTGTCTGTGATCAACAGTCGCATCGAGTATAATAATACGAGCGGGAGCTCTGGTGCGAACAACAGTGGAATATATGTTGTTGGGTTGAACCAGACGGGTTGTACGACATGCTCTCCAGTACCGACAATAACTGGAAACTTGATCAGCGGACATTCGAAGGGAGTCAATTTCAGTTATGGTGCGGGCAATCTAAGAGAGAATTCAATAAGTAATAATACATATGGAATTTATCAGTACAGTTATCAACCCAGTAAAGCCCTATGGATCGGCGACCAAAATGATCGTCCTTATGGGAATGATATTATTGGTAATAATGTGGGCATTGAAATTACAGGGACTGGACACACCGCAGGGCCTGCTTTTGACACACCAAACATAAAATATAACAATATTGTCAATAATTCACTCTATAATTTAGAAATTATATTGTCAGGATCGTATAGTTATTACTCTACAGAAAAAGCAGAATATAACTGGTGGGGTGTTGTTACGAGCAGTGAGATTGCGGATACGATCCATGATGAATTGCCCAATACCCCGAATTTTGATTATTCACCTTGGTATACTTCTGGGCCTGCATTTCACCGTCCATTCATCGATCTTTATTCATCAGATCTTACGGGTTCGTCATTAATGCTTGCCGGTATAGCCGGCCCATTTCAAGAGGTTGATGTTTATATAAATAGCCTTCTGCAAGGTACGGCAACAGCAGATACAAATGGTTTTTTCAGTTTAGCGCTGCAACTTGCAGCGGGAACAAATCAGATATATGCAATTGCGAGAGAGGGTACGGAAGAAAGCTATCCGTCCAGTACCATATCAATAGAATTCTTACCATCCGTACTACCCGAAATTCCCGTTCTGAATCCAGTACACAGCGAGACGGAGAGTAACCCCTTCCCTATCTCGGGATATGCGAAAGCAGATACGACAGTAAATATCTACGTGAATGGCAGCTACCAGGCTTCAACCACAACGGATAATGACGGCATCTTCAGTTACCTGGCAGCGCTCCAGGACGGCCAGAACTCAATAACTGCCTCAAGCGTTATCGGGGGGAGTGAAACAGCGCATTCGTCGCCACCGGTTGTCGTTACTTATACCAATACGATACCCCGTACCCAGAGCGGCACGCTCACGGTACCGACGGTATGGACAGCCGGTAATGGTGATCCCTATGTGATTACTTCCACGTTGACTATCTCACCGTCCGCAACACTTACGATAGAAGAATGCGCCGTAATCGAATTATCTCCGGGCACCCAGTTGCGGGTGCAGGGTGTGTTAAGCGTGAATGGTGAGTCATCAAATATGGTGCAGTTCACGTCGCAGAATGGTGTCCAGGCAAAGGAGCAGTGGAATTCCATTGAGGTTGAGAATGGTGGCATCGCCAATATCGATCATGCGCTTATCGAATATGGAAATACAGGCGTGTGGTTCAACGGCGGTGGCGGCTCCGTAACGAACAGCACTATCCGAGTAAATAAATATGGTATTTACACGCAGGACAACGGGACCTCAGTCAGAATCAAAGGCAATACAATCGAAAACAACGAATACGGCATTTTAGTATCCAGATTGTCGTCCCCCCAGATTACCGAGCGCAACAGCATCATCAATAATCTCAAATATGGTGTCTATGCTTATGGGACCAGCACGGCAGGCGAAGACCCCATGCCGGTCGTGCGTGAAAACAACCTGTACGGCAACGGCCTGTATGATTATGCAGCAGTCAATTTCTATGACCTGGGTATCGTCCTGGACGCCGGTGGAAACTGGTGGAGCACGACAGATACACAGACCATCGATGCGCAGATATTTGATATCAACGATAATGCCAGTATTTCCCCGACGGTGGCCTATCTGCCGATTCAGCAGGTGCTGATAGAAAGCGATCATCCATTACAGCCAACAGTAGATCAGGGCATTTCCCTGACTAACCAGCCGGTCTATACGGTAACCGGGGCAGCAGAACCAGGACGTAGCATTCAGTTATATACCAACGGACAGCTTGCCGGAACAACAACGGCGGATGCGAGTGACGGCTCTTTCTCGGTATCCGGGACGTTATCCGAAGGAGCGAATACCCTTGCAGTGACCACCTCCAATGGCACCGTCGAAAGCATTCCGTCCGATACCTTGAACGTGGTGCTCGATACCATCCCGCCTGTCATTACCCTCACCCATCCGACGGACGGTGCCCTGGTGAACTATGCAACCTTTATCGGTCAGCTCGACGAGCCGGGGGTCATCACAGTTGCCGCAGAATCCGTTGCCACCAATCCCGATAACAGCTTTGCACTCGCGCTTGCGGGATTGTCCGACGGTGGCCATACCTTCCAGGTCGATGCCACGGATTTGGCGGGTAACAGCACGATCTCGAATGCCAGCTCGGTCAGCGTGTCATTTACCCTGGACAGCGAGCCGCCGGCGATTCCGGATACCAGCCAGATCGATGTGGGGGATTCCACAGGCGGGATTTCGAGTATCTCGGCACCTGTAGGAAGTGCGACCTCTGGGGATACGGTTAGCTTGACCAATTCCCGGACCGGGGAATCGGTACAGGTCCTTGTAGCGGCCGATGGCAGCTACAGCACCACTATTGGCTCCCAGGATGGCGATGAGATCGTCATCCTGATCAATGACCCGGCCGGCAATACCACCGCTTCGCGCATTCTACAGGTAGCCGGAACCGCGCCTGCCGTGAGCCTGTCATTGATTCCATCGCTGGATGGCAGCACGGTCGATGAGGATCATGTGGCGGTCAGCGGCACTTTTACTGGCCCGGCCAATGTCGGAATTACCGTCAATGGCACAACCGCCCAGATCATCGGAAACACCTTCTGTGCCGGTGACGTGCTGCTGGATAACGGTGCCAACACCCTGACCGTGACTGCTATGGCACCGGACGGTTCGACAAGCTCACAATCGCCGATAGTCACCAGCACCGGGAGCAGTCCGGTGGAACTGGAGGTCGATCAAGAGACCGGCTTTGCCCCGCACACGGCGACCTTCAGCCTCACAGATAATACCGGGGCCACCCTGACCACGATTGAGTATGACGTGGACGGTAATGGGACGCCGGACTACACCACATCAGATCCCGCAGCCACAATCCAGCACACCTATACAACGCCGGGCTGCTATATCGCAACAGTTACTGCTACCGATGATGCAGCTGGGGCGTATATCGGAAGACGAACGGTTGTCGTATTGGATGCAAAAAAACAAGTGGGTGGTTTGCAAGGTGTCTATTATCGGATGCTGGAAGCTTTGAGAAATGGGGATATCCCTGCTGCGAAGAATTATTTCGCAGCTACCAGCCAAGATAAATATGAAACGATCTTCACCGCAATGCAGGCTGGATTAAGCAGCATCGTGGATTCCTTGGGAACAATTGCGCAAACACAGGCTGGTAATGATTTGGCTGAGATTACAGTAAAACGGGAAAAGGACGGGATACCTTATTTGTATACCATAAACCTGATCCGGGGAGAATCTGGCATGTGGCGTATAGAGGGCATGTAATTATGCGTAAATTAGGTAAATACCCATGGGCATTGCTACTGTTTACTGCTCTTATTTTACAGACTGCCTGCAGCCCGGCATCGCAACCGGTGGAAGGTGTTATCACGAATTATGAGACGGGCGAGCCGGTTCCTGATGCCTACGTGGCTGCGCTCTGGACCGGTACGGCGGGCGGACTGGGTCATGGCGGAGGCGCGATTTGTTTTCATGTGGAAGTGACAAAGACTGATGAGAACGGTCGCTATCATATTCCGGCGCCGGAGATACGGCCGGAATATGCGAACTATCCCAAGCCACGAATTTTAATAATTTCTTACAAGCAAGGATATAGATGGGCAGAGTGGGTCAATGGTGTGCCATCGCCGTGGGATCAGTTGATCGAAACTGATGAAACCTCGGAGGCGAGGATGCATTCCTTGCATGACGTAATAAAAAACACGCATTGTGATCAAGCAGGGGACGGTGATAAAAATCTGCTTCCATTATACGAGGCGCTTTATGCGGATGCCGAGCAGGCAGTTAAAACTAAAGAAGATAAAAAATATTCATATTTTATTCTTAATCAAATAGAAGATCAGACGCTTGGTGGTGAAGAAGCCCTAGAAAGATATTATGAAAGAACGAGAAATCTTCGATGATTAGAATAATAAACCAGTTTATACTGGCGTTTATATTATGTGTCCCGCAAATTTCTGTTGCTTTTGAGCTAGCTACTCACGGGCTCCTAACATATAAAACTTACCAGGCATCAACAATAGCAGATGGGGATTTTCTTGGAACATTAGGAATAGAAAACTCTGTCAGCCCTTTTGGAAATATCTATATTGATACAAGTAATACAGATATTATCTTTCGAGGTGCACCAGTAATTAGATTTCCTGCACAAATTATTCGTAAAGATTTGAACTTGGTAGATGATGTTTTTACTGTTGTAAGTTGGTTAATGCGAGGCTCAATTCGTGAGGATGATAATAATAGCCACAACTTTTTACTATGCAATATTAAGTCTCTTAATGAAGGCAATGGCGATCCAGATCCTTATCCGGATCCACCAGAACGCCCCATCAATCATTTCTATGACCCTGTAAATGACAGTGGGTTATCTCTTCTGTCTTTGAATACGGAGAAAAACCCGGACTGGGCTATCGGGGTGGATGATGCCTTTGCTACTACTTTGGCAAAAGACACCACTCGCCGTAATCATTTTACCGTGTTTGATGCCATAGAGTCGATGTATCGAGCATTAACGGGCCATGAAAGCACAAATGGAACAGCAAATATAGGACCAGATGGCTATGTGGGGCCGCATGATGTTTTGCGAAGTGCATACTGGGCGACAACGTTCCGTTCGCTTGGCGACATTGTTCACCTTGTCGAGGATGTTGCGCAGCCTCAACATACACGGAATGACCCACATTCCGGTGATTGCTTGGATGTGTTCAACGGAATCTTTGGGCACGAAAGCTTCTTTGAAAGTTATCTTGAAGCGAGAGTTACTAATCAATCGAATGCTATCGACAAAGTGGCAGAGACCGATATCGAGGTAACTAATTATCCTGAGCTTGTGATTAGTGATTACCCAAAACCAATATTCAATCGATACAGCGATTATTGGAGTACACGGGAAGGACAGAATGGGCGCGGGATGGCGGATTATAGTAACCGGGAATTTTTTTCGGCAGGTAGAAATCTGAGCGATCGGGATAATTTTGGTTTAGGTCCCTACTATTATGATGAGCCGAGTAATGATCCAGGTACTTATAATACAATTTATAGCTGGAGTGATGCCGGAGGTTATCATACCTACTTGGCAGATGCGGTTGAGGATAAATTGAATCAATCAGAAACAGTAACAAATATCACTACAAAGCAAAGTCTATTAGGTGATGCAATAAGTTATTGGGGTGGTGTCGCTGATTATAGCTACAGTCTTGACCAGAATATCTATGATATTCAGGCGGATTTATTGCTGCCACGCGCTGTCGCATATAGCGCTGGCCTGATCGACTATTTCTTTCGTGGTCGTTTTGAAATTGTCTCCAAGCAGGACGACGCCAGCCAAATGACCGTGAAGATCAAGAATATTTCCCGAATCGGCGATGCACCCGATGGCCTGAGACTCGATGCAGGTACCGATAGTCGTTTCGAGGTCTTTTATGACAAGCCAGACGGGACCCGCGCGAGAATCCCGTTGACATCCGCCGTTGTGGCAGATGCAGCGGGTAATGACGATCCCGGCGCGGTGACAATCAATGCGTCCGGTCAAGCCGTCCTGAATGCAGGGGAAATAGTGGAACCCGATGGCACCATTACCATTTCATTTGATTTGCCGACAGATATGGGCACTGATTTGATTCAGGGCCTGTGGTCACCTTTTACCTTTGTTTACAAAGGCCAGGTGGGTGAAGAAGAAGGAATTGCCGCAATTGTTTTCTCACGTACCAGTATGCTGGCCTTTTATGAGGACTGCAACAACGAAGACTGCGATATAAAGCTAGGATTCCATGCCACCGAATCCAAGGATACAGGCACTACCTGGAAGCACTATACAGATGGCCCGGCCGATCTCACCGATAATTACATTGGCTCGGCAACCTATATCGGCAACAAGGAGATTCTTGCCTACGGAGTCGAATATTCGGGTACTGAAGCGGGTAGCAATTATTTTATCGCGAGGCATTATCATTCTTTCGATGAGGGCAAGACATGAACGGTCGAGCCGGATACCACCCCGCCGGATGGCATCCTGGCCAACTGGCGTTGGAAGCCGGTGGTCTATGTCGGAGAAGGCAATATTGTCACCCTGAGGGTGAGTGACGGAGACCAGTACTACGATGATGAATACAACCATACCAAGGCTTCTTCCTTCCAACTACATAGCTCTATCTATCCGGGCACAACATGGTATAAGCGCGGTCTAATCGGCAACGTTAATTAGCCCGAGAAAATTGTTTACATGGGTAAGGACAGCGCAACGGGTAAACGGATTTACGGAGTGACAGGCAGGATCAATGTACAGAATGGCGTCATGGGCACAGAGCGTGGGTTCTGGCGCTCCGATAACGATGGATTTAACTTCAGTCTCGTGCACAGTTTTGGCAATGCCGAATCGAACAGCCTTGCGCATGTCGTATATGTCGGAAACGACACATTGATTTTGTGTTATTACAACAACGGTTATAAGTTCTACAAGTCAACAGATCGGGGAGTTAACTGGATATATCTGAGTGGTGCACCGGAAACGACCCGTCCGTTCTATAGCAGCCATGATAAAAAGGTATTGTCATTGGATTATCTCGGCGGCACCATTGTGCCTGATCCTCAGGACAGCCAGTCGGTCCTCTACATATCCGTGTTATACCAAACGCTTTCCAATACCCAGGAAATCATCGAATATTTTGTATCTGTTGATGGTGGTATGACCTGGCAGTCTTCACCAGGCCCTGAGAAGACATCGAAAAAGAAATCACCCTCAGATGCATATCCGTCTGATATGAATGCCGCATCATTCCTGATGCAGGTGGGCGATGATGGCGCTATTCCGGGCCTATATGACTGAACGGTAATACCATGCGCTGAATGCAGGTAAGTATTGGCTGATTTGAATGACTATTGACTCATCAAGGGAACAGATCGCTTGATAAACGGTTAAACACGTTTTAAATTAGTCGGTCCAGCTTGCGGTAGTGGATTGCTTCGGTGAGGTGTCTTGTCGCAATGGCTTCCGCTGCCTCCATGTCCGCAATCGTGCGGGCCAGTTTCAGGATGCGGTGGTAGGCGCGCGCGGAGAGCTGCA
>Ga0210096_1000888_pt1 | contig 10067 bp, 5 predicted proteins | sample China_Galinas_PW_4_FD_184864 | JGI IMG/M metagenome (GOLD analysis project Ga0210096, IMG submission 184864) | Wetland microbial communities from San Francisco Bay, California, USA, that impact long-term carbon sequestration - China_Galinas_PWA_D2... | ecosystem: Environmental > Aquatic > Marine... | reverse complement strand
AAGCTAACCAGCTTGCGAGGGCAACACAATGAACATGACAGCAATGCAAGTTCTTGAAAGAGATTTTGATGCTGAAATGGCGCACAGAGGTAGCAAGTCTGCCGTTGAGCGCCTTGTTATGCGAGAACAAGAATGTAAAAAGCACATAGCCAGATATACACAAATAAAAGTGGATATGATGAACATCTCACTTCCTGAAATAATCGTGTGGCCAGATGGTAAAGTCGAGACTAAATACAACTGGACTCCTGAACAGGAAAAAACTTTAGCGCTGGTTGATGAAGCTATTGAACGTATTATTAAAAGCTACGGATTCACAACCGCATAACAACTAGCTAACGGGCGGCGTAGCCGTCCCTGTTGAGCGCCTGGTTAGGTGCGGGAGGTGGGGTGATGGCTTGTAATAATCCACGTTGCTATTATGGAAAGGTTCCTGTTAATCAAGGTGAAGCTCTTGCGCCTTGTCCTGAATGTACTGTGCAGGAGGGTAGGGTGATGACGTTTGATATTTGGTTCAGTCAACAAAACGATATGGCTCTACGCCCTATGGATAAAAGGTGGATAACTGATGATTTGGAACGTGCCTACAACGCAGGAATCATCGAGGGTATGGAGCGAGCTGCTGAAATCGCTGATGAACTACACATAGATTGGCCTGAAAGGTATTGTGATAATGGGGATGCAGCAAAAGCCATCCGCAAATCACTGAACCAGGCTGAAGCCGATGACAAAACAAAAGAAAAACCGGAGCCCGCTGCACCGTAAGCTCAAGCGCGGCAGGCTCCGGTATCTGTTAATGCTCAGTCGCCGCTACCAGGGTCGGGCTCGCCTGCCGGCTCGTCGTTATCGGGGATATTGAAGGCGTCGCGGAATGACTGAATGAACGGCAGTACGGCATCGTCCACCTTGTTGTCAGTCTCGGCAATATGATCTTCCACCTTGTCGAGCACCCCATCGATAAAACCTTTGGCGGCCTCGATGAACGGCCGGAACGTCTCCGGTGTCAGCATACCGGCAATGATTTCGGCAACCTTTACTTTCAGCAGATCCAGCATAATTGCATCCTCTCAGTTGATTAACGGGATACATCCGTACCCCATGACAGCACCCTCATGAACAACAGGGTTATATTGAAACAGTCCTATACAAATGTCCAGTCCCGTATCAAACCACCAGCGTAGTCCAATGACGGGTAGATCGTTCATCATCCCATATAATCTCTTGGAACCTGGAAGTGAACGTAATCATCAAAACTCTGGTCATCCCAATCCCTGTCACCGTCCCAATCACGGCCCCAGGTGATCGGTATTCCCATTTCTGAGGCAATGGCTATCCCTACACCACCAAGGACCCAGAAGCTACGCAGATCATTCCAGTCAATCGGGTACGGTGCCAGATCAATAGCATGACCCCAGCCTGTATCCTGAACAAGGTGATAGGATTTCATTGTCTTGCTGGCGCCTATGCTTACCATGTGCCGCTGCTCTTCTTCAGTGCGAACACCGTAAATAACTGTGCAGTCGAAAGCAGTCACCACCCTGAATGCCCAGTCAACCAGCCGTGGATGTACTCCCTCGAGGCGCTCCATAGATTTCTTCCCGAATTTTGCCATGAGATTCCCCTATTCCATGCCGAACGTCTTGGCAGCATCTTTGCGTAAGTTTTCTTCCTTGGCTTCAATATTCTCCATTTCCCGATAAAATTCATCGTCATCGATCAGGTTACGATTGTGGTCATTAATCAGCATTCTTGCCTGCTGTTTTAACTGTTTCTCAACAGATTTGTAGGCAAATTCATGAAACTGGAATCCCAGATTAACATCATGCGGGGCTATTTTAACGCCCAGGCTGGACAGGGCTGCGTATGGAATGCTGTAGTCCCTGCCGAGTATGTCACGGCCGCCGGTGTATGCCCGCTTGATCTTATCCCAGTACCAACTACCCGGGATCCAGGGAGCCGATGGCATCCATGACCGCCATAGATATCCACCGACCTCCTTTGTTTGCTCCCACCCGGTATCTGTCTTGGGGTTGTAAATCTCTTTCTGGGTGAATGCCTGCTTGTTCAGCAACAATTCCGATGCAATCATAATTGGACCACCAAACTGCAACCATGCAGGTATCGGCACGGCTCCCTGAGACTGGCTCATATCGAATACATCGCCGGCGGGTATCCAGCGGCGGATATCGAGGAAGACAGGATTGCCATTCTCGTCAGACCACGGCATCCGTATCATGCGTGGAGTCCCAAGCCAGGTACGCCCCTGAACCTGCTCCCTCATCGAGCGGCGCTCTTCGTCCTCGTCTCCGTCGTCTCCAAGGTATCCGAGCGCATTCAGGACATAGGCAAGGGTTGCATATTTGGCGATCTTCCAGGGGCGCTCTGCCAGTGATTTCGCAATTACCGGAACCGCCCGGTAGGTGTAGGCTATGAATGGCAGGAACGAGCGCCGGGCAGCATTCACCCATGGAGCCCGGATATCGTAGTTCAGCATCTGATCCCTTGCTATCCTGGCCGCAATGCGTGGATCGTCACCCTTCTCAAGGCGGTGCATGTAAGTCGCCAGGCGGAATATCTCATCCTCCATCTGGTAGAAGTCTGTTGCCTTGTTGTCTGCCTTGACGGCTGCCTTGCTCAGAACATCTGCAATCTTTCCAAGCAGCGCCATTTTCGCGGTCCACTCGCGCTTGTTAAGCCAACCCTCCAGATGACCGCTACGCAATGCATTGTCCTGATTCATCATTTCATTCATGATTGGCTCAAGCACATCGCGCTTTATTTCTTGCTCAATAAATCCGGATCCGAGTGCCTGGTGCTCCAATGCGTTACGATAATGCTCATCCTTGTGGTAGAAGGAATAGAGTGCCCGCTTCAGGTCACGCCAGCGGATGTCAGCCATATCCATGAACATCAGATTGGACATAATGTTATTCAGGTGAACAACAGGGTTTCTGGCAGTCTTGTTCAGCTTCCACTGCGTCATGATTGTCTTCCAGAAACTGGGTGACTGCATACGCTGCAATTCCGTAAGGTCTCTCCAGATTTCTGCTCTGACGTACATCCCAGACAAGGCGCCCCATTGGTATGCTGATGTTTTCGGTATCTTCGTTTTTGGCACCTTCACCCATTCAGCTGTGGAATACGTGGACATTGCACCCTTCGGATTCACCCAGTTGCCGGGCTCAGTATGTGTTGCCCATTCCGGATTCTTGGCGACATCCCTGAAGAATCTGCCCGTGGAAATATCGTTTGCCATCAGCAGGAAAGTCTTTCCGACAATGTATCTGGCGTCCAGTATTTCACCAATGCTTTCACGCTCTGCCTCGGTGAAATCACGCCATAGCGTTATATTCTCTCCAGTTATTTTCCGTACCTCCCACAATCCCTTGTTGTCGAAGGATCCAAGGCGATCAGGGATAGGCACATCTGATGGCCAGTACACGACTTCCACAATGCTGGCCTTGCGCTGCTTCCCGCCTTCTATGAGCGGGCCGGTCCCCTGGCCAATAGCCTTTTGGCGTTTGAAGATATAGAACTTCTTGTTGATAAGGCTCAGATCGGCCTCGCCCTTCTTCAATTTCCTGCCCCACCAGTCTGGCGGAGAGTCTTTCAGGAGGCGCTCCATTCCAATATCGTGATTCATGCCCCGGCCCTTCAATTCGTCGCCGTGGAACTTCTTGCGGCGCGTGGCCTGCATGTTTGATACCCATTGACCGATAGTATCCTGCTTCATTTCATGCTTTTTGTAGACCCGGTGCAGGTAGGTGCCGCGATTTCTCTCGAAAGATTCCCGGGTAATCATCCCAAGCTCAACCAGTTCGGCACCATATTGATCTATTGCCTGCCTGATAGGCTCTGCGACGGCGCCCCAGTCTGCGTCTGTTGTCGCCTTGCCTTCCAGGACAGCCTTCAGCAGTGTCGCTTCCTTTATGTCTGTCACGCCCCCCTTGTTCAGCATCTTCAGGAAATCTACCGCCTGCAGCTGGATACCGCGCTTGTCTGCCTCCATTTCAAACTCGCGCTGAATATAGGATTCCGGGAGACCATACCGATCGATCAGGCCGGCCCTGGCTGTCTCGAGGATACCATTCATCCAGTGATGGACGCCGGCACCTTCCTCGTCATCGAATCTTCCTTCAGTCAGATAGTGAACGGCACGGTCATGTATTTTCTTGGTGACTTGTGGGATATGAGCAATCTCGAACACTGCCCTGAATGCCTTGTCGATAGGCTGGCCGGCATTCATATCCCGGTTGAATTCGCGCTTCTTCTGCTCTACGTCTTTTGTTTCTTGGCCTTGCTCGGTAGGCTCCTGCCTGCGGGAGAACATTGATTCCTTCTCATCCGTACTCAGGGGCTCACCGTTGCGCTTTTTGATTGTGACAATATCAGTATCAAAGATTACGAAATTACGGGTGGAATATTCCTGCTGCTGCTTCATGCGGGATGTCATCGCCTTGATACCCTTCATGTCACCCTTGCCGCGCTCCATCAGGCTGCCAGCCCTGGCAACCATTTCACGCATATCGGCGTCATTCAATTCGATGCTAACACCGAGCCGGCGCATCAGGTCACGGATTATGGCGTAGATTTTCTGGAGCAGGGTATTTGTCTGGCCATTGTCGGCCATATCAACGATGTATTCCTCAGTCGCCTCATGTCTACCTTTCTCTGTGGACGTGTCGATACCGATCTTCTTGGCGAATTCCCTTATCTTGGGGCCCTCCTTCGACATCCAGGCGCCATTCAGGATAGGCTTTAGCTGATCTCCGAACATGCGGCGCAGCCCGATGTGACGCAGCTCATGATCGAACATCACGACCTGGGCACGTTCTACGCTCCGGATCTGGCTTGCGACAAGGTATATCTCGTTGTCATACGAGACACCCTCGACATCAATACCCTCTTCCTTGATTCTCTGGTAGACAGCCGGCGGCAAGTCCTCGTAATCCTCTACGACAAGCACCGGCACCTTGTTCTTCATCATCCGCCAGCGGGGTAGTATCTTCTTCCTGATGTCCTCGACCGATGGAGTTTCCCCGGATGGCGCCTCTTTGCGGCTCAGCTGCGCCTCTGGACCTTCCGGCTCAATGCCTTTCTTCTCTGCCGTCTTTGCTGCCAGCTCCTTTGTGACTTCCTCTAGCCGCCTGCGCTTGGCATCAAGTTCTTCAGCCTTATCGAATGGCTGATCCTGCTGTTTCTTCAGTCCAGGTAATTCCTCTTGCGCTTGTTTCAGCACGTTCTCTAAATGCTCTGCCATACCTCCACTGGCAAGCGACCTGATATAGGGTGCGATACGCTTCAGTACGGCACCTGTCCCTGCCGGGCTTGGTGGACCGTTATCTACCGCTCTCGGTGCAAATCCCTCTGAAACAACCGTATTACCATTGTGGGTAACTGTGAGCGACGTTGAATATGTTGGCTTGTCGTACATGACAACATTGGCGTCAAGTTCTACATCCATGCCATACATTTCCGCAACCTTGGTGGATTTTATGGAATCACCTTCCTGTTGCAGCCCGGACATTTCCTCGGCGATCTTTGCTGCCAATTCTTTCGAGGCCTGTGCCCAGTAAATATATTCCTTACCATCGACAATGACGGATACCCCGGGCTCACCAATGGATGCTTTTATTGCCTTTTCTATTGAATCCCAGCTTGTATATCTCTCGCCATTTATTGACACGGAATATCTGGCAGTTTCCTTGCCTGCTTCCTCTTTCTGCCGTTTTACTTCAGCATCGGCTGCAGCAATAGCCTTGAAATCATCATCATATTCCTTTCCTTCTACAGTGACTCTGCGCTTCTTAGAGTCTGCTTCAACCTTCTCGACACCGGCCGCGGCAACCTTGTTGAGTTCCTTTGCTCGCTTTATTTTGTCAGGCAGATTTTTGATATTGTTTTCGTGATTCGTTATCGAATCCTTGATACCCCACATTTTACGGCGGTGCGCCTTCTCGTAGAGTTCCAGCTTCTGGATATCGCCCATAAGTGTGACGCGCTCGAGCATCGCCGGATCCCCGGTTGCCAGGGCGGCTATCTCTGCCATGCTCACGCTATCGGTGTCGTCAAACTCCATGTTGAACGATCCATCATAATGACGGATACCATTAATCATTTTGAGTTTCGTGGAATTCAGATCCCACATTTTGGCATCGACGGTGCGCTCAGTAGCGTAGGCATTGATTGCTACCTCGAAATCCGGGTATTTGTCGTACAGTAGATTGCCCTGCCTGATAATCCTGCCTTCCCTCTGCTCGATGTCTGATGGCTTCCATGTGACATCGACATGGTGAAGTCCAACAAGGCGCTGCTGCACGTTCGTGCCGGCGCCCATGCGCTGGGTAGAGCCGATCAGGACGCGAACTTCGCCGTCATTCACAGAATCGAACAGGGTTTGTTTTTGCTGGTCTGTGTTGGCATCCTGGATGAACCGTATTTGTTCTGCCGGGATTCCACTCTCAATCAGATTGTCTTTCAGTTGCTGGTAGGCACTCCAACCTCCGCGCTGGGCATTACGCAGTTCTGCTATCTCATCCTCGTTATATGCATCCAAGGCTTCGACCGCTTTTCGATACCCTTCCTCATCATTGTTGGCCAATGCCTTGTCGCGTCTCTCTACTATCTTGTCGTAGGCCTTTATTACCTTCTCGTCACCCTTTGCCTTTGGTACGCCACGGTCGAGGAATATCAGCTGTGTACCTCTATCTGAATCCCATTTGCGATAAAGCTCATTCACCTTTTGAGCAACTACCTCCAGTTTTCCACCCTTCTCTTCACTGGTACTGGTGGGATCGACCGCACGGACATCAAGAGAGACCTTGCGGGCCCTATCCATGAGCCGCAATCTTTGGGCATTGCGCTCTATGGGGTCTGTTATGCCATCCAGGCTATCGAATCCTGCAATGATATCCTTCAGTGCATTTTCCTGGGCAGGTGTAGGCTTGATTACAATGCTCTGGCGACCGCCGCCAATAACCTTTGGTAGCGGGAATTCTGCTCCATCATTGTCTGCCGAATAGGCTTTCTTGATGTCCTCGTTAGTTACGGCGTCTGTGAACTTGTAGTACAAGTCCATCAGCGACCGCATATTCGACCATTCCCTACCAAGCCTGTTGACTTCCTTCAGGCTGCCGGATTCTGTTGGCTCATATTTTGTTGAAACGCTGACATGCTGGTTGCGCCATGCATCGAAGTGTTCCAGATCCAGTTCCTGTAGTTCATCCGCCGCCAGGTAGCGCATCATCGTGTACATTTCAACGGCACTATTCGATATCGGTGTGCCGGTCATGAACGTGACAGTCCCTGTAGGAGTCTCGCGGATTGTCTTGATCTTCGTGTACAGATCGAAGGCTTTTTGTGATCCAGACTTGTCACCCAAGCCACGAACACCGGACAATCTGGAATTGTAAAACAGGTTTTTGAATTCGTGAGCCTCGTCTACTGTAAGGTCATCCACCCCAAGCTGTTCAAAAGTAAGCAGCCTGTCACGCGGCCTGGTGCGAATTTTGTCTAGCCGGGCTTCCAGTGTGGTCTTTACGCGCTCCGCTTCCTTTACGTTGAATGGCTTGTAACGCCCGCCGCTGGCACCTTCTTCCTCCGCCTGCTCTTCGGCCTCTGCTATTGCATCCTCCGCTAATTTGATCTCAGCAAGCAGATACCTTTCCTCTGTCTCAGGAGCAACAGAGATAAACCCGAAAGAGGAATGCGGAACAATGACAATATCCCAATCGCCAGTCGCCACCTTTGCGAATAATTTGCGCCGATTCTTACGCTGGAAGTCCTTTTTCCCCGCGGCCAACACCTTGGCGCCGGGGTACAATCTGAAGGTATCAGCTGCGAACTGCTCAACCATGTGATTCGGAACGACGATCATCGGCTTGCGAGATAGTCCCATCCTTCGGCGCTCCATCGCCCTGGCAATGGCTGTGAAGGTCTTGCCGGCGCCGACCGCATGATCCAGCAGCATGAATCGTTCCGCTATACCCCTCCAGATAGCATTCATCTGGTGCCGGCGCATTTTGATTACAGTATCAGGAACCTTGCCCGGTAGTTTCAGGTGTGATCCATCATGCTGCCGCACAACCCTGGTATTGAATTTCTCATTGAAGACATCCACCAGCCTGTTGCGTCTATCGTTATCAGCAAAAGCCCAGTCAGTAAATTCATTGGCAATTTCGCCTTTCTTCAAATTAGCAAGGTCTGTCTCTGATTTGCTTAGATAACGATTACCATCATTGTCCTTGAAGTAAACCTTTGTCTGTCTGCTATTAAGCAGATCATCGACTAAGCTCACAGCAGATACATACTCTGTTCCCCAGTCTTTAGCTTTACCGCCAGTTGTGCCGCCTTTGACGCTGTATGAGTTGGTCAACGAAGAATAGGATATTCTTCCCTTCACTCCGGTAATGTGCGTAATGAAGTCTTCATATATATCCTTTCCAATCCATGACATACCAGGTCCGGCATTGATATTTTCAGCACCTACACGAGCAGGCTGTACGGCCTCAAGAGCATCGATATTCTTCTGAAGTCCAGCCTCGATAGCGGCATTCAGTTTCCGCTTTACCTGTCCGGTAAGGTAGGCATTGCTCGTTTCCCACTGACCTGTTTCCGGATCCTTGAATATCAGCGGCTTCTCGCGTGATTCATGCAGGTCTTTTATTGTTTCTTCTTCTGTCATCCCAAGCAGGCCGGCAATCCTTCCAATATTAACCCTGCCTGTTTCTGACAGCGAAATAGATAGCGCATCCGCCGGGGATTCTGCCGTCTGTGGCGCCTCGTATGGGCGTACCACGCGCTCCTTCAGGATGGCTGCCGGTTTGGCTTCCTCTGGACGGACCACGCGATATACCTTTGTCTTCCCTTTCATTTGTCCGGTCCATTCCTTGACCTCCTTGCGATACCCCATTTCCAGGGCAAGTATCAGCGCACCATCAGGCATTTCTGAAATAACAGAAGCATTCTTCGCGGAATTGACGGGTCCGTTTTTCGCTACAAAATCATTATATGCTGCGCTCAAACGTGCACGATTTGCTTCCAGCTGATTGATTGGCGCATCTTCCGCCTCAATTTGCAGTTGCTGTTTTAGCAAGTCACGAAGATCAACAAGTTTGACAAGTCGTTTGTATTTCGTATCACCCAGCAGAAGGTTTTTCGGAATGTCCTTCTCATTGTCGAAAGTCTCCCGGGTGTAGACGTTGAGGCGCCCCTTCTTGACTGGCTTCCCATCCTCTCCGATCTTCTTAACTTCCCTGTACCACTTGCCATTACTATCAAGAGACAGCTGCGGGGACCATGGAGATTGTGGTGTAACTTCTCGCTTGGATAACTCGAATCCACCTTCCGCAGTCTCGTGCTCAACCACCTGCTCTAGGCCTCCGCCGACGACCTTGTTTACAGATCCTTCTTCTGCGCCGGACAGTGCAATCTCAAGTGCATCTGTCATGCTCTTGTGACGGTCTATGCCACGCTGAATAATCTCGTCAGTCTGGTTGATTACATTGCTCGGCAGCCTGGCGATAGCTGCTGCAAGGTGCTCGGAAATGTCTTCCTTCTTGTCCAGGCGCACAGTCACATCATTTTCGTAGCGCATCGAACCAGACCGCTCAAGCGTTCCAACGATCATTCTCGGGTTCTTGGAGAAATACTTGTTTACCGTGATCGGCTCACCGCCAAGAGGATCCGGTATCGTGGTTGTTTGCGTCCACTCCGGCGGAATGTACTTGATCGGCTTCCCATTAGCATCCGTGGTAGGCGTCTCACTCTCATCCTTCTTGCGGAAGAAAATGATGTCAGTGACAACCTCGGTACGAGCATTTTCCTTGAATGCGGTATCCGGCAGTCTGATGGCTCCTATCAGTTCAGCCTTCTGTGACATCGCTACACGGGCCGCTTCTCCCTTGGCATCCATGAGATAGCGGGATACAACCATCGCCATAATTCCGTTAGGACGCAATGCATCCAGGTTAGCCATGAAAAACTGATTGTGTATCGACATGCCCTTCAGGGCCGGCTTGTGCTGGAAATTCAGGGATTCGTTGCCGAATGGGGGATTGCCGATTGCC
>Ga0210096_1000886_pt1 | contig 10072 bp, 7 predicted proteins | sample China_Galinas_PW_4_FD_184864 | JGI IMG/M metagenome (GOLD analysis project Ga0210096, IMG submission 184864) | Wetland microbial communities from San Francisco Bay, California, USA, that impact long-term carbon sequestration - China_Galinas_PWA_D2... | ecosystem: Environmental > Aquatic > Marine... | reverse complement strand
GCCGTTCGGCATCCCAGGACGGATGCCGGCCAGATGTCGTTCAGCATGTCGTTGCCGACGTACAGGGTTTCCCGCGGCGTGATCCCGTGTTGCTTGTCGAGTACGTCGAGGATTCCGAGGAACAGTCGGATCGAGGGTTTTGCCTCGCCACGGGTCCACGACCAGGCGCATAGGGCCGGCTCGAAACCGAGATCCCCCAGTGAGTGGCCGGCGAGCGCCTCGATCGTCAATGGGGTGTAGAACTGCGCGTTGGAGACGATACCGAGGCGGCAGCCCGACGCCGACAGGGCGTTCAGCGTCTCGTCCATCCCCGGCATGGGCCAGACCGGATTCGTCAGGCACTCATGTTCTACCGCCACCCGCCGTAACGGGTCGCCGCCTAGCGCCGGCAACCCGAGCTCGGCGATGGCGTCGCGCCACACCTGCGTGATATCGACCTCCGGGAATTCGATACCCCGGCTGTGCGAAACGGCATGGTGTGCCCTGATGGTGTCTTCCAGCAGTGCGTCCGCATCCGCCTCGATACGGTAGTCCGCCGGTATCACCCCGGCCCTGCACATCGCAGTGAGCGCCGCGCCTTCATCCGAACACGCTTGCGCGGTTCCGATGTCGCCCGACGCGGAGATCAGGAGGGTGCCGTAGATATCGAACAGTACTGCCCGGATCCCCACGAGTGCCACCGGGCGTGTCTCCTGACCAGTTCCCAGCGGTTCGAGCGGCGTATTCGCCCCTCGAATGAGTGAGATCAGCAAGAGGTCGTGCGTATCAGTAGCCATGTTTTTTTGGGTCACGGATGGTCGATGGTACCGGGGGGACGCCGATCAACTTCGAAGAAGGTACAGTCTCTCGGGCGCGAGGAAACGGTCCAGCAGCCTGTCACCATTGAGCGCACCGAGCCCAGTCGTCGCGGGTGCGCCCAGGATGCCTTCGTATAGGCCCAGCAGCCGGTCTCCGTAGGCCTCGATTCCCCAACGATTCCGGATGATCCGACGATTGCGCGAGATGGTGCCGGCATCCGGCTCGGACCGCATGAGCACCCCGGGTGACACCGCCGCATGGTCCGTCTGCGTCCGCGCCACGCGTAGGATTACCTCGCGCTGCAGCGGCTCGTCGAGTCGACCGAAATCGATGGTGTCGCCTTTCGTCCAGGCGGCGAGTGCCCTTTCGGTATCCCCGGCAGCGGGGACCCGCCCGTAGCTCGACATCGAGCGTTTGAGCGCGACTCGGACCTTGTGGTAGAGGATCCCCCCGTCGAACCACTCACGTGGCACCGCCACCCGCTCGTAGAGCTGGTTGAGATCGACGCCCTCGTCCCGGAAATCGGATGTCCGCTCAGGCAGGTCCCTGCCTGCGACGGCCTTGCTCATCAGCCAGGGTTCGAGAAAGGCCAGACCGAACCCCTCGGCGACGCTGGTGGTGACCATTGCGTGGGCCGAAGCCAGCAACGCCTCGAAATGCTCACTCCGTTCTCCGAGCCCGAATTCCATCGGCAGGTCGAGTGCCGCGGCGAAAGCTCGCCACTCGTCGTAGGCCGGTTTTTCCAGCGGATTTTCCGGCCCTCGGGTCGTCGCGAAGCGATCGGTTTCTCGCGCCATCGCCGCCCAGAGCAGGAATTCGCCCAGGTTCTTGCGTCGGATCGCCCGGGTCGGGTAGAGCCACAGGCGCTTTTCCGCTTGCATTCCGGATGCGTCCCGGTCGTCCACGGGACCCAGCGAGACGGCGTTGGGCAGTGTATGGACCTGGCGTTCCGGCGCTCCGGCCTCGCGAAGGGCAAGACCGTCACGCCCGCTCAGCACGGCGTAGTGAACGTGATCGCACAGAGGATAAAGGGCCTCGTAGATTCGTGATGACGGATCCTGGCCGTCGGCGAGCCCCTGTCTGAGAACACGGTAATTACCCGGACGGCCGTCTTCCGGGAAGTCATGTATCTGGAGCAGCAGGTGGTGCCCGGCTTGCGCCAGCGCGAGGACGCATCCGGGAACGAGCAGGTTCTTGCCGAGCGAATGATTGTGAAAATGCCAGACGTCCGGCAGCCCGCCGAGCGCGCCGTTTGCGACCGCCGACAGCTCCGCGGCCAGATCGCCGGGAGACAGGTCCGGACGCTCGGCCTCGTAGCGCAAGCCGGGGACGACACGCACCTCGAAGGGTACGGACTCCGGCGGTGGCGAACCGGAAAGGACGACCAGCGAGGTATCCCGGCCGCGCAGCGATTGGGCCGCGTTGCGGATGACACGGGTGACCCCGCCGGTTCGCAGATGATAATGAACGACCGCGATTCGCACGTGCCGGCAACTCCCCCGGATCGCCGTATCCGCAAGGGGAGGCCCGCGGCACGGCAAGGTCCCATTCAGTGATCTTGGATCCCGAACCGTTCCCGGTATTCGGGGATATCGATCATTGGCGGCCTCTCTTCCTCTGGCAACTCGTAGACCACCTGTTCGTACTTGCCCGCGTTGACCTGGAACTGCCTGAGGATGGGGGTCAGGTGTGGCATCTCCCCGGTGAGCCCGCGGGAGCGAAGGCGTTCGAGAAACGCGTGCAGGATCCCGAACGACATCTTCCCCAGGTCGCGCGTCGATTGGTGGCGGTGCACGCGACGGTCGAGGTCGGTCTGGCCGAAGGCGTCGAGACCCCATTCGGAGTACACGTCGATCAGGTGGGAGGTCTCGACCCCGTAGCCGATCGGAAAGGGGATACGTTCGAGGACCTGCCGCCGAACGGCGTATTCGCCAGAAAGGGGCTGGATCAGCGCCGCCAGTTCCGGGAAGAAGAGTGAAAACAGGGGCCGGACCAGGATCTCCGTCACGCGCCCCCCGCCGGAGGGTCGAATCCCGGTCTCGTCGGCCAGCGGTCGGTCGTAAAAGGCCTTGACGTAGTGGATCTCGGGCCGGTAGATCAGGGGTGCGACGAGCCCATAGACGAAACGGGGGTGGATGTTTTTGATGTCCGCGTCGACATAGACGATGATGTCCCCGCTCAACTGGTAGATCGCCTTCCAGAGGTTTTCACCCTTGCCGCGGCGGGTGCCCTGATGGGGCAGGATGTCGGCCGAGAGGTAGACGTCCGCACCGAAGGATTCCGCGACCTCGAGCGTGCGGTCGGTCGAGCCTGAGTCGATGATCGCGATCTCGTCGAGCAGCGGGTAGCGGTCGACGAGTTCTGACTTGAACAGGACCACCTCCTTGGCGATGGTCTGTTCCTCATTCAGCGTCGGGATACACAGCGACAACTTGAGATTGCGCCGCTCTTTCGTATCGATCAGGCCCTTGATGTCCCAGAATTGACCGTAGTGGAAGGTATTGTTGTTCAACCACTCGTCAATCGTCGCCACAGCAGCCCCCGTCGATCGCCTTGAGGATGCCGATGACCTGGGCAATACCCTTGAGCGTCGGTTCGATCTCGACGTATTCACTGACACCGCCCCGGTTCTCCCCCAGGCTCACGCCGACGGTCAGGGACGGGAGTCCCTGTTCGAGAAAGACCGACGCGGCCGAGGAGTGGGCCGGGGCGATCGTCCCGATGCCGAGCGACTGCTGGACTGACAGCGCGTTCTGGACCAGGGGATGGCCGGGGGAAAGCCCGCCGGCGCGGGTCCTGGCGATGACGTCGAACTCCACGTCGATATCCAGGTACGACCCCACCTCCTCGCAGATGGTCAGGATCTCCTCGGCGATGCCATCGACCACGGCATCGGATTCCCCGCGCAGCTGAAACCGCAGCGTGGCCGAGTTCGCGGGCGTCTTGTAAGACGTGCCGCCCGAAATGGATCCCAGGATCAGTCGGGTCAGCGGTTCGCCCGGCATCGGAATGTTGCGCAGCCGGGTGATGATCTGGTTCAGCGCCGCGATCGTGTCCTGGCCACCGATACCGTTCCACGTTTTAGCGACGCATTCGATTTCCCCGCCGAGTGTGGCCAGCGAGATGTAGTCGAGGCGACCGAGCTGCACACCTTCGATGGAGAGTCCGGCCAGGATGGAATTGTCGGCGCGGGTGAGAAACGAGCGCAGCCCCTCCAGGTTTCCCTTGCCCAGACTGCGTGTGTCGGCCATGAAGACCAGGTCGTGGGTAAGCTCGAGTCCGAGGCCCTCGATGATCGTCGGCAGGGTGGTAAGTGCGGCCAGGCCCAGGCTGTTGTCGGCGACCCCGGGTCCCGTGACCCGGTCGCTGGATACCGTCAGCGTGTGGGTGACCGTTTCAGGGAATGGCGTGTCGGTATGGGCGGTGATCAGGATGCTCCGGCCGCCGCTGCGGCCCGGGAGACCGGCGAGGCCGTTTCCGGCACTGTCGGAAGAGACCTTCTGCAACCCGCATTCCGTGAAGCGTTGCTTGACGAATGCGATGCGGGCCTTCTCGTCGAAGGCCGGCGCCGGAATCTCGCCGATCATGATCAGGTTCGCGAGCAGCATTTCACGGTACTCGCCGAGCGACATTGGGAGATCGTGGATCCATCGGCCGGGATCCTGCGTGGCGAGCGTCGGTTGGGTCATGTGACCTCCGAGTCGGTGGGGAGCGTCATATTCGGGTGCTGGAGAGGCAATCGCCTGCCCACGTGCGGCGGCTGCCTGCAAACGCGGCGCACCTAGTTTGACCGATCCTTGGGGATCGTACAATCATCGGGCTCGTGCGCTCAGACGGATTCCGCTGCCGGCAGCTATCCCCGGGGAAAGAGGCTATTCCTGGCGCTGTACGGTCATTCAGGCTATAAACGAGTGACGGGGTCTCACCCCTGACAGCGATGCAGCCACCCTAACCCGACACCTCCGAACAGCACATCATCAGCCACCGATGCCCGAAAACGTAGGATTCATCTCGACCCGGTTCGCGGGTACCGACGGTGTGTCGCTGGAGTCGGCCAAGTGGGCCGAGGTGCTCTGGGAGGACGGTCACGTCAGCTACTGGTACGGTGGGCAACTCGATCGTGACCCCGCTATCAGCCTGTGCGTGCCGGAGGCATTTTTCCAGCACAGCGAGGTGCGGTGGATCAATGAGCAACTCTGGGGAAAGCGGCATCGCGAGCGCGTTACGGCGGGGCGCATCCGCGGGATGGTCGATTACCTCAAGCTGACGCTCTACCAGTTCGTGGAGAGGTTCGACCTCACGATCCTCATCGTGCAGAACGCCGTGACCATCCCCATGCACGTGCCGCTGGGAATCGCGATTACGGAGTTCCTGATCGAAACGGAAATCCCCACGATCGCGCACCACCACGATTTCTACTGGGAGCGCAGCCGGTTCCACAACTCCGCCGCGCACGACTATCTCGAGACAGCGTTTCCACCCAGGATCCCACGTCTGCAGCACGTGGTGATCAACAAGGCCGCACGTGAGGAACTCGCCTGGCGAAAGGGGATCGGTTCGGTGTTGATTCCCAACGTACTGGATTTCACCAATCCGCCCTCGCCACCACCGCTTGACGACTACAATGCAGACGTGAGGGAGCAGATCGGCCTGTCGCAGGACGATATCTTCGTGCTGCAGCCGACGCGCATCGTCCCCAGAAAGGGGATCGAGCACGCCATCATGCTGCTACGGCGCCTGAACGATCCGCGCTTCAAGCTGGTCGTCTCCCACGATGCCGGCGACGAGGGCGTCGACTATTTGCGGCAGATTCGGGAGCTGGCGCAGGACGAGAATGTGGAACTGGTGCTAGTAGCAGACCGGGTGGCGGAAATGCGCCAGCTCGACGGGCGCGGCCGCAAGATGTTCGTGCTCGAGGACCTCTATCCGCATGCGGACCTGGTCACGTTCCCCAGCCTCTACGAGGGCTTCGGCAACGCGTTGCTGGAGGCTTTCTATTTCCACAAGCCGGTGCTGGTCAACCGATACGAGGTGTTCGCGCGCGACATCCAGCCGAAGGGTTTCCAGTTGCCGATGATCGACGGTTTCATCAACCGGCGCGCCGTCGCCGAGGTGTGGAAACTCTGCAACGAGAGCGACTATCGGGAATCAGTCGCCAGGCAGAACTACGAGCTGGCCGGGAAGTACTACAGTTATCGGGTGCTTCGTTACGCCCTTCAGTCGCTGTTCAACAACATTCGCCACCTGACCGACTGAGCCATGATCGTCTTTCCCAGGTATTTTGTCGACCAGGTCCGCGCACGATTCGAACGTCTCTACGGCAGCGACCGGACCCCGCTGCTGCTGGAACGCTTGGGGGCGCTGGGCGGGCGGTTCGGGCTGGACGTCGCCTGGCGCGACGAACGCAGACCGACCCGATGGGATGAGGGTGATTCGGTCCTGATCACCTACGGGGACATGGTGCGGGCCGAAGGTGAAAAACCATTGCGGACTTTGAATCGGTTCGCCATCCGCTTCCTCAAGGATCTGGTTCGCGGGATCCATATCCTGCCGTTTTTTCCTTACAGTTCTGATGATGGATTCTCCGTGATCGATTACCGAGTCGTGGACGAGGCACTCGGTGAATGGGGTGACGTGGAAGCCATCGGCGAGCACTTCGATCTGATGTTCGATCTGGTGCTGAACCACGTGTCGAGCCAGAGTACGTGGTTCCGCCATTTCCAGACCGGAATCGCCCCCGAGCGGCACTACTTCTTTTCCATGGAGCCCGAAGTGGACCTCAGCGCTGTGGTCAGGCCGCGAACCAGTCCGGTGCTCACCCGAACACAGACCCCGTGCGGCGAGCGCTATGTATGGACCACCTTCAGTGCCGACCAGATCGATCTGGATTTTTCGAACCCCGACGTCCTGTTTGAGTTCCTGGAGATCCTGTTGACTTACGCCAAACACGGGGCGCGGATCATTCGTCTGGACGCCATCGCTTACCTGTGGAAAGAGGTCGGAACCCCCTGCATCAACCTGCCGCAGACTCATGAGGTCGTGAAGTTGCTGCGCGACGTTCTCGAGGGACTGTCGCCCCGGACCCTGCTTCTCACGGAGACGAATCTGCCACATGACCAGAACGTCAGTTACTTTGGCGACGGTGACGAAGCGCACATGGTCTATCAGTTCAGCCTGCCGCCCCTGCTGCTGCACGCACTGCAGACCGGTAACTCGAGCTACCTGACCACCTGGGCGAGGGATCTGGACGATCCGCCGCCTGGGTGCACGTTCCTGAATTTCACCGCCTCCCACGATGGTATCGGTGTCCGGCCCCTGGAGGGTATCGTGCCGGATGAGGAACTCTTCGGCCTCGTGGAGCGGGTGGAGAAACTCGGCGGGCGGGTTTCCTCAAGGACCGGAAACGATGATCGTGTGCGTCCCTACGAGTTGAACATCACCTGGTTCGATGCCATGGGTGATCCGATGATTCACGACGAGGCGATACATATCGCGAGGTTCCTCTGTTCCCAGGCCATCGCGCTTGCGCTAAGGGGCATCCCCGGGATCTATTTCCACAGCCTGACGGCCGGCAGGAACGACTATTTCGGGGTCCGACAGACCGGTCACCCCAGGGCCATCAACCGGGGCCGCTGGCCCGAGGTGCAGTTGAATGACCTGCTATCCGACCAGACCTCGGTCACCTCAAGGGTGTATCGCGAGTACCGTCGTCTGCTGACCCTGCGCGCCGGGTGCCCCGCGTTTCACCCCGACGCCCCCCAGCGTGTGCTGGATCTGGACAACGGACTGTTCGGCATCGAGCGGGAGGCCACGGACGGCTCGGAACGCGTGATCTCGGTCCATAATCTCACCGATGCGGCGCGTGAAATCGACATCTCCGGACTGAACGGTGACGGCGGCGCCGTGGCGAACGATTCCCAGTGGATCGATCTCGTCGCGGATGAGATCGTTGACGGTGCGGACGGTTCCCTGGAGCTGGCGCCGTATCAGACACGCTGGCTGTGGTCGGCGGTTCCGGGACAGACCCCCCAACCATAAGCACAGGGATCCGATCATGAGCGAAGTGAAGACAAGCCAGAATGCCGCCGACGAAAGCATCCGCCCCTGGGGCCGGTACGATGTGTTGCTGGACGCCGACGACCACAAGGTCAAGGAGATCACGGTCCTGCCGGGAAAACGCCTGTCGCTGCAGCGACACCGGCGCCGCAGTGAGCACTGGCACGTGGTCAGCGGCACGGCGGTCGTGACACGCGGTGATGAAGAACTGACCCTGAGTGCGGGGGAATCCGTCGATATCCCCAAGCAGGCCCTGCACCGAATCATGAATCCCGGCGAGGACCCGCTGGTATTCATCGAGGTGCAGCACGGTGACTACTTCGGCGAGGACGACATCGAGCGCTTCGAGGACGATTACGGCCGCAGCTGATACGGTGTCACGCATCACCGGAGCGCGTCGCGGTTCCGGCGCCGGAATCGAGCCCGCGTGACACTGCTGGACTGGGGTGTCATCTGCGTTTACGCGGTCGGCATGATCGCGCTCAGCGTCTACCTGAGCCGCGGTCAGACCAATCAGGACGATTACTACGTCGGCGGACGCGACATGCCGTGGTGGGCGATCGGCATCTCAACCATGGCGACCCAGACCTCGGCCATCAGCTTCATCTCCATTCCGGCGTTCGTCGCGCTGAAACCCGGGGGCGGGTTTACCTGGCTGCAGTACGAGCTCGCGGTGCCGCTCGCCATGATCGTCACGGCTGCTTTACTTTTGCCGTTCTTTCGCAGTCTCAATCTGATCAGCGTCTACGAGTACCTGGAACTGCGATTCGGTTCTCCGGTACGTTACCTCGTCAGCGCGGTATTTCTCGTCAGCCGGGCCCTCGGTACGGCAGTGGGCCTCTACGCGAGCGCCATCGTGCTCACCGTGATGCTCGATCTGCCCGTCTGGATGACGATCATGATGATGGCGGTATTCACGATCATCTACGACACGATTGGCGGTATGAAGGCGGTCGTTTATTCCGACGTGATCCAGATCGGCATCCTGTTCTCCGGTATCCTGGTCTGCATCGGGTTTGCGCTCGAGGCGGCCGGCGGGCTGGACTCGGTGCTGTCGTCGGTGCACCCGGAGCGTCTCCGCGCCCTGGATTTCACCGTCGGGCTGTCCGATGGTGGGGCCACGCCGTTCTGGGGATTCGTCGTGGGGGGGCTGTTTCTCTACACGGCGTACTACGGGACCGACCAGAGCCAGGTCCAGCGTGAGCTTTCCGCAAAGGACATGGCCGGGACGCGCCGGTCCCTGTATCTGAACGGCTATGTGCGTTTCCCGCTGACACTTCTGTACGCCTTCCTCGGCCTGGCGATCGGCGGGGCCTATGCTTTGTCACCGGAATATCAGCAGCAGGTCCCAAGGGAATTCCTCGATTTTCTGGTGCCCGTGTTCATCCTCGAGTACCTGCCTCAGGGGATCCGCGGGCTTCTGGTCGCTGCACTACTGGCGGCCTCGATGTCGAGTCTGGATTCGGCGCTCAATTCGCTGTCCGCGGCGTCGATGCGGGACTTCATCGAGAAGCGGTTTACGCTGACGGACAGGCAGATGCTGTGGCTCGGCAAGGTGATGACCGTGTCCTGGGGCTGCCTGATCGCGGCCTTCGCCCTGGTCGTGGGCGGGATCTCCGACACCGTGGTGGAGAGCATCAACAAGATCGGATCCGCATTCTATGGTCCGATACTGGCGGCCTTTCTCACCGGGGTACTTTCGCGGCGGGCCACAACGGCGGCGATATTCGCCGGCATCTTGGCGGGGGTCGGCTTCAATCTGACGCTGTGGGTCGTCTTTCCGGTGCTGTTCTGGATGTGGTGGAACCTCCTCGGCCTGCTCATCACGATTCTGGTGACCATAGCGCTCGGACCATTGACCACGGCCCGGCCGGCTGCTGAGGTTGCACCGTATACCTTGACGGGAAGCGGGTTCCTGCGGGGGCAGCGGTTCTGGCGACCCGCGTATACGCTCCTTGTACTGTATTTCGTGTTCATGCTGCTGGTGATGTGGGCGCTGCATACGCTGTCGATATCGTGATATCTGCAGGGCCAGCCGGGGAAACGAGATGCGCCCGGCGCTAACGAAGGGCGTTGCAAAAGCCCTCGTCTCAAGGGTAGCCCGGATGAAGCGCTTGCGGAATCCGGGGATTTGGGTGCGCCGGCCGGGGAAGGAATCCTGGATTTCGCTACCGCTCCATCCAGGATCTACGCGTCCCTATCAGGCTTCTCAGTGGGA
>Ga0210096_1000885_pt1 | contig 10073 bp, 7 predicted proteins | sample China_Galinas_PW_4_FD_184864 | JGI IMG/M metagenome (GOLD analysis project Ga0210096, IMG submission 184864) | Wetland microbial communities from San Francisco Bay, California, USA, that impact long-term carbon sequestration - China_Galinas_PWA_D2... | ecosystem: Environmental > Aquatic > Marine... | reverse complement strand
CCGGTGACAACATCAAGATGACGGTCAGTCTGATCGCACCGATCGCGATGGAAGACGGGCTGCGCTTTGCGATCCGCGAGGGCGGCAGGACCGTCGGCGCCGGTGTGGTGTCAAAGATTATCGAGTAGGTGTCATTCATCACGAGTCAGGTGTTCATGATTTACGGACGCGCCGGGGTGGCTAGACCACCGTTGGTCGGTGCTCCGTGCATCCGGAACGTTCTTAGGCGATTGCCGGAAAATGGCAGTCCAGATTGCGCCGGATTTTCGTTCGTCATCAAGGCGCGACAACAGGCGCATAGTTGAACTATGTCACTGTTGAGCGCAACACTGAAGGACGAACGAAAAGACAAGCAGGATGGACTGTCATTTGACAGAAATCGCCTTAGGTTATTAGGCCAGTAGCTCAATTGGCAGAGCAGCGGTCTCCAAAACCGCAGGTTGGGGGTTCAAGTCCCTCCTGGCCTGCCAGCTTTATCCGATTCCCGAATTAGGTCATCGAGCTTCTATGTCTGCAAAGGCCGAAGTCCGGGCGGTAACCCTGGATACTCTGAAGTTGTCCGTCTCCGTCGTGCTGCTGCTCGTCGGGGTGGGTGGGTTTTACTACTATGCCGATCAGTCCCAGCTCTACAGGGTGCTGGGTCTTCTCGCGTTAACGGCCGTCGCCATAACGATATCCTCGACGACGGCGAAGGGTCGCGCTCTGTGGGCTTTCATGCAGGATGCCCGCGTGGAAGTGCGCAAGATGGTGTGGCCCTCACGGGCGGAAACCGTCCAGACCACACTGGTGGTCTTCTTGGTGGTCATCGTCGTTGGTATTTTCCTCTGGCTGCTGGACATGTTGCTCAGCTGGCTGGTTCGTTTCGTGATTGGGTAGCGGGGACGCAAATGGCGCTACGGTGGTACGTTGTACATGCATATTCCGGATTCGAAAATCAGGTGAAACGATCGCTCGAGGAACGGATCAGGCGCTATGGCATGGAGGACATCTTTGGCCAGATTCTCGTCCCGACCGAAGAGGTCGTGGAGATGAAAGAGGGCCAGAAGCGGCGCAGCGAGCGGAAGTTCTTCCCGGGATACGTGCTCGTGCAGATGGAAATGACAGACGAATCCTGGCATCTGATTAAGGATGCACCGAAAGTCCTGGGATTTATCGGTGGGACTTCGGACAGGCCTGCCCCGATCACCGATGTCGAGGCAGATTCGATTCTGCATCGAATACAGGACGGGGTCGAGAAACCGAGACCGAAGGTCTTGTTTGAGCCGGGTGAGTCAGTCCGCGTTATCGAAGGCCCGTTCAACGACTTCAGCGGTACGGTAGAGGAAGTCAACTACGACAAGAGCCGGCTTCTGGTGGCCGTGCAGATATTCGGGCGGTCGACTCCGGTCGAGCTTGAGTTCAGTCAGGTCGAGAAGGGGTAGGGAGGCTGCGTGAGCGGGTGGCGCCGGTTGACGATCCCGGTCCGCGACAGCTGAGTTGAACGCGTGACGAATCGTTCCGCGTGTTGTCTGCCGACATCCGGAGCGGCACCGTGGGCGTTACCACAGGTGTCCTCTCAGGGGCATCGAACACTGAAGGGGAGCCGAGAGGCGCTTGAACCCGCAGGAGTGAAAAATGGCCAAGAAAGTCGAGGCTTACATCAAGCTTCAGGTCCCTGCAAACCAGGCGAACCCGAGTCCGCCGGTCGGGCCCGCACTCGGGCAGCATGGCGTCAACATCATGGAGTTCTGTAAGGCGTTCAATTCCAAGACCCAGGCTATGGAGCAGGGATTGCCCGTCCCGGTAGTCATCACGGTCTACAGCGACAGAAGCTTCACGTTCATCACCAAGACACCGCCAGCCGCGGTTCTGCTGAAGAAAGCGGCCGGTGTGCCCAAGGGAAGTGGTATGCCTAACACGCAAAAGGTCGGCAAGGTGAGTCGGGACCAGCTCGAGGAAATCGCGAAGGCCAAGGATCCGGACCTGACCGCAACGGACCTTGACGCCGCGGTGCGCACGATTGCCGGCACTGCACGCAGCATGGGACTGGACGTCGAGGGGATCTAGGTCATGGCAAAACTATCCAAGCGAATGCGGGCGATTCGGGAAAAGGTCGAGCCCGGGAAACAGTATCAGGCTGCGGAGGCATTTGCCCTGCTCAAGGAACTTTCGATGTCAAAGTTCCCGGAGTCCGTCGATGTGAGTGTGAACCTTGGCGTGGATCCGAGAAAATCGGACCAGGTGGTTCGCGGCTCCACCGTCCTGCCCAATGGTACGGGGAAAGAGGTGCGTGTGGCGGTGTTCGCGCAAGGTGCCAAGGCTGACGAAGCCCGGGCGGCGGGTGCGGATATCGTCGGTCTCGATGATCTTGCCGAAAGCGTCAAGCAGGGGCAGTTAGATTTTGACGTGGTGGTCGCCTCACCGGACGCGATGCGTGTCGTCGGGCAGCTCGGACCGGTGCTTGGGCCCCGTGGACTGATGCCGAACCCGAAAGTCGGTACGGTAACACCGGAGGTCGCGCAGGCCGTCAGAAACGCCAAGGCGGGGCAGGTCCGTTACCGTACGGACAAGGCCGGGATCATTCACTGCATCCTCGGCAAGATTGAATTCGAGCCGGCGGCCCTCGAGGGCAACCTGAAAGCGCTGCTCGCGGACCTGGTCAAGGCGAAACCATCGGCGGCGAAGGGTGTGTACCTGAAGAAAATTACGGTTTCCAGCACGATGGGGCCTGGAATTCAGTTGGAGCAGGGAGGTCTGGTTTCGGTTTGAGAATCACCTGTACCAAAAGCAGGTGTGCGTCAAAGACCGCAGGTGCCGTTCGTGCGGAGTTACGATTTCCGCGCCGAAAGGCTAAATCAAGGGCAGTCAGGACCAACACGTGAGGTCTCTGTCCCGAGTGCTCCAGCCTGCACAGCCGGTGTAATCCGATTCAGATGGATTTTTCCATGCGGAGCGCCGCAGGGGGGCGATCGCGAAGGGTCGTCTGTTTCATTGTTCACGGGTTTGCCCGTATGTCATTGGGAGAGTGAGATTGTGGCGCTGACTCTGGAGTCCAAGAAACGGATTGTGGCTGAGGTGGCCGAGGTGGCCGCGAGCGCGCATTCCGCTGTATCCGCCGAATACCGCGGGCTGCGCGTCGAGGACATGACGAACTTGCGTGGTAAGGCGCGTGAAACCGGTGTGTATCTTCGCGTAGTGAAGAATACGCTGACCCGACGGGCGGTAAAGGACACCGAATTCGAGTGTCTCTCGCCGGAACTGATCGGCCCGTTGGTCCTGGCGTTTTCCCGAGAAGACCCAGGATCCGCGGCGCGGCTGTTCAATGAGTTCGGTAAGGAGAACGTATCGCTCAAGGTGCGATCCATCGCCATCGGCGGACAGTTGTTCGACGCAAGCGAACTTGGCAGGTTGGCCAGCCTGCCGACTCGGGATCAGGCCATCAGTATGCTGATGGCAGTCATGAAGGCGCCGGTAGAGACGTTTGTTCGTACCCTGGCCGAGCCGCATGCCAAGCTGGTGCGCACAGTGGCAGCAATCCGGGATCAGAAACAGTCCGCCGGGTGATCGAGAGCGGGATCGGGTAAAGCATTCAATCAGGAGAAATCATCATGGCAGTGTCCAAAGAAGAGATTCTGGAAACGATATCAAACATGACGGTGATGGAGGTCGTTGACCTCATTTCCGATATGGAGGAGAAGTTCGGCGTGTCCGCGGCCGCAGCGGTGGCAGCCGCCCCGGTTGCCGCGGCAGGCGATGCCGGGGCCGAAGCCGCGGCCGAGAAGGACGAGTTCGATGTCGTCCTGACAGGATTCGGTGGAAACAAGGTACCGGTCATCAAAGTGGTACGCGCCCTCACGGGCCTTGGCCTGAAGGAGGCCAAGGACATGGTCGAAGGCGCACCTTCGACCGTGAAGGAAGCGGCTGGCAAGGATGAAGCGGAAGATATCAAGAAGCAGCTCGAGGAGGCCGGTGCCAGCGTAGAGTTGAAGTAGGCGACAACGATTGCTCGGCTTCAGCTCCTGGGACGTTTGTAATTCGCAGGCCGGTGGCCACCCTGCCATCGGCCTGTTTGTGCTTGCGCCAATGAGCGATTCACCACCGCGGCTGTATGCTCGGGGCCTTCGCTAAGGGCTCTGAACAGACAGGTTACTGCACTCGCGAGGGGTGTTAATCGAATTCCACGGGGATACGTAATGACATACAGCTTCACCGAGAAAAAACGCGTTCGAAAGGATTTCGGCAAGCGGCCGCGAATTCTGGACGTGCCCTACCTGCTCGACATTCAGCTTGCATCCTATCGCCGGTTTCTGCAGGAGTGCGCTGACGAGGAGTCCCGCAAGCAGAGCGGTCTGCATGCTGCGTTTTCGTCGGTATTCCCGATTGTGAGTTATTCCGGTAACGTGGTCCTCGAGTACGTTGGCTACCGTCTCGGTACCCCGACCTTCGATGTGAAGGAATGTCAGTTGCGTGGCCAGACCTATGCCGCGCCTCTCAGGGTAACGCTGCGACTGGTGATCTACGACAAGGATGCACCGGCGGGTACCAAGAAGATCAAGGACGTCAAGGAGCAGGAGGCTTACATGGGGGAGATCCCTCTGATGACGGATTATGGCACTTTCGTCGTCAATGGCACCGAAAGGGTCATCGTGTCGCAGCTCCACCGCTCACCCGGGGTGTTTTTCGACCACGACAAGGGTAAGACACATTCGTCGGGCAAGTTGCTCTATTCGGCACGCGTCATTCCCTACCGCGGTTCGTGGCTGGATTTTGAATTCGACCCCAAGGACTGTGTCTTCGTCAGGATCGACCGGCGGCGCAAACTGCCTGCCACGGTGCTGCTGCGAGCGCTCGGTTGCGAGACCGAGGAGATCCTCGAAAAGTTCTTCGAGCTCAATACCATTCGGGTAACGAAAAAGGGCTTCGTTCTCAAGCTGATTCCGGAACGACTTCAGGGTGAGATCGCCGCTTTCGATATCAAGGTCGGTGGCAAGGTGGTCGTCGAAGCGGGGCGCAGGATCACCGCGCGTCACGTCAGGCTCATGGAGGAAGGGAAGCTCGCGAAACTCGACCTGCCTGAGGATTACCTGATCGGGAAGACCCTGGTAAGAGACACGGTCGACAAGGAAACCGGCGAACTGATCGCGCCCGCCAACACGGAACTCACAGCGGAACTGATCGAGAAGGTACACGGATCGGGCATCTCGGAGTTCGAGACGATCTACACCAATGAAGTCGACCGGGGTCCATTCATTTCCTCCACGCTGAGGATTGATTCGACCCAGTCCGAACTCGAGGCACAGATCGAGATCTACCGCATGATGCGCCCCGGGGAACCGCCGACAAAGGAAGCGGCGCAGAACCTGTTTCACAATCTTTTTTTTACAGAGGAACGATACGACCTGTCCGCCGTCGGGCGCATGAAGTTCAACCGCCGGGTGGGGCGTAAGGAAACGACCGGTCCGGGGATCCTGAGTAAAGAAGACATCCTGGAAGTGCTGCGAGTCCTGATCGACATCCGCAACGGCAAAGGCATCGTCGACGATATCGATCACCTGGGAAACCGGCGTGTGCGCTGTGTTGGGGAGATGGCCGAGAACGTGTTCCGCGTCGGTCTGGTCCGTGTGGAGCGCGCCGTAAAGGAGCGGCTGGCGCTGGCGGAATCCGAAGGCCTGATGCCCCAGGAGCTGATCAATGCTCGGCCCGTCGCGGCGGCGATCAAGGAATTCTTCGGTTCCAGTCAGTTGTCCCAGTTCATGGACCAGAACAATCCGCTGTCTGAAGTCACGCACAAACGTCGGATTTCGGCGCTCGGACCCGGCGGACTAACCCGTGAGCGGGCTGGGTTCGAGGTAAGGGATGTGCACCCCACCCACTACGGGCGCGTATGCCCGATCGAAACCCCAGAGGGTCCGAATATTGGCCTGATCAACTCTCTTGCCGTCTATGCTCGGACCAACGAGTACGGGTTCTTGGAAACGCCCTATCGCAAGATCGTGGATGGCCATGTGACCAACGAGATCGAGTACCTGTCGGCCATCGACGAGAGCCAGTACGTTATCGCGCAGGCGAACGCGACACTGGACGAGGAGGACAGGCTAGTGGACGCGCTTGTTTCGTGCCGGCAGAGCAACGAGTTCACCCTGTCGACACCCGACCGTGTCGAGTACATGGACGTGTCCACCAAGCAGATCGTTTCGGTCGCGGCGTCTCTGATCCCGTTTCTGGAGCACGACGACGCAAACCGCGCGCTGATGGGGTCGAACATGCAGCGACAGGCCGTACCTACACTCAGGGCGCAGAAGCCGCTGGTCGGGACCGGGATGGAACGGACCGTCGCGATTCATTCCGGCGCGGCGCTGGTCGCGCGACGGGGCGGGACCGTCGACAGCGTCGACGCCGCACGTGTCGTGGTCCGTGTGAACGATGAAGAGGCCGAGGCCGGCGAACCCGGTGTGGATATCTACAACCTGACCAAGTACACCCGGTCCAACCAGAACACCTGTATCAACCAGAGACCTCTGGTGAGGCCCGGTGACCAGTTGCAGGCGGGCGATGTGCTGGCCGACGGTGCCTCGACCGATATGGGCGAACTCGCGCTGGGGCAGAGCATGCTGGTGGCCTTCATGCCCTGGAACGGCTACAACTTCGAGGACTCCATCCTCATCTCGGAAAGGGTGGTCGAGGAGGATCGGTATACCACCATTCATATCGAGGAACTGACCTGCGTCGCGCGCGACACCAAGCTGGGCTCGGAGGAAATCACGGCCGATATCCCGAATGTCAGCGAGACGCTGCTCGCCAAGCTCGACGACTCCGGGATCGTGTACATCGGCGCCGAGGTTAAGCCCGGTGACATCCTTGTCGGTAAGGTGACGCCCAAGGGTGAGACCCAGCTGACACCGGAAGAGAAACTGCTGCGGGCGATCTTCGGTGAAAAGGCTTCCGACGTGAAGGACACATCCTTGAAGGTGTCTTCCGGCATCGAGGGCACGGTCATCGATGTTCGGGTGTTCACGCGTGATGGTGTTGAAAAGGATAAGCGGGCTTTGCAGATCGAAGAGACGGCGATGGCTCAGTTCAAGAACGATCTCAACGACCAGCTACGCATCTACGAGAACGACGTCTACACGCGCGTGGAGAAGTTGCTCACCGGTAAGTTGGCCGAGGGCGGACCCGGAACGCTCAAGTCCGGTTCCAAGATCACCAAGACCTATCTCGCGAGCATCGACCGCAGCAAATGGCTAGAGGTGCGGATGCGCAGTGAGGAGGTCAATGTCCAGTTGGAGAAACTCTCCGCACAACTTAAACAGCAGCGCGAGAGTTTCGAGGACCGTTTGACGAGGCAGCGCGAGAAGATTTCAGCGGGTGATGATCTCGCCCCCGGCGTGCTGAAGATGGTCAAGGTCTACGTGGCGGTGAAGCGGCGGATGCAGCCAGGCGACAAGATGGCGGGAAGACACGGGAACAAGGGTGTCGTCTCGATGATCGTCCCCGTGGAGGACATGCCGCACATGGAGGACGGTACCCCGATCGACGTCGTCCTGAACCCGCTCGGTGTGCCATCCCGAATGAATGTGGGGCAGGTGTTGGAGACGCATCTCGGTTGGGCGGCGAAAGCGCTCGGCGCGAAGATCGGCAGGATGGTTGATTCAGGGGGCAAGGCGAGCGACCTCCGTAAGTTCCTGGAGAAGGTCTACAACAGCAATGCCGACCAGTACGAGACGGTCAGGCTCGACGAGTTCTCCGATGAAGATATCGTGGGCCTTGCGCAGAACCTGCGTGAAGGTGTCCCGATGTCGACGCCGGTATTCGATGGCGCGAACGAGGACGAGATCGGAGAAATGCTGCGTCTGGCCGATCTGCCGGAGGACGGGCAGACCATGCTGTACGACGGTCGGACGGGGGACACGTTCGACCGACCGATAACCGTGGGCTACATGCACGTCCTTAAGCTCAACCATCTCGTGGATGACAAGATGCACGCGCGCTCGACCGGCCCCTACAGCCTGGTGACCCAGCAACCGCTGGGCGGCAAGGCGCAGTTTGGCGGGCAGCGTTTCGGAGAAATGGAGGTCTGGGCGCTGGAGGCCTACGGCGCCGCCTACACGCTGCGTGAGATGCTCACGGTCAAGTCCGACGATGTGAATGGACGGAACAAGATGTACAAGAACATCGTCGACGGTGACCACCGAATGGAGGCCGGCATGCCGGAGTCGTTCAACGTACTGACCAAGGAGATCCGATCCCTGGGGATCAATATCGAGATGGAGCAGAATTGATACCCGCAACGCGCGGCGCCCGACAGGGCGCCGCGCGTCTGATCGAGGTTCCGGGGTATCACGGACCCGGAAAGCCCAGTCGGCAGGAGAGACGATGAAAGATTTACTGAACCTCTTGAAGCAGCAGGAACAGGTTGAGGATTTCGACGCCATCCGTATCGGATTGGCGTCTCCGGACCTGATCCGGTCCTGGTCGTACGGTGAGGTGAGAAAGCCCGAGACGATCAACTATCGAACCTTCAAGCCCGAACGCGACGGGCTCTTTTGCGCGAAGATCTTCGGTCCGACCAAGGACTACGAATGTCTGTGCGGCAAGTACAAACGGCTCAAGCATCGGGGTGTGGTGTGCGAGAAGTGTGGTGTCGAGGTGACGCACACGAAGGTGCGGCGCGAACGCATGGGACACATCGAGCTCGCCAGCCCGGTTGCACACATCTGGTTTCTGAAGTCTCTGCCTTCGCGTATCGGTCTGCTGCTCGACATGACGCTACGAGATATCGAGCGCGTACTCTACTTTGAGGCCTTTGTCGTCGTGGATCCCGGAATGACGACCCTGGAGAAGGGGCAACTGCTCTCGGATGACACCTATCTCGAGGCCTTCGAGGAGCACGGCGACGAGTTCGAGGCGCTGATGGGGGCCGAGGGAGTCTACAAGCTGCTGGCCTCGATCGACATGACCGAGGAAGCGGCCAATCTTCGTAAGGAGGTCGAGGAAACCCGCTCGATGACCAAGCTGAAGCGGCTTTCCAAGCGTCTCAAGCTGGTGGAGTCGTTCCTGGAATCGGGCAATCGTCCCGAGTGGATGATCATGACCGTACTGCCCGTGCTGCCCCCGGACCTTCGTCCGCTGGTGCCGCTGGACGGCGGGCGGTTCGCGACCTCCGACCTGAACGATCTCTACCGCCGCGTCATCAATCGCAACAACCGTCTCAAGCGGCTGCTGGAACTGAATGCGCCGGACATCATCGTCCGCAACGAGAAGCGCATGCTGCAGGAGTCGGTCGATGCACTGCTCGATAACGGCAGGAGAGGCCGGGCGATCACCGGGACCAACAAGCGCCAGTTGAAGTCGCTTGCCGACATGATCAAGGGTAAGCAGGGGCGCTTCCGCCAGAACCTTCTTGGCAAGCGGGTGGACTACTCCGGACGTTCCGTCATCGTGGTGGGTCCCACGCTCAAGCTGCATCAGTGCGGGCTGCCGAAGAAGATGGCGCTCGAGCTGTTCAAGCCCTTCATATTCAGCAAGCTCCACCTTCGAGGTCTCACCACCACGATCAAGGCATCGAAGAAGCTGGTGGAAAAGGAAGGCGCGGAGGTCTGGGATATCCTCGACGAGGTCATCAGGGAGCACCCGGTGATGTTGAACCGGGCGCCCACCCTGCACCGCCTGGGTATCCAGGCCTTCGAACCGGTACTGATCGAGGGCAAGGCGATACAGCTGCACCCCCTGGTGTGCGGCGCCTTCAACGCCGACTTCGACGGCGATCAGATGGCCGTGCACGTGCCGCTGTCGCTGGAGGCGCAGCTCGAGGCGCGCGCGCTGATGATGTCGACGAACAATATCCTGTCGCCGGCCAACGGCGAACCGATCATCGTCCCCTCCCAGGAGATCGTACTGGGCCTCTATTACATGACCCGGGAGCGGATCAACGCCAGGGGAGAGGGAATGGTCTTCGCGGACGTCGACGAGGTACATCGTGCCTATGAAAGCGGCGCCGTGGAGTTGCATGCAAAGGTGCAGGTGCGCATTCGGGAGGTACTGTTCGATGGGGAGGGAGAACGCAAGGCGTCGGTCCGACGGGTAAAAACAACGGT
>Ga0210096_1000884_pt1 | contig 10078 bp, 8 predicted proteins | sample China_Galinas_PW_4_FD_184864 | JGI IMG/M metagenome (GOLD analysis project Ga0210096, IMG submission 184864) | Wetland microbial communities from San Francisco Bay, California, USA, that impact long-term carbon sequestration - China_Galinas_PWA_D2... | ecosystem: Environmental > Aquatic > Marine... | reverse complement strand
GGGTAGAACCGCCGCATCGTGGGCTGGAAATGGAAGCCGTGGATGCCCTGAAGCGACTCGCGCGTGCTCTCCTCGTAGCGCCCCGACAGCTGCTTCCAGCTGCGGCCGCCCGCGAACAGCCGGCGCGCATCAGGACCGGACAGGCCCAGCTCGCTCAGCCGCTTCATCACCAGCGGCGTGTCCTGCACCTCCGGCGGAGCGACCGCCACGATGTAGACTTCACGACTCGAGGCGAGCGGAACGCCATCGCGATCGTAGATCGTGCCGCGCGGCGCCGGGATCGTCACCGTGTCGCCCTGCTGGATCTCGGCACGACGGACCCACACGCGATGGTCGATGACCGTGAACTCGAACGCCCGCACCACCACCAGACCCGCACCCAGCACGAACCCGAGCAGCAGCAGCCGGCGACGCCATTCGTGCCGGCTCACAATTCCGCCCCGGGAACCGCCGCGACGACGGGTCACCGTGGCACCACCGGCGGATCCGCCAGTGTCAACGTGGCCGACCGCGTGGCCGGTACGCCGTCACGTCCCGGCCTCCGCGCTCCCGGCCGGAGCATGATCACGAACTCCTCGTCCGATGTTGGCACGCGCATGCCCCAGCGATCGCTCACCACGTCAGCGATCCGGGACCGGCTCTCGAGATACTGGATCCGCTCGACCTGTCCACTCCGCTCCGATTCGACCGCCGCCCTCGCCACACGCGCCGCATCCAGCTTCCGCAGCCCCTCGAACGCACGACTCTGTCGCCAGATCACCAGACTCAATGAGCCCAGAAACGCCGCAAACGCCAGCGCCACCCTCAGCGTGCCCTCGCCGTTCCGCTTCCGCATCACGCCGCCTTCCGCCATGCACGAAGCTTCGCGCTGCGCGACCGCGGATTCGAAGCGACCTCCGCCGCCGATGCGACAACCGGTTTGCGCGTCAGCAGAGCACCCGCCGCCACACCACCACACACACACACCGGCAGATCCGGTGGACACGTGCACGCCCGACTCCACTCCCGGAACCGCTCCTTCACCTCACGGTCCTCGAGCGAGTGGTACGAGATCACGACCAGAACGCCGCCGCCCGCCAGCTTCTCACGCAGCACTCGCAGACCCCGCTCGAGCTGCTCCAGCTCGTCGTTCACAGCAATGCGAAGCGCCTGGAACAGACGTGCCTTCGTCCGAACGCTCACTCGCCCACCCAGCGCCACAGTGATCGCCGCCACGAAGTCGTCCGACGTCTCGAAACGCTGTGTGCGACGTCGCTTCACCACCTCCGCCGCCAGACGCCGCGCCCGCCGCTCTTCGCCGTATCGATGAAAGACATCCGCCAGAGTGGACTCCGGCAGCTCGTTCAGCAGATCCGCCGCTGTCCGGCCTCCGCCAGACATCCGCATGTCCAGGATCGAGCCGCGCCGGAACGAGAATCCGCGGCCCGCCTCATCGATCTGGTGCGACGACACGCCCAGATCCAGCAACGCCCCCGCCAGCGGCTCGGATACCGACTCCGCCGCCGCTACATAGTCAGAGACGACGAACGTCACCCGGTCGCCAAATGGCGCCAGTCGCCGTTTCGCCGCCCCCAGGGCCTCTCTGTCGCGGTCCACTCCGATCACCCGCGCTCCATCGCCCTCGTCCAGAATCGCCGCCGTGTGCCCGCCACCCCCCAGTGTGCCATCGAAGTACAGACCACCACGCGCCGGACCCAGGTACTTCAACACCTCCGCCACCATGACCGGCACGTGGTAGCCCGCTTCGCCTCCGCTCACCGGAACAGACGATGCGTGTACTGGTCCAGCTCCGCGGACTTCGCCTCCAATGCCTCCTCGAACTGCTCCGGCGCCCACAACTCGACCTTGTTGATCGCACCGACCAGCAATACCGAGCCCTTCAATCCCGCCGCCTCCTGCAACCGCGACGGAATCAGAATCCGCCCCTGTGCATCCGGTGAGACCTCCACCGCGTTCGACATGATCGACAACACGTACAGCCGCTCCGCCGGCCCCTGAGCCATCAGGTCGCTCAGACGCCGCTCCACATCCCCCCACTCGACTTCCGGATAAAGCGCCAGCGCCGGCGGATACGGCTGCACCAGCACGAAACGCTGATCCGCCGCTTCACGCCGGAACGCGGCGGGCAGGCTCACCCTGCCCTTGTCGTCCAGCTGGTGCTGATAGCTGCCGAGGAACTTGACCCCTCGTGATGGGCCGGCCGACCCCTGCATCGCTCTCCGTTCCGGGCGTCATCACCACAATCCCCCACCTCACCCCACTTCACGCCACCAAGCTACGCCGCACCCCACTCGACGTCAATAGGGCTGTTCCCCACTCCACCCCACCGGGTTTCCCCCTACGACGGGGCTGGACGCGACCACGTGATACCGGCGATGGGATTGAGCCCCACCACTACGGGGATAGCCGATGTCCGGGACCACCAGCAGTTGTGGCACGGGGGCTGCCCGACTGGGCCGGATTGCGGAAGGAAGGCGGTATGAGGTGACGATGTCGGATTGGCGGCAGAGCCGTCGGATGACGGGCCGCACCAGCTGCTGTGTCAGCCGCGATGAGGCTGGACGCGCCAGGGGCCGGGAAGCTCGCGGCTTCCCGGCCCCTGATGACGAGCCGGCATTGGCCCGGAACTCAGCGTCCTTTCTTGATGATGAGCTCCTGGATCTCGATCAGCTGGGTCGCCCCGTCAATGATCTCCTGCCGGTTCTTCTCCAACGGCTTCCCCTTCGTGTAGGCAGCCGCAGCCTCCATGAGGGCGATCGCACGCTTGAACTGAGGCAGGGTGGCTCTTGCGGTCGCGACATTCTCGGGCTTTTCGCGATCGACCGCAATCTGGTAGACGGAGTAGCCGCGGAAGAAGGCGATCATCGCCTTGGTCTCGGGCGTCTGGGCGACCTTCTCGGCAGTGTCGTAGTAGGGCAGTGCGCCGGCGTAGTCGCCGGCGCGCGCCTTCTGGTACCCGGCATTTGTGATCTGCTGAGCGATCTGGTCGACCTGCTCCGGGGCGATCGCGTTCTTCTGGAGGCCCTCCTGGGCGGCGACGACGGTGCCTTCGAAGTTATTGGTCGCGAGCTGCCAGAGCGCCTTTCGCAGGTACAGGTTGGCGTACTGCGGGTCGATGGCGGCCACCTTGTCGAGGGCGGCGAGGGCTTCGGCGGTGCTGCCGGCGTGGTTGAGCGCATCGGCGTAGTTGGACCAGATCGACGCATCATCGGGGTGATGTTCGACGGCCATGCGTCCGAGTTCGACGGCCTTGGCATCCTGATCGAGGAGGCGGTAGGCGGTGAACATGTTCCTGAGGCTGGTCACGTCCATTTCGGCGCCCTTGGCGGCATAGACGTCTTCGAGGTATCCGAGGCCCTTCTCGACGACGGGCCTGGCATCGCCGACCTCCGATGGGTTTTCGGAGGCGTTCATTGCCTTGAGCGCCGCGTTCATTGAGACGGCGCCGGCGAAGGCCTTGAGTGCCACGAGGTCATCGCCCTCGGTCTGGTCCATGCCGTCTTCGACGATCTTGAGCGCGGCATCGTAGCCACCGGCCTGGGCTGCTTCCGTGGCGATCGAGAGTCGGACGGCGACATCGCCGGGGTTGAATGTCAGGTACTCGTGGAAGTACCGCGTTGCGTCATCGGTGCGCCCCTGTTCGGCGGCGATGATGCCGAGTGCCTTGATGGCGTCGTCGTAAGTGGGATCGAGATCGAGCACTTTCTTGAACATCTCGGCGGCCTTGTCGCGATCGCCGGAGCGCCAGTAGGCGCTGCCCAGATTGTAGGCTGCGCTCTTGCTTTGCGGATTCGCCTTCAGGGCATCCGTGCATTTGGTGACGGCCTCTGACCAGACTTCGGCCGTGACCTTCTCCTGGCAGTACACCGCATCCCGCAGACCCGCCATGTAGACATCGAACTGGGACAGCAGCTGCTGGGCCGCCTGCTTCGCATCCTCGGTCTGGAAATCGGTCATCGTGTACGATTCGCCGCCGGGCGCGACGACCTTGGCCGAGACCTTGTACATGTCCTTCGCCACTTCCTCCCAGTGGCCGCACAACACCAGGCGCGCATGCACGTGAGCGGTCAACTGCTGGGCGTTCACGCAGTCGTTGCCCGCATCGCTGAGCGCCTCCTCCTTCAGCCCGAACTCCTTGAGCTTGTCCCTGACATCGTTGTCGGCCACGGGCTTGTGGGTCGGGAAATCCTCGAGCAGCTTGCGGAACTCCTTCGCGATGTCCTTGCCGAAGTTGCCCTTCCCGCCTGCGCTGTTGGCGAAAATCGGCACGAGAACGCCGTATCGTTCGCCCTGCTGTGCGTGGACCGGAGCCGCGATCGCGACCCCGCTCGCCGCAGCGAGAACGGTCAACAGGAGGAGGCTGCTCGAGCGCCGGGTGTCGTGAATCATCGCCTGGGTCTCCACTCCCGAGGTTGCGTCTGCAATGCGCGGCCGGGACGTACATTGCGCGAATCCATACCGAAAAACGGCGGGTCAAGGTGTCTCTGTCCGAGCCGCCTCGGTCCCGCCCCGTCCACCGTCGAAGCCCGGATGATACCCTTGCCCTGATTGTACGGCAACCCGCGTGCCCCACGTGTTGAGGACCCGGGTCCGGAGCGGCGATCCGGCCCCGGATCCGCCATCTCCGATAATCATAGTAGCTCGTTGGACGTTACACGTCGAGGGGTTTGTGGGTTCCGGCCGCAGGACGCGGCCGGAGGAGCGCTCAGGAGTGCAGCAGACTCGTATCCCTGGAGTGCAGCGGATCGGGAGCGGAGCCGGCGCCGGCGGATCCTACGGAGGGGGAGGGCGGGCCCTGGCGGCTGTGCAGGAGTCGTTCGGTGAAGTCGAGCCGTTCCTCCATGATGTCCATTCTTCTTGACACATGTTCGAGGAGATTTCGGACATTACTGAGGTCGAGGTCTGCGGTCGCGCGTGCGGAGTCCGTCCGTTCCTGTCTGACCGCGTCCAGCAGGCCGCCGAGCCTCGTGGATATGGGCCGGAGAATGGCGACCGCAGCCACGCAGATGAACAGGGTGATCGGGATGAGGACTTCCATGTTCGAGCTCCGGCTCACGGTTCGGATGACCAGCCACACGGGGAGCCATACGGGAATGTCGGAACCGGGGTTTCGGACTGGCGTCCGGTTGGCGGCCGCACGCGCGACGTCAGTCGCCCGGACACCGGGGCAAGGGTATCCGAGTCCCGGGATCAGGCGACGGAGCGGCTGGCTGCGAGCGTGTCGCTCAGACCTTCGCGACCGCCGCCGACCGGATCACCTCGAGGAGAGCATCGATGTCGGATGCGTCGTTGTAGATGTTCGGAGACACGCGCAGGGCGGTACCGCGAAGCGACACACTGACGCCACGGTCCGAGAGTGAGCGTTGCAATCCTTCCAGATCGATTCCGGCGGGTGCCCGCAATCCGAACAGATGACTTGCTCGCCATTCCTGCTGCTCGACGCCGAAACCAAGGGATCCGGCTTCGGCGATCGCGTCCGTGACCAGTCGGCGGCAGTAGTGCTGGATACGGTCAGGCCGCCAACCGAGCACCATTTCGAGGCCTCTGGCCAGCATGGGCACGAGCACGAAGCTGCTGCGCTCACCGACATCGAAGCGTGCGGCGCCGGGCTGGTACTCGTCGCGGTAGTTGACGAGTCCGCGGAAGTCCTCACTGCCGGCGCGACCGGCCCAGGTTTCCTCGAGCGGTTCGGCATCATCGTAGCGGGGGCCAAGCCAGAGGACACCGATACCGTACGATCCGAGCAGCCACTTGTAGCCGGCGCACGCGACGGCATCGGCGTGGATCGTGGCGAGATCGAAGGGAAACGCGCCGACGGACTGGGTGGCGTCGATGACGAATGCCGCACCGCATGCGCGGCATGCCTTCCCGATGGCGGCAAGGTCGAAGCGCGTGCCGTCGGTCCAGTGGACCTGGGGCAGGGCGACGAGTGCGGTTCGGTCGTCGATGATATCGAGGATCGCGCTATTCCAACCCTCACCCCGACGACTCGAGTCGGGCGCTCCGATCATTCTCAGATCGAGGCCGCGTTCCATGGCGAGGCGCCGCCACGGATACACGTTGCTGGGGAACTGCTCGGCCGCGACGACGATCGTCGAGCCGGCGGCCGCCCTCGTGTTCCGCGCCACGAGCGACATTGCGTACGACACGGCGGGCACGAGCGCTACACGGGCGGGGTCCTGCGCACCGATCAGACGGGCGAACAGGGTGCGCACGCGATCGCTGTCCTCGAAGAAGTCGGATGTGAGGATCCCGCTCGGCGCGCGCTTCCGCGCAATCGCCGCAATGCCCGCGTGCTCGACCTTGCGCGGCAGCGGGCTCATGTAGGCTCCGTTCAGGTAGTGCAGCCCATCGGGCAGCGAGAACTCGGCCTTCTGGCACGAGAGCATCGTGTCGTTCAACGGACGCCTCGGCTGTTGTTGACTGGATCGGTGTCGATGAGGATGTCATCGGGATCGACGACCACGCGATCCGGGCGAGTGGCCGTGCGCACAGTCACGGTCTGCGATCGGTCCCGGCTCTCGAGCAGCTGCATCTCATCGCCGATCCGGACGTGAACGGGCATCCACGCGTCACCGGATCGCGTGATCTGGACCGTCGTCTCCCACTTGCCATCGGGAAGCTGTTTCGCGCTGGCCGCCGTCACGGCGTAGTCGAGCGTTGCCGTCGTATGGATCCACTGCTGGAAGAACCAGCGCAGGTCGCGCCCTGATGCGGCTTCCATTGCCGCGCGGAATTCCTCCTCGCGAACGTGACGCAGCCTGTTGCGCCGGTAGTACAGTCGAAGACCATCGTGGAACACATCCTCACCGAGCAGGTCACGCAGCATCCGGTAGATCAGTGACGGTTTGGTGTACGTCATGCGGTTGTACGTGTCGAAATCGCGGAACGCGGCGGACGGAAGGCTGATCGGCTGGGACTCGCCGGCCGCATCCATCTCGCGGATCGTCCTCATCGATCGGGACCAGATCTCGACGGGGTCACCGCCGTGCCGTTCGGCGTACCAGCTGGCGAGGAACGAAGCGAAGCCCTCGTCGAGCCAGCCCTGTTTCCACTCGTTGTTGGCAAGGATCCCCATGGTGTAGTTGTGCGACGTCTCGTGCACGATGAGGCTCTGTCCTGCGGAACCGTTCATGGTCATCATCGGGAACTCGGTACCGCCGCCTTCGACGCGGTGCAGGTTCGTGATCTGCGGCCAGGCGAAGTCGCCGAATACGGTATCGAGGAAGGCGAGCGCGCTGGCTTCGCGGTTCACCGCGACGCCATGGGCCCATTCATCGTCGCCCGGCTGGTACAGCACGTGGATCGCTACATCCTCGTAGTTGCCGCCCTCGTACGTGTAGTCCGGGCTGGTCGACCATGCGAAGTGGTGGACGTCACGCGCGTACCAGCGCACGCGCTTGCGGCCGGCCGCCGGCAGGCCATCGAGCAGTCCGAGCGGGCGCGCGGGCGGCGAACCGTAGTAGTCGCGTTGCAGCACGGGTTCGGGCGTTCCCGCGGCTCGCGCGCGGCTCCAGCCGGGATCGCCGGACACGGGCACGCCAGTCGCGCCGATCACCTGGTCGTCCGCCAGATCGATTGTGACATCGAAGGTGGCGAACTCGCCGTAGAACTCGCCCTGCGGCATCAGTGGCTGGACCTCCCAGCCATCGCGGTCGAACGTGGCGATTTTCGGATACCACTGCGCGAAGTCGTAGTGACGGCCGCGCCGGCCCTGTCTGCGGGGCAGCGTCGAGACTCGCGCATCCCAGTCGATCCGAACGGTCGTCGCGGCACCCGGCTCAAGCGGTGAATGGAGTGGCACCGCCGCGACGGTCGAGTCCGGTGCGCCGGGCCAGAGCGGCGTGACCTCACGCCCGTCCACGGTGATGCTCTTCCAGCGCTCGAACGCGTACTCATCGGGCCCGAGATCGTTGAAGCGCGGCGTGCCCATCTCCGCATCCCGGCGTGCCCATGCGCTGTTCGGACGGAACGCGTTCAGGTGCAGGTGGAAGAACAGTGTGTCGATGCGGCGAGGCGAGTTGTTCGTGTAGTGCAGCTCCGCGCGGCCGGACAGCACCGAATTCGATTCATCGAGGCTCGCCTCGATCGTGTATTCGACACCCTGCGCGAAGTACGCGGTGTCCTGCGGAGCGGCCTGCGCCGCGGTTGCGATCTGGAGCATCAACAGGGATAGCATCGGACTCTCTCGTGGGGTTCGGCGTGGGCGAATCGAACCGCCGCGGACCGGGTGCAACCCCGGCTGGCCGGACGGAACCGGTCGATGTACACGTGGGTCGTGGTCGGGATCGCCGGGGCGTCAACGGTGTGCGCTGGAGTATCGCACGTTGCCCTTCCATGCATCCGCTCCGGCTGCGCTGGCCGGGCCGAGCCGGCCCCGGACGGATGCGAGGAGCGCGGCCGGATCGTACAGCCGGCCGGCCTTCACGACCAGCCGGACGTTGTGCGTGTTGCGGATGTCCTCGAGCGGGTTGCCTCGCACGACGAAGAGGTCGGCCAGCTTGCCGGTCTCGAGCGTACCCAGCCGGTCGCTCAGGCCGAGGGCGCGAGCGCCGTTGATCGTGCCCATCCGCAGAGCGGCTGCCGGTGGAATGCCCGCGAGAACGAGGGCGTGCAGCTCGCGATGCGCGGAGAACCCGTTGAAGAACTCGCCCCAGCTCGGGTGGTCCGTGCCGAGCGTGACCAGGTCTGCGCCTCCCGCTTTCCAGAAGGCCGCGATCTCCTTGCGCTTGACATGGTAGATGCGCTCGAACTGCTCGTTCACGGCGCGCGGCAGTTTGCCCTCGACGACCTGCCGCGCGTACGGCGTCAGGAACGACATCTCATCTGCCCAGCGATCGTACACTGCCGGCTCTCGCATGCCGAAGTAGCCGTACGCCGTGAGTGTCGCATCGTAGAAGACGTGCTGCCGGATAAAGAGATCGAAGATCACGCGGACTTCGGGCCGACCGACATCGAGCGACTCGAGCGACGAGTAGGCTGGCTTCGCCGCCACGATCGCATCGCCTCCCATGAAATGCTCGACGCGGTCGATCCCCATCAGGATCGCGTCCCGTGGATTGACCGATGTGCGGAACCCCGAGTCCAGGTGGCCGGTAACGGTCAGGCCGTAGCGGTGAGCCTCCGCGATCAGCGTGGCGAGCTGTTCCGGCGCAATGCCCTTCGCCTTGAACCCGCGCACTCCGCGCTCCGCCCAGTACCGGACCTCGGCGCGCACACTGTCCGGCGTCATCTCGCGCATCCGCCAGCCGGGTCTCGCCGTGCCGAAATACGGGCCCGAGTTATGAATCCGCGGGCCGACCTGCTCGCCGGCCTCGATCCGCAACCTGGCCTGCCGCATGCCGTTCGGATCGACTTCGCCGGCAGGAAACGTCGACGTCACTCCATTGGCGAGATACAGGACCGGATTGACCTCGTACTCGTCGACCCGGCCTTCGCCGAACAGGTCAACGGCATAATGAGCGTGCAGATCGAACAGGCCGGGCAGGATGTACTCGTCGTCGGCCAGACGGTGCACGGTCGCGGCGCCGAGGTCGGCAGATCCGACTTCGACGTCCACGGCCAGCAGCTTGCCCGCACGAATCAGGGTGGCATGGTTGCGACGCACGTCATCGCCGGTCGCATCGAAGATCCAGCCGCCGAGCAGCACGAGATCGCCGGCTTCCGGCGTGGGCAGACTCTGTGCTCTCACCGGCCGCGACAGCATCGGCCCTGTGAGGATCGCGACCAGGACTGCGGCGGCTCGCGGGCCGGCCAGCCGAGGAATCATGTGTGGTTTGTCGCTCACGCGGGTCGTGTGCTCGCGCCTGCGTGCGGGTGAGTCCATGTACACGCGGCGCGCCCGGGCCAGCGGCACCGGACGCGGCAGCTTAGTCCGGCGCTCGCAATCGGGTCAAGCGGCGGTGTGCCCGGAATGCGCGACCGCGGCCGTCGGATCGAGCCGCGGGGTCCGCCGCCGCGCCGTCGCCTCAGGAAGCTTCGATCGGACGCTGCGCCGCGTGACCTGACGCGGCACTCTCGCGAGCAACGTTCGCCGCCCTTGCCGCCACCACGGACCTGCGCCGGTACAGCACGAGGG
>Ga0210096_1000883_pt1 | contig 10088 bp, 8 predicted proteins | sample China_Galinas_PW_4_FD_184864 | JGI IMG/M metagenome (GOLD analysis project Ga0210096, IMG submission 184864) | Wetland microbial communities from San Francisco Bay, California, USA, that impact long-term carbon sequestration - China_Galinas_PWA_D2... | ecosystem: Environmental > Aquatic > Marine... | reverse complement strand
GGTCGACGCGCACCAGCCGATCACCAGTGCCGCCACCCTGCAACCAGGCGAGCGACTCCGCCTCCGTTTCGCCATCGGCGGCGCCATTGCCCGTGTGGAAGAGACCGAACCGGGCTCGCCGCGCTGAGGACGGGAGTCACGGCAAGCAACAGGGGGAACCCACCTGTGGTTCGCCGCGACGCGCCTCGGCGTCCCCCTGCAAGGCCGCATGGCCCGTCGGATGTCCGTCTTCCCGCCCCCGCTCCAGGGTCCAACGCAGGAGCTCGAGCTGCTCCAGGCCGCGGAACGGCCGCCGGCGCAGACCAGTGTCGAGGAGAAAGGCCGGGACCGTGAAGATTCCCGCGTCGCAGGCGCCCTCGCTATTGCGTCGTAGCTGCGCGGTGATCGCCCCCGGATCGTCGGGCGTGGCCCACGCCTCGGGAAGGCCGGCCTGACGGCAGACCTCCTCCACCCAGTCGGAGCGATCGGGCTGTACGGTGCCACGCCACAACGCGCCGAAGATCGCCACCGTCAGCGCGATCCGGTCCCCCTCCTCGACCCCCTGCACGGCCCGTAGCGCCGCCTGAGGGTCGAAGGCCGCCGGGTAGGCCATCTTGAAGGGGACCCCGAGCAGGTCTGCCCAACGTTTGGCATGGTAGCGAAACCGGTGGCAACGAGGGCGCGGCGTGGCCGCCGGATCTCGCAGGACGGGCTGGATGAGTTCGGACGACACCACGGGGAGCCACTCCACGACCACGCCGTGCCCACGGCCGAATCCGCGCATCTCCCGCGCCGCCAGATAACATACCGGGCTAACGAAATCGTAGAAGAAGGAGATCCGTGCCATGGCTCATCCTGGGGCGAGGGCCGCCGGCGCCCCGCCGATGCGACCAGAGGGCGGCCCGCGTCGGAGGCCACGGGCCGCCCAGCGACGGCAGGGGGTCGGGAGGGCGTGTAACCCCGCGCACCGTCGAGCTCGTCGCTAGTCCTCGCCGGCCGCCTCGAAGGCCGCGTACTCCGCAGCATCGACCGTGCCGTCCTGGTTGGCATCCACGCGCTCGAAGGCCTGAGAAAGGCCGTCCACCTGCTGTGCCTCGGTCGGGCTCAGGTTACCGCTGGCGTCTTTGTCCCAGGCGGCAAACCGCGACTGCTGCGATTCGGACGACGTCATCGAATCCGCCATCACCACCGTCGCCGCACCGGTCGCCAGCGCGCAGCTCATCGCGATCGCCAAGTAGTTCGTGGCACCCATGGTCACCTCCTCCTGTGTGAGAAATCCGCATCCACGGTCGGCACGCCGCCGCTCGTGAGACTCGAATAGCAAGCGCCGTACCAGAAATCGGGCCCCAAAAATCAATGTGTTCGCCGCGCGCCGTGTGCCGGGTCGCAGACCGGTGCCCAGGTGACGTCGGTTTTCTCCGACACCGGTAGCAGTGGGGCACTGACGGTGCCGGACCTCCGCCTCGGGACCCCGCGCGTTTTCTGGCCTCCCCCCGCGTGGTACAAGCACGCCGTCTCATCCATCGTGTCGCCACCGGAGGACTGCCATGCCGATCCACGCCTACGCCGCTGCTGCCGCCGGAACGCCCCTGGAGCCGTTCGACTACGAGCCCGAGCCCCTCGGCGCCCACGACATCGAGGTGGCGGTCAGCCACTGCGGCATCTGCCACAGCGACCTCCACCTGATCGACGATGACTGGGGCAACGCCACCTACCCGCTGGTGCCGGGGCATGAGATCGTCGGCGAGGTCATCGCCGTGGGCGGCGGTGTTGGCGACCACAAGGTGGGTGACCGGGTGGGCGTCGGCTGGCAATGCGGCTCGTGCGGCCACTGCGAGCATTGCGTCGCCGGCGACGAGCCGTTCTGCGCCGACAATCGCGCCACCTGCGTCGGCCACTTCGGCGGTTTCGCGGATCGCGTCCGGGTGAGTGGCCGCTTCGCTTTTCCGATCCCCGCCGGGCTCGCTTCCGAGATGGCCGCCCCCATGCTGTGCGGTGGTGCTACGGTCTACACCCCGCTGCGCCACTTCGGGGTGCGGCCGGATCACCGGGTGGGCGTCATCGGCATCGGCGGCCTCGGCCACCTCGCCGTGCAATTCGCCCGCGCCTGGGGCTGCGAGGTCACGGCGTTTTCCTCGTCGCCGGACAAGGAGGCCGGGGCGCGGGAGCTGGGCGCCCACCACTTCGTCGCCAGCCGTGATGGCGATGCCCTGAGCGCGGCGGCCGGCAGCCTCGATTTCATCCTGTCGACCGTGAATGTCTCCCTCGATTGGGAGGCGTACCTCAACGCCCTGCGTCCCAAGGGCCACCTGTGCATCGTCGGGGCGGTGCCCGAGGCGCTGGCGATCCCCGTATTTCCCTTGATGGTCGGGCAGCGGTCGGTGTGCGGAAGCGTCATCGCTGGCCGGCCCATGATGCGGGAGATGCTCGCCTTCGCCGCCCGCCACCAGATCGCCGCACACACCGAGGCGATGGCGATGGCCGAGGTGAACGCGGCCCTCGACCGTCTGCGGGCCGGCCAGGTACGTCACCGCGTCGTGCTCACCCGATGACCCCGCGCGAGCGCCAAGCCAAGGTGAGGAATGCAGATTAGCCCGGAAGGGCCGGCGGCGGCGACGGACGCACCGCCGACGCGCAGCCGCCGCGCACGTCTCACCGACGGGCCGGTCGGCCGCACCCTGCTCGCCCTCGCCCTGCCCATGGTGGTGGGGTTGTTCGCGGTGATCGGCTTCAACCTCGCCGATACCTTCTTCGTCGCCCGGCTCGGCACCCGGCCCCTGGCCGCTATGGGTTTCACGTTCCCGGTCACCATGGTGGTGACGAGCCTCGCCCTCGGCCTGGGCACCGGCACCACCTCCGTCGTCTCCCGCGCGATCGGCGAGGGTGACCACCACCGCGTTCGCACCCTGGCCACCGGCGCCCTCACCCTCGCCCTGGTCGTCGCCCTGCTGGCGATGGCACTCGGCCTCGCCACCCTGGCCCCCCTGTTCCGCCTGCTGGGCGCGAGCCCCGACCTCCTCCCCCTGATCCGCGACTACATGGTCCCGTGGTACGCGGGCATTCCGTTCGTCGTGGTGCCGATGGCGGGCAACGCGGCGATCCGCGCCACCGGCGACGCTCGCTCACCGAGCGTCATCATGTTGACCGCCGCCACCGTCAACGTGGCCCTCGATCCGCTGCTGATCTTTGGCCTCCTCGGGTTCCCCCGCATGGAGCTGCGCGGCGCGGCGATCGCCACGGTCATTGCCCGCGCCACGACCCTGGTGGTCTCCCTCTCCATCCTTCACCTCCGCGAGCATCTCCTGACGCCGCCACGCTGGCGACACACCTGGCAGGCGTGGGGACAGATCCTGCACATCGGGATCCCGGCGGCGATCACCAACCTCCTCGCCCCGATCGCCTTCGGCGTCATCACCTGGCTCGCTGCCGGGTTCGGCCCGGAGGCGGTGGCGGCGGTGGGTACCGCCAATCGTATAGAGGCACTCTCCCTGATCGCCATCATGGCCCTGGGCGCGTCCATGGTCCCGTTCGTGGGGCAAAACTGGGGGGCCGGACTGCTGGACCGCATCCGCCACGCCCAGGGGCTCGCGTACCGATTCGCCCACGCCTGGGGTGGCATCGTCTGGCTCTTCTTCCTCGCGAGCGCCCCGGCTATTGCCGCCCTGTTCACCGATGATCCGGCGGTATCGCGCCACATCGTGAACTATCTGCGGATCATCCCCCTGGGTTACGGCCTGCAAGGCGTGGCGCTGCTCACCACCTCCCTGTTCAATGCCATCAATCGGCCCCTGGTCGCCGCATCGATCCAGACCACACGCATGTTCCTGCTCTACCTCCCATGTGCGGCGATCGGCGCGCGGATGGCGGGACTGACGGGCATGTTCGCCGGCATCTGCGGCGCCAACGTCATGGCCGGTCTCGGCGCGTGGCTCGCGGCCCGACGCGTGTGCCGCAGCCAGGCGGCGACCGTCACCGCGCACCTGCCTACACGGTATTGAGGACGCTATCCTTAGGCATGGGTTGAGCGTGCCGTTAGTCTTCCGATCTAGGGTTGCATGACCCATCCGATCACACCGGAGGCAACGACTATGGGCAAGCCCAAGGCCTTTCTCGTCCATCTCCTGGTGAGCGCCGCGATCGTCGGTGCCCTGCTGCTGCTGCTGGTCACGCGCTGGTATCCGATGCCGTACTTCGTGGCGGACGGCGGCTGGCAGGGCATCCGGCTGGTGGCGGCCATCGACGTGGTCCTCGGACCACTACTCACCCTGGTGATCTACAACCGCACCAAGCCGCGCCGCAAGCTGCTCTTCGACTACTCGGTGATTGCCGCGCTGCAGGCGTGCGCCTTCACTTTCGGCGTCTGGACGGTGTTCTCCGCACGCACCAGCGTGGTGGTCTTCACCGACGGCACCTTCTACACGATCGGGGCGGACGAGGCGCGATTCCTGCACGACCCCTATCCGGCCCTTCTCCGGGAGGCCACAGGACGTCCCGCGTATGCGATGGTCAACATGCCGGCCGATCCCGAGGCACGCCAGGCCCTGCGGCGGGAGAGCATGGCCGAACGCCGCCCCCTCTTCTCGTTCCTCAACCTGGTCGGCCCCTTCACACCGGAGAAGGTGTTACAGCTCGCCGAGTACGGGATCGACCTTCACGCCCTCCTCGCCGAGCATCCACGACAGACCGCGGAGGTCGATCGGTTTCTCGCCGAGCACGGCGGCACCCTCGACGATTACCTCTTCTTCCCGGTCAAGCCACGCTATCAGCCGGTCGTCCTGGCCTTCAGCCGTGCCTCAGGCGACCTCGTCGACTGGCTCGACCTCACGCCACCGACCCACGTCGTCGTGAAGCGCCATAGCACGGCCGCGGTCCACACGGCATCCGACTCCTAGTCGCGGCGCGTGGCTCAACGCTGCACAAGGCTAGACGCGTATCTCGAGCGCGTGGGTGAGTCATCGGGTGTGCCGAGCGAGGCGAAGCGCACCGATTCCTCATTGCGGAACGATACGGGGACGGTGCGCCGTGCTGCGCCCTACGAGGTCAGCCGATCATCTCCAACATCTGGGAGATGATCGCGGAGGCGCGGGCGGTCGGGGGCGCCACCGTGGGCCCCGGGATCTCACTCACGTCCGCAGCCCCTGCGGTCTGTAACAGATCGTGCATCCGCGTATCGATCTCGCGGATCGCCGTGTCCGCATCCCGCTCCTCCAACAGGACAAATAGACAGTCGTCGCCCGCCACCGTCGGTGCAGAAAACGCCTCTCGCACCTGGGTCTCCACCTCGGCCAGGGCATCGAGCACGCGCGGTACCAGACCCACCACAGAGAAGTTCCGCTGCAAGAGCAGGTAGTCGCGCACCGCCGCGACGAGGTCCCCGGGAACGTGCTCCGGCGGTGACGGGAGGAACGCCTCATCGCAGAAGGTGACGGCGGTATCGCCCTCCCCCTCCTTGGCCCGCTCACACGCCTGCGCCGCGCACCGGACCAATGCGGGTCCCCCGGTGGCGGCATCGCAGATCCCTATGCTGTGCGCCACCTGAATGGTCTCCTCATCCGTCCCCTTGATCTCCAGCTCGGCGAGCTTGCTGCGCAGGTAGTCGACGAACACCGCGGCGCCTGCGGCCGGGGTCTGGGGGAGGACGACGACGAACTCCCCGTCACCGTAGCGATAGGCGATGTCGGTATGACGGCGCAAGGTCTGCAACAGGTCGCCCGTTGCCTGGAGAACGGCCAGGCCCGTCACGTGGCCGCGGGCCGCGCCGATCCCGTCGAGGCCGGTCAGCGCCAGGTACACGAGGGAGAAATTCTCGCCCTCCATGCTGTCCTGAAACGCGGCGAGTCGCTGCTGGAGGACCTCTTCGAAGGTCTCACGGCTGGGCAAGCCGGTCAGGGCGTCCATGCCGTCGGCCCGCGCCTCCTGCTTGATCCGTCGCAGCGCGGATACCAATGGCTGGGTCGGTTTTTCCTCCGACCCGGCCCCGTCCGACGTCAGCGCGTCCAGCTCGTCAGCGATTTCCTGCAAGTCGGTGGTGATGGCCCCGGCGCGCTGCTCCAACAGGTCCTGGGTGTCACGGTGGAGCTCCTTTTCCAGCGGTGTCTCCAGCTTCGCGGCCATCTCCCGAGTCGTGTCCAGACGCCGTTCTACGATCTGCAACTCGCCACGCAAGGCCCCATCGCGTTGCCGCAGCTCGGCGCTGTGCTCCTCCACCTGATGCATCAGCTCCGAATAGCGGGTGCGATAGATGCCCCCGTGCAGTTGTTTCAGCTCCTGTCCCAAGGCCTGACGCCGTTGCTCCTCCGCAAGCCGCAGGTCCTCCTCTCGCCGACAGCGGCGCGTGACGTCTTCCAGCTCCGCGGAGAGTCGCTGTTCCTCGCGCGGGTCGTGCGGCGGCTCCGCGCTCAGGAACGAGGCACAGAAGAGTCGCGTAAACCGCTCGGCGCTGCGCTCCGCCGGCGTGAGGGTGTGGAGAAAGTAGTCGTAGAGATCGCGAAAACGCTTGACGGTATCGAAATCGCGAACGACGCCGTAGGTCTCAAAGAAGTGCGCCATCAGGCGCTGCACGGCGTCATCGCTGTCACGCCGAAACAGACCAAAACACTCGACCGCTGCCGTGTTCTTCGCCATCGCAGGAGTGCTCCTCGGGGAGGGCGGCGCCTGGCCGCCGTCCCGCTTGCCTGTCCCGCCTTATCGGCCCGCCGGCACGCACCAACACCACCGGGCACCCGCCCTCGTCGCGCGGGTGTCCCGACCCACGGACGTCACTCCTTGATGGCTTCGACCCCGAACATCAGCGTCACCTCGTCCCCCAGACCCGGCAGGCCGTACTTGATGCCGAAGTCGGAGCGTATCAATCGCGCCGTGGCGTCGAAGCCGCAGGTCTCTTTCTGGTTCAAGGGATTGGTGCCGCAGTGGATGTGACTGACCTCCAGAGCCACCGGCCGCGTCACCCCATTCAGGGTGAGCTGCCCTGCCACCGCTCCGGCCGCGCCACCCTCCCCCACCGTCAAGGCGTCCGACCGGTAGATGATCTTGGGGAACTCCACGGCGTTCAAGAAGTCCGGGGAGCGCAGGTGGTCGTCCCGCTTGGCCACGTTGGTGTCGACCGAGGCCGCGTCGACCGTCACCTCCACCGTCCCCGTCCCCTTCGCCCAGTCGACGGCGATCTTCCCGGCGAAGGTGTCGAAGCGGCCGTACACGGTGGTGAAGCCGAGGTGATTGATCGCGAAGTAGACCGAGGAGTGCCTCGGATCGAGGGTGTAGCTCTCGGCCACGGCCATGGCCGGCAGGCCGAGGACGACGAGGGTGAGCAGCAGGTGACGCATCGGAATCTCCTTCGTGGTGGACGGATGGTCCGGGTTAGAACGGCACCGGCCCCGCGGCCCGGTAGGTGAGGACGATCGCGACCACCCCCGGCGCCAGGGCGACGGCGAACAGGGTGGCCGCCCGGACCCACCGCGGCAGTCGGTCCGGCAACGGCAGAAGGGGGGCAAGGGGGATAAGGGCCAGGGGGAGCAGCGCCATGACCGGCATCCTGGCGTAGAGGGTGGCCGCGGCCCCGAGGAGAGCGATCGGCAGCCCCGCCGCGGCCCCGACGGCGGCCGCGCCGCCGAGGTTCCCCCGCACGAGATGCACGACCAGCACGCCGCCCGCGGCGCTCCCCAGCGCCAGGGCGAGCTGCCCCAGGAGGGCTGACGCCCCGAAGATCACCGCCGCGCCGGTGGCGAGGCCGAGTGCCGTGACCCCGCTTGAGGTGCGCAGGAGGTCCCCCGAGGCGCGACCCGATGCCCCGGTCACCCAGCCGCAGTACAGGACGAGGGGTAACCCGACGCGCACCGCCTCCAGTGGCGTGCGGCGCGCCAGCACCGGCCATCCGACCCAGACGATCGCCGCGGCGCCGACCCCGAACCACAGGGCGAGGCGCGCCCGCGCCGCAACCGGGGCCCCCTCCAGGGCCACCGCAGCCGGCGCCACCGCCAGGGCCACGAGGATGATCTTGCGGGTCGAGGTGAACGGCGTCATGCCAAAGCCGGTAACCCACCCCACGGTCACACACAGGCCGGCGAGGATGGCCGCCGCGCCCGCCAGCCGCCGCGCCTGCCCGAGCACGGCCGCTACCACCAGCGCGGCGACGAACGGTGCGACCCCCGACTGGATGGCCGGGTGGCTCAGCCAGGTCGACATCGTCGCCTCCATGGGAACCGGCCTCCGGCCGTGATCCCGAGCACGACAGGAACAGTCATAAACCGATCATGTCACCCAAGATTTCCGAATACCACGCCCACCCGCCCGGCACCGGTAGGGGCACGGCATGCCGTGCCCCGACGCCGACACCACGACGGACAGCGAGTCAACCGAGCTCGGCCCACATGGAACGCACGACGGGACGACCCTGCCGCCCTCTTCGTGCCCTTCGTGGTCAGCTCCCCTACGCCCTGGTGTGGAACGGCCTCAAGACAACAGGCACCGTCGTGAGGATCAGCGGAACCAGCAATCGCCGCCGACAACGCCTGGCTGCGTAGGGCGGGGTTCAGCCCGCCGGACGCCAGGACATGTCGGCAAGGGAGTCGGCCGGTTGAAACCGGCCCTACGGATTCACGCCAGTCCCACTATAAGGAGTGCTGGATCCCTATTTCTCCTGGCCTCTCCGCCGTCGGTGTCTCCGCGGTGAACCCTGTTTACGGGGCGGCAGTGCGCAGCAGGGCCAGGGCCGCGTTCACCCCGTCCAGGGCCGAGGAGACGATGCCGCCGGCGTGGCCGGCCCCCTCGCCGATCGGGTAGAGGCCGGGGTGGGAGAGGGACTGGAAGTCCGCCCCGCGCTCCATCTGGATGGGGGACGAGGTGCGGGACTCCACGCCGTAGAGCAGGGCGGCGCCGTCGAGGAAGGCTGGCGTCCGGCGGCCGAAGGCGGTCAGACCGCGCTTCAGGGCCGCGGTCAGGTGTCCGGGGAGGAGCGACGAGAGGCGCGCCGCCACCTGCCCGGGACGATAGGTGCCGGGAACCGGCGCCGCCGTTCCGTGGCCGAGGAAGCTGGCCACGCTCTGCACCGGAGCGAAGTTCCCCTCCCCGCCGAGGCGGAAGGCGTGGCGCTCCAACCCCTCCTGGAAGTGCATGCCGGCCAGGGCGCCGGTGCCGGGGAAATCGCGCTGATCCACCGTCACCACCACACCGCTATTGGCAAAGCCGGTGTCACGCCGCCGCGGGCTCATGCCGTTGACCACCATCTGGCCCGGTGCCGACGCGGACCCCACCACCTCGCCCCCCGGGCACATGCAGAAGGTGTAGACGCCGCGCCCGTCGCGATCCTGATGGGCGAAGCGGTAGCGCGCCGCTGGCAGGCCGGCACCGGCGGCGTCGCCGTACTGGAACCGATCGATCAGCTCCTGCGGGTGCTCGATGCGCAGCCCCACGGCGAATGGCTTGGCCTGCATCGCCACCCCCTGGCGGTGCAGGGCGGCGAAGGTATCCCGCGCGCCGTTGCCCGGGGCGAGGAGGACGATGTCGCCGTCGATGGCGCCGGCGGCGATCTCGACCCCGGCGAGCCGCCCGCCGCGCAGGGCGAGGCGCTCCACCCGCACGCCGAACTGGAAGGTACAGCCCAGCCCCTCCAGCAGCCGCCGCAGGCGGATCACCACCGCCCGCAGGCGGTCGGTCCCCACGTGGGGGTGGCTGTCGACGCGGATGTCGTCCGGCGCCCCGAGGGCGATCAGCTCCTCCTTCAGCCAGGCGGATAGCGCCCCGTCCCGTGAGCTGTCCAGCTTGCCGTCGGAAAAGGTTCCGGCCCCACCCTCGCCGAACTGCACGTTGTTCTCCGGATCGAAGGTGCCGTCGCTGTGGAAGGCGCGCACCGCCGGTACGCGCCCCTCCACCCGCTGTCCCCGCTCCACGATCACCGGCGGATTCCCGGATCGGGCCAGGACCAGGGCGGCAAACAGGCCGGCCGGACCGCTCCCCACCACGATCGGCCGGCAGCCGAGGCGACGCGCCGGGATGGCCAGCGGCGCGGGCGGGTCCGGGGCCGCCACCACGCTCGGGTGGGGCGAGCGGCTCACCGGGGCCTCCGCCACCACGCTGAAGACGAGGCGCACGTCGCGCCGGGCATCGAGGCTACG
>Ga0210096_1000881_pt1 | contig 10121 bp, 7 predicted proteins | sample China_Galinas_PW_4_FD_184864 | JGI IMG/M metagenome (GOLD analysis project Ga0210096, IMG submission 184864) | Wetland microbial communities from San Francisco Bay, California, USA, that impact long-term carbon sequestration - China_Galinas_PWA_D2... | ecosystem: Environmental > Aquatic > Marine... | reverse complement strand
CAGGCCGGGTCTCACGGAGTAGTCGGCAGCGAGCCGCAGGTCGTTGATCTCGCGGGCGGCGACATCGGCCTCGACCGAGCCGGTCACTGAGCCGCGCGCGTAGCGATACGCTCCGTCGAACGCTACCTGCTCACTGTACAGGCCGAGCAGGTCATTCCGGATCTCGCGCTGGTACAGGCCGCCGGCACTGAATCTGAATGACGGACGGTACCGTGCCTGGGCCCCGAGCAGCAGTGCCCGTTTGTCCGGTGCGAACGGTTCGATTGCGGCGATCGCATCGCTCGTGCGCGGCTCGTTCAGGTTACGGGCCAGACTCCAGCCGCCGAACAGCTCGACAGTGAGGCCCGGCATCGCACGATACAGCGCCGATACACCATCGAAGTTGTAGTACCCGAGCCCCGACGTTTTCCACTGACGCCCGCCCCGGAACCGGAACCGGTCACGATCCACTTCGATCCAGGCGGCCATCGCGTCGAACCGGTCGTCGGCGCGCGGCCAAAGATCCTCGTTGCCACTGACGGAAGTACGCGCCCTCAACTGGGCATACAGTCGGATGCCGCGGCCGAACCCCCACGCATTCACGTTGATGTCCTGGATCAGCGGCGCCACCGTCTCGCGATCGGCTGATCGCGTATACCGGCATACCGCTTCGCCCGTGATGCACTGGACCAGTCGGCCGTCCACAGTGCGCCGGATCAGACCGTCGCCCGGCGCATCCCCGACCGGAACGCTGTCCGTGACGAGAGGCCGCACCTGTATGAACTGGAGACTCGTCGTCCCCGTCGCGCGAACGGTCTGTGCATCGACGACGCCGGCCGCCACGGCCAGCAGGCCCGCCGCCCAGACAACGGATGCAGCTCCATGCATCATCGATTCGCCTTCATGGATTCGTCGATCCGATCCAGGCCGGCCCCGCCGCCGCTAAACAGGTGACAGAGCGCGCACTCACGGCCGGGCTCGTGGTCTTCCTGCTGCCTGTGACACACGAGACAGACCGGCCGCGTCATTGGCAGTGCGGTCACGGCCGCGTCCTGGTGACAGCCCGAGCCACCGCATCCGAGGTGCGCCAACCGGTCGTGTTTCGCAAGTGGCATGGGTGCGTGGCAGGTCGAACACCGTCGATCCGCCTGATGGTGGAAATCGTGACACGATGAGCACGGCCGGGGCGCCGTCACTCCGGCCCGGACGTCGTGGCACGTCGTGCACTGCTGTCCGCTGTGGCGCTCGTGCTCGAAAGGTAGAGTGAGCGTGGTCACGGAGTCCCGCACACTGATTTTCGCCGGAACAGGCAACTGCTTCGCCGGCCGCGCGCTGTCATGGCAGTCGACACAGGTGCGAGCCTGATCCGCTCCGTGATGACACGCGCGGCATTGCGCTGGTGTCGGCCTTGCCCGATTCCCCGGCGCGGACTCGTGACACTCGGAACACTGGAGACGCGCGTGCGCATCATGCCCAGGAACACGCGTGTGACACGTTCCGCAGGCGACCGTCCGATGCGCATTATGCGGGAATCGCTCCGGATGAATGTTGCTCACCGGAGCGATCGTGATCGCCGGGGCCGGCGATTGTGCCGGCGTCGTATCGGCTGCCGGCTCGGCCGCGGGCACAGCCGCCGACTCGGTCTCCTGCACGGCCCCGCGGCCACACCCGGCTGATACGACCAGCACAGCTGCAAGCAGACGCGATCCGATGTGGCGGGTAAGGGCCATGGATTCCGGGTTCGTTGCCATGAAACCGGTGGGACGGACGCGTGTGCGACCGTCCCACCGGCCGGTTGGCTACTTGCTGGTTCCCAGAATATTGTCGAGAACCAGATCAGCGGGAAGCTGGAGCCCGTACTGGGTCTTGAGTTCCTGGATGCTGGCCGTGAGCAGAGCCTCGACCAGGAACGGGTTATGGATGGGTGATCCGCCCAGTTCGCCCAGGTCGCGGTTGAAGCGGGCGCCTTCCGCCGTCGTGATCAGGTCGTCGCCCGTGACGAACTCGGACGGCGGTACCTGGTCGAGCAGGTTGCTGATCTGGTCGGCAAGCGACTGGATGCGGCCGCGTGCCACCACCAGCGCGGATCGCGCTGACACCGGTGTATGGCAGCCGACGGCTGCGCAAGCGTCGAACGTCCGTTCCGTCAGGTCGCAGTCATCGTTCGTCGTCGGCTTGCCGTTCGAGTCCAGACACGGAATCGCCTTGAACAGGTGACCGGTCGCCTGGAACACGAAGTCACCCGTCGCCTCATCCGTGACTTGGAGGCGGCTGACGTGGCACGTCGCGCAGAGCCGAGGATTCGCCGTTGTGCCGTGCGTGCCGACGATCTGCGTGGTCGGGTACTGGAAGTTCGGCGGGATCCAGCCGACCCCTTCACCGATCAGGAGCGGTCCCTGCGGCGAGTGAGGCCCGCGCGACGATGTCGGGTCCGGCTCCGCCCGCCGGTGATGACACTTCATGCACAGGTTGGTTTCGACGTTCGGTACATCGATCGGGAACCGCAGCTGCTTCGTGTTCTTCGGATCGTGCGGATCGTGACACACGGGGCAGGTGATCGGGATCACCTCCGTGTCGTCCTTCTCGATGTAGTTCGCGTCAATGCCCCATGCCGCGAAGATGCCGCGCGCTTCGTGACACGCGATGCACGCCGGATTCTCCTGCGCGTGGTTCGTGGTGTTGGAGTGCCGTGACGCCGACCACTCCTCGACGAACGGCGTGTGCGTTCCCTGGTGGCACTCACCGCAGCCGCTCGTCAGATCCGTTCCGACCACGAGCGTCGCCAGCGGCTGCGTGGCGTCCGGGTTCGTGACGTGCTCGAGTCCCGGGCCGTGGCAGCTCTCGCATTGCACGTCGTGGTAGCGATCGTCGCGCGTCGCCTGGAACGCGACCATCGTCTCGGTCACGAAGTTGCCGTTCGCGCCGACCGTGTGGCACTGCTCACACGATTCGCTCGCGTGGCCGCTCGCCTGGAGATCATCCCATGCGCGCGCGTGCCGCGTGTTCTTCCACTCGCCGTATTGCCCGATGTGGCAGTTGCCGCAGACCGGCTGCTTCGACCCGCTATTGGTGTAACCCAGGAAACCTGCAGCCGCAGTCGGCGGGTTCTCGTAGGAGGGGATCTCGACGAATACTTTCTCTGTCTGAACACAGCTTGCGAGCACGAGCGAAAGCGCTGCGAGGGACAGCCCATTCACGAGTGCCGAATGTCGCGTCATGCGGTCCTCCCGGGAGTGCGTCGTACTTCCGTGGTCATCGATGCGCATCTGTTGACGCACGAGTCTCGGATCGGTGGTCCAGCCACCGCCTCGTCGACCCGGTTCACGGTCTCATGATGAAGGATGTCGGGGGAAGTGGCAAGGGGATTATCCGCAAAGTCCCGTAGGGGGAACTCGTACAGGCTCGCCGGAGTGGCGCCGGGCGGGGCTCACCAGGAGCCGCCGCCCGCACCGAAGAAGCCCAGCATGAGCGTCGTCGAGTTGCCGAGCCGGCCCGCGCTGCGACGGAGTGCGGACGCCGCCATGTTCCAGCTGCCGAGATCGATGCCGAGTCCGGCACCGGCCTGCCAGCCTTCTGCATCGGGACCCATCGAGATGGCGGCGCCACCGAATCTGAGCGGCAGCCAGTCGGTGAGGCGGTACTCGAAGCCGGCGCCGAGGTGGCGAGCGGGTCCGGCGAGGATCGCGTCCTGGTTCGAGAAGCGCAGATCGGCGGTGAACAGGAGGTCCGGCGCGTACCGCCACGCGATGCCGGCTGCCCAGACGGGCTCGAATCGGAGGGCATTGACTCGCCGCATGACTGCGGCGGGCGCGTCCTCGATGGGCATGTCGGCTGTTTCGGTGATACTGCGATTCGCGTCGAGGGAGACGGAAAGGGGCCGGTACCGCAGCTTCGACGGGTTCCACGCGAAGCTGTTGGACAGGTTCTGAACGACGCCGGAGATGGTCCAGTCGCCACGCACGCTGGATGCGCCGAGGTCGATGGCGAGGCCGTGCCCCGCATCGAACGCGTAGTCGTTGCCGAAGTCGGTGTGCACGATGGGAAACCGGAGGTCGACGGCGAGCGGATCGACCGTCGTCGCGCCAGTCGAGTTCTCACCGAGCGCCATGGCGTGACCCATGACATACTTGACGGTGATGCCGATCGAAGTGACGCCGCCGTCGGTCGCGAATGGGAGAGCCCAGCTGGCGCCGAGCGCGCTCCATGCCCAGCCGGTGAGCGTCGAGCCGGACACATCGAGTGCGCGGGCCTCACCGCTCCCACCGACGTTGCCGAAGAGGATCAGCTCGGCCAGTCCGGGCGAGAGGTCCGCCATCAGGCGGGCGGACGAGGACGCGTGCAACGCCACGGGCCCGACCCGGAGTGCAGCCCACGTCACGTCGGCACCGCCACTGCCGACCTGTCCGCGGTCGGCGACGATGCGTGTCAGCCAGTCCTGCTTCACGGAGACGGGCACGGTCGCGTCGGACCAGTCGGCCAGGTTGCCGAGCGTGACCGGTCCGAGCCCGCTCGATCCGCGGAACACCAGGGCAGCGAACGATGCGCGCGGGTCGCGAACCCGCCGCAGACCCAGCGCGGCGGGGTTCCATGCCACGGCATCCAGCCCGTGCGCCGCAGCGGTGAAGTTGTCGCCCATGCCGAGCGCGGCCGGACTCGCGCTCGCGATCTGCGCGGCGGAAGGCCGGGCGAATACGAGCGACGCGAAGACCGCTATGGCGGCCCGGATCGGCGCCCTGAGCTTCCATGCGGCGCGGCGTCGCGACAGCGGACAGAAATCATCATCGGCCAGATCTCCGATCGACGGCGATCCGACGGATATCGCGTGACGCGCCAGCAGTGCGGCTCCTTCGAGCGCCATCCGTCGCGCGACCGCGCGCGGCGAACCGGGCTCGGCGGACTCGCCGTCGAATGGGTCGGCACCGCCGGCGAGGAGTGTCGGGAACGGCCGGCGCGGCCGCTTCGTGTCGATCCGGCTCATGGCACCTGCTCCTTTCCTCCGAGCCGGACCACCAGCTCGACCGCGTTCCGCAGACGGACATTCGGGAAGGGTGGCGGCGTGAACCCGCAGCCCGAAGCCCGGCAGAGAGTGCCCGTCGCCTCGATCATCACCGGCCCGCCCAGCAGCGCCCTCGCCTCCTCACCCGAGAGGTCGATCGGCTGGTCCGCCCCGCCCGCGATGTCGATCGAACCGGCCACCGTGACGCCACCGCCGACAAGCCGGACCGCCAGCACGCCCATCGCACCCTCCGTGTTCTCGGGCGTCACCAGCACCTTGCCGCGACTGACGTTCTCGATGTCGATTCCGTCGAAATCCGCCGACTCGAATGCCGACGCGTCCGTACCGGTCACCGGCACCACGACATCCTCGACCGGGAACCGGAACGTCGATTCGATGCCCGGCAGTCCCGTCGGCAGCTGACAGGCCGGAAGGAGCACGAGCGGCGCGAGGAAGGAGGAGGTACGGAACCACGCCGGCAGGAGGCCGGCACGGGGGCGGTTCGCACGGCGTCGTGCGGTTGTGTCGATCATTACTCGAAAGTGGTGTCGGGCCATTGCCACCGCCGCCTTCCGTGACGGTCCGGTGTCCGGTCCCGGGATTCATGCTCCCATTATCGACCACAGCGGGGTCGGACTTGAGTCGGGCAGGGCCGTACAAAACGTTGTCGGGCAAACACTTGTGTGAAGTGCCGGGAATGGCACGACGCTTCCCCCCGAAACCGTGGTGAGGACCACTACGTCGGGGCGAGTCGGCAGGTGGTGAATCGGCAGGCCAGCCCCGTAAAATCGTCAATGGAGAACCCGTAAGGGAGTCCGGGGAATGACATCGAATCCCATAGTGCGGTCGACACGGCCCGGGCCCGCCCGGCTGGCGCTGGTGGCGGCTCTCGTTCTGGGCGTCCCGGCGGCAGTGGCCGCCCAGGATGCGCCGGTCACGATGACGATCGATCAGGCGATCGATCTCGCATTGCAGAACAGCCCGACGTACCGGCAGACCGCGAACGATGAGGCGGTCGCCGACTGGAACGTACGGGCGGCATACGGCAACTTCCTGCCGAGCCTGTCGGTCAGCTCGGGGCTGTCTTACGACGCGAGCGGCACGCCGCGCATCGGCATTTTCAGCAGCACCGAGCTGGGCGTTTCACGAACGCCCGCGTACTACTCGTCGCGCTATGGTGTCAATCTGAGCATGAGCCTGAGCGGTGAGACGCTCTTCCAGGCTGCGGAAGCGAAGGCCAGCCAGAGTGCGACGGAGAAGCAGATCATCGCGGCACGCTACCAGCTGCGGACGGACGTGACGCGACAGTATCTCGCTGTGCTGCGTGCGCGCGATGCGGCCGAGATCGCGAAGTCGGCGCTCGGCAGTGCGGACGAGGCGTTCAAGCTGGCGCAGGCCCGGGCACAGGCGGGTGATGCGACGCGCATCGATGTCGGCAAGGCCGAAGTCGATCGCGGTCGTGCGGAAGTCGACCTGCTCCAGGCGGAGAACCAGGTCCGGATGGAGCGCATCCGGCTGCTTCAGACGATAGGCATCGAGGTCGACCACGACATCGAGCTTGTGAGCACGTTCGAGGTATTCGAGCCGAAATACGATCTCGAGCAGCTCCAGGCGATCGCCGGCACGTCGAATCCGACACTTGCCGCGGCACGCGCCTCCGAGAGCGCCGCCAATGCCGCATCGCGCGCGGCCAAGACCGCGTACCTCCCGTCGCTGCGGCTGAGCGGCGGCTGGTCCGGCTTCGTCCGGCGAACGGGCAGCAATCAGTACGCGATCGACAACGCGCTCGCCTCCGCGCACGACAAGGCGGACAACAAGATCGACGCCTGCGAGTACAACAACATGCTCTCGGCGCGGTTGACTTCACCGCTGCCGGGCTATCCGGTCGCGGATTGCGCCGCCGAGTACACCCTGACGGCGGCCGACGAGGCCGACATCCGGGACGCGGCATTTGCCAGCAACACGCGGTTCCCGTTCAATTACGACCCGAACCCGTTCAGCGCGAGTCTCAGCATTTCGCTGCCGATCGTGGATGGTTTCACGCGCGAGCGTAACGTGCAGCAGGCGAGGGCCGCGGCCCAGGACGCGCGGTACCGGCGGCGCGCCGAAGAGCTGAACCGGCGCGCCGAGGTGACCACGAACCTGTTCGCGCTCGAGACCGCATACCGCACGGTCCAGCTCGAGGAGAAGAACGCGGCAACGGCGGCCGAGCAGCTGGACCTGGCGCAGCAGCAGTACCGGTTGGGTGCCGGTTCGATTCTCGAGCTGACCCAGGCGCAGGAAGTCAAGGTCCGGGCCGACCTCGCCCGACTGACGGCCGTGTACACATTCCACGAGTCACTGGCCGCACTCGAAGCGGCCGTGGGCGTCCCGCTCCGTGACGTGACGAATGCGGCAGGGGAGCTCGAAGCCCCCTCGCCACGGGAGGAATAGATATGGCAATGGACAAGCCAAGGGCGAACCCGCCCAAAAAGAGGGGCAAGCTCTACGCGGGCATCGCGATCGTCGTGGCGGTCGTCGGTACGCTCGGCCTGTCACGAATGGGGCCAGCCCTGCCCAGCGTCGACCATGAGCTGGCATGGACCGACACGGTCGAGCGCGGCACAATGGTGCGCAATATCAGGGGCCCCGGCACGCTCGTGCCGGAGCAGATCCAGATCATCTCGGCAGTGACGAGCGGCCGTGTCGTCGAGAAGCTGATCGATCCGGGCGTGCACGTCGAACCGTCGACGGTACTGCTCAGGCTCGAGAACCCGGATGTCCGGCTCCAGCTGCTCGAGGAACGGCGCCAGCTCACGGATGCGAAATCCGGTCTGGTCAACACGGAGGCGCAGCTCGAGTCGAGTCGGCTGAACCAGGAATCGCAGGTCGCACAGGTCGAGCAGCAGTATCTCGAGGCCGCCCGCACGGATTCCGTGAACGAGGAGCTGTGGGCGAAGAAGCTCATCACGCGGAACGATTACCTGAAGGGCAAGGAGAACGTCCGGCAGCTGAAGACGCGGCTCGACATCGAGCGCAAGAAGCTCGACGTACAACTGAATTCGACCGACGCTCAGCTCGATGCACAGAGAGCAGCGGTCGAGCAGCTCGAGCAGATGGTCGCGTTCCGGGAGGAGCAGCTCGGATCGATGAACGTGACGGCCGGCGCATCGGGCGTGCTCCAGCGGCTCGGTGTGGACGGCATCCTCGAGATCGGCCAGTTCATCCAGTCCGGGCAGGAGCTTGCTCGCGTGGTCCAGCCCGGTAAACTCAAGGCGGTGTTGAGGATACCGGAAACACAGGCCGTCGACGTCGTGATCGGCCAGGACGCCGAGATCGACACGCGAAACGGAGTCATTCACGGCACCGTAATACGTATCGACCCGGCGGCCCAGGGTGGGACCGTCGGCGTCGACGTCGCGCTGCCCGACGAACTGCCGGCCGGCGCGCGACCCGACCTGAGCGTCGATGGCCGGATCATCATCAGCCAGCTCGATGATGTGCTGCACGTCAGCAGGCAGCAGTACGCCAATCCGAACAGCACGATCGGGCTGTTCCGCCTCGAGCCCGATGGCAACACGGCGGTTCGGGTGTCGGTCCAGGTCGGAGCGGCGTCTGTCAACGAAATGGAGATCATCAGCGGTCTGAAGGAGGGTGACGTCGTGATCCTCTCGGACATGTCGCAGTGGGACAGTTACGACAAGATCAAGTTGAAGTAGGGGGGCCGCCCCAGCGAGGGCGGGGAGGACCGAGTGAAACGAACCAGCACGCGAAACCCGTAGCCCGGAGCAGCCAGATGGAACCGCTTATCCAGCTGAACGGCGTGAGCAAGGTGTTCTACACCGACGAGGTGGAGACACATGCGCTGTCGACGATCCACCTCAAGCTCGACCGCGGAGAGTACGTGGCGATCGCCGGCCCATCGGGGTGTGGCAAGACGACACTGCTTTCGCTGCTCGGGTTGCTCGACTCACCGACGGAGGGCGAGTACCTCCTGGACGGGAAGAACGTGTCATCGCTGTCGGCATCGGAGCGGGCACGTGTACGGAACCGGGAGATCGGTTTCGTCTTCCAGGCCTTCAACCTGATCGGTGACCTGACGGTGTTCGAGAACGTCGAGTTGCCGCTGACGTACCGTGGCATGCCTTCGAGCGAGCGCAAGGAGCGGGTGATGGCGGCGCTCGAGCGGGTGGGCATGGCGCACCGCACGAAGCACTATCCGTCGCAGTTGTCGGGCGGTCAGCAGCAGCGGGTTGCCGTGGCGCGGGCGATTGTCGGCAAGCCTCTGATTCTGCTGGCGGACGAGCCGACGGGGAATCTGGACTCCAAGAACGGCGAAGCGGTGATGGACCTGCTCAAGGAGCTGCACGCGGACGGGGCGACGATCTGCATGGTGACGCACGATCCGCGCTACACGCGCTACGCCGAGCGCACGCTGCACCTGTTCGACGGGCAGGTCGTGCGCGACGAGATGACGTCCCAGGCGCACGAGCTCGAGGAGAGCGGTTTCGAGATGCACCGCGGGCCCGAGACGCAGGCGTAGTCCGAGTCGGGTGGCGGAGGCCGGCCCGGCGGGGTTGCCGGCGCGCCGGAGGCCGTGCACTCGCCGGTCCGGCGGGATCGATCCGGGCCGGACGATCCGGTACAACAGGGCACGCGGACGGCGGAGCGAAGTTCATCGAAGGTTGCTGCGACGGATACCGGCGGCGGCGGATTTCGCGGTCGGCGTGCCGGCCGCGCTGGCCGCTGCGGCGGTGCTCGGCGGTCTGGCTGTCCGGCTCCGGGCGGGGCGGGACCTCGCGGCGGCATACACGCGGAAACTGTTCCACATCGGTATCTTCAGCATTGCGGCCGGGGTTCATGCCTTCAGGGGTGCCCCGGCCGTGATCGTGTACGGCTCGGCCGTGGCGCGCCGTTCGTACATGCCGTCATCAACGGGCGCGGCAACGGGCCGTACGACGGGCTGGCCCGAACGGGCGACTCGCCGCACGGCGAGCCGTTCATCATTGTTCCATTGATCAGGACGGCGGCGGGCGGGCTCGCCACGCTGCTGTTTCCGGCGCACGCGGTGGCCGGCTATCTGGTGGCCGGCGGGGGCGGCATCGCTACCGCGTAGCGCCACTGGCCGCCGTGCGAGCGACGCGGAGCATCGAAGGCGGTGCGGCGG
>Ga0210096_1000880_pt1 | contig 10124 bp, 11 predicted proteins | sample China_Galinas_PW_4_FD_184864 | JGI IMG/M metagenome (GOLD analysis project Ga0210096, IMG submission 184864) | Wetland microbial communities from San Francisco Bay, California, USA, that impact long-term carbon sequestration - China_Galinas_PWA_D2... | ecosystem: Environmental > Aquatic > Marine... | reverse complement strand
GGTCGCAGCCATTGTGGAGGGCGACGGCGAGGTCAAGGCCTTGCTGATTCTGCTCCGGCGTCTCGCGGGTTGGCAAACGCCCGGGATATTCATCCAGGCTCTTCCGCCGATCCGCGTGCGCCGCGACCTCTTCCTGAGACGCGAAGAAGAATTCTGCCGTCATCTGCTGCTCGCCGGCGCCAAGTGCGGCCAAGATGGCTGGATACTCGTCCTTCTGGACGCCGACGACGACTGCCCGGCCGATCTGGGCGCCGACATCCTAGAGCGGGCGCGGGCCTGCGCTCCGCACCACCGGATCTCGGTCGTGCTGGCCAAACGCGAATACGAGGCCTGGTTCATCGCCGCCGCCGAGTCGCTGAACGGCCAACGGGGCTTCAGCTTCGATCCGATAACCGCTGTCGATCCGGAAGCCCCGAGGAACGCCAAGGGCTGGATCAAGGCGCACATGGTCGGGCGCAGCTACGGCGAAACCACCGACCAACCGGCCTTCACGCAGAGAATGGACCTACTACAGGCCTACAACGGCAGCCGGTCCTTCCGCAAGCTGTGCTCCGAATGGAACAGGCAGGTCCGAGGTGACTGAACGAGTTCTATCGTCCGAGGGGAGGAGTCCTTTATCCAACAGGTGGACAGACTGTTGCGTTTGCCAAAGGGCTGCGACCCCCCGGTTCTTTGAAAAGAAAGTTGACTGGGTCGAGTACACTCCTCGGACCGCGAACGGAACGAGCCGTGGCCCTCAGCACATTGGACCGACGGACAGCAAAGCACCTTAGCAGGCGTCACACTATGGAAGAATTAATGGCGGGCTCAGCCCAAGAGCTAGTCGCGCTTCTCGCTGCCACGGACATATCAGTGCCACCGAGAACGCGGGGCAGGCGCAGCCGGCATGTCGAGCGGTATTCCGTCGCATTGCTTCTGGCCACTCTAGCAGACCGCGAACTTGGCTACCCGCTCTCGCTGGTCCATCGGGACCGACCGGATTATCAGCTGGAAATGGATGGCCGTCGAATTGGGGTCGAGCACACAGAGGCGGTCCCCGAAAACGAAGCGCACCGATCCGCCTTGCGCGAACAAGGACATGGGCCCGATGTCCATTTCATCAACCGCGAAGATGTGGACGAAGATGTGGACATCCACCTTTCGAACGGGTCAGGCAATTTCAGCCTGACCCGGGAGGTCCTGGCAGAGGAGGGCTGCGCGCGCTGCTGGGGAGTCGGATCGGCCCTGGTTCGCTCGGCAGCTGCCGTGAATTTCAGCGTTGGGAGCACGTGGAGCGAGTGGTGGAAGTAGACCGGACCCCCGTCGGACGCACCCCCCGCTCCTGCCCCACCACCTACGTGGGCCTCTGGAGCCCCATCCGCAAGCTGTTCGGCACCAACGCCGAGGCGACGTACAAGTGTCTGATTGGAAGGTGCTGACCGCTGATAGCTGAATGCTCTTTCCAGGCTCACCCGAGCCTGCGGATCGATCATTTGTGGCCCCGCTTGGACGGCGACTTGGCGATGCGGTCGAGCCATTCGAACAGCTGCCTGGCCGCGACACGTACCTCCGGGTTCACGTCAAGTAAACGTTCTTCACCGTGCAGATAGGCGTCGAAGGCGGCGCGCAGCGGCCAGTAGCGATCGCCCAGGCCACGCGCGTCCATCCAGGCCAGCAGGCGCTCGCCGTAACCGCGCGCGGCGGCGAGGCGCAGCACACGCAGAACGTCGTCCTGGTGAGCGGACAACAGCCCCGGGTCCTCGCTGTCCAGTGCCTCGCCGAGGTGCTCGGCGGCTGTGCCGAAATTGTCCTGTGCCAGCGCGCGATAGGCGGCCAGCAGCGCCGCGGCGTGCACACGCAGGCGGGGGAGGAGGGCCGGGAGCAGGGTGTCGAGCTCGGCCTGTCGGTCCTCCTGTGTCGCCAGCAGGTAGGCGAGATTTCCCGATGCGAATGTATCGCTGGGATCGATTTCGATGGCGCGGCGATAGGCCTGTTCCCCCTCGTCGGGGCGGTTCAGGTGATTCGTGAGCAGGTTGCCCAGGTTGTTCCAGGGCGAGGCGAACTCGGGATCGATCTCGATGGCGCGGCGGTAGGCCTGTTCGGCATCCTCGAATCGGCCCAGTTCCGTCTGCAGCCACCAGCCCATGCCGTACCACTCCGCGGCCGTCTGCGGTTGGGGAAGATCGTCGGGATCGGTCAGGTCTTCGAGACGCTGGCCATGGGCCAGGGCGAACGCCTCCATGCGCTGGCGGGCCTCGGCGCCGAGCAGGTAGCGGAGTCCGGGCTCGTTGACCGCGTCGCTCAGGGCCAGCGCGTAGTCGTGGTGGCCTGCACCACCGTCGGCCTGTTGGAGCAGCGCCTTGCCGCGCTCGTGAAGCTGCGCCGGGGTGTAGAAGCCGCGCAGAAACCCGGTCAGCCAACGCAGCCGGGTGCGCTGTCGGCGCGGTCCGTGGCGCATCAGGTACCAGATGTTGAAGAAGCGCTCGCCGAGCTGGAACGCGGTGCGCCTGCTGGTCGACACCGGGGCCTTCTCCAGCAGGCCCATCTTTAGCAGGCGGTCGAGCTGAGCGGAGACCGCGGGGGTGGCCAGTCCGGTGGTCTCGGCCAGCTGGGCGGCGGTGGCCGGGTCCCAGTGGAGGGCGAGGGCGTCGAGCACCACCCGGGGCTGGGGCGCCAGGTCTTCGATGCGGGCCTTGTACAGTGGGGTGACCTGGTCGAGCAGGCGCTCCAAGTCGCTGAACACGTCGCCGCCGGCATCCAGCTCCAGCAGCAGGTAGAGCAGGACCAGGGTGCGCGGGTTGCCGCCGGTGAGGTTGTGCAGGGTGCGGATGCGGGCCGGGTCGGCGGCGAGCAGGGCCTTGACCTTCCTGCCTTCCTCACCACGGGCGTCGGCCAGGCGGCTCAGGCAGGCGGGCAGCTCGGCAGCGCTGAGCGGCTCCAGCACGGTGACGCGGAAGAAGTCGTAGAAGGCGGCCTGGGGATCCTCGGTGCTCTCCAGGTAGCTCGCGGTCGCACCCATAACCACGATCCCGCCGGCCTGTTGCAGGATGCGGCGCAGGCTCCAGTCCTGCTTGCCCAGTCCGCTCAGGATCAGGTCGATATTGTCGAGCAGCAGCAGGGCGCGGCGACCCTGGCGCTTCATCCAGGTCTCGAACAGCTCGCGCGCGGCGGTGCCCTCCGGGTCGGATTGGTCGCGGGCAATGGCGAGGGACTCCTGGTCCAGCGCGTCGGCCTGATCGGCCCTGCCATCGTGCTCCAGCCAGTTGGCCAGCGCATCCAGGCAGTTGCACCAGAAGCTGTGCAGGTCGTGCACGTTGTACTGCTCCTCGCGGAAGCTCAGGGGCAGCAGCACGGCGGCGAGGTCGGGGTCGTTCTTCACCCCCAGGCCGATGCGGCGCAACAGGCTGGTCTTGCCCATGCCGCGCTGACCCAGGATCAGGTGATGCTTGGCCAGATTGGTCGCGCTGAGGTCGCGCAGCTGGCTCAGCAGGCTGTCGGTCAGGCCGCCGCGGGCGACGAAGCCTTCGAGAAAGTCCTCGTCGCTGAGGATGGCGGGGTTGTAGACCGCCAGGTTCATCAGGTGACCCACGCTGGCCTCCTTCAGAGCACGACATAGCGCAGCCACCACTCGCGCAGCAGATTCATGCGGAAGCGGTAGCGGTTCTGGCCGTCGACCTCGGTGACATCCAGGTAGCCGTCGGAGATCAGCGTATCCAGGAGGTCGCGTAGCTCGCCCGGGCCTACCGGCTCGCCGACCCGGTTCAGGCTGTGCAGCAGGGTGTCGTGGCTTGCTCCCTGGGCGGCGTCCGACTTGGCCACGGTTTGGAGCAAGGCATAGAGCCGGCTGCGCTCAGGCTCCGGGAGATTGCGGTCCAGATGCTCACGCCAAGTGCTCCAGTAAAGGCGTTTGGACAGGTCGAGCATCCTGTCCATCGCCGCGTTGGCGGCATTCGCATCCATGGACGCCCCAGCGCCCCGGGCGATCTGGCAGGCGTCCTCGGCGATCTTGTCGAGATAGTAGGGCGAAAGCCAGCCGAGCCTCTGGAGGATGACATCGGGCACACCCGGGTCCAGAGTGCAGGTGCGCTTTGCGGCGATCGACGCCAGAAAGTCGCGTGCGGTCTCCGGGGAAAAGGGGCTCAGCGGGAAGGGATCGAGATCATTCAACGCGCCTTCCACCCGGTAGCGCCGTGCGATGCCGTCAAGACCGATCGAGCCGGTGTAGAACCAGCGCACCCGGGTGTATTTCTGACGCATGTTGCGCAGCCAGTAGAGGAAGTCGCCGATGCCCTGATCGCCATCCCGGCCGCGCAAGGCCTGGACAAAGACCGGCAGCTCGTCGACCAGGATCAGCCAGGGCGGATCGTCGCCGTGCTCGTCGAGGTGGGCCAGCAAATGGTCGGCGAAGTCTTTCCAGTCGGTGCGCAGCAGCCAATGCCGCCAGTCGTCCTGGTCGCCACCACCACGCCAGATGCGAGAGAGGCGCTCGCCGAATGCGGTCATTACCCGCACTCCCGTGCTCAACTCCTCTTGTATGGCTGCGCAGCACTGGCGGAAGAAGTCCTTCTCCTCCCGAAAGCCCTCCACGTCGAGCAGGACCGCACGGTAGCCTTTGTCGGCGGCGGTGTCGCGCAGGTGATTCAGCAGCACCGTCTTACCGATGCGGCGCGGGGCCAGCATCAGCAGATTCTTGTGGTCCTTGATCTGCCGCCAGATCTCGGCGGTCTCGTCGACTCGATCGAAACAGGTCATTCGGCGCTCCCTGATGTGGCGCTGGATATGCAAAACTTTAACACAACAATATTGTTTTACAACAGTTATGTTGTGTTGCATGCAAGGCAAACGGGGGGCATCCAGTGCGCCGGGACGAAGCCGGCGCTCGATCGGAGGTGAAAGTCCTCCACGCGGAAGGGCTAGCGGCCCACCGTGGCCCCGAGTCATGGGCCGTTGACCGTAAGGTCAGGGGTTAAGCGTTGACAGGGGAACATGCAGGCTCAGTATTGAGCTGCGTAATCAACGTCGCAGGTGCCGACCTTGTTGGATGAAGGGGAAGGCCACACGGGGAGGCGCGCCAGCGCGAGTGCCGAGCCGACCTGTCGGAGTCAGAGACCTGGTGCATGCATGGAAATCGGGCGAGCGGAACCCGGGAGGCCCCAACCTCCGTCAAGGCCGACACCGTGGCGGGAAAGCGAACAGCATGATCCGCTGCGTCATGGGGTGGGGAGTCAGACGAGGTCATAGTAGCGAAGAGACAGGCGACCAAAACCGATGCGATCAACTGAAGCGATAAAGGTAGCGGAGCCTGAGGAGCCAAGAGCCTCGGCGAAGAGGAATTCGGACGTCGCTCCCGAGGCCGGGACACGGAGACCGGCGCAATCGGAGAGTGGGCGAGCCCGGATACGCGCAGCCGCGCGCAAGGATCGGACATTGCGGTTCAACAACCTCCTTCACCACCTCACGGTCACGCTCTTGTGGGAGGCCTACGACAGGCTCAAGCACAAGGCCGCGCCCGGGGTGGACGGAGTGGATGGGTGTGGCTATGGGCAAAATCTGCTGGCCAACCGGGTGGCGTTGCACGAGCGCATCCACACGGGGCGCTATCGGGCACAGCCGGTCAGGCGCCAGTGGATCGACAAGGCCGATGGCGGGCAACGCCCCTTGGGGGTGACCTGCCTCGAGGACAAGATCGTCCAACAGGCCTTGGTGCTGATCCTTCAGGAGATCTACGAGCCTGAGTTTCTCGGCACAGCTTGGACCAGTGGGCCCATCAATGGCGCCGACGCAGAGCCAGGGGGGAAGTCTACTTCGTCCGTTACGCGGACGATGTGGTGGCCTGTTTTCAGTACCGAGGCGAAGGACAGCGGTTCTGGCGGGAGCTGAGCGAACGGTTGGAGCGATTCGGCCTGAAGCTGCACCCGCAAAAGACCCGCCTCATCGAGTTTGGCCGCTTTGCACGCAGCAACCGCAAAGCCCGCGGTGAGGGCAAACCGGAGAGCTTCGACTTTCTGGGCTTCACCCACGTCTGCGTCTGCCGGCGAAGCGATGGCCGCTTCACGGTCCGGCGCCCGACAATCGCCAAACGACAACGCAAGAAGCTCAAGTAGGTCCGAGCCTGGCTGATGGACAACCGTGCCATCCCCGTGGCGGACCAAGGTCGCTATATCGGATCGGTGATTCGGGGTGCCGTACAGTACTTTGGCGTCCCCGGCAACAGCGGTGCTCTCAATACTTACCGAACCGAGATCTGCAAAAGCTGGCTTCGGGCGCTGCGGCGCAGAAGCCAAAAGGCCTCCAAGCTCACCTGGGATCGCTTCAAACGGATTGTCTCCGAATGGGTCCCGAGCATACGACTGGTCCATCCGTATCCGAATGCACGGCTGCACGTCTGACTCAACGCAGGAGCCGGGTGCGTTAGCAGCGCACGCCCGGATCTGTGCCGGAGGCGGGGTACCCTTTTGGGGGCCTCGGTTTTACGGTAACTCTGGTCGGTGATCGTGGTCGCTTGCGGGCGGAGCGATGCACGCGGGCAGGGCTCACTTGGCAGACGACCCATACCCGGTCATTTCCAAATACCCCCGTCCGACGAGGTCCGCGTGATCACGGGGGTCAGGTCCTGCGGTTTGCCTTTGATCGTTTTTAGGCTCTTTCGGACTTCACTATTCGCTGCTCAGCAGGCTGGCAAATAATCCGAAGGCAAAACAGAAGACCTGACCCTATTATCATAGCACCGCGCTCTCGTCGAGCAGTGCTCTAAATTGATTCCTGTTCACCTGTTACCGTTAGTCACTGTGCGGTGAGCCCATTGATCAGTCCCATTGCTGCCTGACCATTCGAATGACATCTGCCAGCAGTGCGGGGCGGACATGCAGGCTACTCCGCTCCGGAATTGCGGTCAGTCGATTCAGTCCCTGCTGTGGCGTCAGGATCTGCCGGCGAACACCGCGGACGATCAGGCCTATGCTGCCGTGAGCGGTTACGGAGAGGCTGCCGGCGGCCATTCTCGCCGCGGCGTCATCGGTCAACAGGATGCTGCCGGGCGCCTCGGCGCATAGTGCGAGGGCCTCCTGCTCGCCGCGGTGCAGCCCGAACAGTGACGCCGTCGCCATCAGCGTGGGTGGCAAGGCATCGACTCGACGCGGTCTCAAGGATAGTGCGGGAGATTGAAGGGTCTCAGGGCGGTGTCTGGTGACCTCGTGCCACACGGCACTTGGGATCAGGATTTCCGGAAAGTCTAGGACCTGGAGGGCATCCAGCTCGTGAAGGTGGATGAGAGGGCCGGCATCGGATACGACGACCCGGCCGCCGTCCTCAGTCCTCCCCATGGAGACCCCAATCCACGTCTTCCAGGATGAACCTCTCGGTCAGCGCTTCCTGGTGCGAATCCAGGTAACGACGCAACGATTCGGCGATCAACTCCTGCATGTTCGAGGCCCAGCCCGCATCGACAAAGCGCTGGGCCTGCTGCCACAGGGCATCCGGAACCTCGGCGTGGATCTGCGTGGACATGGCGGCACTCTCCGCTCCTGTGGGATGGATATCTGATTCGGGTCGGTTCAACCGAGTATCGGCAAAGGAGGTCGGGATGGCAACAGCATTGCCAAGACGAGTGCTCGAAGCTCCACCGCTTCCCGGATTCAGCGCAAGCCTAACCGAAGCGTTGGCGGCGCAGCTGCGCTTCTGAGCGTAATCACGATAAGGAAAATGGGAAAATGGGGTTCCTTCCACCTTTGTCGATGGTGCTGGGACAACCCGCTCCCACCAGTTCGGCGAGCTCGCGGCCGGCCGTCTCTCGGATGTTCTCGATCAGCCCAATGTACGTGCGTGTGGTCGTTCCCCCCTCGAATCCCCTTGGACCCACGGCCAGCAGACAACCGAACACCTTACCCCGGCGCTCGTTCAGAGCGGTAGCATGGTTCCGAAGCCAGAAACGGGCCTTGGCCGGGGGTTGGTCAGCATCGCCTCGGCGGAGGCGGTGGCCGACTCGACCTCTTCCGTGAGCCAGGCCAGCAAGTCCGTCAACTCCGGCCCACCGCGCTGCGCGCGCTCGAAGGCGGCATGGTAGCCCTCGCTTTCGCGCAGGAGCTGGGCCGACCGACTGAACAGGCGCGTGGACGGGCCTTCCTCGCGGGCCAGCGTGAGGCCAGTGATGGTGCGGACCCGGCGACCGTTGCCGCCTTCGAACGGGCAACCGAGGCCCGATCGCGGGCAATGGGGTCAGGTCTTGCGTTTTGACAACAAGCGTTTTGACAACAAGTCTCTCACGAGCCTACTGACTCGCGAATAGTGCAGCCCGAAAAGCTCGCCGATTTCCTTCATGGTGTAGCCGCCGCTGACGTAGGCCGCGACAATGGCCTCGTCCCTGCCACCTGACACCCTTTCGTACTCCTTTAACGGCCGAGCCACGCTACGCATTTGCCCAACTGGGATTTCGCTCAAATCTCGGTCCGGCTCCAGACGACCTCGCATCTGCTCAACGAACTGATCGCTTCCCAGATAGACCTGGTTCTTCCGCTTCTCCCACGGCGAAGGCTGCCCTCTCCCTTGCGAGACAAACTCCCTGTACCTGTTCTCGGCCACAGAGAGGTTTGGACCGAATACGCCCAACAGCCAATCACGCGACAACCAGGCCGGACAATGCGCTTGCCCCGCCGTCGCCCGATAGCTACTCCACCGCCACTCCCGGGCACTGCGCACCATCCGCGCACGCACCGGGTTCAGCACGATATAGCGGGCCAACTCCATCAGGTACGCGTCCTTCTGAACCAGTACCGCCTTGTACCGCCCTTGAAACACATGCCCAACGCGGCCGTGAGCACGGTTGAAGCGCTGTGTATAGACCCCGTTGAGCTGGCGCATCCCACGCGAGAGATTACCATCCGGCGTCTCCACCAGGACATGGTAGTGATTGGTCATCTGGCAATAGGCGTGGGCCATCCAGTTGAACCGCTGACACGCCTCACCGAGAACATCCAGCCACTCTTCCCGATCAGCATCGCCCACATAGATGTCTTCTCGTCCGTCTCCGCGCGAGCTGACGTGGTAGAGCGCCCCAGGGAACTCCAGTCTCAGTGGTCTCGCCATGGGCTAAGCATAGCCTAGAAATCACCAAAGTCAAAACACAGGACCTGACCGTATTCACCCTTGACAGCGCTCTCGGAATGGCCACAGTAGAAGAACGGAAGAAAAACCTGTCCCACAAAAGGAGGGCCGCTCATGCCCAAGCCACGGAGTACTCATCTCAGGCCCTGCTCGACGAGAGCGCGGTGCTTGCCTGCCTCGCCAACGTGGACCTCAACCCGGCGCGCCGCCATCGCCAAGACGCCCGACGAATCCGATTACACCTCCGTCCAGCGGCGCATTCGGACCCTGCAAGCCGCTTCCGAGTCTTCGGTTGACGCCAAGAACGCCGAGCGAGACATCGCACCGGCTCCCACCCGGCCACCCGAGCTGTTTCCCTTCGTGGGCGGTGTCCGCGAAGACGGGCTCGAAGGGCTACCGTTCCACCTCGCCGACTGGCTGGACCTGGTCAACGGGACCGGACGGGCCGTGCGCGACGACAAGCGCGGGGCCATCGCCGAGGATCTACCGCCGATCTTGGAGCGGATCGGTATTACCCCAGCGGCATGGTTGGAGCTGGCCAAGGACTTCGAGACCACCTTCTGCACCTGGATCGGTCAAGCCGAGCATGTCGAGCAGGCCTGCGAACGAGGGGGTCAGCGCTGGGCGCGTGGCATCCGCGCGTGTAGGCGGCTGTTTCCCAGCTGAGCGCCCTTGAAACCCGATAAGCCCTCCCGATAGAGCATCGGGGGGATTCCCTTGGCTAGTTTCCGGCCCAACCCTCCGAATTTTGCCGTTTGGCCCGCGTTGGCCGCTACTTCTCCTCGTTCGAGTCGCTGAAAGTCTCAGCTAGCCCCACAAGTCGACACGGTTGGGCTCCCGCTTTCGGCGGCTATCAAAACATTCAAAACATGGATGTCCACTTCTTTTGAAAGTCATTGACAGGCACGGTTCAAGACCTGGGTAACCCGGCAATGCTGCCAACTGTGAGAGAACCGCGCAAGCGGGAAGCTGTCCCGAGTAAGGCCTAGTCAGCCGCTCGGAAGTGTATGGCCTCAAGTGGGAAACCACGGGAGAAGATATGCGAG
>Ga0210096_1000876_pt1 | contig 10148 bp, 8 predicted proteins | sample China_Galinas_PW_4_FD_184864 | JGI IMG/M metagenome (GOLD analysis project Ga0210096, IMG submission 184864) | Wetland microbial communities from San Francisco Bay, California, USA, that impact long-term carbon sequestration - China_Galinas_PWA_D2... | ecosystem: Environmental > Aquatic > Marine... | reverse complement strand
CGACACCGCGCCCAGCGTCTCCACGGCGGGGAGCAGCCGGATGATCCCGTTGCGGGCAGCCATGCGCTGCACCCCGATGGCGAGCGTGATCGTGATGATCGCGGGAAGCCCCTCGGGGATGGCGGCTACCGCCAGGCCGACCGCGGCGAGAAACATGTCGCCGACCTCGTTGCCCCATACCAGGATGCCGTAGACGGACGTGCATGCAGCCACGAGCAGGATGGCCGTGGTGAGCCAACGCCCGAAACGGGCAATCTGCCGCAGCAGCGGGGTCGTCAGCGTGTGAACCTGCCCGAGCAGCGCACTGATATGGCCGATTTCGGTGTCCTCGCCGGTACCGACGACGACGCCTGCGCCCTGCCCGTAGGTCACGAGTGTGCTTGCGAACGCCATGCCGGTCCGGTCGCCCACGACCGCTTCCTCCTCCACGGCGAGCTTGTTCTTTTCCACGGGTATCGACTCACCGGTCAGCGCGGCTTCCTCGATGCGCAGGTCCCTGACGCGAATCAGTCGCAGGTCCGCGGGCACCTTGTCGCCCGGCTGCAGCAGAACGACATCGCCAGGGACGACCTGCTCGGCGGGGAGCAAGACCTGCTTCCGGTTCCGGAGCACGGTGGCCTGCGGTGAGAGCAGATTGCGGATGGCGTCCAGCGCTCGCTCGGCCTTGCCCTCCTGGACGAACCCGACCAGCGCATTGATCAGTACGACGGCCGCGATAACACCGCTATCCACCCAGTGCCCCAGCACGGCCGTCACCAGTGCCGCGGCGAGCAGGACATAGATCAGGACGTTGTTGAACTGGATCAGAAAACGCTGCAACGGACCCCGGCGCTTGGGCGGCGGCAGACGATTCGCTCCGTAGCGATCGAGACGCCGTTCGGCCTCGTCCTGGGCGAGCCCCGAGTCCACGGTTGCGAGCCGCTCCAACACGGCTTCCACGTCCATGGCGTGCCAGGCGGGGTTCGGGTCATACGTAGCCATGGAAGATACTCATTGCTGGACGGGGGGGCTGATCCACAACCTGCGTTCGGCGTGCGGGATCCCTCCGGTAACGCCTACCTCCACTGCGGCCAGTGTATCCGGCCGGATCCTCCCCTCGGGTTCGTGTGAGCCTGTCGCCGCCCATCCACCGCTACAGATGCTCCTGTACCCAGCGCATGATGTCTCTCGCGCCCATGGCCCCCGCCTGGCGGGCGACCTCATGCCCTCCCTTGAACAGCGCCATGGTCGGAATGCTGCGGATGCCGAACCGGGCGCCGAGCGTCTGTTCCGCATCGGTATTGACCTTGGCAAGCCTTACCCGCGGTTCGATCTGCTGCGCTACCTGTTCGTAGGCCGGCGCCATCATCTTGCACGGGCCGCACCAGGGCGCCCAGAAATCCACCAGCACGGGGATATCTCCCCGGCTGACATGCTTCTGGAAATTGGCGCTGGTCAGTTCGATCGGGTGGCCGTTAAACAGGGGCCGATGACACTTGCCGCATTTGGGCCCCTGCATCAGGCGCGCACCGGGAATTCGATTGACTGCGTCGCAGTGCGGACAGACGATGTGCAGTGATTCGCTCATGCTCGAACCTCATCTCTCGAAAATTTGGACCCGTGCCGCTTCCACTGCCCGCCGAATGCACCGATCCTGGCGCATCACGAATCGCAAACATGGCGGGCAGCTCACGCGTGTCCGATTGGGAAATGTATATATACCCGTCACGGACAGGTATATCAGTTAGGATGTGGGGACATTGACCCGGATCATCAAGATTCGAGGGGGATACCGGCACGCCAGAGGTAGGACGTTGCCCTCTGATCGTGACGAAGGCCTCATCCAGATGCCAGGTGTCGCCCAAACGGCCTTCCCGCCGTACCGTAAGACTTCCGCAGTCGATCGCAGTGGGACGACAACCAAGGAATTCCCTCACGGGCCAGCCGTTCCCCCGGCAAGGCGCAGGAAATTCTCTCTTGGCTCGACCGGCGAGTGGACTAGGTTGTAGTGGCAAGCAATACAGGTGATGCTCTCCTGCCGGGCCTTCCTGTGCTCGCGTCGGCCGCGGCGGAATCCCGGGTCGATGGCCGCTTCATTCGAGTGACAGCGCCGGCAGGTGACGCTGTCGGTTTCGATCAGCCAGTCCCGCACGGAATACGCCAGCTCGACACGTCTGGACTCCCATTCGTCGGCGTCCGTGAAATCATTCATAGCCTCGGCAATGGAGTCTTTGATGCCTCCCTTGACGTGGGCCCAGGTGGCGGGCACGAGACCCTCGGGGATGTGGCAGTCGGCACAGCCGGCATGCACGCCGGACCAGGACGTTTGGTGCGCTGAACTCGTGTAGTCAGATTCCGTGGCGACGTAGGCCTCCATCGAGTGACACGAGGTCCCGCAGAACTCATCGCTGGAGGCGTAGTGGTGCATTTTGTCGGCGACCCAGGCCCCCAGAACCCCAAGTGCAATGCCGATGAGCCCCACTGCGAGGATCAGGCGTTTGGATCTATTAGCCATCTTTTCTACCACATCAGATCGCGCTGTAACATCATCCTCTCACTTGTCATCCTCGCACTTGGTGGCCGGGCTGTGGGGACCGCTCCTGGCGGGCAGCTGCGCCGCCAGGGAGGCCTTGGCCCGGCATGGCGGGCATGCCCCCAACAGCTCATCAAGCCGGCCGGCGAACATCGGGTTGTCTTGAACCCGGGCCGCGGCCGCCCTTAGCAGCGACTGGGTCAGAAACGGGCCACCGCATACGGCGCAGACGGCTGACTCCGCTTCCATCAGGGTGACGAACCCCGAGCGTGCCCCGGCCGCGGTCAACAGCCGTGGGGTTAGGCGAATCGCCCGCTCCGGGCACCCCGCCTGGCACAGCCCACACTGGACGCAGGCGCCTTCGTTGAACTGAAGACTCGTTCCGACCTCACCGCGGCGCAAGGCCTGTGTCGGGCACAGCTGCGTACAGGCCATACACAAGGTACAGTCGGTCGTGTCCAATCTGACACCGCCTAGTGGTGCGCCTTCGGGCAGACCGATTTCCTCGGGTGGTTCCGGCCCGTCCCCCCGTAGCCGTTCCAGAACGACTTGCAGGGCGACCGGACCATTGCCTTTCATGAACTCATCAGGCAAGCGATCAGACTGGCCGAACCGAGGAAGACCAGGCCCACTTCGGATCTGCGGGTCGCTGATCAGCGCAATCCGCTGGGGCTCAACGGCCATTCCCGCCAGCAGCTGCCTGGCCAGATGCTCCTGGGCCCGCAGCAACTCCATGCGCATCGGCGGGCTGTGGGGGTTGGGCATCAGCTCAACTCTCTGCACTCCTAGAGCGAGGGCATACAGCCAGAGGTCGACGCCGACGGCCGCTACTGAGCGGATCGCAAGCGGGATCACTGGAGAGGTCGCGTTCCGGAACCTGATCTCAAGGAACCCCTCGGAAATGTCGTCGTCATGCAGCAGCAACCAGAACCCCCCATTCCCGGACTCGCGCAAGGCCTCCACTACCCGGCGTATCCGGCAGCGCACCTCGGTCGCCGGCTGGGCCGCATAGACGATGGCTCCCGAGGGACAGACGCCGGCGCAGCCGCCGCAGCCCTGGCAGAGATACGGATCGAAGCGGGCAGCCCGCTCGCCGGAAGTCAGAGCGCCGGCCGGGCACACTCGGATGCACCGCGTGCACCCGGTGATGCCCTGTCGGCGGTGGGTACAGCGTTCGGGATCCAGGGTCACGTAGCGCGGCTTGCTGTGGCTCCCGACCCAGCGAGGCGCTTCCTGCAGGACGCGTTTCAGGTCCGTCTCGTCCATCCCGGGTGCGAAGTACCCCAGGGGTTGGATCTGATGGCGGATAAGAGGATGAGCACCCAGGTCGATGACCAGGTCGAACCAGCCATTTCGATTGGGGCTCAGGACCGAGAGATCCAGCTCGCCTTCCGGTCCCTCGGCGGACGCCTTGAACCGGCCCAGATGCCCCGTGATCCGAACCACCCGACCTGGCGCGAACACCATGCCCGGGGGCTGCTTATCGAGCTTTACAGGACCGGTGACCACGGCCACCACCTTCAGTGTCTGCTTGAGGACCTGTGCGACCGGCAGGGCTCGCGTGGCCTCGCCTAGCACAAGTACCGCGCCCGCTGAAGCGTAGTCCACGCGGCCGGTCTTGCTCGGCGGCAGTTCAGCCAGGGCTTGTCGCGCCGCCGCCCGCATGCTGGCGGCGAGACCTTCGTCGGCGATCGGCATGATCCCACTCACCCGCGGATCCCCCCCCTGGTCGAGGCAGAGGCCGCGCCGGCAGACTCAGGCACCGAGTCGCCGACGGTAAACTCGTCGACTAGCGCGCCGAGCAGTTGCCGGTCTTCGTGCAGCATTTGCACGGTCAGTTCGCCCACGGCGCTGTAGAAAGGCTCGGTAGCCGCGTCGGCCAGCAGCCGGCAGTACGCCGGAACCCAGGCGACTAGGTGTGCCTCAAGGAAGGCGGCCTGCTCCTGCCGGCGTCCGGCGGCCGCGACGGCGTCTTGTGCGGTCCAGGCCTGCGCCTCACTTAGGCACAACAAGGCCATGAAGCGCAGCTCCGTGCCGATGTGGTCCGGGGGACCCGCCTCGGGCGCTACGTCGGCGAAGCCCGCCGACCGCATGCGTGCCGCTACGACTTGGGAGGTCCTGTCCATCAGACGCCCGCCCCGGTGCAGTGACTCGTAGGGAGGGGCGAGCCCGAACTGTTCGCCCAGACCGCGCAGAAGCCGGGTGTACTCCCGGGCCAGCCGCTCGGCCAGCGGCCCGGGGGCGGATTCTCCCAGCGCCGTCTTGAGTCGCAGGACAGCCGGCATCCCACGGTCAGCCCCGCCCGCTGCGGACCCGCCCCGGATCTCATCGACGAACGCCTCATCGGGGCGGGTCAGGAAGAATCGGCTCAATGCCCAGTAGGCCTGACTCCGGTGCTCGGCGATCCCGCGGAAGGTCGAATCGGTCACTTCTTAACAGCCTTGTCCACCTTCTCCCCAGCCCGACGCATGTAATAAGTCGTGCCGATGCCGTCCTTCTGGTGGCAGGCTATGCAGGCTTCACGAGTGGCCTGACCCTTGGCACGGCGCCGCAGGTGTTCGTCCTTTCGCAGCAACTGGTAGTCGTCCTGATACTTGTCACCGTAGTGGCAGGTCCCGCAGTCCAGGCCGATCAGGTCGATGTGGATCGTGTGGAAGCGCCCCCTACGATAGTCCATGGAGATATCCCCGAAGACCTCCACCTCGCCACTGCGGATTCGTTTGGCCATGGCCTCCAGATCGGTCTGGATGTCCGGGTCGATCTCCTCCTCGGCCAGGGCGGGCGCAGCGAGCACAAGCGCGAGGATCATCGCCAACAGCTTTTTCATCAGTAGTCACCTCCCTCGAGCACGTAGTAGACCTGCGGGCTGGTTCCGAACTCCTTCTTGAGCTGGGCCGCCTTCTTTGCACCGATGGCCTTGGCTACAGGGCTGGTAGGGTCTTCGATGTCTCCGAACAGCCGGGCGTTCACGGGACACGCCAGGTCGCAGGCCGGAGTGTAATCGGGGACGTTGCCGATTTGGTCGGTCTTCCCGGAGGCCACCGCCGGCTCCAGGCGGTGCCAGCAGAACGTGCACTTCTCGACCACGTTCTTGCGCTTGCGGTGGGTGGGGTGCCGGTCCTCGAGGGCGATTTTCTCGTACGGCGTTTCTCCTCCAGGCACCTCGGGATACAGGCGGTCGAGGTCGCGGTTGTACTGGGGGACGCCATAGGGGCACACCGCGGAGCAGTACTGGCAGCCAATACACTTGTCGTAGTCCACCAACACCACGCCGAACTCGTTCTTGCTGATGGCGTGCACGCGGATCGCGTCGCACACAATCTGGCAGGGTGGATCCTCGCAGTGCATGCAGTTCATGGTTGTGAACACGGTACGCGCGTTGGGATAGGTGCCGACCTCATGCTCGTTCATCACATTCCAGGGTGCCTCGGGCGTGAAATAGTTCTCCACGTAACAAGCCGCTATGCAGGCACGGCAGCCCATGCACCGACTCATGTCTATCAGGCGAACGAACTTTGCCATGATCAAACCTCCGCGCGGGCAGCCGGGTAGACCTTACACTTGGTGTCATTAAAGCTGTTCATCCCCGACACCAGGTCCGGGTGCAGCTCCATCACCGAGTTGATCCAGATACCCTTCTTGGCATACTCGGGCAAGTCGGGGCTCTGCTGCCCGTAGTTGTAGGACACCGCCACCGTATCCGGACGTATGCCTTCGGTAAGCCTGGCCTCGCCCTTTACCTTTCCGACCCGCGACTCGATGACCACGTAATCACCCTGGGCAACGCCCAGAGAATTCGCGGTGGCGCGGTTGATCAGCACGAAATTGGTGTCCGTATCCTGCCCCAGAGCGTTTAGAATGGGATTCAGCGACGTATTGCCGGACTGGTTCCGGTACATACGTTTGTAGGTGATGAGGTAGAAGGGGTAGTCCTGCGCCTCCCGGTGCGGCGTCGGGAAGGCATGCTCTTTGCCTGGAAGGGGAGAGAGAGCGATCGCGTATCGGGCGGGATCGATGTTCTCGAGTCCCTGCTTGCTGGCCGTTTCCTTGACTTTGGCAAGGCTGCCCAAGAGCTGGTCAGCATAAAAGTACATCTTGGGCTTGTCGGGACCCTTGAATTTGTCCTCCACGCCCTTGAGATAGGTATCTTTGGGGCTGAGCTTCTTGCCCTTGAAGCCGTGCTCGAGCGCGTACTCGAACCCCACCCCCTGGGTCTTTTCCTTCCAGATGAGTTCCACCGTCTCGCGGTCTGTGTAGTCCCGCCCAGCCTCCAGCGGATAGGCCTTCAGCTTCCACCCCTTGTTGATAGCGCCGATGTACTCGTCACGGATGTCCAGGCGCTTGGATAGCTCCCAGAGGATCGCATAGGCGCCATAGGGGATGTTGTAGACATTGGCAACCGGTTGGCGGATGGCCGTGTGCTTGGCCTGGGGGGTATAGCGGGTCGGGGAGAAATGCCAGGACTCCAGGTAGGTGAGGTCCGGGAGCACGATGTCGGCCATGGCCGCGGTCTCGGTCATCACGATGTCGATGACCACGTTGTAGGTCTTGGTCATACCCTCGAACTGCTTGGCAGTGTCCGAGGTCGAGAACGGCCGGTTGGTGGCGTAAATGATCTGCATCTCGGGCACATACTCCAGACCGAACCCTTCCGGATCGAGCAGGGTGAGGGCGACCTGCTGGGCCACGTTGTGGGTGGCGTGGGGGAAGAACACGCTCTCCTGCAGATCTACCCGATTGGGCGGATACTCGCACTTCGACGGCTCCAGGTAACCTGGCTTGTTGTAGACGCTGTGCAGGTTCAGTCCCCCCACCGCGTCAATGTTGCCGACCAGCATTTGCAGGACCAGTCCGGCACGCCAGTTCTGGACCCCGAACTCCTTTGCGATCAGGCCGCGGAATGTGTGTACTACCACCGGCCGATAGCGCAGGGTTTGCCCGTCCATGACAACCGTCGCCCCGATCATGGCGCTCTTCCCGAAGTCCAGAGCAGTCCGCCGCACCGTCTCGGCCGGCACGTCGGCGACCTCCTGGGCATATTCCGGGGTCACCTCGGCGAGGCTGTCGGCGAATACCTGGAAGGCGGTCTTGCGTTGCTTGCCATCCACTTCATAGACGCCTTTCAGTGCCGGCACGACGCCTGCGGTATAGGGCCTCGCCGTACTGGTCGCAGTGTCCCAGACCAGGGGATTGCCGTCCTTGTCCCGCAGCAGCCGCCCGTGGTCGCCAACCAGGTCCGGCGCGTTGGTGTAGGTGGTAAGGAAGGCTTCGTCGATGAGACCCTCGTCGATCAGCACCTTGGCCATGGCCAAGAGCAACACCGCGTCCTTGCCCGGGCGCACCGGTATCCACTCGTCTGCCTTGGATGCGCAGTGGGACAGCCGGGGCTCCACGCCGATGATCCGCATGCCCCGCTCCTGAGCCGACACCGAGGTATGGTCCAGCCAGCGGGACCACTGCTCCCCTTCATAGTAGTTGCCGCCGAAATTTAGCAGCAGGTTGCAGTGCTCCAGGTCCGGCAGAAACCCGTGATAGCCCCAGGTGACCTCATCGGCCACGTGCCGTGCCGCTTCGCAGGTGGTGGTGCGATGCACCACATTGGGCGTGCCGAACGCCTTGCAGAAGGCTTTCGGGAATTGGTCCCCAATCAGGTACTTGCCGTGACCGTGTTGCCAGATGAGCTTGCGGGGGTCTTCCTTTCGTATTTTCGCCAGGCGCTTCGTGATGGTGTCAAAGGCCTCCTCCCAGGAGATCTCCACCCAGCCGGGATCCTGGTCCAGGCCTTTCTTCGGGTTGGTGCGCTTGAGCGGTGCCTTGATTCGATAGGGATTGTACGTATTGAATCCCCCGGCCACGCCCTTGGGACATATGCCGACGTTGTAGTAAGGTGCACGCGCTTTGTCCGTATAGACGGACCGGATCACCCCATTCTGAAGTTCCACGTCGATGCCGCAGAAGTTCACGCAGTGCACACAGGTGGATTTCACATGCCGGATCGACGGGGCGCCAGCGTCGGCGGCCGCTTGGGCCGACTCGCTGGCCGCTGCCGCGATAATCGGGATGGGCGCGCCGAGCGCAGCAAGTCCGCCTACGGCGCCGGAACCTTTCAGGAAGTCTCTACGGGAAATGAACACGTTGCTAGCCCTCCTCCTTGGCGGTGGGCCCGTTGAGCGCTAGCTCCGTCGTGGATCCGGAGTGTTGCCCCGGGGCACTGCGTAGTTGTCTTGGAAATTATTCTGCTTTAAGCCTCCTCACACTAAGCGTTTTTAAAAAGTATGGACCGCGCAACCAAAGATTCAACCGACCAAATTTGTCAAGATCAGCAGGCCAGCTTCAACCGGGCCTCCAACCTCCCCTCTCGCCAGTGGTGTTGCGCAGCGAACAAGCCTACAGAAGCCGAGCGCCCTCTAGCTAGTTAGCGTCCGCAAACACCCATATTGGTGGAACCGCTGCGCTTGTTCCACCCTACGCAACATCGTTAATCATTGAAAATCAGTAGGTTGGATCAAGCGAAGCGGATCCAACAAGCTCTGGAAAAGAAAACCCAGGTCATTGGGGACGGACACTAGCTAGTCGCGTAGCCAGGCGTTGACATGATCCCGAAGGACATGATCTCGGCAATATCCGTTACCTTCTCGAGCTCGATCTCTACACCGGCATCCGTCGCGGCCTGTGCAATGGCATTGGCCGTAATCTCGCAGTTGCGGCAGCCGCTAACGAGCACCTTGACGTGTTTCATTCGCCCTACCTCGCGCCGCTCAACTGCAGCGTTTCTTCTTTCCGTACGCCTGAACCGGGGGGCACGGAACCGTCCCCTGGGAGCAATAGACGCAGCGAATGACCCTTCTTCGGCCGTATGAAAACGCCACACCCGTAACATTCCCAATGCCAGACACAGGCGTTCGAGTAGAGCGGGATGCCGAGGAGCAGGATGGCGAGTGTGTCAAATACCAGTCGAGGTCGCCTTTGGGGTTCCGACAGAGACCTCCGGTAACTTCAATGACAGGGCAAATGCGGCCAGCACGAAACCGCCCGACCACCACAGACAACCCTCGAGCCCGTGCGTCTGGTACACCCAACCCGACAACACCGTGCCGGCGAGCCGGCCGCCGGCGTTGGCCATGTAGTAAAAGCCCACGTTCATCGAGACCTTGTCGAAGTCCGAATAGGCGAGGATCAGGTAGGAGTGCACCGCCGAATTGATGGCGAACACGATCCCGAACAGTATGAGCCCGACGATCAGGACCGTAGCGGGATCCCAGCCCCGGCCCAGCGACAGGGCGATCCCGACCGGAAGCACGGCCAGCACGAAGGCCCAGAGTCTTGCGGTCCCGCCGCCCGGTCCCTGCCCATGGTGACTGCGCCGGATGAGCTTCGGCGCAGACGCCTGAATGAAGCCGTAGCCGATCACCCAGAGAGCAAGGAAGCCACCCACCTGAATAAAGGACCATCCAAGGACGGAATAGAGAAACACCGGCAAGCCGACGACGAACCACACGTCGCGCGAACCGAAAAGGAAAAAGCGCGCGGCCGCCAGCCAGTTGATCTCGGGGCGGGTGGCAAACACCTGCACGAATTTCGGCTTGGACTTCATCTTGCCGATGCCGGAAGGCAGGAGAATCGCCGTGACGAACAG
>Ga0210096_1000875_pt1:5000-10150 | contig 10150 bp, 4 predicted proteins | sample China_Galinas_PW_4_FD_184864 | JGI IMG/M metagenome (GOLD analysis project Ga0210096, IMG submission 184864) | Wetland microbial communities from San Francisco Bay, California, USA, that impact long-term carbon sequestration - China_Galinas_PWA_D2... | ecosystem: Environmental >... | reverse complement strand
TGTTTCGGCCCGTGGACCAGAATCCGTTGCAGAGGTGGCTCCGGGGATGACCAAACACGAACAAGCAAGCTGTTGCCCAATCCACCAAGTTCAGGGCGTCGGCTGCGTCAGCGGCGCGCGAATCGGCGGGTACGTGGATCTTGTCCTGGTACTCGTGCTAGCGGCGGGTGTCATCGGCGGGTCGATCGGATTCTGGATGGGGCTATCTCGCGGCGAGGCACTTTCCGCGTCTCAGGTGAGAGAGTTAGCGGATCTAAGAATCAAGACGCGTGAATTGACCAGCCTCCGCTCGAAACTGCTCGGCAGGGTCGTCATGCTGAAACGGGAAATGGAGGTGGACGGCAGGAACATGGAAAATTTGCGTGCCATTGTGGAGGAAAGCGAGACCCGTATTCTCCAGTGCAACAAGGACCTGGCTTTCTACAAGCATGTGGTGTCTCCGGGCAAGGTCCAGAACGGACTTGGGGTAATGGACTTCGAGTTGCTGTCCGCCGGGAACGGGGGGCAGTTTCACTACAAGGTCATTCTGATGCAGAAGCGCAAGGTTCGAAAGCTGGTGAAGGGATACCTCAAGATCAGTGTCAGCGGAGAGGTGCGGGGCGTTCCCAAGACGCTATCGCGAAAGGCACTGGGCGAGAAGACGTCTCCCGGTTTCGCCTTCAAGTATTTTCAGGTCGTAGAGGGGAATATTCTCCTGCCCCCGGATTTCCAGCCGAGGGTGCTCACGATCAGTATCATTCCGAAAACCAAGGGTCTGAAAAAATTCGAGAATACCTATCCTTGGGAGGTTTCCTGATCGGGCAAGGGCTGGGAGCGACCGGCAATTGTTGACTAATGTTCTCGGTTATTTTACTGTTTTGCATTGATCTCTATTTTCCAGAGGGAATCCGCAATGTCACAAACAGCTACAGCTACGATCACGGAGGCGCCATTGATCTTCACGGATGCGGCGGCGGCCAAGGTCAAGGAGTTGATCGATGAAGAGGAAAACGAGCAGCTCAAGTTAAGGGTATTCGTCAGTGGTGGCGGGTGTTCAGGCTTCCAGTATGGATTTACCTTCGACGATACCATCCAGGATGGGGATACCGAGGTAGAGAAAGGTGGGGTCACGCTGTTGATCGATCCCATGAGTTTTCAGTATCTCGTCGGCGCCGAGATCGATTACAACGACGGCCTCGAGGGCGCGCAGTTTGTGATCCGCAATCCGAATGCCACGACGACCTGTGGCTGCGGCTCGTCATTCTCTCCTTAGATCTTCGGAGCCCATAGGGAACCGGATGTTGCCGGTTTCCCGGGTTTTCAGCAGTTCTCTCCCTCGATCCCTCAGGCCCGGTAGATACCGCCGAGTATTGCCGGGTGTCTGGCCCCCGTCACCGACGTGATATTGCCGGGCTCACCGGCCAGGGTTCGCATTGCCAGCCAGGCGAACGCCATGGCTTCGACCCAGTCGGGGTCCGTCCCCAGCGCTTGCGTCGTCGAAATTTGATGCCCGGGACAGTGGCTGCGGAGCCGTTCCATCAGATAGGTGTTGTGTACCCCGCCACCGCAAATGTACACCTCCGCCGGGGCCGGTAGCACGTCTACCAGCGAACGGCCGATCGTGACGGCGGTGAGCTCCAGCAGTGTGGCCTGTACATCCTGCGGCGCAGCCGCCTGTTCTGTGCCCTCCAGCACCCTGCCGATCCATTCCTCGCTGAAATATTCTCGTCCCGTGCTTTTTGGCGGGGCCAGGGCGAAATAGGGGTCCGTCAGCATGCGGTCTAGCAGCAGTGGGCGGATCATCCCCGAACGTGCCCAGTCCCCGGCGGCATCGTAGTTGCCACGCCCTCGCCCGCGGACCCATGAATCCATCAGGCCGTTTCCGGGCCCCGTATCGAACCCGAGCACCGGTCGACGGGGATCTCGAGGCAATACGGTCACGTTCGCGATGCCGCCGATATTCAGTACCACGCGGTTCATCTCGGGCGAGTGGAAGACATACCGGTGGTAGGCCGGAACCAGGGGGGCGCCCTGGCCTCCGGCCGCCATGTCCCGCCGTCTGAAGTCGGCGACTGTCGTGATACCCGTACGCTCCACTATCGTGTTGGGGTCGCCGAGCTGTATCGAATGACGTTCAGGGCCGGTTGGCTGGTGATATACGGTCTGGCCATGGCTGCCAATGGCCGCAATAAGGGAAGCCGCGCTACCCCAGTTTCGCACAAGGGTATTGGCCGCTTCGGCAAACAGCCTGCCAATGGCGACATCGAGTTCGCCAATTGCCCTGAGGGGCGATGGTTGATGACTCAGGTACTGTACGGCCGCGCTGAGGTCTGCGGGCAAGGGGTGTGTGTGGGCCGCAACAAGGCGCGGTGTATCGCCATTGAAGTCGACGAGCGCAGCGTCGACCGCATCCATGCTCGTCCCGGACATCAGGCCGATGTATAACATTGCGCGTCCGGTGTGGGTTCGAGACTCGATACCGATGGGGAAGGGATGAAGCGCTGGCTCGCGGGTATCCCGCGAGCTATCCGGACTACCGATTCATGCTGACCTGTTTGATGTCGAGGCGATTATCCACGATTTCGCCTGTCGATTCAGCCTATTTGACCGCCATGGCCAGCGCCACGGTAGCACGCTGCTGTTCGTCCAGCGTCTGGCTGAGTTCGGCCGTCTGTCGCACGAAGTTCTCGCTGTCTCGCGCGGGCAATGGCTGGGCCTGTGGAAATGCCACCGTGAGGGGGTTCCGGTGTTTTCCATTCACCCTGAACTCGTAGTGGAGATGCGGGCCGGTCGCCAGACCGGATTTCCCGATGTAGCCGATCGTCTGCCCCTGCCTGACGTACTTGCCCGGCTTGATGCCGCGGGCATAGCGGGACATATGGGCGTAAAGCGTGGTGTAGCTGGATCCGTGCTTCAGTATGACGGTCCGGCCATAACCTCCTTTCCTTCCAACGTGGACGACCTTCCCGTCACCCGTTGCCTTGATCGGTGTCCCCGTGGGAGCGGCGTAGTCGACCCCCTTGTGGGCGCGGATACGGTTCAGAACCGGATGTTTCCGGCGCAGGTTGAAGCGCGAGCTGATCCGCGCGATGCTCACTGGCGTCCTGGTGAACTGTTTCTTGAGGCTTCGCCCATCGGGGGAAAAATAGTCTGTCCTGCCATCGGCCGTCGTGAAACGGAAGGCGCGGTGGGATTTCCCCTGGTTGACGAACTCCGCCGCTTGGATCTCCCCCTCACCAATCTTCTTGCCGTCACGATAGTATTGCTCGTAGACGATCGTAAAACTGTCTCGCTGCCGGATATCGAGGGCGAAATCCACATCCCATGCGAAGATCGCTACCATTTCCATGATAATGTGGTCCGAGAGTCCGGCCTGCTTGCCCGCGGAGAACAGGGAATCACGGACGATCCCGCTGGATGTTTGGGTGCGGGTTTCGAAAGGGCGCTGCTCGATCGAACAGACCATTTCCTCGCCGGAGCGTTCGACTTTCAGACGGCGGGAATTATCGATATCGTACTCGAGCCCGTACAGCTTGCCGTCACGGATACTCAGGCGAATTTGCTCGCCGGGCCTGATCCGGGACAGCCTGCCAGCCTCGGGGCCGGCACTAACCACGGTTTGCAGCTGGTCAACTATCCCCTGGCGCTTGAAAATCCTTGCCAGGGAATCTCCGGGACGGACCTCGATGGGTAGCCACGTCGTGTCGTCAATTCGTACGGAGGCGGGGGCCGGCGTCGGCTGTTCCTGATTCGGGGCAGGTGGCGTGGCGATTGTCGGTTCGGTGGGAATCGCCAGCGACACTGCCGGCCGGGCCGCGTGAATCGCGCTCACTTCAGGCAACGGTTCCGCGTGGCGATCCAGGGAATGGTTCCTCGCCGACGCGAAGGCCAGGGCGGTGCCGATCAGCACGCCGACCGCTGCCGCGGAGAGCATCAGGACGAATTTGGAATTATACTTTCTTTTCATATAGTTATGCTTTGATTTTTAAAATCAACGGTAATTCTATATCTAAATAGCGGAAATATCGAAAAAATCAAGCAGGGGCGGGCGGGTCTTTCTGGAGGAGTCGCGATCGCATACGCTTCCTGGCGTCATTCGACTGCGCTGGCGTGTGGGGCGTGTCTTGTGCCACCCCTATCCGAGATGAAGGGAATCTTATGGAACCCGTGGATGAACAACTGAGCATTATTCGACGTGGCACCGATGAGATCCTGGTGGAGGAGGAACTGGTCGACAAGCTGGGTCGAGGTACCCCGCTCAGGATAAAGGCGGGATTCGACCCGACGGCCCCCGACTTGCACCTGGGCCACACCGTCCTGATCAACAAGCTAAGGCAGTTCCAGGAGCTGGGTCATGAGGTGATTTTCCTGATTGGCGACTTCACCGGCATGATCGGGGATCCGACAGGCAAAAATGTCACTCGAAGGCCGCTGACTCGCGAGGATGTGCTCGCGAATTCGGTGACTTACGAGCATCAGATCTTCAAGATCCTGGATCCGGAGAAAACGAGCGTTGTCTTCAACTCCCAGTGGATGGGAGAGATGCGTGCGGTTGACATGATCCACCTGGCGGCAAAATACACCGTTGCGAGAATGCTGGAGCGAGATGACTTCAGCAGGCGGTATGCCGCTGGTCAGCCCATCGCGGTCCATGAATTCTTGTATCCCTTGGTGCAGGGATACGACTCGGTCGCCCTGAAGGCGGATGTCGAACTGGGCGGTACCGACCAGAAATTCAATCTGCTGGTCGGGCGCGAGCTGCAAAGGCATAGCGACCAGAGGCCGCAAACGATCATTACCATGCCGATACTCGAGGGGTTGGACGGGGTCCAGAAGATGTCCAAGTCATTGAACAATTACGTCGGTATCTCGGAACCGGCGGATGAAATGTTCGGCAAGCTGATGTCCGTGTCCGACGAGCTGATGTGGCGTTACTTCCTGCTGCTCAGCTTCAAGCCGCAAAGAGAAATCAATGACTTACGCAAGAGTGTCCAGGTAGGGGCGAATCCGCGAGATATCAAGTTCAGCCTGGCCGAAGAGATCGTCGCACGTTTTCACTCCCACAGTGACGCACAGTCGGCAAAGGCGCAGTTCATCGCGAGATTCAAGCGGGGGGCGATGCCCGATGACATGCCGCAGCACAGCCTTCAGGCCCCCGAAGGGGGTATGCC
>Ga0210096_1000870_pt1 | contig 10157 bp, 6 predicted proteins | sample China_Galinas_PW_4_FD_184864 | JGI IMG/M metagenome (GOLD analysis project Ga0210096, IMG submission 184864) | Wetland microbial communities from San Francisco Bay, California, USA, that impact long-term carbon sequestration - China_Galinas_PWA_D2... | ecosystem: Environmental > Aquatic > Marine... | reverse complement strand
GCGAGGTCGGCGCGGCCGATCCCGATGTCGCGAAGTCGCAACTCCCGGAGCAGCTCGGCCTGCACGTCACGCGCAAGGTCGAGCGAGTGCGGCTGGTAGTAGTAGACGCTGGTGCCGTTGTTCTCGAACGGATTGACGCCATCGGGAAATGCGTTGTTATGGAGCGAGACCAGGATGTCGGCGTTCATGTCCGCGGCCAGGCGGGGGCGGTAGCCGAGGTCGACGGGCATCGCGTCCGTGCGTGTCATCAGCACACGGGCGCCGGCCGCTTCGAGCATCGATTCGAGTGCGCGCGCAACACCGAGGTTGGCATCGGCCTCGGTCAGACCGGTCGGGCCGGTGCCGCCGCCCGGAGGGTGGCCCGCGTCGACCGCAATGAGCAGTCCCGCCAGAGGGTGGCGCGGATCGATGCGGGGTGGACGGCGGATCGTGACAACCAGCGCATTCGTCGCATCGTACGATGTGCGGTAGCCCCAGACGGGTTCCGTGAGTTCGAGGTCGACGCGGAATTCTCCATCCGCCACCTGGCTCCAGGCCGCGCGCTCGATCAGCGGGTCGAGACCGCCGTACTGCATGAAGTTCACCGCACTCGTCGCGCCGTACACGGTCACGGACAGAGTGCGCTCCCCGCCATCGATGCGGATCGGCAGCCGCGTGTCCGCCATGATGCGGAGGTCCACGGCATTGATGAGTGGCGTCATCCGGACGCCCGTGACCGTCGCGACGGGCGGCGGCGAAGTGGCTGGCAGCAGCGTGACATCGCCGGCCGATGTCCACGCCGAGAGGGATCCGGTCAGACGGACGCGGTACTGGCCGTCGCGTTCGCCGTCGATTCGCAGTCGCGTACCGCGGTGCCAGAACCAGTGGAACGGACCCGCGCGTCCCGGCCGGCCCCGTGCCATCCAGTCCGCCGGCGCATCATCAGGCGCTCTCACAATGCCGGTGCGCGGCACACCGTCGACGAGCGGGACGACGGTCGACCGGAGCGGCAGCCGGAACGTGTCCTCGGCAACGACCAGCTCGAACACCGCCGTGCCGGTGTCGGGCGGAATCAGCGGACCGGCCAGCGTCGGGAACGGCGTCTCGCTGTCACTCGACGTCCAGCCCGCGCCGACCTCGATGGCGGCCTCGTACCGGGACACGGACCTCGCGACCGCCGGGACCGCGGGCGCCGCCCGGAAATCTGCTGCATCGGACGATCCGGTCTCGAGCAGCGGCCGTTCGATCAACCTGATGCGCCGTCTATCGGGCAGCAGCAGAGTGGCTTGCCCTCCCGCCAGTCCCGTGAAGGCGACATCGAGGAGTTCACCCGCCGGCAGCGCGATCGAGCCACGTGGCTCGTCCGATTCCGCGACGAATGCGCTGCCCTCCTCGATCGTCGCGGCCGGCGGCAGGACCACGGTTCGATCCAGCGTCGCCGTGTCACTGTCGGCCGTGGCCTCGAGTCGGTAGACGCCGTCGGACGGCACCGCCAGGTACGCCAGCCAGGCGCCATTCGGCGAGACCGGCACACTCACTCCGTTGACCCGCAGCCGGGCACGGCCCGTGCCGGCGGCGCCGAAGATGAAGTTCGAGTCGACAGCCGTGAGCATCAGACTGTCGGGTGGATAGACGACCGTGAGATGCAGCGGCCCGTCAACCGGCCGGATCGCGGGCAGCGCAGGCGAGACTTCCACGCGCAGGGGTGTGGGCGCGGGCATGCGGGCGCCACCCGAGCAGCCACACAGCCATGCAAGCATCGCAGTGCCCATTGCCGCGCGTGCGGGCGAACCGGTCCGCCGTTGCCACTGGCGTGCGCGCGCGTTCACGCCGGCCCGCCCGCGTTCCCGCCCGCCGCGGTGGCAAGCACCGGGTCGCGCAGCCGCCGCAGCCACAACAGCCCCGCAAGCGCCGTCACGCCCGTCCCGATCGACAGACCCGAGCGTGCGAAGAGCACCGCACCGATGAAAAACATCAGACCGAAGAGCACCATGAGACCGGCCAGCACGCGCAGGCTGTCGCGTCCGAGGTTCTGGGCCGCCGGCAGCCCGGTGCGCTCACGCTGCCGGCGCCAGCCCGGTCCGCCGGGCCGCACCCGCCGGTAGAACGCGTCCAGCTTCTCATCCGTTTCCGGCTTCGTGAAGAGCATGACCGGCACCCAGACCACCAGACTGATCGCCGTAGTGACCATCAGCCTGACGCCGAAGTCATCGATGCGCAGGTTGTAGACCGGATTGGAGACCGACGTCAGCAGACCGACAATGAACCCGGCAACCATGGCCGCCAGCTCCGCCCACGCATTCACCCGCCACCAGTACCAGCGGAGGATCAGCACGACACCCGGCCCCGTGCCGACCGCGAGGATCAGACGGTACACGGTCCGGATGTCGCTCGCTCTGAACGCGGCGAAACCCGCGATCGCGACCACGAGCACCGACGCGAGGCGAGCGGCCAGCACCAGCTCGCGCTGACTTGCGTGAGGTCGCATGAACCGGCCGTACAGGTCGTTCGTCATGTACGACGCGCTCCAGTTGATGAGCGTCGAGACCGTGCTCATGAAGGCCGCCAGCAGTGAGGCAACGACAAGGCCGAGGATCCCGGTCGGCAGGAAATCCAGCATCAGCCTCGGATAGCCGAGTTCGCGGTCTGACAGGTCGGGATAGATCACGATCGCGACCACCGCAACGATCACCCACGGCCACGTGCGCACAACGTAGTGCATCAGGTTGAAGTACCACGCCGCCTTCTCCGCATCGCGTTCCGTGCGCACCGCCGACAGCCGCTGGATGAACTCGCCGCCTCCGTCCGACCTGCGAAACGACCACCACAGGATCGTGACGTAGGACAGGAACGTCGCCGCACTGATGCCGGCCGCCTTCGACCAGCCGATCAGCGAACCTCCTTCACCGAACGTGAGCGGCGTGAACGAAAGCAGGTCGAACTCCGTCAGCGACTGCGCCTGTTCGCGCATCGCGCCGAGTCCGCCCACGTGCGCCACCGCGAACACGGCCACGATCACGGCGCCGATCATCGCGAGCAGGAACTGGAAGAAGTCGGTCGCGACCACGCCCCACAGACCGGCCACACCGGCGTACGCCAGCACCAGAACACTCACCGCGATGATGCCCCAGAGCTTGCCCGCATCGCCGACATCCAGGCCGAGGCTCTGGAAGATACCCAGCGCGTCCACAACCTTCACCATCGCGAGCATGGCGTAGCCGATGCCGATCGATCCGATCACGATCGCGAACAGAAAGCCCTTGACCGCGCGCAGCGTCGCCGCAGGCCGGCCGCCGTAGCGCACTTCCGTCAACTCGTTGTCCGTAACGATCTCCGCGCGCCGCCACAGGCGAGCGAAGATGTAGATCATGATCACGTGCGCCACGCCGTACGCCCACCACTCCCAGTTGCCCGCAATGCCACGTGTGCCGACAACGCCCGCGACGTACAGTGGTGTGTCGATCGAGAATGTCGTGGCGGCCATTGACGTTCCCGCCAGCCACCATGGCAGCGAACGGCCGCCCACGAAGAAGTCGACCATGCTGCCGGACGCGCGACGCGCCAGGTAGAAGCCGATCGCGAGCGTGCCGGCCATGTAGACCAGCACGATGAGCCAGTCGATCCCGCTCATGGACCTCCACCTTCGCCACCGGGCGGGACCTGCGGCGTGGCGCCCGGCCGCCAGTACGAAGCATCGCATGCCTCGATCGTCGTGTTCGCCGCCTGCTCCTGCGTCGTGTTCGCCACCGTGTCCGCACCGGACAGAACGCCGAGCATGAGCGTCGGACTCCGGTCGTTCCGCGACCGATGCATGATGCAGTACGCGGTGATGCGGCCGAGCACGGCCGGCGCGAGGTACTCCTGAGACAACCGGCCCAGTTGATCGAACACAATGTGTCGCGCACCGGTATCATCCGCCGCACGCACGAGTTCCGCGGGATCCGACGACATCGGGTAGTTGCGGCCGGGATGCCCGCCCGAGATCACGTAGAACAGCCTCGGCTTGCGCGAGAGGACCGCCGCGCCATCCGGCAGGGCCGTAGCCGCCCAGTCGCCGGTCTCGAAGAAGTCACGCCAGGCCGGCGCCATGCACGGATACCGGTCGCCGGTGCGGTACTCGTACATGCACTCGCCGCTGAACCGCACCGCCCGGATGTGCGCTGGCACGCCTGCCACCACCACGATGGCCACCACCGCCGCGCCGGCTGGCACCAGCGCATGCCGGCGCAACCGACTGATGACGCGCGTCAGAGCGTCACCCGCGTAGCAGAGCAGGATCGGCAGTGCCGGCAGCAGGAACCGCTCGCCGGACCAGACCGCGGGCCAGACCAGCAGCAACGCGATGTAGAACGCCAGGAACAGCTCGACCAGCGCGCGCCTCCGCAAGCGCCTCATCCAACCGAAGAGGGCAAGACCGAACGTCCCGAAGCTCAGTGCCACCGGAATCGCACCCGTCGTCCCGATCAGCAGAATCGGCAGGTGGATCGTGACGTACTTCGTCGCGTTCTCGAGCACGCGGTCGAACAGATCGACGGCGCCGATGCGGCCGAGCTCCGGCGCATACGGATTCACGAACCAGAACTGTCCGACGTAGTCGACCCCGCCCTGCGAGCGCGCTCGCAGCCACCACCAGAGAACGAACGGCAGTGCCGCCGCAGCGAAAGCGGCGAGGTGTCTCCACTGCCGACGCAGTGCGAGCCACCCGGTCACGGCCAGCAGCAACGGCAGACCGGCCGACCGCGTCAGGTATGCCAGAACCGTCGCCGCCACGCCAATGGCGAACCGGCCCGACTGCCCCGGTCGCAATCGATCGAGACTCCAGACCGCAAGCATCGTCAGGCACCAGAACGGCACATCGGACAGAATCCAGTGCCCCTGCTCGAGCACGCCGGGACTGAACGCCAGAATCGACGCGGCGCCGAGCGCCAGGAGCGGCCGGTGCCTGCGTTCGATCCAGAGGAAGGAAAGTGCGACTGCCGCCGTCGACAGCACGGCCATCACGAGCTTCAGCTGTGCCCATGACTCGAGACCCATCGCCATGGCGATGGCCAGGATGCCGGGGAAAACGGGCGGATACTGTGTGTGCGGCGGCTGCGCCGGATCCCACAGGCTCAGCAGTGCGTGGTGATCGAGCAGGGATCGGCCGAGTGTGATGTATGCCGCGTTGTCGCCGCCCGTATGCGGCTGGGGCAGAAAGGTGAGCAGCGACAGGATCGCATGCGCCACCGCAAGGGAAGCTGCCAGAGGCACTGCGTTGCGGGCGACGAATCGAGCGAGCCGTTTCGTGTTCGAATCGTGGCGCCGGCGCAATCCGACCCCGCCGCCGCGACGACGCCGGTCCCGGCGGCTACGCTGCCTGCTCACGCGGCGTTCGGCGGCGTGGCCACGCCGGCCAGCCAGAGTGCCGCGGCACTTTGCATCACGGCCTCGCCGCCCCAGGCCGCGACGACATTGCGCCCTGGAGCAAGCCGCGCGAGCCGTGCGTGAGCGAATACGAGGACGAGCGCATCAGGTCTCCGCTCGATGGTCTGCCGGATCGCGGTTTCCGCTCTCGTCGAGAGACCCGGCCGTCCCTTCCATGCACGGATGTCCGCGTACACGGCCAGCACGGCCGCGCGGCTGCCATCGATCGTCTCGACGATGTGTGGATCGAAGCCCGCCTCGCGCAGTGCGGCAACGAAGGTCCCTCGCGAAGGCGGAGGATACGGACCGCCGACGTCATCGTCCACGGTGACCAGATCGAACGCGCGTGGTACATCGACATCGCCGCGCACCACGTGGATCGTACGCTCGGCCACCCGCACCGCCCACTGAGGGTCGATGCTGCGATCGCCCGGTTCGGCCTGTGGCTGCCACGCGGTTGCGGCGCCAAGACGATCATGTGCTTCACGAGCCGCCGCTTCATCGAGCGCAGTGCCGAGTGAAGTCGCGAGAACCGTGGCGGCCGCCCCAACCTGCTCTGGATACAGCAGAACGTCACAACCCGCGTTCACGGGTGCAATCAGCGCCTGCTCGCTGCCGTCTTCGAGAATGCCCCGCATGATGAGTGCATCGGTCATCACGAGCCCGTTGAATTCGAGTTCGTTGCGCAGGAGATCACGCACGATGAGACGCGATGCCGTGGCCGGCGCACCGTCCGGATCCAGTGCGGGAAACGAGACGTGCGCGGTCATGATCGCGTCGGCCCCCGCAATGACCGCCGCCCGGAACGGCGTCAGGTCGAGCTCGAGATCGGCGCGTGAGGCCGGCACGACCGGGCGCCGCTCGTGCGAATCCGAAGTCGTCCTGCCGTGACCTGGAAAGTGCTTCGCGCAACAGTGTGCGCCCTCGGCCCGGCAGCCCGAGATCCACGCCGTAACGTGCGCGGCGACACGCGTCGCGTCCGCGCCGAACGAGCGCGTGCCGACGATCGGATTGTCCGGCTCGATGTCGAGGTCCGCTACCGGGGCGAGGATCCAGTCGACACCCAGTTCCAGCGCCTCACGGGCCGTGATCGCGGCGGCCTGGCGAGTCGTGTTCAGCTCGTCGAGGTAGCCGAGCGCCGCCAGCGGGGGAAGCTGCGTTGCGCCCGTGAACTGCTGGCCTGCGCCCCGCTCGAGGTCCGCCGAGATCAGCAGTGGCAGCCGGCTCCGGGCCCGCAGCTCCGACGTAAGGTCCCGCACGGCATCCACTTCGCCACCGAAGATGCAGAAGCCTCCCACACCGACCGCCAGTGCCTGCTCGATCGTGTCGCGCTCGTGGGCGAAGCCGGTCTGTCCGTTCCAGCGCAGTGCCGGCGCGAGCAGTCGTGCCGTCCACGTCACCCGCCTGCCTCGCGGAACGGATCGGGCAGCGGCACCGGATCCATGCTGTCACTCCGCAGCGAGAAGATGCCCGCATCCTCGATGATGCGCATCCAGCGCACAGGTGATGCGCCGCCCGAGACGCCGAAGCTCGATATGGTACTGATCGTGCCGATCGAGTCGGCCGGCACGGCCAACGCCTTCGCCGCGAACGGCAATGAGTACAGCACGTACTCGAGCTGAGCCTGCCCGCCCGTCTTCACGGGTGCGTGATCGGTGGTGACCGCGTACGTGAAGCGGTCCGTGAACGGCAGCGGGCGGGGTGCAATGCCCGGACCGACGACTCGTGTCGTCGCCGTCGCAATGTCGTGGACTCGAATCATACGCGCGTTCTCGAACACGATCTGCGCACCGTCGTTCGAGAAGAATGCGGGCACCACGTTCCTGACGACTTCCACGGAGTCGCCCAGCACGACGTGTGTGCCTGCGGCGGTCTCCAGTTCGAGCCGACCCGCCGACAGGTCCTGCCCGGGCCAGCGCGATACCGGTGTGTACGCGAGTCGGTCGCCCGCCGATCCCGTCTTGTGCATTGCACCTGTCGCATCGGGAACGAGTGGCGCGCCCCGCTGTTCCGCGACCCGGATCAGACCTTCGGCCACGCTCGCCAGCTGTTCGGGCGGACCGCGTCGCACATAAGCGCGCAACGCATCCGGATCCCGGTCCGAGATCGCCTCCATTGCGCGCACCTGGACAGCGGGCTCCGCATCGTTCAACGCCGTCCGCAGCACGGACAGCGTCTGGTCCTCGAGGACTGGCATGTACTCGCCCGCAGCCGCCACGACCGCCAGCCTGATGCGAACATCCTCCGCGTCGAGAAGCGGCCGCAGGATCAGGAAGTGACCGAGATCGTGACGCCGGCCGATCAGAAGCGCCGCATTGGCACGCAGCAGCGGATGGACCGCCGGATCCTCCGCTATCGCCGCCAGTGTGTCGCCGATCTCGAACATGGCTCGCGCATTGTACGCATCCAGGGCCTCGACCTGTGACGGACCCGGTTCCATCGCGAGGATTGTGAACAGCGCCGGATCGTGCTCGAATGCCGCACTGTCCGGCGGAGCATCGGCCACTGCCTGTCTCATGGTGGCCGCAAGCGCGCCGGAAGGCGAGACCGCCGCGCCCGTTGCGAATGCCATCAGCGCCATGCCCGTAGCGGCCGCTGCTCTGTTCCACCGCCTCATCGTTGCCCTCATGGCGTCCTGCCCGGAGTCATGCTTCCGAGGATGCGCGGTCCGCCCGCACCAGTGACTTCGCATACATTGCCCGGCACTCCGCTCAGGTGTGCCCACGCGAGGGCGGCAAACGCGACGGCCTCCTTCGCGTCCGCGTTCATGCCGGCTTCACCTCCCGTGAACACCGGCAGCGGATCGAGAAGTTGCCTCAGCCGTGACATGATTACAGGGTTGTGCGCGCCACCGCCCGTCACGATCACCTCATCGGCGCCGAGTGGCGCCACGTAACGCCTCACCGAATCCGCGATCGTCCGGGATGTCAGCTCGGTCAACGTCGCGATCAGATCGGCCCATTCGCGCTCACCGGTCGGCCCGCATGATGCCACGATCCGGGCAACCAGCTCGTGGCCGAATCGTTCGCGGCCGGTCGAACGCGGCGGCGCCATGGCCAGGAAGGGATCGGCCAGCAGATCGGCCAGCACCGTGCCGATCACGTGGCCGGCCGCCGCGCGCCGGCCATCCCGATCGAACGTCTCCCCACCGTCGGTCGCGCACTCGACCGCTCCATCGATCAACGCGTTGCCCGGTCCCGTGTCGAACGCCAGCAGCGCATCCGATGAACCGCGAACCGGTACCCGCGTCAGATTCGCCACTCCGCCTATGTTGACGAGCACGCGAATCCGATCCGGACTCGAGAACAGCAGCCGGTCCGCGAACGGTACGAGGGGCGCGCCCTGGCCGCCCGCCGCGACATCGCGCGAACGAAAGTCGCTGATCACGGTGACGCCCGTCCGCTCGGCGATCGTGGCTGCGCAGCCGAGCTGAAGCGTGGCACCTCGCCGGCCCGGCGAGGCCGGGCGGTGGCGGATCGTGTGACCGTGCGAGCCGATCGCCGCCACGTCCGCCGGCGTCATGCCGGACTCCTCGCAGAGCGACAGCGCAGCAGCGGCCAGCCATTCGCCCAGTTCCACATTGATATCGCACAGAACGGCCGCGTCACCTGCCTCGATGGCCCGTCGGATCGCCGCGCGGCGAGCCGCATTGTAAGGCGATGTGCGGAACGCCTCGAGTTCCCAGCGCATTGATCCCGCATCGCCGTCGAAACGGACGAGCGCCGCGTCGATCCCGTCGATCGACGTACCCGACATCAGGCCGATCGTGCGCCGCGCCGGTCACGGCGCGGATCACACCGCCAGCCGCCTCGATCCGCGCGCGCGCCTCATCCGCCGGCACACCGAGCCGCGACATCACGATCGCCGTCTTCACCTCGCCATCCGCGCTCACGAGCAGCCCGGCCGCACCTTCCCGGTCGAGACCCAGCGTTTCCATCAGGATGCGCTCGCCACGGTCGCGCAGCTTGTTCGAGTGGACACCGACATCGACCATCAGATTGCCGTACACCTTGCCGATTCGGACCATTGCCGCAGTCGAAATCGTGTTCAGCACCAGCTTCGTCGCCGTGCCCGCCTTCATTCGCGTCGAGCCCGTGATGACTTCCGGTCCCACGATCGGCGCGATCACGACATCGTGCATCCCGTGCAGCTCGGGCGATGGCTCGTTGCACAGCAGGAACCCCGTCCTCGCCCCGCGAAGCCTCGCCCTGGCCAGCGCCGCGTGGACGTACGGCGTCGTACCACTCGTCGCAATACCGAGCACGAAATCCGCCGGACCGATGCCGCACGCGTCGATGTCGCGTTCCCCCGCCGCCGTGTCGTCTTCCGCCCCCTCCATGGCAGCGACCAGCGCATCCGGTCCACCCGCTATGATGCCCTGCACCAGTCCGGGGCCGGTCCGGAACGTCGGCGGCATCTCGGCCGCATCGAGAACGCCCAGCCGACCCGACGTGCCCGCACCGACGTAGATCAACCGTCCGCCTCGCCCGAAACTGTCCACCACGAGGTCGACGGCGAGCGCAATGTGTTCGCGTTCCGCCGCCACCGCCGGCGCCACCATCCGATCCTCGGCATTGATCAGGTCGACGATGTCGAGCGTGTCCAGCTCGTCGATCGCCACACTGCCCGGATGTCGTTGCTCGGTCAGCCGCGCATCGAGTGGTTCCATTGCCTCCACCGTGCTTGCCCGCCTCTCGCGTAACCCGATACATTGGCGACGCTTAAGTTATCCGGGCCGATCGCCCGCGACTACCCTGTTGAATGAGGCAATGGAT
>Ga0210096_1000866_pt1 | contig 10175 bp, 10 predicted proteins | sample China_Galinas_PW_4_FD_184864 | JGI IMG/M metagenome (GOLD analysis project Ga0210096, IMG submission 184864) | Wetland microbial communities from San Francisco Bay, California, USA, that impact long-term carbon sequestration - China_Galinas_PWA_D2... | ecosystem: Environmental > Aquatic > Marine... | reverse complement strand
CCGCGGCTGGCTCTGGCGGTGATCACCGCCGACTGCGTGCCGGTGCTGATGGCCGACGCCCGAGCGGGCGTGGTGGCGGCGGTGCACGCCGGCCGGGTCGGCGCCCAGCGCGGCGTGGTGGCGCGGACACTGAAGGCGATGCAAGCCGCCGGCGCCGCGCCCGAGAACGTGTCGGTGCTGCTCGGCCCTGCGGTCAGCGGCCCCAACTACGAGGTGCCCGAGGAGATGGCGGCCGAGGTCGAAGCAGCGTTGCCCGGCAGCCGCACCACCAGCCGTCGCGGGACCGCCGCGCTGGACCTGCGGGCCGGAATCGCCCGTCAGCTAACGACGTTGGGCGTGCGAGCCGTCGACGTCGACCCGCGTTGCACGGTCGAGGACTCGAGCTTGTTCAGTCACCGCCGGGATGCGCCGACAGGTCGGCTGGCCTCGCTCATATGGATGGAATGACTTCGCCATACGAGCGCAAACGGCAATCGGCGGCCGATGAGCGCTCGCGCGAAGAGCAACTGGCGAAAGCATTGGCGGCGGTCCGCGCGCGAATTGCGGACGTCGCAGCCGCGGCCAACCGCAATGCGTCAGAAATCGAGCTGCTGCCCGTCACGAAATTCTTTCCGGCCTCCGACGTCGCTTTCCTGGTGCGGCTCGGCTGTCGCTCTTTTGGCGAGTCTCGCGAACAAGAAGCCGCCGCCAAATCCGCGGAGGTGGTCGCGCTCGTCGGGCCATCGGTGCACTGGCACATGGTCGGACAAATCCAGCGAAACAAGGCACGGTCCATCGCCAAGTGGGCGTACGCCGCCCATTCCGTCGATAGCACGCGCCTGGTCGCCGCGCTCGATCGTGCCGTCGCCGCCGCGCTCGACGACAGCCGGCGCGCCGAGCCGCTTCGGGTCTTCGTGCAGCTCAGCCTCGACGGCGACCCGACGCGGGGCGGTGTGGACGCGCGCAGCCCGGCGTTGGTGGACGAGCTCTGCGACCGGGTGGCCGGCGCCGACGGCCTGTCGCTGGTCGGGCTGATGGCCGTTCCGCCGCGCGACGCCGACCCCGAGCAGGCGTTCGCGCGGTTACGGGAGGAGCACCTGCGGGTACTCGCCAACCATCCTGAAGCGGCTCGACTGTCGGCCGGAATGTCGGACGATCTCGAAGCCGCAATCAAACATGGGTCCACCTGTGTGCGTGTCGGTACCGCGTTGTTGGGACGGCGACCGCTAACGTCACCCTGAGTAGTCACTCCTGTCACATCTTCATCAAGCCACCTGCTCCCGAAAGGGTCACCGATGAGTACGCTGCACAAGGTCAAGGCCTACTTCGGCATGGCGCCGATGGACGACTACGACGACGAGTACTACGACGACGACGACGAGGCCGGCCGCAACCGCGGCTACCGCCGCTCCCACGGTGTTCGATTCGACGACGGAGACGACGGCTATGAGCGGCCCAGCCGCCGCTACGACGACCGGTTGGGCGGGCGCGATCGCGACTACGACGACGGCGACCCCGACGACTATCCGCCCGGCTACCGGGGCGGCTACGACGAGCCGCGGTACGAGTCCCGGCTGCGGTCCCGCGACTACGAGCGCCCTGAGCTGAGCCGGCCGCGGTTCGGATCACTGCGCGGCGCCACCCGCGGCTCGCTGGCGATGGACCCGCGCCGGATGACGATGCTGTTCGAAGAGGGCAGCCCGCTGTCGAAGATCACCACGCTGCGCCCGAAGGACTACAGCGAGGCCCGCACCATCGGTGAGCGCTTCCGCGACGGCACGCCGGTGATCATCGACCTGGTCACCATGGACAACGCCGACGCCAAGCGACTGGTGGACTTCGCCGCCGGTCTGGCGTTCGCGCTGCGTGGCTCGTTCGACAAGGTGGCCACCAAGGTTTTCCTGCTGTCACCGGCCGACATCGACGTCACCGCCGAGGAGCGCCGCCGCATCGCCGAAGCCGGCTTTTACGCCTACCAGTGACGCATCGGTAGGCTGGCAATGCCCCCGCGCTGCGGGTGCTGTCGTCTACATCGCTAGTGAGGTCGGGCCAGTTGCGGCTGTTCTTCGATATCTTGGGCTTCGCGCTGTTTGTCTTCTGGCTGCTGCTGATCGCCCGGGTGGTGATCGAGTTCATCCGCTCGTTCAGCCGGGATTGGCGCCCGCGGGGCGTCACGGTGGTGATGCTGGAAATCATCCTCACGATTACCGATCCGCCCGTTAAGTTGTTGCGCCGTATCATTCCTCAACTGACAATCGGCGCAGTCCGGTTCGATTTGTCGATCATGGTGCTGCTTCTGGTGGCCTTCATTGGGATGCAAGTGGCCTGGAAATACGGCACGACGACGCTTTAACCGCCGATGATTGAAATTACTTCTTAATATTCTGGTGACCGGCGACAGGCGGTTCTGGTGTGACAGGATGGACGCCAGTTACAGTACGGGCAACCACACGGTTTACACTCCAACATCAGCTTCGACCGTCAATAACTCGAGGGGGCAGAAAATGCCGCTAACGCCCGCCGACGTCCACAACGTCGCGTTCAGCAAGCCACCGATCGGAAAACGCGGCTACAACGAGGACGAGGTGGATGCGTTCCTCGATCTCGTTGAGGCCGAGCTTACGCGACTGATCGAGGAGAACACCGATCTGCGGCAGCGCGTCGGCGAGCTCGAAGGCGAGCTCGGGGGAGCGCGGTCGGGGGCCGCTGCCGCTCCCACTGAGGCCATCCCGATGTACGAGCAGCCCCCGGAGCCGCCACCGCAGCAGCATGTATACGAGGCGCCGCCCGCACCGGCGCAGGCGTCCGGTCCCGTCGACGAAGAGTCGCACCTGAAGGCCGCGCGAGTGCTCGCGCTGGCGCAGGACACCGCCGACCGGCTGACGGGCACCGCCAAGGCCGAGGCCGACAAGTTGCTCGCCGATGCGCGGGCGAACGCGGACTCGATCATGTCCGAGGCCCGGCACACCGCGGAGACCACGGTCACCGAGGCGCGCCAGCGTGCCGACGCGATGCTCGGCGACGCGCAGATGCGCTCGGAAACGCAGCTGCGCCAGGCCCAGGAGAAGGCCGACGCGCTACAGGGCGACGCGGAGCGCAAGCACTCCGAGATCATGGGCACCATCAACCAGCAGCGCACCGTGCTGGAGGGACGCCTCGAGCAACTGCGCACCTTCGAGCGGGAATACCGGACCCGGCTGAAGACGTACCTGGAATCGCAGCTCGAAGAGCTCGGCCAGCGCGGGTCCGCTGCCCCCGTCGACTCCAGCGCCAACAGCGAGAGCGGCGCGTTCAACCAGTACAACAGGGGCAACAACTAGCCAAGGCTGATCATGCTGATCGTCGCACTGGTGATGGCCGTGATCGGCCTCGCCGCGCTGGTGACCGCGGTGGTCACCAGCAACGAAGTCATCGCCTGGGTCTGCATCGGCGCCAGCGTGATCGGCGTGATCCTGTTGATCATCGACGCGCTGCGGGAGCGGCAGAAACGCGACGCCACGCCGGCGGCTGACTCTGCAGACGAAGAGCGCGCCGAGACGGACGAGGCCGAGACGGACGAGAAGGAAGAGTTCGACGCCGAGTACCCCGACGAGGTATCCGAGCCCGAGTCAATCGAGCCCGAGTCAATCGAGCCGGAGTCAGCCGAGGACGGCGCCGCCGAGGAGAATCCCGGGCGCTGACCTCAGCGCGTCGGCGTGGCCAGCAGCTTTCGCACCTCGTCGTCTGAGGTCTGGCGGAAGTCGCGGTAGTACTCGCCGACCGCCATGAACGACGGCGGCACCCATACGGACACGACGTCGTCGGCGGCGTCGGCGAGTTGGCGGCACGCCGACGGCGGCGCCACCGGGACAGCGACGACGATCTTCGCCGGACCGGCCACGCGAATCGCCCGGATCGCCGCCAGCATGCTCGCCCCGGTGGCGATCCCGTCGTCGACCAGGATCACCGTCTTTCCGGCGAGATCGATCGGTGGCCGCCCGCCGCGGTAGGCCTGCTCTCGGCGGGCCAACTCCGCGGCTTCCCGGTCGATCACCTGCTGAAGCTGCTCGTCGCTGATCCGCAGGCTGCGCACCACGTCGTCGTTGCGGACCACCAGGCCGCCGCTCGCGATCGCCCCCACGGCCAATTCTTCCCAGCGGGGCGCGCCGAGCTTGCGGACGACCAACACGTCCAGCGGGGCGTGCAGCGCGGCGGCCACCTCCCACGCCACGGGCACACCGCCGCGGGGCAAGCCGAGCACCAGCAGGTCGGAAGCGCCGCGATACCCTGCCAGCGCGTCGGCGAGGACCACGCCGGCGTCCCGGCGGTCGGCGAACGTGCCTCCTCGCATTGCGCTCCTCCGGTTCCAGTGTCCTCCAATCCGAAGGGCGTTCGGCATCGAATCTCCGATATGGGCATCGACTACTCGACCGTGATCTCGCACCCGCAGTCCGACGTGTTCATCTGGCACACCATGCCCGGCGCGATGCCGCGGCTGCTGCCGCCGTGGCAACCGCTGACGGTGATCTCCGAAACCGGCTCATTGGCCGACGGGCGGGCGGTGCTGGGGCTGCCCGCGGGCCTGCACTGGGTGGCCCAGCATGACCCGTCGGGTTACGTGGCCGGACGCCGGTTCGTCGACGAGCTCCGCTTCGGGTGGTGGCGGCACACGCACGAGTTCGGCTACGCCGGCCCGGGCAAGACCAGGATGCGCGACCACGTCGACACCCCAGTGCCCGCGGCGGCGCTGCGCTCGATGTTCGTCTACCGGCACCGTCAGCTGGCCGACGACCTGGCCGCACACCGACTGGCGGCCGAGCGGGGAACCGCCCCGCAGGTGGTCGCGATCAGCGGCGCGTCGGGGCTGGTCGGCTCGGCGCTGTCGGCGTTCCTGACCAGCGGCGGGCACCGGGTGATCCGGCTGGTGCGCCGGCTGGCCCGAGGCCGCGACCAACGGTACTGGGACCCGGCCAACCCGGCGTCCGACCTGCTCAACGGTGTCGACGCGGTGATCCACCTCGCGGGCGAGTCGATCGCCGGGCGGTTCACGTCGGCGCACAAGCGTGACATCCGAGACAGCCGCATCGAGCCCACTCGTCGGCTCGCCAAGGCGGCGGCCGACGCCGACGGCGGCCCGTCGGTGTTCGTCACCGCATCGGCCATCGGCTACTACGGGTTCGACCGCGGCGACGATGTGCTGACCGAGCACAGCGGGCGCGGGGAGGGGTTCCTCGCCGACGTCGTGGCCGACTGGGAGGCGGCAACGGCACCGGCCGAGGGGGCGGGGCTGCGCGTGGTCGCGGTGCGCACCGGGATCGTGCAGGCTGCCAGGGGCGGGACGCTGCGGCTACTACGGCCACTGTTCGCCGCGGGGCTGGGCGGCCGGCTGGGCAGCGGCCGGCAGCGGATGTCGTGGATCGGCATCGACGACCTGGTGGACGTCTACCACCGCGCGCTGTGGGACGACAGGTTGACCGGTCCGGTGAATGCCGTTGCGCCGCAGCCTGTTCGCAACAGCGAGTACACCAAGGCCCTCGCCGGGGTCCTGCACCGGCCAGCGCTGCTGCCGGTACCGACGATCGGGCCGCGATTGCTGCTCGGTGCCGACGGCGTTCGCGAACTCGCCGAGGCGAACCAGCGGGTCACGCCTGACCGGCTTCTCGACCTGGGTCACCGGTTCCGCCAGCCCAGCGTCAGCGACGTCCTTCGCCATCAGCTCGGGAAATGAACGTACGCACCAGCTGGTACACGCGGCGCTTGGCATCGGACTCGAGTTCGGCTGTGCGCCTGAGTAAGTCATCCTCGCCGACGCCGAGATTCTCGATGTCGCGGTCGCGGTCGTCGGCGATCCAGCGCGCTAGCAGCGCCTGGTCCAGCTCCGGATGAAACTGCAACGCCAGGCTGTGGCCGAGCAGGAACGCCTGCGACGCCGCGGCGGTGCGGGCGATCTCCGTGGCGCCGGGCGGTAACGTCCAGCGATCGAAGTGCCACTGGAACCACGGACCGCCCGGCACAAGTGCAGGGTCCTCGGTGTCGAGGTCGAACCAACCCAATTCCGGTGCCGCCGAGCGGGTTACGGTGCCGCCGTGGGCAACGGCGAGCAGTTGGCCGCCGAAGCACACGCCGAGCACTGCGGCGCCTGCCGAGAGTGCGTCGCGCACGAACCGGATCTCCGCGGCCACCCAGGGCAGCCCGCTGTACACCGGCCAGCGGGCACCCAGAGCCACGATGACGTCGTAGCCCGCCGGCTCGGGAAACGTCACGTCTACCTTGAGATCGTGGACCCGCGACCAGGGCACCACCTCGAACGTTTGCACGTCGAATCCGTTGCCGGCAAACGCTTCTGTGAGCATTCCGGCCGTCGCCACCGGGTCGTTGACGATGAATAACACCTTGCGCGCCACGGCAGCTACTTCCCGGGCGGCGCGGCCGGCGGCGGGAGCGGCAGTGCCCCGCAACCGACAAGCAATGCACACAGCAGAAGGAGAAGGCGTCGGGCGACTGACCGGAGGAGTAGCGTGCGGGCCATGACAGAAGTGTGGCTGCTCGGGGGCTACCAGAGCGACTTCGCACGCAACTTCACCCGGGAGGGCCTGGACTTCGCCGATCTGACCGACGAGGTGGTGCGGCGCACGCTGGCGTCGGCGCACACCGGCGACGTCGAGGTGGTGCACCTCGGCAACGCGTTCGGTGAGCTGTTCGCCGGGCAGGGGCACCTGGGTGCGATGCCCGCGACCGTCTGCCCGGACTTGTGGGGCGTGCCGGCGACACGGCACGAGGCGGCCTGCGCGTCGGGCAGCGCAGCAGTGCTGGCCGCGATCGCCGACTTGCGGTCTGGGGCCTACTCGAGTGCTCTGGTCGTCGGCGTCGAACTGGAGAAGACGGTGCCGGGGGACACCGCGACGCGCTACCTCGGGGCCGCAGCGTGGATCGGGCACGAAGGGGACGGCGCGAAATACATGTGGCCGTCCATGTTCAGCGAGATCGCCGACGAGTACGAACGTCGCTACGGTCTGGACGAGGCGTACCTGCGGGCGATCGCCGAGCTGAATTTCAGCAACGCCCGCAAGAACCCCAATGGGCAGACCCGCGACTGGCAGTCCCCGGATCTTGATGTCGCCGAGGCGAACCCGGTGATCGAGGGCCGGTTGCGCCGATTCGACTGCAGCCAGGTGACCGACGGCGGCGCCGGCGTGGTGCTGGTGTCCGACGACTACCTGCGGGCGCATCCCGACGCCCGGCCGGTGGCGCGGATCCTGGGCTGGGGCCATACGACGGTCGGGTTGGACCTGCGGCAGAAGCTGGACCGGTCTGCGGGCAGCCCCTACGTGCTACCGCACGTGCGGACGACCGTGCAGGACGCGTTCGGGCGAGCGGGGGTGACACTCGACGAGCTCGACGGGTTCGAAGTGCACGACTGCTTCACGCCCAGCGAGTATCTGGCGATCGACCACATCGGGTTGACGCCGCCTGGCCAGTCGTGGCAGGCGGTGGACAACGGCGACATCCGGATCGGCGGCCGGTTGCCGATCAACCCCAGCGGCGGGCTGATCGGCGGCGGACATCCCGTCGGGGCGACGGGGGTGAGGATGCTCGTCGACGCTGCCCGGCAGGTCAGCGACTCCGCGGGTGACTACCAGGTGGAGGGCGCGCGGAGGTTCGGCACGCTCAACATCGGCGGAAGTACGGCGACGGCAGTCAGTTTCGTGGTGGGAGCCGCAGATGGGCGATGAGCCGCTTGCGCGAAGAGCAGACACGTTCGTTGAGGTTGTCGGGAAGTTCCTGTCGACGCTGCCCGAGGACGACGACCACCCGTACCGGACTGGCCCGTGGCGGCCGCAGACGACGGAATGGAGGGCCGACGATCTGACGGCGGTGGAGGGCGAGATTCCGGCCGACCTCGACGGGGTGTACTTGCGCAACACCGAGAACCCGCTGCACCCGGCGTTGAAGTTCTACCACCCGTTTGACGGCGACGGGATGATCCACGTCGTCGGGTTCCGTGACGGTAAAGCGTTCTACCGCAACAGGTTCATCCGCACCGAGGGCCTTCTGGCGGAGAACGAAGCGGGCCGGCCGTTGTGGGCCGGGCTGGCGGAGTCGCCGAAGGTGTCCGAGCGCGACGGATGGGGTGCGCGCGAGCGGATGAAGGACGCGTCGAGCACCGACGTGATCGTGCACCGCGGCACCGCGTTGACGAGCTTCTACCAGTGCGGCGATCTGTACCGGGTCGACCCACTGTCCGCGGAGACGCTCGGCAAGGAGACGTGGAACGGCCGGTTTCCGTCCGACTGGGGAGTCTCCGCGCACCCAAAGGTCGACCTGGCGACCGGCGAGCTGCTGTTCTTCAACTACAGCAAGACGGCGCCGTTCATGCACTACGGCGTGGTGGATGACTCCGGTGAGGTGGTGCACTACGTCGACATCGCGTTGCCGGGGCCGAGGCTGCCGCACGACATGGCTTTCACCCGAAACTACGCCATTCTCAACGACTTTCCGCTGTTCTGGGATCCGGAGCTGTTGAAGAAGAACGTGCATGCCGCCCGGTTCCACCCCGACATGCCGTCGCGGTTCGCGGTGATCCCCCGGCGTGGTCACGACGTCCGGTGGTTCGAGGCCGATCCCACGTACGTGCTGCATTTCGTAAACGCATACGAGGACGGCGACGAGATCGTGCTCGACGGGTTCTTCCAGGGTGACCCCAACCCGGCCGACAACGGCATGGGGGACCAGTGGCAGCGCGCGTTCCGGTTCCTGGCGCTGGACCGCATGCAGGCGCGGTTGCACCGCTGGCGGCTGAACTTGGCGACAGGGGCCGTCTCGGAGGAGCAATTGTCGGACAGCATCACCGAATTCGGAATGATCAACGCCGGATTCGCCGGTGGGCCGTACCGGTATACGTATGCCGCAACCGGCAAACCCGGCTGGTTCCTGTTCGACGGTTTGGTGAAGCATGACCTTCAGGCAGGATCGGAAGAACGGTATTCCTTCGGCGACGGCGTCTACGGCAGCGAGACCGCGGTGGCGCCACGGCTCGGCAGCACGGCCGAAGACGACGGGTACTTGGTCACCCTGACCACGGACATGAACGCCGACGCCTCGTACTGCCTCGTGTTCGACGCGGCCCGGGTCGGCGACGGTCCAGTATGCAAACTTCAACTGCCCGAACGCATCTCGAGCGGCACCCACTCCACGTGGGTGGCAGGATCGCAGCTACATCGCTGGCACGGCTGACTCAGAACGGCGGCGGGTCGTCGTCGGTGTCTGTGTTGGTGGCGATTTCCCAGAAGCCGCATTCTTCGGTTGGCGGTGGTTTGTTGCGTTGGGCGCCTCGAGCAGGGCGTCCACGTCGGCCGACGGCAACGCGACGAGGTTCGGCTCGCCACGGTTGATTGCCGGGACGGAAATCGAGGCTTTAGCGCGGTACCTCATCGCCGAACTCGGAGCTTGCTCCCGCGGGTTCTCCGCCGTCGTTACAGATCCTCACTTTGATCGAGCCGCGAGAGTGTGACATAGCCAATTTCTCGGCTTCTTGGATTGTGGCGCCATATCCGGAGGAGTGTTGACGGGTGGTCGTCGGACCCAGAGCCAGTGCAACGCAGCCCTTACCACTGCTCGTTACGATCTCGCAGTCACCGGCGTGTTTCGGGTGGCTGACGCACTCGCCCATGGCCCTCTCGTCAGCACCCTCTCTCGTCGGATAATTCGTCGAGCCGCCAACAACTCCCTTGCTCGGGGAGTAAGCAATAGCCGCGTACAAATCCTGGGCGCTGACCGGCGATGCCGGTCCCACGGCGCTGACAGCACTGAACACGGCAATACCGCCAAGGGCGGCAACACCCTTCAGGCTGATCATGTCTACACCCACTTCGTTCGTCATGCTTGTCGGGCAACCTCGGCGGCGCGACCGGCCGCACCGGGGAATTGCGCAATCGCCATTAGCGCTCCGCTTGCCAGCCTCCGAAAAGGGGCCAAAGACCCTAATGACACCGAATGTGCGAAGTACGTTTTAAATCGGCTTCGGCGCGGTGACAGCGGCACCGAGCGCAGCGTGGTCGTGCAACCAACTCAACGTCGCACCGCGTGGCCTACTCCGCACGATCAGGCGCGAACGATCCACCTAAGGCCGAGCTAGGACCATGATCCCGGCACCGGCACCGTCGCCGCAAAATCGGTGTTGTTGGTCGTATTGTTTAAGCCGCGAATGGTTATCGAAC
>Ga0210096_1000864_pt1 | contig 10179 bp, 6 predicted proteins | sample China_Galinas_PW_4_FD_184864 | JGI IMG/M metagenome (GOLD analysis project Ga0210096, IMG submission 184864) | Wetland microbial communities from San Francisco Bay, California, USA, that impact long-term carbon sequestration - China_Galinas_PWA_D2... | ecosystem: Environmental > Aquatic > Marine... | reverse complement strand
GTCGGCTTCCAGTGCGAGCTTCGACGAGAGACGCCCGATTTCGATGCCCTGTGCGCGCAGGATGTTGACCATCGTCACCACGCGCGTCATGTCGCGCTGGACCGGTATGGCGTAGCCATACGGTGCCTCGTTGCGACCGTCTTCGATCGAGTTGCGCGTCTTCACGTAGAAGTTCTCGAGCACGAGGTTCGGGAACATCGACGTGAGCTGGAGCGCAGACAGCACTCCGGTCTCCATGTAATTCGTGTTGTTTCGGCGAGTGAACTGCTGGACAGCACCTTCCGGGACGGCAATGCCCCGGTACCATTCACGATCCTGCGCACCGCCGCGACCCGTGGGGATGCCGCCACCCCGCCCACCACGTCCTCGAGCCGCACCGCCGCGTGCCGCGCCGCCTCGTGCGTTGCCGCCACGTGTCCCGGCAGGCTGTTGTCCCTGGCGGCCCGCGCGGCCACGACCGCCAGCGCGGCCGCCGGCTTCTGCCGCACTCGCGCTGTCTGCCGCCACCGAATCCCGGGCAGCCTGCTCACGACGTGCGTTCGCGAGCGAGTCGAGGTCGACATCGCGCCCAGACTGCGTCTCGTACATCCGCATCATGCCGTTGTGGTTGTAGGCGACCGAGCCGAGGTAGCCGGGTGACCAGCCGTCCATGAACGCGTGGGTGTAGATGCCGGGCATCCCCCACTTCGTCATCTGGGACAGCTCCCAGTTCGAGAAGAAACGAAGCTCGCCGAAGAGGAGCGGGTCCAGGTTGGGGTTCTGCGGCGGGCCGCCACTGTACGTGTAGAGCAGGGTCTGCGACTCGTGCAGGTCGTGCATGATCGGCGGATGCGCCGTGAAGTACCAGTCGGTGATCGCGCGCATTGAAACCTGAGACAGGTTGATGTCGCGATTGTTGTCGTGATAGACGTACTTGCCCCAGTACGGCACACCGGGCGTGCCTCCCCGGCCACCACGGCCGCCGCCCTGGGCGGTCGAGTCGGCCTCCTCTCCCGGCTCCTCCGCCTCCTCGGCGGCGACCGCTGCCGCCATGTCGAGGTTCCGGTAGAACCAGTCGACGTTGCGATCACGGCCATCGGGGTCGGCGACAGGCGTTACTGACACGATCACGTTGTCGCGGATCTGACGGATGAGCGGCGAGTTCTCGACCGCGAGCCGGTACACCAGCTCCATCAGCATCTCGGATGGACCGGTCTCACCGCTGTGCAGGCCGCCCATCAGGTGATAGTGCGGATGTGTCGTCTGGATCAGGTTCCGCACCTCGGCATCCGACAGCCCGCGCGGGTCGGCCAGGCGGGCCAGGTTGTCACGGTTCTGTTGCAGGTTGCGGATGTTGTCCTCTGATGACACCCACACCACGACCAGCTCCCGGCCCTCATCGGAGCGACCGATGCTCTCGACCATGACCTGCGGTGTCGCCGCTGCGAGCGCGCGGTAGTAGCGCAGGATGTCGGCGTAGTACGTCAGCTTCTTCGGCGCGCCGATGTAGTAGCCGAGTACATCCTTCGGCGTCGGAATCCCTTCGGCCAGCGGCAGATGGTCGACCAGCGGGCTGCCGTAGCGCGGTTCGCTGGTCCACTCACCGAAGGCCTTCGCGAACGCCGCATCCTGCTTCTGCTGCGAGTCCCGCACCCCGGTGACCGCCTGCTGGGCCGGCAGTCTCGCCGCCATGAGCAGCAGTGCGAGTCCCGTAACCACGGTAAGCGGACCCCGTGCGCTCACGCGTCCGTCGCTCATCGGCGTGTCTCCTGGACTGATTGCGCGTTGGAAGCTGCGCGGCCGGACCGACGGCCGCTTCCCGAACATCCGTTGATGATCGCGAGCCGGTAGCATATCGTGCGGTACCACGGCGGTCCAGTGATTCGTGCACATTCGCGTCACTGTGGGCCAGACCGTGAACGCCGGCGGCGCGACCGGGCGACTGGCCGCGAAACCTCTGGCCCGTGTCCGTGCCTCGTGCCTACATTGCCCTGTCGCCCGAACAGACAGGAGCACAAGCATGCGTGACAGCCGTTCCCTCCTCGTCTCCCTCACCGTGATCGCCATGACCGCATGTGGCGAAGCCGGGCACGACGCGGAAACGCAGAGTCTCCTGGCCCCCGGCATGGATCCGACCGAGCTTCAGTCGCGGGTCGAGAAGTTCGAATCATCCGACATCGACTTCGACGATTCCGCTCTCGAGCCATGGGAGCGAGCCGTCATCAGCAGGCTGGTCGAGGCATCCGATGTCATGCACGAACTTTTCGCCATGCAGGTCTGGTCGGACAATCCCGAATGGAAGGATCGGCTTGCGAGGTACGCGGGCCCCGGCGCGGACGCCGCCCGCGCGTACTTCGACCTCATGGTCGGTCCATGGGACCGTCTCGAGCACGATGAGCCGTTCCTCGACGTCGGGCCCAGACCTCCCGGCGCCGGCTACTATCCGGCCGACCTCACGAAGGCCGACTTCGATGTCTGGATCGAGGCCCACCCCACCGACCGCGATGCGTTCACCAGCTACTTCACGGTGATCCGGCGAACCGGCACGAGCGGCGGCCTCGAGGCTGTTCCCTACTCCGAGTTCTACAGTCAGCCGCTCGAGCGCGCCGCTGCTCTCCTGCGTGAAGCCGCGGACCTCTCGCAGAACCCTTCACTGTCCGATTATCTGCGCAAGCGTGCGGCCGCATTCGCCACCAACGACTACTATCAGAGCGACATCGCCTGGATGGACATCAGGGACAGCCGCATCGAGCCGACGATCGGACCTTACGAGGTGTATGAGGACCAGTTGTTCGGCTACAAGGCGGCGTTCGAGAGCTTCATCACCGTGGCGGATGCCGATGCCGGCGCGGAACTCCAGCAACTGAAGGACTGGCTGCCCTCGCTCGAACGACAACTCCCGATCGAGGATCGCTACAAGAACCCGAATCGCAGATTCGAAAGTCCGATCCGCGTGGTCGATGAGGTCTACGCGGGCGGAGACACAAGGGCCGGTGTCCAGACCACTGCCTTCAACCTGCCCAACGATCCGCGCGTCCACGAACAGAAGGGCTCCAAGAAGGTGATGCTGCGCAACGTCAGCCGGGCCAAGTTCGATCGCATCCTGACGCCCATCGCGCAACAGCTGCTCGCGCCGGACCTCGCCGTCGATGTGGCATTCCAGCCGTGGTTCACCAATGTCGTCATGCACGAACTGGCGCACGGTCTGGGCCCGACCACGGTCACGCTGCCCTCCGGTAACCGTGTCGGCGTGAACCAGGCGTTACGCGAGCACTACTCGTCGATCGAGGAAGCCAAGGCGGACGTGACGGGCCTCCACTGCCTGACCGTGCTCAGTTCGAAGGGGTTGTACAGTCCCGAGTTCCTGAAGCAGGCCTTCGTCGGCCACCTGGCGGACCTGTTCCGCGCCGTCCGGTTCGGCCCGACCGATGCCCATGGAAAGGCCAACCTGCTCCAGTTCGACTGGCTGCTCGAGAAGAACGCCATCGTGTACGACGTCGAGAGCCGGACCCTGTCGGCCGACCTCGATGCCGTCATGGCTGCCAACCGCGAACTGGCCACCGTGATCCTCACCATTCAGGCCCGCGGCGACTACGATGCAGCGGCAGCGCTTCTCGAGAAGTACGGCAGCAGCGTGCCCGCCGAACTCCAGGCCATGCTCGATCGACTCGGCGCCGTGCCCGTCGACATCCGACCGCACTACATGGTTCGCGAGAAGATGGCGAACTGGAATTGAGGGAGACGTCCCCCCCGAAGCGGAGGCCGTTTCCTTCAGGCGTGCGCTTCTTCCTTCTCCTTCTCTGACGCGTCGATGACCTTCTGCGCGACGTGCTGCGGGACTTCCTCGTAGCCGTGGAGTCTCCTCGAGTGCATGGCGCGACCCTGCGTCAGCGACCGTAGCGTGGTTGCGTACTTGTACAGCTCCGCCTGCGGCACCAGAGCCCGGACCACCGTCTTCTGACCGCTCTGCTCCATGCCGAGGATCTTGCCACGTCTGTGGTTCAGATCGCCGATCACGTCACCCATGTAGGTTTCCGGCGTCACGACCGTCACCTCGACGATCGGCTCGAGAAGCACCGGGTTCGCGGAGTGCGCCGCCTTCTGGAACGCCATCGAGCCCGCGATCTGGAACGCGATGTCGCTCGAATCCACGCTATGGTAGGAACCGAAGTAGCACTCGGCCTCGATGTCGACTACCGGATATCCGGCGAGAATGCCCTTCTTCAGCGCTTCCTGAATTCCCTTGTCGACGGACGGAATGAACTTCGACGGGATGACGCCGCCCGTGATGGCGTTCACGAAGTTGTAGCCTTCGCCGCGTGGCAGCGGCTTCACCCTCAGGTGGCAATCGCCGAACTGGCCGTGGCCGCCTGTCTGCTTCTTGTACCGGCCCTGGGCTTCGGCGGTCCGGCGGATCGTCTCCCGATACGCGATGCGCGGTTCTTCCGTCGTCACTTCGACGTGGAATTTCCGCTTCATCCGCTCCATCTGCACATCGAGGTGCAGCTCGCCGAGGCCGCGGATGATCGTCTGCCTGAGTTCCGGATCGTAGGCGGCGTGGAAGGTCGGGTCTTCTTCCTGCAGCTTCTGGAGCGCGGCGCCGATCTTGTCCTCGTCGCTGCGTGAGGCCGCGTGCACGGCGAGGGCGATGTCCGGCTCCGGGAAGTTGATCTTCTGGAGCACGACCGGCCGGTCCTCGGAGCACAGCGTGTCGTTCGTGTGCGAGTCCTTCAGCTTGGCCACGACGCCAATGTCTCCGGCGTGCAGCATGGGTACCTCGATCCGCTCCTTGCCCAGCGGGATCGACAGGTGCGCCAGCTTCTCCGACGTCTCGCGTTCCGCGTTCCAGACATCCGTGCCGTTCGATATCGAGCCGCTGAAGATGCGGAACATCGAGAGCTCGCCGACGTGCGGTTCCGTTGCCGTCTTGAAGATCAGAGCGGCGACCGGCCCGCTGTCGGCACCCTTCAGTTCGACCACCTGATCGAGACCGGGACGCTGCGCGAGTTCGTGCGGTGCTTCGGCCGGACTCGGCACGATCTGCACGATCGCCTCGAGCATCGCACGCGTTCCCCAGGTCGATTCGGCCGCACCGCAGAAAACCGGATACAGCTGCCCGGACAGCATGGCGACCTTCATGGCGGTGAGCGCCTGCTGGGTCGTGATCTCGACACCTTCGAGGTAGCGTTCGAGCAGCGAATCATCCGTCGTCGCGATCGCCTCGAACAGCTCGGTCCTGGCCGCCTCGGCGCGCGTCTTCAGTTCGGCCGGAACCTCCGCTTCGTCGTACTCGCCCTGTACAGTGCCGTGGCGGAAGATGTGCGCCTTGCCCGTGAACAGATTGACGATGCCGCGGAAATCCGGACCTTCGCCGATCGGCAGCTCGGCCACGACCACGCGGTCCGTGAGATGGTCCTGGATCTCGCGGACGACCTTCGCGAACGCCGCGTTCTCCTTGTCCATCATGCTGATGAAAAAAAGTCCGGGAACTCCGCGATCCTGCGTGTATTCCCAGACTTTCTCGGTTCCGACCTCGACGCCTGTTGTCGCGCCGAGGACGACGACCGCGCCATCGGCAACCCTCGTCCCGGCGATCGTGTCACCCGTGAAGTCCAGGTATCCCGGTGTGTCGATCAGGTTGATCTTCACGCCCTCCCATTCCGCGAACGCGACCGATGTCTGAATCGAGATCCCGTGCGCGATCTCTTCCTCGGCGTACATCGTGAGCGCGGTGCCATCCCTGACGTTGCCGTGTCGCCTCGACGTCCCCGTCGAGAAACACATTGCATCGATCAGCGTCGTTTTGCCGGACCCGCCGTGGCCCACGACCACGACATTCCGGATACGTGTGGATTCGTATGTCCTGGCGGCTGACATTACAGGCCTCCTGGTGCGTCAAACGGAAGCTGACTGCGTGGGGGGGCGCAACCTAGGCAGCGCGGCAGCGGGGTGTCAAGCCACCCGCACTCCGGCCACCCGAACCGTGAAACGGTGGATCCATCAGTTCTGGCGGTACTTCTTGCTGACCTGATCGAGCAGTTGGCGCTCGGCCGTCGTGAGGCTGCCCATGCCATCGGTACTGATCTTGTCAAGTACGCGGTCCAGCTCGTCGAGGAGGTGCGGATCGGACGCGTCCTCCCGCCGGGCATCCCCGGCACTGGCAGGCCTCGCCGGTTGCTCGCCACCCGGCACGACCGTCAGCTTCCGGCGGTTCATCGTCTTCCTGAATTTCCGCATGCCCTTCGGCCCGCGGTACGCCTCCCACTTCAGGTAGATGTAGCCGGCCGCGAAACCGCCGAGATGCGCGAAATGCGCCACGCCATCCATGCGGCCGCCGAAGGCGGAGAACAACGAGAACGCCACGAACATCGCCACGAGGATCTTCGCGGGAATCGGGAAGATCCCCCAGATGTAGATCGGCGTGTCCGGCCAGTTCATCGCGAAGGCCAGCATCACGCCGTAGACGGCGCCCGACGCCCCGATGATCGGAACGTAGGCAGCGAAGCCGGGCTGTATGATGGCCATGATCGAGGACAGCACGGCGCCGCCCAGCCCGCAGATGAAGTAGTACTTGAGGAATGGTCCCGATCCCCAGCGGCCTTCCAGTGGTGGGCCGAAGAAGAACAGGCCGAGCATGTTGAACAGCAGATGCATCCAGCCGCCATGGAGGAACATGTAGGTGACCACCGTCCACGGCCGGACCAGGATGTACGCCGGCACGAACCCGAATACGTTCGCCGCCGGGAACCGCAGCAACTCCGTGAGGACGAATATGACGACATTGGCGATGATCAGCCGCTGGACCCACGGCGTCATCCCGAAACCGAACATTGAACTGCTTCGATACGCCATGCAGGACTCGTTCTCTGAAGGTAGACCGCTATTGAACCCGGGGCGGACGGCCGTGTTCCTGGATCGCGAGGCCACAGATTCGCTCGCAGACTCGGGCGAACGAGATGCCCGCGGCGGCCGCGCCTTTCGGGAAGAGGCTCGCCGCCGTCATGCCGGGCAAGGTGTTCGCCTCGAGACACCAGAGGCCGCCATCCGCATCCAGCCGGAAATCGATCCGGCTGTATCCGCGCAGCTTGAGTGCGTGGTGCGCAAGCTGTGCGAGCCGGCTCGCCTCGTCCGCCACGCTCGCCGCGATGGCCGCCGGAAAGACCTCCTCGGCCATGCCCGGCTGGTACTTGCATTCGTAATCGAAGATCGCGTGCTTCGAGATGATCTCGCCGACTGGCAGGATCTCATGGCCGAGCACGGGCACGGTGAGCTCGCGGCCGGCAATGAAACGCTCGACCATCACCTCATCATCGAAGCGGTACGCCTCTTCGATCGCTGTCTCGAGCCCGCCGGGCGAATCGACTACGGTCAGCCCGACCGTCGACCCCTGCTTGCTCGGTTTCACGACAGCCGGGAACCCGATCACGGACTGCACGGCCGCCACGGTCACGGGCGCCATCAGCCAGTCGGGCGTGGGCACACCGGCTCCCACGAACAGTCGCTTGGCGATGTCCTTGTCCATGGCCATGGCGCTTCCGAGCATGCCGCTACCGGTGTACGGTATGCCGGTCGTGTCCAGCAGCGCCTGGAGCGTACCGTCCTCGCCGAACGGCCCGTGCATCGCGATGAAGATGACGTCAATGTCGCGCACCGGCCCATCGCGGAACAACCCGATCAGGTCGACGTGGCCCAGGCGACCGAGCAGCTTCTCGTCGGGCGGCGCGGGCGCGACGCCCGGACGCAGCGCCTCGGCTTCCACATCCCGCGCGATGATGCCCGCCGCCGGATCGATGGCGACGACGTCGTGGCCGGCGGAACGGAGCGCATCGACCACCTGCGCGCCGCTCGCGATCGAGACGTCGCGCTCCGCGCTGGTGCCGCCGAACAGAACCGCGATCCGCATGCTCATGACGTCAGGTACCGGACGACGTCATAACGTGTGATGATGCCGACAAGCCGACCTTCCTTCCGCACGAGAACGGCCGGCGTCTGCCGGGAAAGCAGCCGGCCGACGCCGCCGAGCGGAGTGTCCGCTTCGATGCCTGGCAGTCCCTCGTCCATGAAGTCGTGGACCTTGCGGTCGAGAATCGAAGGATCTTCGATGACGTGTGCCATCAGGCTCGACTCGCTGAGCGAGCCGACGCACTCCTCACCCGTGCAAACCGGCAGCTGCGAGATGTCGTTACCGGTGATCAGCTCGAGCGCGTCACGGATCGAGGCGTCCGGTCCGACCGAGACCAGTGCCGGCGCGCCGTCCTTGCCGGCCACCATGTCACCCGCGGTCAGACGCTCCGGATCGAGCAGCCGGTTCTCGCGCATCCACTCGTCGTTGTAGAGCTTCGACAGGTAGCGTTCGCCGGTGTCACCGAGCACGGTGACGACCAGCGCGTCCGGGTTATCGACCTGCTTCGCGATCCTCACGGCAAGGCAGGTGTTGAGGCCGGATGAGCCACCCGCGAACAGGCCCTCTTCGCGCGTGAGTCGACGCGCGTACCGGAACGCGTCACGGTCGCTGATCGAGTGGAACTCGTCGATCGTGTCGACATCGAGCGTGCCGGGGATCTTGTCGCCACCAATGCCTTCCACCTTGTACGGATGCCCCCGGCCCTTCTCGTGCGTCGCATGGTATTCGCCGTAGATCGAGCCGACCGGGTCGCCCGCAATGACACGTATCGCCGGATTCTGCTCCTTGAGGAACCGGCCGACGCCCGTAAGCGTGCCACCGGTTCCGGCCGATGCGACGAAGTGCGTCACCCTGCCCTCGGTCTGTTCCCAGATCTCGGGGCCCGTCGTCTCGTAGTGAGCGCGCGGGTTCTCCGGATTGTAGAACTGATTGGCAAGGACCGAGCCGGACGTCTCCTCGACGATGCGCTTCGCCGTCTGCACGTAGTTGTCCGGGTGGTCGGGTGGGACGGCCGTCGGCGTGATGATGACGTCGGCGCCGAACGCCTTCAGCAGCCGGACCTTCTCCTGGCTCATCTTGTCCGGCAGGGTGAAGATGCAGCGATAACCCCGGATTGCGGCGGCGATCGCGAGACCGATGCCCGTGTTGCCGCTCGTGCCCTCGACAATGGTCCCACCCGCGGCGAGGCTGCCCTCCCGTTCGGCGGCCTCGATCAACGCGAGGCCGATGCGATCCTTGAGCGAACCGCCCGGGTTGAAGAATTCGGCCTTCGCCCAGACCGGTGTGCGCGCATCATCAATGACGCGGTTCAGCCGGATCATCGGAGTCCAGCCGATCGTCTCGAGGACGTTCGCGTACGGTTTCCTGTTGCGTTCGTGGCTCATGGGTCTCCGGCGTCAGGACGTGGGCGCGGGCGCGCCGCTGTTCGAAGGACGGGTCTTCTGGAACCGGACAGGCACGCGCACCCACAGGGGGATGCGGTCGTCACCGCGGCGCGCGGGATCGAAGCGCATGAGTCGGCCTCCGCGGACGGCAGCCGAATCGAAATCCTCGAAGCCACTCGATTCGTCCACGAAAACGCTGTCGACCATGCCCGTTTCCGTGACCCGGACCATGATGACCGTTTCGCCCTCGATCCCGAGGTCCCACAACTCGACCGGGTACTCGACGGGCGAGGGCCCGGGCAACGCCCGCGGCAGGTCGACGGGAACTTCGGGTCCGCAGCCCGCGCCCCCGAACGATGGGAGCACCAGCGCGAGACCGACCGACGCAACGCGACAACCGATTCTCATGTCGTCAACATACCGCCGCTCGGGACTGGCTCAAAGGTCGGGGATTGGACGTCCGGGCTACGATTCGCCCGTTGCCCTCGCGTGCAGCAGGGCGATCAGGTTGAGGGCCTCGATCGGCGTCAGACGGTCCGGGTCGACCTCGCGCAGCGCCACAAGCGCCGGATGATCCGGTTGCCTGAACAGCGAGAGCTGGTCCGGCGGAACCGCGCTGGCGGGGCGCCGCGCGCCGGTCCGGCCGAGGCCCGTGCCGCCACCGGAATGCGCGCCCTCCAGCTCACGCAGGATCTCGCGGGCCCGCTCGACGACTCCCTCCGGCAGGCCGGCCAGACGGCCGACCTCGATGCCGTACGACCGATCCGCGCCGCCCGGCCGCAGCTGATGCAGGAACACGATGTCGTTACCGACTTCGCGGATCGCGACGTTCAGGTTGACCAGGGCGGGAAGCTGGTCCGCGAGCTGCGTCAGCTCGTGGTAGTGGGTCGCGAAGATCGTCCTGGCTCCGAT
>Ga0210096_1000863_pt1 | contig 10195 bp, 6 predicted proteins | sample China_Galinas_PW_4_FD_184864 | JGI IMG/M metagenome (GOLD analysis project Ga0210096, IMG submission 184864) | Wetland microbial communities from San Francisco Bay, California, USA, that impact long-term carbon sequestration - China_Galinas_PWA_D2... | ecosystem: Environmental > Aquatic > Marine... | reverse complement strand
CGTCCCCTCGCCGCCGGTGAACCGGTGGCGGTGGTCGCCCCTGCCGCCGATGCGCCGCTCGCCGGCGGGGTGGAGGTCCTCGCCGACCGCGGCCATCCGGCCGTGGCGCCGCGTGTCGTCCGCGGCGGAGGGGGCTGGTCGGCGGTCGAGGACCGGGCCCTCGCGGAGGAGATCAATGCCCACCTGCACGACGGCCAGGTCGGCGCCCTGTTCTGCGTCCGCGGCGGTTACGGCGCGGCGCGGGTGGTGCCATTCCTCGACGCGACGGCGTGGCGCCGAGCCGCGTTGTCCCTCGTCGGCATGAGCGACATCACCGCCCTGCACCTGTGGCTGCAGCGCCACGTGGGGCTCCAGTCGATCTACGGGCCGGTGGTCTCGGCAGGGCTGGCGCGCGGCCTCGAGGCGGCGGACGAGGCCGCCCTCTGGGGGCTGCTGGCAGGGGAAGTGCCGGACTATCCAACCGCGGGGGTGCTGCGGGATGGGCGCGGCCGTGGCCCCCTGACCGGCGGCTGCCTCACCCTGCTATGCCACTCGCTGGGCACCGAGTGGGAGGTGGAGACAGCCGGGCGGGTGTTGTTCATCGAGGAGGTGAACGAGCCGCCCTACGCGGTCGACCGCTGCCTCACCCACCTGCGCCAGGCCGGCAAGCTGCGGGGTCTCGCCGGGCTCCTGGTGGGCACCCTCTGGAATTGCGGTGCCGGGCCGGACGATGGCCAGCGCCTCCGGCTAAGCCTCCTGGAGGCCACCGCCGACGGCGATTACCCCATCCTCACAGACATCCCCTGCGGCCACGGCCCGCGCCAGATGGCCCTGCCATTAGGCGCCCTGTGCGAGATCGACGGTGACAGCTACCGGTTTCACCTGTAGCACCGGCCGACCCGTCCCCACCGTAGGGGCACGGCATGCCGTGCCCCTACCGGGCGATGATGCCCGACGTCGCGGCCCGGATCCCGCCCTACATCCCCTCTGGTTCTCTGTGACCTCTGTGACTCTGTGGTGAAAGAACCGGCGGGATTCACGTCCGGTACTCGGCGTTGATGCGGACGTAGTCGTAGGACAGGTCGCAGGTCCAGAAGGTGGTCTCGGCATGGCCCTGGCCGAGATCCAGGGTGAGCTCGATCTCCCGGGTGGCCATGAGGTCGGCGGCGGCCTGCGAGCGGCCCGCGCCGGTGGGGACCCCGGCCTCGTAGAGGACCAGGTCGCCCAGGCGCAGGGTGGTCGACTCCGGGGTGATGCCCGCACCGGCGTAGCCGGCGGCGCAGACGATGCGCCCCCAGTTGGCGTCGGCGCCGAACAGGGCGGTCTTCACCAGCGGTGAGCGGACGATCGCCGCGCCCACCTTGGCGACCTGCTCGGCGTTGCGGCCACCCACGACGTGCACGGTGGCGAGCTTGGTCGCCCCCTCGCCGTCGCGGACGACGGCCTGAGCCAGGCGGCCGCACACGGCCCGCAGGCCGGCGGCAAAGCGCCCCCGGTCGTCCTCCGACGTCAGCCCAATCCCGCTGGCGCCGCTCGCCAACAGGTAGACGGTGTCATTCGTCGAGGTGTCGCCATCCACGGAGATCCGGTTGAAGCTCGCCTCGACGGCGGCGCTCAGCATGGCGTGGGTGTCGGTGGCCGATAGCACCGCGTCGCTGGTGACCACCGCGAGCATGGTGGCCATGTTGGGGTGGATCATCCCCGACCCCTTGGCGCAGCCGCCGATGCGCACCATCCCGCCGGCCAGCTCCACCTCCACCGCTGCCTCCTTGCGCACCGTGTCGGTGGTCAGGATGGCGTCGGCGAACAGGGTGCCGCCGTCCGTGGCGAGGCGGGCGTTGGCGTTGGGTAGAGCCGCGGTGATCTTCCCCACCGGGAGGGGATCACCGATCACCCCGGTGGAGCACGGCAGCACGGCGGCGGGCGGGCATCCCAGCACCTGGGCGGTGGCGGCCACCATCTCCTCGGCGGCGGCCAGTCCGGCCGTGCCGGTACAGGCGTTGGCGCAGCCGCTGTTGATCGCCACCCCGTGTACGCCGGCGGCCGGGACCCGCTCCCGCCCCAGGACCACCGGGGCCGCGACCACCTCGTTGCGAGTGAAGACCCCGGCCGCGGTCGCGCCCCCCGGGCAATGGAGCAGGGCGAGATCCAGGGCGCCGGTCTTCTTGATCCCACACGCCAGCCCGGTGGCGAGAAACCCTTGCGCCGCGGTCACACCCCCGTCGATGAAGTGGAAGTCGTCCATTTAAGTTATCTCACCACAGAGACACGGAAAACCAGATTAAGAAGAGACACTGCCGATCCTCGATGCTCAGCAAGGTGGTGGCGACGGTGGCGAGTCCGTAGCGGATCCTCTTCTGGCAGAGGGTTTGACCACGGGGGACACGGGGAAGGTTGGGGGGAAGGAGGGGCGGTGGGGTCTCCAGACGCCCCCGCCAAGGGTGGTTTCGCGTTCCCACGACCGCGCCGCCCCTGGACCGGCCGACTGCCGGGAGTGTCTTGCCCCCAAAGCCCCCGTGTCCCCCGTGGTGAAAAAACCTGCCGGGAGCCGCCGTCCTCCATGGGTTTGCACTGGCCGCGGTGCCACGGCCCCGTCGGAATTCCAAGGCAGCCACGCGAAGCAAGCCGAGCTAAGGGAATAGGCGGTCAACATGATCTCCGTGCCCTCTGTGCCTCTGTGGTGAAAAACAGTCGGGTGCGGCGTCACGGGACCACCGGCGGCTCGTTCAGCCCCATGGTCTCGGGCCAGCCCAGCATCACGTTGAGGTTGTGCACGGCCTGGCCCGAGGCACCCTTCACCAGGTTGTCGATGGCCGAGAGCATGACCAGGCGGCGGGTGCGCTCGTCCACCACCACCTGGAGGTGGCACTGGTTGGAGCCGCGCACCTGGGCGGTGTCGGGGAAATGTCCCGGGGAGAGGAGACGCACGAAGGGGGCCTCGGCGTAGCGCGCGGTGTAGGCCTTGCGCACCATTTCCTCGGTGACCTCCGGGTGGAGAGCGGCGTACGCCGTGGTGGCGATCCCCCGGTTCATGGGTGCGAGGTGGGGGGTGAAGGACAGGGTGATCGCCTGGCCGGCGACCCTGGTCGCCATCTGCTCGATCTCCGGGGTGTGCTGGTGGTGGGCGACCCGGTACGCCTTGAGGGACTCGTTGGCGTGCACGAAATGGGTGGTCCCGGAGGCCTTGACCCCGGCGCCACTCACGCCGGACTGGGCGTCGATGATCAGGGTGGCCGGGTCGACGAGGCCCTCCGCCACGGCCGGCAAGATGGCGAGCAATGCGCCGGTGGGATAACAGCCGGGGTTGGCCACGGCCCGCGCCTCCCGCACCTCGTCCTTACACCACTCGGTGAGGCCGTAGGCAAAGGTCGGGAGCAGCTCGGGGGCGGTGTGGGCGCGCTGGTACCACGCCGGGTAGGCGGTCGGGTCCTGGAGCCGGAAGTCGGCGGAGAGGTCGATGATCCGTTTGCCCGCGGCCAGGAGCGGCGGCACCGCCCCCATGGCTTCGCCGTGGGGCAGGCCGAGGAAGACCACCTCGACCTCGCCCGGCGGCACGGCGTCGCGGCCGGCGAAGTGCAGGTCGTAGAACGGCGCCAGTCCGGGGAAGACCTCACCCACCGCCTGGCCCTCGAAGGAGCCGGAGGTGACTTGCACCACCTCCACCTCGGGGTGGCCCGCGAGGATCCGCAGCAGTTCCTGGCCGGTATAGCCGGCGGCACCGTGGATGGCGGTTTTGGTCATTTTCGGGGTGTCGGGTCGAGCAACGGTAGGAGCCGAATCCCTTCGGCGATGCACGCCCGGCAGGGCGTGGGACGGCATGGGTTGGGAAGGCTAAGGTGGGTCGCCGATGGGAATCGGCTCCTACCCGATCTTTCGAGAGTCGTCATGCTACACCAAAAAAAACGGCCCCACCCGGAAGGGGCAGGGCCGCTGAATGTCGCAGCGCCGTGCGGCGCAGCAGCTCCTACCGCTTCGAGAACTGGAAGCGGGCGCGGGCGCCCTTCTGGCCCGGCTTCTTGCGTTCCTTCTTGCGCGGGTCGCGGGTCAGGCAACCGGCCTTCTTCAGGACGCCGCGGGTCTCGTCATTGAAGGTGACCATGGCCTTGGAGATGCCGTGGCGCACCGCCGCGGCCTGGGACGACTCACCGCCGCCGCACACCGAGGCGCGGATGTCGAAGGTGGTGGCGGTTTCGGTGAGCGCGAACGGCTGCCGCAGGTAGAGGCGCAGCGCCTCCCTCTGAAAATAGTTGTCTGCCGGCTTGCCGTTGACGGTGATCTCGCCGGTACCCGGCCGGAGCCAGACCCGGGCGACGGCGGTCTTGCGCTTGCCAGTGGCGTATGCGTCCCAGAGGGCCATAGGAATCTACAGGGAGAGGGGTTGGGGTTGCTGGGCCGCGTGCGGGTGGTCTGCCGCCGCGTAGATCTTGAGCTTGCGGAACATCTGCCGGCCGAGGGAGGTGTGGGGCAGCATGCCGCGTACGGCCGACTCGATGACCCGCTCCGGATGTTTCTCGAACACCTCTCTCGCCGTGGTCTCTTTCAGGCCGCCCATCCAGCCGCTGTGGCGGTAGTAGACCTTTTGCTCGGTCTTGTTGCCGGTGAATCGCACCTTGCCGGCGTTGATGACGATCACGTGGTCGCCCATGTCCGCATGGGGGGTGTAGGTCGGCTTGTGCTTGCCGCGCAGCACCGTGGCGATGCGGGTGGCGAGACGGCCGACGGTCAGGCCGTCGGCGTCCACCACGAACCAGGCGCGCTGGATGTCGGCGGTGCGGGGGGTAAACGATTTCACAGTATGGATCTCGGCGGCAGAAGGGCGAGCAATGTAGAGAAGCGCCGCAGGCAGGTCAAGGGCGGGCGCGCGGCGCGAGCGGGGTGGGGCAAAACAGTCAGTCGCCCCGCAGCGGCGTCCTTGAATCCCCCTCCCTGCGGGAGGGGGCCTGGGGGAGGGCGGTGGGGTGTGGCAGCGCGCGGGTCCCCAGCGCCCCCACCCTGGCCCTCCCCCGGCGGGGGAGGGTCTCGCAGGACTCCCCTGCGGGGAGAACCGTTGTTTGGGGGGCCTGGGGGAGGGGGGTGGGAATCAGCATTTGGTTTGGCGGAGTGCCGGACGAACTGCTTATTCCGAGCGCCCTCACCCTGTCCCTCTCCCGGGGGGAGAGGGTCTCAGGGGACTTCCCTTCGGGAAGACTCGATTGTTCCGCCCCCATCCCCCACCCCGCTACTCACCCGTCCCATTCACCCTCAATGCCAAAATTTCGTACTCGATCATGCCGCGCGGGGTGCGGACCTCCGCCACGTCGCCCTCGGTCTTACCCAGCAGCGCCCGGCCCACCGGCGAGGCCACCGAGATGCGGCCGGCGGCGGCGTCCGACTCCTCCTCGCCCACCAGGGTGTAGGTGGCCTCCTCCTCGGTCTCGCAGTTGAGCAGGTCGACCGTCACCCCGAACACCACCTTGTCGCCGCGGATCTTGCTGGGATCGATCACCTGGGCGCGAGAGATCTTGTCGCTGAGCTCCTTCATGCGCCCGTCGATGAATCCCTGGCGTTGTTTGGCGGCGTCGTAGTCGGCGTTCTCCGACAGGTCGCCGTGGCCGCGGGCGGTCTCGATGTCCTTGATGTTCTGGGGTCGCTCGACCGACACCAGGTGGCGCAGTTCCACCTTGAGCTTTTCCAGCCCGGCAGCGGTGATGGGAAAGGGATCGGGCATGGCGATCGCCTCTTGGAAAATAGATAACAGCGAGGCCCGCCCCCCGCAGGGGAGGCAGGCCTCGGAGAAAGCCGTCCTTCTGGAGGGTGTCTCCCTATGGGTTCTGGTAATAACCTTGTAGCGGCCGACACGTCAACTCTCCGCTCTGCAAGGCGGCGATCCCCCTGGCCGCCTCGCGGGCACCCGCGACGGTGGTGAAGTACGGCACGCCGAAACGCAGGGCCGAGGAGCGGATGGTGTAGGACTGGCGCCGGTCGTTGGCGTCCGAGGTGGTGTTGATCACCAACTGGATCTCGCCGTTGGTGATCCGGTCGACGACGTCGGGGCGCCCCTCGTTCACCTTGTAGACCGACCTGGCCGCGATCCCCTGCGCGTTCAGATGGGCGGCGGTGCCGCGAGTGGCGACGATCTGGAAGCCAAGCTCTTGCAGGCGCCGCGCCACCGGTGCCGCGATCCCCTTGTCCAGGTCCTTCACGGTGAACAGGACGTTGCCCGTGGTGGGCAGGCGGGTGCCGGCGGCGATCTGGGCCTTGGCCACGGCGCAGCCGAAGTCGACATCGAGCCCCATCACCTCGCCGGTCGATTTCATCTCCGGCCCGAGGACGCAATCGGCGCCGGGGAAGCGGAGGAAGGGGAACACCGCCTCCTTCACCGCGTAGTGCTCGGGGACGATCTCCTCGGTCACCCCCAGCTCGCGCAGGGTCTTGCCCACCATCACCAGGGCCCCGAGCTTGGCCAGGGGGCGGCCGGTCGCCTTGGCGACGAAGGGCACGGTACGCGAGGCGCGCGGGTTGACCTCCAGGATGTAGACCAGGCCGTCCTTCACCGCGTACTGGACGTTCATCAGGCCGATGACACCGATCTCCCTGGCGATCGCCGCGGTCTGGCGCCGGATCTCGGCCAGGACGTCGTCGTCCAGGGAGTAGGTCGGCAGGGAGCAGGAGGAGTCGCCGGAGTGAATCCCCGCCTCCTCGATGTGCTCCATGATGCCGCCGATCACCGCATCGCGGCCGTCGCTGAGGCAGTCCACGTCGACCTCGATCGCCTCCTGCAGGAAGTGGTCGATGAGCACCGGGTGCTCCGGGGAGGCCTGGACCGCGTGGCGTATGTAGTGGCGCAGGCCGGCGTCGTCGAACACGATCTCCATGGCCCGGCCGCCGAGGACGTAGGAGGGGCGCACCACGATCGGGTAGCCGATGCGGCCGGCCACCGCCAGGGCCTCCTCCTCGGAGGTGGCGACGCCGTTCGGCGGCTGCAAAAGGTGGAGCTTCTCCACCACCTCGGCGAAGCGGCCCCGGTCCTCGGTGCGGTCGATGGCGTCCGGCGGGGTGCCGATGATCGTCACCCCGGCCTGTTCCAGGGGCACCGCCAGGTTGAGGGGGGTCTGGCCGCCGTACTGGACGAGGACGCCGTCGGGCCGCTCGACGCGCACGATCTCCATCACGTCCTCGAAGGTGAGGGGCTCGAAGTACAGGCGGTCGGAGGTGTCGTAGTCGGTGGACACGGTCTCCGGGTTGCAGTTGACCATGATGGTCTCGTAGCCGGCCTCCTTCAGGGCGTAGGCGGCGTGGACGCAGCAATAGTCGAACTCGATGCCCTGGCCGATGCGGTTGGGGCCGCCGCCGAGGATCATGATCTTTTTCTTGGTCGACGGCGCCGCCTCGTCCTCCGCATCGTAGGTCGAGTACAGGTACGGCGTGTGGGCGACGAACTCACCGCCGCAGGTGTCGACCCGTTTGAAGCTCGCGTGGACCCCGTGGGTGATCCGCGCCTCGCGGACGTCGGCCTCGCGACGCCCGGTCAGGCGGGCGATGCGCCGGTCCGACAGGCCGAGGGACTTCGCCTCGCGCAGGGTGGCCCCGTCCAGGGGCGAGCCGTCGGCGAAATGCTCGCCCAGCACTGTCTCCGCCTCCACCACCTCGCGGATCTGGTCGATGAACCACGGGTCGATACCGCTCGCCTCGTAGATCGCCGCCGGATCGAGGCCGCGGCGCAGGGCATCGGCGACGTATAGCAGGCGGTCGGCGCGCGGGATGCGCAGGCGGGTGAGGAGGGCCTCTTGCCCCTCATCCTGCACGGACGGCGGGTCGAGGCCGGCGAGGCCGATCTCCATGGAGCGCAGGGCCTTGCCCAGGGCCTCCTTGAAGGTGCGGCCGATGGACATCGCCTCGCCGACCGACTTCATCTGGGTGGTGAGGGTCTCGTTGGCCCCGGGAAACTTGACGAAGTCGAAGCGCGGCGCCTTGACCACGCAGTAGTCGATGGTCGGCTCGAAACACGCCGGGGTCTCGCGGGTGATGTCGTTGGTGATCTCGTCCAGGCGGTAGCCGACCGCCACCAGGGCGGCGATCTTGGCGATCGGGAAGCCGGTGGCCTTGGATGCGAGGGCCGAGGAGCGCGACACCCGCGGGTTCATCTCCACCACCACCACCCGGCCGTTGGCCGGGTTGACCGCGAATTGCACGTTGGAGCCGCCCGTCTCGACGCCGATCTCGGAGAGGATCGCCAGCGACGCATCGCGCAGGATCTGGTACTCGCGGTCGCTGAGGGTCTGGGCCGGGGCCACGGTGATCGAGTCGCCGGTGTGCACCCCCATGGCGTCGAGGTTCTCGATCGAGCAGACGATGATCGCGTTGTCCGCCCCGTCGCGCATCACCTCCAGCTCGTATTCCTTCCAGCCGAGGACCGACTCCTCCAGCAATACCTGGTGGATGGGGGAGGACTCGAGGGCGAAGGACACCAGACCGTCGAACTCGTCGGCGTTATAGGCGATGGCGCCGCCCGTGCCGCCGAGGGTGAAGGAGGGGCGGATGATCACCGGGAAGCCGAGGGTCTCGGCGGCCGCCCGGGCTGCCACCAGGTCGGTGACGATCTCCGAGCGCGGTACCTCCAGGCCGATGCGGCGCATCGCGGCGCGGAACTGGTCGCGATCCTCGGCCATGTCGATGGTCGCCGCGTTGGCGCCGATCATCTCCACTCCGTACTGCTCCAGGACCCCGGCCTTGGCGAGGTCCATGGCGGCGTTGAGCCCCACCTGGCCACCCATGGTGGGGAGCACCGCGTCGGGCCGTTCGCACTCGATGATCTGGGTGAGGATGTCGGTGGTGATCGGCTCCACGTAGGTGACGTCCGCCGTGGCCGGGTCGGTCATGATGGTGGCCGGGTTGGAGTTCACCAGCACCACCTGGTAGCCGGCCTGGCGCAGGGCGCGCACCGCCTGGGTCCCGGAGTAATCGAACTCGCACCCCTGACCGATTACGATCGGCCCGGCACCGATGACCAATATCTTGTGGAGATCTTCGCGCTTCGGCATGACTAGCGAGCAGGCAGTAGGCAGAGGGCAGTAGGCAGGGGGGTGGTTGGCCGAGCGGTGTAGCCGATCCCGGGCTCCCCCTCCCCCCGGGAGGGGGCTGGGGGGAGGGGGTGAGGGATGTGCTGGTCGCCCGGTGTCACGCCCCACGAAGCGCTCGTCCCCAGCGCCCCCACCCCAACCCTCCCCCGGTGGGGGAGGGGGCTCTGTGCGCCAGGACTACTCATCTCGCCGACCCCTGGGCCCGGAACCGTTCCATCATTTGCGTAAACCGCCCAAACAAGTAGGCGGCGTCATGCGGTCCGGGGCTCGCCTCCGGGTGGTACTGGACGGTGAACAGGGGCAGGTCGCGGTGGACGAGGCCTTCGCAGGTGTGGTCGTTGAGGTTGAGGTGGGAGACCTCCACCGCCTCGCCGCACGCCTGGATCGACTCCACGTCGATGGCGAAGTTGTGGTTCTGGCTGGTGATCTCGACCTTGCGGGTGGCGAGGTCCATCACCGGGTGGTTGGCCCCGTGGTGGCCGAAGGGGAGCTTGACGATCTTCCCGCCGAGGGCGAGCCCGGTGAGCTGGTGGCCGAGGCAGATGCCGAACAGGGGGCGCTCGCCGATCAGGCGGTGGATCTGGGCCACCGCGCCGGCCACCGCCTCCGGGTCGCCAGGGCCATTGGAGAGGAACAGCCCGTCGGGGTCGTCCGCCAGGAGGTCGCTGGCCTTGGCGTGGGCCGGGTAGACCCGTACCTCGCAGCCGCCATCCACCAGCAGGCGCAGGATGTTACGCTTCACCCCGAAGTCGTAGGCCGCGACCCGGAAGCGCGCCGGCGGTCCCGGCTGGAAGCCCCTACCCAGCCCCCACGCCCCCTCGTTCCACGGATAGGACTCCGGGGTGCTCACCTCGGCGACGAGATCGCGGCCCTCGATCGGCGCCAGGGCGCGGGCCTGTTCCACCAGCGCCCGTGGGTCCGTGGCCACGGTGGAGATCATGCCCATCTGGCAGCCGTGGTCGCGGATGTGGCGGGTGAGTTGGCGGGTGTCGATGCCCTCGATCGCGACGATCCCGTGCTCCGCCAGGTAGTCGTGCAGCGTCTGGGTGGCACGCCAGTTGGACGGCCGCCGCGCCGCCTCACGGACGATGAACCCGGCCACCCATGGCTGGCGGGACTCGACGTCCTCCGGATTGACCCCGTAGTTGCCCATCAAC
>Ga0210096_1000859_pt1 | contig 10234 bp, 8 predicted proteins | sample China_Galinas_PW_4_FD_184864 | JGI IMG/M metagenome (GOLD analysis project Ga0210096, IMG submission 184864) | Wetland microbial communities from San Francisco Bay, California, USA, that impact long-term carbon sequestration - China_Galinas_PWA_D2... | ecosystem: Environmental > Aquatic > Marine... | reverse complement strand
CGGGGTGAGAGGGGGATGGGGATTGGGGGGTGGGGGATGAGGGGGTGGTCGGCCCTGCGGGCCGGCTGGCTCTATTCGCGTAGCGGTCCGCCCTGAGACAAAGGATGGTCGCAACGCGGCCATCCTTCCGCCCAACTCCCACCCCTCATTCCCCGCCCCCAAGTCAATGCTCCTTGCGGATCCGCCCCGGCAGGGTGTCTAATATCCGACCCCCCTTTTTTCGTGCCGCTGCATGAGGAAAGTGGACCTTCGGGTCCACTTTTTGTGTTTTGGGGGACAGCGACCATGGCTAGCCAGATCATCACCCAACTCGAAACCCTTGCTGTTCCAGTGCTCTCTGAGCTCGGACTGCGGCTCTGGGACGTCGAGTTCCGCCCCACCGGCAGGCGGGCGCTGTTGCGCCTGAGCGTCGATGGGGCCGGGGGCGAGCCGGTCACGATCGACCAGTGCCAGCAGGTGAGCCGGGAGGTGTCGGTGCTCCTCGACGTCGAGGACCCGATCCACACGGCCTACGAGCTGGAGGTCTCCTCGCCGGGGCTCGACCGGCGCCTGAGCCGCGCCTGGCACTTTCAGGAGTGCAGCGGCCAGCGCATCGAGGTCAACCTCTACCAGGCGGTCGGCGGGCGCAAGCACCTCATGGGGGTCTTGACCACCGAGGATGGGGAGCGCCTCGAGATCGAGACCGAGGGCGGTGTCATCGAGCTCACCCGTGACCAGATCACCAAGGCGCGGGTGGTCCCCGACTTCGATCACCTCATGCGGAATGTCGCCGGATAGCAACCGGAATATGGCCGGATAGCAACGGAGCGGATGCCATGCTGCAGAACGTCGTCCAGATGATCAATCAGATCAGCAAAGAGAAGAACATCGACAAGACCATCCTCATGGAGGCGGTCACCGAGGCGATCTCCCACGCGGCCAAGCGCAAGTACGGCGAGAACGACAACGTGGAGGTGGAGATCAACGACGCCGGCGAGATCGAGGCGTACATGTACCGCACGGTGGTGGCGGAGATCGACGAGGAGCTGGCGGACAGCCAGATCTTGCTGGACGACGCCCAAGCGCTCGATCCCGACCTGGAGTTGGGCGACGAGATCGCCGTGGCGATCGATGTCGACGACCTGGGCCGCATCGCCGCCCAGACCGCCAAGCAGGTGCTGGTGCAGAAGCTGCGCGAGGCGGAGCGCGACGTGATCTTCGCTGAATACCAGCAACGGGTCGGCGACGTGGTGAACGGCAATGTCATCCGCTACGAGAAGGGCGGCGACATGATCGTCGAGCTGGGCCGCACCGAGGCCCTGCTGCCGCGCAAGGAGCAGATCCCCAACGAGCGGTTTCGCCGCGGGGAGCGGGTGCGCGCGATGATCATGGAGGTCACCGACGACCTGAAGGGGCCGCAGGTCATCCTGTCGCGCATCCACCCGGAGTTCCTCAAGGGGCTCTTCGAGTACGAGGTGCCGGAGGTGTACGACGGCATCATCGAGATCGTGCGTGCGGTGCGGGATCCCGGCGAGCGGGCCAAGATCCTGGTGGTGTCGCGTGACCCGAACATCGACCCCGTGGGGGCCTGCGTCGGCATGAAGGGATCGCGCGTCCGCGCGGTGGTCCAGGAGCTGCGTGGCGAACGCATCGACATCGTCGAGTTCTCGGACGAGAGCGCCACCCTGCTGCAACGGGCCATGAACCCCGCGGAGCTCACCCGCATCGTGGTGGACGAGGCCAACAAGCAAGCGACGGCGATCGTGGAAGAAGGGCAGCAGGCCCTGGCGATCGGTCGCCGTGGCCAGAACGTGCGCCTCGCCTCCAAGCTCACCGGGTACAGCATCGACATCCTCACCGAGGACGCGTTCACCCTGGTGGAGGCGCAAGACGAGGCCCGCGAGCAGGTCCTGCGGGAGCTCGGCGACCTCTCGGTCGCCACCCTGGATGGGGTCGACCCGCAGCTCGCCGCCGACCTCGCAGCCATCAAGCTCGGCACCCTGCGCCAGATGCTGGAGGCCAATCCCAAGGCGTTCGCCTCCCTGCCGGGGATCGAGCAGGCCGAGGCCCTCGCCGTCTACGCCAAGGTCGTGCAGCGCCTCGACGCCCGTTACGAGGAGATCAAGCCGGTGCCGGAGGAGATCCTCGCCCGGCCCGAGTTGGTCAACCCGTTCGCCGCGCTGGAGGAGTCAGGCGACGCCCCGCTGGTCGGGAGCACCGAGGGCAACGAGCCCACCACGCCGGAGCCGGAAGGGAAGTAATCCTGGGCACCCCAAGCCAACCCTATGGAGGCCACTGCCGTCAGCGCCCCCCCGAGCCAACGCCACGGGCCGGAGCGCCAGTGTCTGGCGTGCCGCAAGCGAGCGGCGCGCGACGCGCTGGTGCGCCTGGTCCTGTCGCCTGCCGGCGAGGTGGTTGCGGACCTCGGGCATCGCTTACCGGGGCGCGGCGGCCATTGCTGCCCAACCCGGGCTTGTCTGACGGCGGCCATCCGCCAGTCCCTGCTGAGGCGCGCCTTTCGCACCGACGTGGCGGCACCCGAGCCCGCCTCGTGGTTGAGCCACCTCGCCGCCCAGGCGCAACGGGACCTGCTGGACTTGCTGGGTCTCTATGCCAAGGGGGGGGTGGCGATCGCCGGGGCCGAGCGCCTCAAGGCGCGACTGGTAAACCACCCCTCCCCCTCGGGTATGCTGTGGCTCGCACTCGACGCGGGAGCGACCACCGCCAGCTACTGGCAGGCGTGGGCGGACGAGCACAACGTGAAGATTTGCCGAGGACTCAACAAGGATCACCTGGCCAAGGCCCTGGGCATGGCCGGGTGCAGCGTCGTGTGGCTGGACAGGCCGAGGGCGGCGCATCGGGTGGCCTGGCTCATGCAACTCATCGACGCGGCGGCACCGCCGCTCCCGCAGGGATGACCCCGCGACGGTAGGAACGAAGGGACGAGGATTTTGCCCATGGCGATTAGCGTACACGGACTCTCCAAGGAGCTCGGCGTCGACCCCAAGAAGCTCATGACCGAGCTGAAGAAGTTCGGGGTCGAAGTGCGGACCGAACTCACCGCCGTCCCGGAAGAGGGCGCGGAGGAGATGCGCCAGAAATTCGCCCAGGTTGCCCCCAAGGAGCCCGGCAAGATCCGCGTGCGCAAGGTGCGCAAGGCGAAGGCCTCGACCAAGAAGGCGGCCGCCGCCGAGGCGGAGGGGGGCGACGGAACGAGCGCGGCCACGGAGCCCGTGGTGGAAGCGATGCCCGAGGAGGTGGTACCGGCCGCGGTGGCCGAGGCGCCACTCGAGCCAGCGCCACCCGAGCCCCCCGCGCCGCCCGCCGAGCAAGAGGCCGCAACCGTGGTCGCCGAGGCCCCGGCCGAGCCCGTCGCCGAGGCTGTGAGCGAACCGGCGGCAGAGGCCCCGGAGCCGCCTGCGGCGGTGCCGGAGGAAGCGCCGGTCGCCACCCGCCCGCCGCGCCCCCCCATCGCTCCCGCCCTGACGGGCCGCAAGATCGACGCCGACATCGGACCGGCGGGGGCCAAGCGCTCCGAGCTCGGCGAGGTGGTCGGCCACGTCGACCTCGCGGCCCACCGCACCATCACCACCCGCGCCGGCGGCGGCGTGGAGTACGGCGAGCACGAGCGGCGCTCCAAGGTCGAGGTCTCCAAGCACGAGGGTCGCCGTCCCGGCGTCCACGTGGTCTCCATCGCCGACGAGACCTCGGGGCCGTTACCGGCGACCGGCCGGCCCACCACCGCCCGCGGCAAGAAGGTGGTCACCACGGTGGTCAACAAGAAGGGGCCGAAGGGGAAGAAGGGGGCCAAGCCGTCGATGGCCGAGGTCCTCGGCCGTGGCAGCCGCTCGCGCTACAAGGCGCGGCGCAAGCGGCGCGACCTGGTGGCCCAGTCCGAGGCGGACGGGGCCAACGAGGTAATCGATCTCAGCGGCGAGGACCAACTCGTCGTCGCCTGGGACGAGGCGGCCACGGTCGGCGACATGGCCCAGGCGCTGGAGGTGCCGGCCAACGAGGTCGTGTTGAAGCTGATGGGCATGGGGGTCATGGCCTCCGTCAACCAGACCATCGATCAGGACACCGCGGCCCTGCTGGCGGCCGAGTACGGTTGCAACCTGAGTATCGGCACGGCTGCCACCGCCGAGGTGGAAGAGGATCTGATCGAGAAGATCGCCGAGGAGGAGATCCCGGAGGAGGATCTCGAGATGCGGCCGCCGGTAGTGACGGTCATGGGCCACGTCGACCACGGCAAGACCACGGTCCTCGATTACCTTCGCAAGTCCCACGTCACCGCCGGCGAGGCGGGTGGCATCACCCAGCACATCGGGGCCTACCAGGTGCACCTGGACCAGGGGGCCATCACCTTCCTCGATACGCCCGGCCACGAGGCGTTCACCGCCATCCGGGCGCGCGGCGCCAAGGTGACCGACCTGGTGGTGCTGGTGGTGGCGGCCAACGACGGCGTCATGCCCCAGACCGTGGAGGCGATCAACCACGCCAAGGCGGCCGGGGTGCCGGTGATCGTGGCGATCAACAAGATCGACCTGCCCGAGGCCAACCCGGACCGGGTGAAACAGCAGCTTACCGAGCACGCCCTGATCACCGAGGACTACGGCGGCGACGTCCCCATGGTGGCGGTATCGGCCAAGACCGGTCAGGGGATCGACCAGCTACTGGAGACGATCTTCTTGCAGGCGGAGCTGATGGAGCTCGTGGCCTCGCCCAAGGCCCAGACCCGCGGCGTGGTGATCGAGGCGCGGGTCGACAAGGGGCGCGGCACGGTGGCCACGGTCCTCGTCCAGTCCGGCACCCTGCGGCGCGGTGACATTTGCGTGGTGGGATCCCAGTACGGCCGGGTGCGCGCCCTGACCACCGATCGTGGCGAACAGGTGAACGAGGCCGGACCCGCGGTGCCGGTAGAGCTCCAAGGGCTGGCCGGCGCGCCCGAGCCGGGTGACGATCTCATCGTCCTGGATAGCGAACGCGAGGCCCGCCAGGTGGCGGACGCCCGCGCCGACAAGCGGCGCAAGCTCGACCTCACCCGCGGCGATCGCAAGACAACCCTCGAGTCGATGCTCGCCGCGGCCATGCAGGAGGGCGGCGAGACCAAGATCCTGCCCGTGGTCATCAAGGCCGACGTGCAGGGATCGGTGGAGGCGGTCTCCGACACCCTGCAGCGGATCTCCACCGGGGCGGTACGGTTGCAGGTCATCCACAGCGCGGTCGGCGCGATCAACGAGACCGACGTCGACCTGGCCCGCGCCTCCGAGGCGATCATCATCGGCTTCAACGTCCGGCCGACCCCGGCGGCGCGCAAGGCCGCCGAGGCGGAGCACGTCGACATCCGCCTGCACAACATCATCTACAAGCTGGCGGAGGAGATCCACGAGGCCATGGAAGGCCTCCTGGAGGCGACCTATAAGGAGAAGGTCATCGGCCGGGTCGAGATCCGCGAGGTCTACAACATCAGCAAGCTCGGCAACATCGGCGGCAGCTATGTCCTGGAAGGGGTCGTGCAGCGCAATGCCGAGGCGCGGCTGCTGCGCGACGACATAGTCGTTCACACCGGCAAGATCGGCTCGTTGCGCCGCTTCAAGGACGACGTGAAGGAGGTGGCCGCGGGTTTCGAGTGCGGTGTCGGCCTCGCCGGGTATCACGACATCAAGCCCGGCGACATCCTGGAAGTCTTCGTCATGGAAGAGATCGCCGCGAAGCTGTAGGGCTCGCTGCGCTCGCAGGGGCTAGGGCCTAGGGGTTAGGGGCTAGGGAAGGTCGGCCCTTCGGGCCGGCTGCCGGTGGAGGCTGCTCACCGAAAAGATCCGTTGGCCGCGTAGCGGCCATCCACGTACTAACCCCTAGTCCCTAGCCCCTAAACCCTGCGAGCGCAGCGAGCCCGCCCCATGCACTACTCCACCGACTTCTCCCGCCGGGAGCGGCTCAACGCCTTGCTCGTCAGGCTACTCTCGGAGCTCCTCCAGCGGCGTAGCAAGGATCCGCGCATCGTCGGCGTCACGGTCACCGGTGCCGAGATCTCCCCCGATCTGCGCCACGCCCAGATCTTCATCAGCCTGGTGGGGGATGCGGCGGCCAAGGAATCCGCCCTGGCGGGGCTCGCCTCCGCTGGCCCCTTTCTGCGCACCAGCCTGGGCAAGATGATGCGCGCCAAGCGGATCCCGGAGCTCCACTTCCGTTTCGACGCCTCCTTGGAGACCGGAGCCCATATGGAAGAGCTCCTCGACTCCCTGCATATCCCCCCGGCGGACGAGGAAGAGGATGAGGGGCAGGACGATGGTTAGCCCACATTTCTCACCGCGGCTCTGGCTCATTCATCGGACGGCAACGCAGCCGAATCGTAGGGCCGAATTCATTCGGCCGACACCGTGTCCCCGGACCATCCGGCGTTGTGCGAATGAATTCGCACCTACGGGACGGGGTTCGACCGGATCGGGACCCGCCGACGTGGCGGTAGTGAGGAATGCGGGTTAGCGTGGTCCCCACCGCGATCATGATGCAGCGCACCGGTGGCCCGACGCGGCCACACCAGGAGGTGGACGAACGATGGGGGTGAGAGCGACGAGCCGGCGAGACGCGCGCAACGGCGCCGGAAGCCGCGTCATGGGCATCCTGGTGGTCGACAAGCCGCCGGGGATCACCTCCCACGGCGTGGTCCAGCAGGTGCGCCGCATCACCGGCATCCGCCAGGTGGGCCACGTGGGCACCCTCGATCCCGCGGCCCGCGGGGTCCTGCCCCTGCTCATCGGCCGCGCCACCAAGATCAGCCGCTTCGCCACCGGCTGGGGTAAGACCTACCACGCTACCCTGCGCCTCGGGGAGGCCCGGGACACCCAGGACCTGGACGGTGCGGTGATCTTCACCGGCGCCACGGCCGGGCTCACGGAGGCGGCGATCGAGGCGACTTTCGCCCGCTTTCGCGGCGACATCGAGCAGGTGCCGCCGATGTACTCGGCCAAGAAGATCGACGGCGTTCCCCTCTACAAGCTGGCACGCAAGGGCAAGGAGGTGGAGCGGGAGCCCAAACAGGTGCATGTCGAGCGGCTGGAGGCGACCGCTTTCCGGCCCGGCGACCCGTTCTGGGAGGTCGACTTCGAGCTGACCTGCTCGTCGGGCACCTTCGTGCGCACGATCTGCCACGACGTGGGGGAGATCCTCGGCTGCGGTGGCGTCCTCGCGCGCCTGGTCCGTGCCGAGGCCGGCCCCTTCGACCTGGAGGGAGCGATCCCCCTGGCGGACCTCGAACGGCGATGGAACGAGGAGCGCGATGCCATCCTGCGCCCGGTCTGCGACGCGTTCAGCCCGGAGCAGACGGTGGTGGTGAACAGCGCCGGCCACCAGAAGCTGCGCAACGGCCAGACCATCACCCTCGCCGACGTCGAGCCCCCGAGCCGCGACGACCTCCCCGAGCCGGTCCTCCTCTACACCCCCGGCGGCACCCTCCTCGCGATCAGCCTCCCCCTGGGCTCCCCGGTGTGGGGTTTCCGCCCGATCGCGGTGCTGGTGTGAGCGGCGTCTGCGTCCCGTAGGCCCCCATGATCGGGGCCGCTGTGGACAAAATATTTTTGCTCGACAACCCGGCGGCGTGCTACAAGGCGCCACCCAAATCAAGGGATCGAGAAACTGGGCGGTGTGAGGGCACACCGCGCCTCGGGTGTAGACGACACGCGGGGTTTGACGAAGGCACGGCAATGGCATTCACCACCGATCAGAAGCAGGGCATCATCGACTCCTACGCCGTCCACGAGGGCGACACGGGGTCCCCCGAGGTGCAGATCGCGCTCATCACCGAGCGCCTTCGCTACCTGAACGAGCACTTCACCGTCCACGGCAAGGACCATCACTCGCGCCGCGGACTGCTTAAGCTCGTAGGCCGACGCCGCCGGCTGCTCGATTACCTGAAAAAGAAGAACATCGAGCGCTATCGCGAGCTGATCGGCCGTCTCGGCATCCGCCGCTAGCCGCTCCCACTCGGGTCGTCCCGGGCATGGGGCCCGACTGGACGGCCATGGCACCGCGCCGACGAAGCGCGACGAAGGGATTTTGCTTTGCAACGACACACGATTGAAACCGAGCTGGGGGGCCGCCCCCTGGTTCTGGAGACCGGCTGGATGGCGAAGCAGGCGAACGGCGCCTGCCTGATCAAGTATGGTGACACCCACATCCTGGTGACCGCCGTCGGGGAGAAGGGGGCCGCCGGTCGCGACTTCTTCCCCCTGACCGTCAACTATCAGGAGAAGTTCTTCGCCTCCGGCAAGATCCCCGGCGGCTACCTGCGCCGCGAGGGTCGGGTTGGCGACCACGAGACCCTGATCTGCCGCCTCATCGACCGCACCCTGCGGCCGCTGTTCGACAAGCGCTACCAGTCCGAGACCCAGATCATCGCCACGGTCTACTCGCTGGATCCGGACTGCACGCCGGATACGATCGCCATGGTGGGGGCCTCCGCGGCCCTGGTCCTCTCCGACCTCCCGTTCCTCGGCCCGATCGCCGGGGTGCGCATCGGCCGCATCAACGGCAAGTTCGTGGTCAATCCGTCGATGGTGCAGCTCGAGGACTCCGAGCTCAACCTGGTGGTCTCCGGCACCCGCGACGCGATCAACATGGTGGAGGCCGGGGCCAACGAGGTGTCCGAGGCGGTCATGATCGACGCCCTGGCGCTGGCCCACGAGGAGATCAAGCGGCTCTGCGACCTCCAGCTCCAATGGGCCGAAGGCCACGCCAGACCGACCCGTGAGCTGGCCGACCCGGAGCCCAACCCGGAGTTCGAGGCGATCGCCGACAAGGTGCGCGCCTTTGCCAAGCCTCGCCTGGCCACGGCCAACGTGGTCAAGGGCAAGTTCGAGCGCTACGCCGCGATCGACCAGGTCGCGGCCGATACCCTCGCCGAGCTCGACCCGGAGGGCACCCACAAGGGTGCCATCAACGGTTTATTGCACGACCTCGAGACCGAGGTGATGCGCCATCAGGTGGTCGACGAAGGGGTGCGCTCCGATGGTCGCAAGACTGACGAGATCCGGCAGATCACCTGTGAGGTGGGGCTCCTGCCCCGGGCCCACGGCTCCGGCCTGTTCACCCGCGGCGAGACCCAGGGACTGGTCACCTGCACCCTCGGCGTCGGCCGCGACGCGCAGCGGGTCGACACCATCTACGGCGATCAGGACAAGCCCTTCCTGCTGCACTACAACTTCCCGCCGTTCTGCGTCGGGGAGGCGAAGATGCTGCGCTCCCCGGGCCGGCGGGAGATCGGCCACGGCGCCCTGGCCGAGCGCGCCATCACGCCGGTGCTGCCGAGCAAGGACGAGTTCGCCTACGTCATCCGCATCGTCTCCGAGATCCTCGAGTCCAACGGCTCGTCGTCCATGGCCACGGTGTGCGGAACGACCCTGGCCCTGATGGACGCCGGGGTGCCGATCAAGCGGCCGGTCTCCGGCATCGCCATGGGGTTGATCAAGGAGGGCGACAAGGTCGCGATCCTGTCCGACATCCTCGGGGTGGAGGACCACCTCGGTGACATGGACTTCAAGGTGTGCGGCACCAAGGAGGGGATCACCGCCCTGCAGATGGACATCAAGATCAGCGGCGTCACCCGCGAGGTGCTGGAGCAGGCCCTCGACCAGGCCAAGGCCGGGCGGCTGCACATCCTCGGCAAGATGGCCGAGGCGATCAGCACCACGCGGTCGGATCTCTCCACCTACGCCCCGCGCATCACCACCATCAAGATCCACCCGGACAAGATCCGCGAGATCATCGGCCCCGGAGGCAAGATGATCCGCTCGATCCAGGACACCACCGGCTGCAAGGTGGACGTGGAGGACGACGGCACCGTGCGCGTCGCGAGCACCAACGCGGAAGGCGCGGCCGCGGCGCGGCAGATGATCGAGGGGATCGTCGAGGAGGCCCAGGTCGGCAAGATCTACGAGGGTACCGTACGCAAGATCATGGACTTCGGCGCGTTCGTCGAGGTGATGCCCGGTACCGATGGCCTGGTGCACATCTCCCAGATCTCCAACGAGCGGGTCGAGAATGTCCGCTCCCACCTCAAAGAGGGCCAGAAGATCCGGGTCAAGTGCATCCGCGTCGACAACAACGGCAAGATCTCCCTGTCCATGAAGGAAGTGGAGGAGGCGGAGAAGGCCGGGGCGAAGTAAGATCCGGTCGGCTCGACCGCGAACAACGTAGGGGCGGGGGTTATCCCCGCCCGTGCCTCGGAACTCAGGTACGTCGATCGATCGGGAGGGGC
>Ga0210096_1000857_pt1 | contig 10238 bp, 7 predicted proteins | sample China_Galinas_PW_4_FD_184864 | JGI IMG/M metagenome (GOLD analysis project Ga0210096, IMG submission 184864) | Wetland microbial communities from San Francisco Bay, California, USA, that impact long-term carbon sequestration - China_Galinas_PWA_D2... | ecosystem: Environmental > Aquatic > Marine... | reverse complement strand
TGCAGCGCAAGCCCCTGCTCCCCGCCGCCCTGGAGTCCGTAGACCCCGGGCTGCAGGAGACCGGCCTGACCCCGGGCACCCGGATCTTCCAACTCAACGGCAGCGCCTACCGCGATACGACCAAGAGGACCGCCTTCGCGGAAGCCCTCGCCAGAGAGATACTGCAGCACCTGACCAAGCGCCCCGCCTCCGTCCCCGAGCCCCGGACCTGGCGCTCCCGCCTGGGCCCGGAGGCCGCGTTGGAGGTCTACATCCCCGGCAAGGCCCGGACGGCCTGGAAGGCTTCACGGCGGGAAGAGCCCGGCGAGCCTGAGACCGACGACGCCAAGGTGATCGCCGAAGACTACCTGTTGCAATGGCTGGCCGAGCCCGATGCCCCGCCTTACCTGGCCCTGCTGGGCGAGTACGGCATGGGCAAGACCACCCTCTGCCAGCAGCTCACCCGACGACTGAGCGAAGGCAGGGAGGCGGGGGATCGCACCCTGCCCGAGGTGGCCTACTTCGACTGCTCAGCCAGCAGATCCCGGCCCTGGAGCGGCGCAAACGGGACCAGGGCCGCATCCAGGCCCTGGACTTCTATGACGAGCTGGTGCAGAGCTGGCTGGAGCGCGACGACCCCAAGCACCAGCTGCGCCCGGAGCACAAGCGCCGGCTGATGATGGCCCTGGCCGCGGACCTCTGGCGCAACGGCGAGGCCGGGCGCCGCTTCGAGGACCTGCGCAACTGGCTGCGGGCCGAGCTCAGGCGCCACCCGGACTGGGACGAGGAATACGCCGGCATCGACCCCCAGCGCCTGGAAGAGGACCTGCGCACCGCCACCTTCATCGTCCGGCCCGGCGGCGACGCATTCCGCTTCGCCCACACCTCCCTGCACGAGTATTTCCTGGCCCGGCACCTGCACCAGGCCCTGCTGGAGCGAGACCCCGACGCCTGGGCCCTGCCCCTGCCCAGCCCCGAGACCCTGGACTTTCTCGGCCAGGCCATCGCCGCCGGCGGCCTGGAGGCGGTCACCCCCGGCCTGCGGGCCCTGCGTGACCAGGCCCGGCCCGCTGCCAGCGAGCTGTTCCTGGGCTACAGCCTGCGGGCCCTGAACCAGGGCTGGCCGAGCATCCCTCTCGCCGGGGGCGACTACCGGGGTGCCCGGCTGAGGGGCTGGCAGTTCCGCGCCCCGGCCCAATCCGGGCCCCTCAACCTCGCTGCCGTAGACCTCACGGACGCGGACCTGCGCGAGGCCGTCTTCGAGCGGGTGCGCCTGGCGCGGACCGACCTGAGCCGGGCACGCCTGGACCGGGCGGAATTCCACCAATGCACCCTGGTAGAGGTGGCGTTCGGCGGCGCACAGCTCCCCGGCACCCTCTTTCGCCATTCCCAACTTCGAGGCTGCCAGCTGGAGGCCGCCCACTGCCATCGCAGCCAGTGGCACCGCTGCGAGCTGGAGGCCAACCACTGGCCTCGGGACCCGGCCCCGGAGGGCCTGCTGTTTGCCCCCCAGTCCGAGCCCCCCGCCCGCCCGCCCCCTTGGCCCGCCTCCTGGCCGGCCACACAGACGCAGTCCGCGCCTGCGCCTTCTCCCCCGACGGGCAACGTCTGCTCTCCGCCGGCGACGACCAGACCCTGCGCCTCTGGAATGCCCAATCCGGCGAGCAGATCCTCGCCTGCCAGGGACACCAAGGTCCGATTCGGAGCTGCGCCTTCTCCCCCGACGGGCAGCGTCTGCTCTCCGCCGGCGTCGACCACTCCCTGCGCCTCTGGGATGCCCAATCCGGCGAGCAGATCCTCGCCTGCCAGGGGCACGAAGGTTCGGTCTTGAGCTGCGCCTTCTCCCCCGACGGGCAGCGTCTGCTCTCCGCCGGCGTCGACCACTCCCTGCGCCTCTGGGAGGCCCAATCCGGCGAGCAGATCCTCGCCTGCCAGGGGCACCAGGGTCGGGTCTGGAGCTGCGCCTTCTCCCCCGACGGGCAGCGACTGCTCTCCGCCGGCGTCGACCAAACCCTGCGCCTCTGGGATGCCCAATTCGGCGAGCAGATCCTCGTCTGCCAGGGACACATGGACTGGGTCTTGAGCTGCGCCTTCTCCCCCGACGGGCAGCGTCTGCTCTCCGCCGGCTCCGACGGCAGCCTCCGAATCTGGGACGCCCGCACCGTCTCGCCCCTCTGGGCGATCCAGGTCCTGCCGGACGGCGCCTATGCCGTCACCCAAGGCGCCGGCAACCGGGTGATCCGGGCCAACGAGCCGGCCTGGCGCTGGGTGGGCTGGAACGTCCGGGGGCCCGACGGCCGCATCACCCGCCTGCCGGCGGATACCTACGGCCCCCTGGAGCAGGTGCTGAACGGCACGCCCCCGAGTGCTCGGTCCCAGTGCTGATCACAGATGCATCCGACATGTGGGAAGATTCCACGAATTCCCGTACCTGCGATCGGGAAGCGCTTGCGGTAATGGCGACTCATGCAATGAAAGGTTGAAAGAACCCCAATGGCAAACCCCGCAAACATATTGAAGCCGTCACGGTGAGAAGCCTGGACAGGCGTTAGGCGACCGGCATCGCGGAAAAACCCGGACTCCCTCCCCGTGCTAACCTAATCGACATGAGCACTCCGCTTCCACACAGCTCCCCAGATCCCACGGCCCATATCGACCAAAGGGTGAGGCTCCATGGCATCGCATGGAAGGACTACGAAGCCATCCTCACCATGCGGGGAGAATCTGCCGGCGTCCGTATCACCTACCTGGACGGAGAGCTGGAGCTGATGACCCCTTCGTTGGACCATGGGGAATGGAAGAAACGGCTGGCGCGTCTGATCGAGGCCTGGGCCGAGGAGCGCGGGGTCGATCTGGAGGGTTACGGCTCCTGGACAGTGCGCTCCGAAGCCGCCGGCCGTGGAGTGGAGGCCGACGAATGCTACCTGGTGGGTATCCCCGAGACCGAGCCGGAGCGGCCGGACATCGCCATCGAGGTGATTCGCAGCTCCGGCGGCATCGACAAGCTGGAGGTCTACCGAGGCTTGGGAGTCCCGGAGGTCTGGTTCTGGGAGAACGGCACCTTGCGTTTCCATCTGCTGCGCGGCAGTGCCTACATTCCCAGTCCTCGCAGCTCCCTGCTACCCGATCTCGACCCGGCGCTCATCGTCCGCTTTATGGCAGGGAGAAGTCAGAGCGGGGCTGTCAAAGATCTGCGGGAGACGCTGCGCAACGAGATGGAGACCGGTTCCTCCCAGTGAAATAGACCCAGGAACGCGCCATTGGGTATGCCTGATCGCGGCGCACCAACACGCCGTAGCAAAGAATTGCAACGAATGGACAGGCACCTTTTCACCTTTTCAAACCAATATGGTTAGGTCGAACCGAGCCGAACGACCGATTTCGGCTTGCGGCAGGAGCCTGGAATGGGAACAGCAGCGATGAGCTCCCGTGTGTAGCGCTGGACTGGCGCCCGCAGTAGGGTCTCGGTCGGCCCCGTCTCGACCACGCGGCCCCGCTGCATCACGATGATCTCTTCGCACAGCTGCTCCACCACTGCGACGTCATGGGAGATGAGCAGGTGTCGGCCGATCAGGCTGGCGCGGCCGATCCCACGGGTCTTGGCCATGCGCACGAACGGCTTGCCCAGCACGTCGAGGCTGGCGCTGCGGGCCAGGCGGGCGATTACCCCCGCGACGACCAGGGCCAGGCTCAGCGCAGGCAGGGCCAGGTGGCGCAGCACCTCGACGAGCCCGCCCTCGCCGTACGCGGGTAGCATGCCGCTGCCCGGGAGCCAGCCAAGACCGACGGCGAAGGTCAGCATTAGCAGCAGGGCCAGCCAGAAAGAAGGCGTCGAGATGCCGAGCAGGACCAGCAGAGTGAGCAGCCGATCGGGCCAACGCTGGTAACGGAGCGCCGCGGCCATCCCCCCGGCCAGTCCCAGGCAGCTACCCATACCGAGGGCGGTCCCGGCGAGCAGCAGGGTCGGGCCGAGATGCTCGGCGATCTCGTCGATCACCCGACGCTCCAGGGTCACGGAATCGCCCAGATCCGCGTGCAACAGGTCGGCCAGCCAGAGCAGATAGCGTTCGGGTGCGGGCTGGTCAAGATTAAGCTCGGCGCGCAGCCGGGCGAGGTTCTCGTCGGTGGCGTAGGGACCCAGGATAGCCAGGGCCGGGTCGCCCGGGACCAGCGACATCACGACGAATACCAGCAGCGACATGCCCAGCAGCACGGGCACCAGCATCAACAGACGCCCGAGGATGTATCGCGTCACGGTGCCTCCGTCCGCGCGGCCTGCTTGTAGGTGTGCTCCAGCTGGAGAAAGAACGAGGGCTGAAGCCGCAAGCCGTGCACGTTCTTGCGGGCCGCGACGTTCTGCCGCCAGCTCGCGACGATCGTCCACGGCAGGTCCTCACGCACGATCTGCTGCAGCTCGCGATAGAGCGGCGCTCTGCGGTCGCGGTCGGTCTCGGTCCTGGCCGCCTCGATCAGGCGGTCGGCCTCGGGATTGCAGTAGTAGCCGGAGTTGAAGCCGCCTTGGTCCGGGGTGGCCGCGCAGCGTAGCGCCAGATAAGGCAGGGTATCGGGGTCGTTGGTCATCCAGGCCATCTCCGCCAGATCCCCCAGGCCTTCCAGGCCGGCGTTCACCCGCGCCAGGTAGCTGTTCCACTCGAAGGTCTCGATCCGCGCCCGGATGCCGGCCCTGGCGAGGTCGGCCTGGATGGCGGTGGCCATCTGCACAGGCGCGAGCATGCCGGAGCCTGCCTGGGGTGCGACCAGGACGACCTCGGCCCCTTCGTAGCCCGCCTCCTTCACCAGGGCCTTGGCCCGCGCGGGGTCGTGGGCAAAGGGCTCGAGCTCGGGGTCGTGGGTCCAGCCGAAGGCGGCGGGGACGGGGCCCGCAGCGATCGAGGCGGTGCCCTGCAACACCCGATCGACCAGGCCCGCCCGGTCGATGGCCAGGTTCACCGCCAAGCGCATGCGCCTGTCCCGAAAGGGTCCCTCGCGCATGTTGAAGATAAGGAACCACAGGTGGGGCCCCACCGCCTCCTGGACCCGGTAGTCGGGATGGTGCCTCAGCAAGGCGGTCTGGTCCGGCACCAGACCTGTGACCAAATCGACGCCGCCCGCCATCAGCTCTGCGACCCGCGTCATCGGATCGCTGATGGGGCGGAACACCAGGGTGCGCAGCGGTGGCTGCGGGCCGTGATAGTCCGCATTGCGCTCGAGCACCACGCGGCGGTTTGCGTCCCATCGGACGAATCGGAAGGGTCCGGTCCCGACCGGATGTCGCCCGTAGCCCTCGCCATGGGTCCGGACTGCCGCCGGAGACACCATCAGCCCCGTCAGATAGGCCAGATTGGCCATCAAAGGGGCAAAGGGTCGGTCCAGATGCAGCACCACCCGGTACGGACCGGCGACCTCGACCTCGCGGATGGGCTCGAAGAAAAAGGCCAGCGGGAAGGGGCCTGTGTCATGGTAGGGATGATCGGGATCGAGCATGCGCTCGAAGTTGAACTTGACGGCCTGGGCATCGAAGGGCGTGCCATCGTGAACACGCACGTCGCGCCTGAGGGTGAGCCGATAGGTCAGGCCGTCCGGACTGATCTCCCAGCGCTGCGCGAGAGCGGGCTCCGGCTCGAGGCTGCCGTCGCCAAACCGCACCAGGCCCTCGTACTGTGACACTATCCCATCCTCGCGCGGCCGCCACAATCCGAGGGCTCTTTCAGGTCGGTCGCCGGTTCTGGCGGCGGAATGGCGATGGTGCAGCGGCGACCCAGCCCGGATGTTCCGCGTCGGTAGCTTTCCTGAGCCGGATCGATTCGCAAAACTCGGTTCCGCGGCCGCTCGCGACCCACAGCCGCCATTGGCATCGAGGATCTGAATGGCCGCAGTCGGACTCGGTCCGGACATTGGGTGCCTGAGCTTGGAGCAATAGGCTTTAACACAAAAAAGTGGGCGCTGCGGGGACGAGCCCAGGCAGCGCCCGATTTTTGTATATGCCTGACGCGCCGGGGCGCGTGCAGACGGGACCTATCCGCGCCCTCGGACCAGGCGGTGGCCGTCCACTCCCACACGTTGCCGCACAGGTCCAGCAGCCCCGTATCCGGAGTGGCCCCCTCGGGAAAGACCCCGACCGGCGTGGTCACGCCCAGCCGGGTCTCGGCGGTGTTGGCGCGCAGGGGATCGAAGTCACCGGGCCAGGCATAGCGCCGCCACTCACTCCGCCCGCGTCCGGCCGCCTCCCACTCGGCCTCGCTGGGGAGCCGATAGCGGTCCGTGTCCAGCATGGCGTTCAGCCATAGACAATAGGCCCGGGCCTCGTACCAGCACACGCCGACGACCGGCTGCGCCGGATTGCCCCAGGTGAGGGATCGCCAGTAGCTCGGCTTGGTGAAGGGGCCAGAGGGCGGCGGGTAGGCCTGCACCAGCCAGGCCTCGAAGGCCTCATCGCCGATACTGATGCGCTCCTGCCACCATTTCGCGGCGGCCAGGGACTGCTTGAAGCGGACGCGGATCGCCTCGGCGCTCGCCTGGGCCCCCAGGGCATCAAGGATCGTTCGCCGATCCTGACGAGCTTGCTTCTGCGTGGCCTCCTGGCCGATCTGGCCGTTGCGCCAGGCCAGGGCCCTGCCGGGCCAGAAGGCGTCCTCGCGGTAGCCTCCGGCCTCGAGGAAGCCCGCGAACTCCGCGTTGGTGACGGGATGGACGGCCAGCTCGAGCCCCGCCAGGGTCAGCTTCCGCACGGGGTGTTCCTCCGGCTCGCCCTCGGGATCGCCGCCGAGGGTGTATTCGCCCCCGGGGATGGGGGCGAAGGCGGGCAGCAGCACCCTGGTGCCGGTGCGCACACGAGGGGCCTGCAGGCGGGGATCGCCCAGCTCGCCCAGGGCCTTGCCGGCGGCGATGCGGGCGCGCAGATCCGCCTGGGGGTCTTGCGTGCGCGCGATCAGCCGGTTCTGAAGCTCGCCGCGCAGTCGCTCCGAGATCGCCAGCCCCGGCTGGGCGGCGCAGCGCCCGGCGAGCGCCAGATTGGCCGGGATCAGGTCGCGGATGAAGGCGCCGGGCCTCTCGCACAGGCTCGCGGCCATCAGGGCGGTCTCCTCCCAGCCGGTGCTCGGCAGCTCGGGCAGGTCCCCGTCGCCGCCCTGGGCCAGAAGGGCCTGCGTGGATTCGGGCAGATCCGCGCTTCGCCAGGGCACGGCGAGCGCCTCGGCATCCCAGTGCTCGGCCAGCACCCAGGCGGCGAAGTACTCCTGCATCTGCTGATGGACGAAGCGAATCTCGGCGGCCTGCGCCGCCTCGTCCTCGAAGAGCCCCAGGGCGCACCCGGCATCCAGGAACCGGTCCGCGGGCAGCGTGCGCTCCAGCGCCGCCTGGCGGTGCGAAGATGACGCTGGCCGGCGCCCTGTGATCTTCGAGCACCGCGGCCATGGCCTCGATCAGGGTGTCGAAGGGTAACTCCTGCCTCTCGGCGGGCGTCTCGTCATTCTCGCGCACCCGCACATGCACCCGCAGGGGGGTGAAGCGCTCGTCGACCTCCAGGTACTCAGGGGCGCTCCAGCGGGCGAGGTTGGCGAGCTGCCAGGCGAGAAAGGACGACGGACGGTGTCGCTTGACGGCCTGCCACAGGGCCCTGCGCTCGTCGGGCTCGGGTACCTCGCTGCGGGCGCAGAGGGCGTCGAGTCGGTGGTAGCAGTCCGTGGTCCCGGCGCTCTGGGGATCCATCCTGGGGTCGGGCCAGAGCTGCGCGGGGGTGGTGGTGGCCTCCTGGACTGACTCGTCGTCCGCCCGCAGGGACTCGGGCTTCTTGCCGGTGATGCCCCAGATCAGCCGGTCGATGCCGAGTTCCGAGGAGCCCACCCGCAGATCGACCCAGGTGCGGTTCCGCAGAAACAGGGGCCGCTCAGGCTCGTTGGGCGCGTCCGGCAGCAGCACCGGGATCACCGGTTTACCCTTGCGCACCGCCTGACCCAGCAGGGCCTGCATCTCCTCGTCCTGCCAGGGGCCCGCGCCGTCCTTGCCGACCAGGACTGCGCCGGTGGCGGAATGCTCGATGGCTTCTTCGAGCAGGGGTTGCCAGCTCCGTCCGGGAATGAGCTGGTCTTCGTCCAGCCAGACGCGGATATGGCGGGCTTCGAGACGCCGCGCCAGCCTACGCGCTGCCGGCTTGTCTTTGCTGTTGTGAGAGAGAAAGACGTCGAATTCGGTCACCGTTCCCTGTCCCGCGTGTTCTTGGTGGTCGCAAGAAAGTCCGCTCGGCACGCTGCAGCCCCGCGCTGAGATCGAGACTCACAGCATTCTGCTCGCCCTGCGAGATACCACAACTCTCACGGCCATCAGGAGAAATGCCCCGAAGGTGTGTCGTCCGAGACCGATACGCCTGAGGGTTGACCCATGCCCAGGACGCTCTCCCCATGGACCGGCCGGAAGAGCCTCCGGACGCTCGCACTTCCACCTGAATCTGCTTCTCCCGACGTTTCTGTGTGTTCAGGGTAGCCTCGGGTATAGCTCGATACCGCCGCAGTTCAAGAACAGCATGGCAATCATCGCCTCGCGGGCGCGTTTGGGCTGTCGGTAATCCAACGCCTTGGCGAAGGCCTCCTTGAGCAGGTAGGCGCGGTAGAGTCGAGCGTTGTTGCGCTGCAGATCGGCGAGCTTCTGCTGGTCCTTGCGGGTCAGGTTCCAGGGGTTCTTGAGCAGCGGGTAGGGGGTCTTCTTGACCGTCTTGGCGTGTTCGCCCGGCAAGGCGCGGACCTCGGTGCGGCGCACTTCGTCGAGGGCATCGCTGACCAGGCTTTGGACGTGGAAGCGATCGAACACGATCTGGGCCTGAGGCAGGCGCTCACTCACCGCCTTGATTCCAAAACATGGATTTCCCATTCTTTTAGCCGTTTGCAGGAGATCCGACACGTGGTACAGCACGCCGAGGATGGCGATGCCGAAATGCAACAAGCCGCGTCGACGCCGATGCAGGAAATGGAGTCAGTATTTTGAGGGCCCCAATCAATCCGAACCGGACAGGGTGCGGCAGGTACCTGCGACCCGGGAGCGCTCAGTGCTCCCGGCAGGGCAGTGCTCCGCGGCCGCCAGGCGCGCCTGGTTGCAGTGCCGGGCGGCGTCGGCGGCGTGTCCGGCGCGCGCCTCCAGGCGCACCAGGTCCAGCAGGGAGTTGATCAGACCCTCAGGCTCCAGGCGATAGCGCACCTCTACGTTGCGCTTGGCATACTCGACCGCGGCGTCGAGGTGGCCGCTGCGCTCCTCCACGAGCGCGAGCTGGGAAAGGGTGGAGGCGTAGGCGGCGTCGTGCGGCCCCAGCGCGGTGGCCACCTTCAGTGCCGCCTCGAACTCGCGGCGGGCGGACTCCTGATCGCCGGCGTAATAGGCCTGCTGGCCCGCCTGATAGTGTCGGTGCCAGCGCTTAAACGGGGCGGCCGGCGGGCGCGTTTCCGTCGGTTCCGCCGCGGTGTCCCTTGCCGCCGTTTGGCGTGGCGCCTGCCGTGCGGGTGGTTCCGGTGCCGCCGTACCGTGCCCCGCGGGGTCGGGCTCCGGCGGCGGCTCGAAGGCCAGGAACATCATGCCGGCCATGGCGGCGAAGAAGAGTAGCATCGCGCTGACCACCACGCGGTTCACACGGCGCCGTGCCGCCGCCTGGCCCGGCAGGATCGCTTCCGGGCGCAGGCTCCCGGGCGGGCGCCCGGAGGCCTGCGCGATAGCCGCGATCAGGCCATTCTTGACGCGGATCTTGGAGGCGGCATCCAGGCGTGCACCGAAGCGCAGTTCATGCCCGTCGGCCGCGACGGTGACCGCGGCCGGCAGCCCGGCCCGCTGGGTATCCTTGCGCACCACCACTCGCTGCACGGCGGCCGTGGACAGGGTCCGTGGCTCGTTCGGCCGCCCCGGCCCCTCGCGGTAGCGCACCTCCCGCGGGGTGACGGTCAGGGCCTCGTAGTGGCGCAGGGTGGCGAGCAGCGAGAGGGCGGCGATGGCCAGGAAGGCGTACATCACCCAAGTGAATACCGTCAGCACTCGGTCGTCGGGGTAGAGGGGGCGGATGCGCCAGGCCACCGCGGCCAGCGCCACCGCCAGCAACAGGCCTAACAGTGCCCTCCTCGTGTCGAGTAAATTCAGAGCCTTGGAATCGAAACGGATGTCGTGAAATTGGCTGATGTTGCCCAGTGGGTGAGCGCCCGAAAGGGCGCAAGTCCCGCCTGGCAGGCATAGCCACCCTGCCAGTAACGAACCGGTATGCATTGCCGAGAGGTGGTGTGTAGAGCCCG
>Ga0210096_1000853_pt1 | contig 10272 bp, 6 predicted proteins | sample China_Galinas_PW_4_FD_184864 | JGI IMG/M metagenome (GOLD analysis project Ga0210096, IMG submission 184864) | Wetland microbial communities from San Francisco Bay, California, USA, that impact long-term carbon sequestration - China_Galinas_PWA_D2... | ecosystem: Environmental > Aquatic > Marine... | reverse complement strand
GTCGCTATCCGGTCATGAAAGACAACCGTCTCGTGGGCCAGATCAGCCGGCATGACGTGTTGAGGGCACTGGAAAACCTCTGGCAGTAATAATCCTGAATTCGGCTCCGTATAATCCGCGGCCGTTTGCACTTGCGTTAAAGTTGTAACGGGGATTCTGCCGGACACCGAAGGTCGCAGCATCAAGGAGATCGAAGATGGGCAAGACACTTGAGCCACCGGTAGTCAGTGATCTCGTAATCACAGACGTATTCACCGTCTCGCCCGATTTGACATTGGAGGAGGTTGTACACCTGCTGGTCGAGAAGCAGATCCCCGCCGCTCCCGTCGTGGTGGGAAATAAGGGCGACTTGGAGTTGATAGGGATAATCTCTGAAAGGGATTGCATCGAATACCTGTCCAGCGAGGTTTTCTATGGGAACCCGGGCGTCACAGTCAAGCACATGATGGAACGGTTCCCGCTCTGCGTGTCACCTGAGACCGACATCTTCTCCATGGCGATCATATTCACGCAGCACCCTTACAGGCACCTGCCCGTCGTGAAGAAGAAAAAGCTGGTGGGAATCATCAGCCGACGTGATGTTCTCGACGGGCTATTCAATTTTTACATGAAAGTGGCCCAAGCGAAATCAGCGAAGAAATCGCCGCTGGATTATCACGAACTCGCCAACCTGCGGTTCATCATGAAGTAGGGCTGGGACGGGCTAGTGTGCTCTGTCCGACTACGGATTCAGCGCTCCCCTGGTGTTTTCGCCAAGGCGCAGCGTGCAGGCAATGGCCATCCCAAAGTCAAACGCTGCAACGAGGCGGCTGCGGGACACCAGGGAGCGCTGAATCCGTAATTATCAGTCGGACAGAGCACTAGAATCCCATGCCCATCTGAATGTACCCTGTAGGACAGGTCTCGAAACACACATGACAGCCCGTACAACGGGTATAGTCAGTGAACATCACCTTGCCCTTGGCGCGTTTCATACTGCGGGTGATGGCCTGCTGAGGGCAGAAGATCCGGCACTGATCACAGGTGTTGCACAGCCCACAACTCATGCAGCGGCCCGCCTCGGCCAGAGCCTGTTCGCTGGAGAGCGTCTGTCTGATTTCGCTGAAACTGGCGATGGCCTCGGCGACATCGATCTCCTTTTCCTCGTTGCGGGGGGCCGGTGGGTAGTAGTCCAATCGCAATTCGGTGTGATTCACCGGCGCGCCCATGTGTGGCCGTTTGTAATCTCTCCGTTGTAGATAGGCGTCCATGGCCCGAGCGGCGACGCGGCCCTGTCCGGTGGCGTTGGCGGAGATCCCCAGGCCTAACACGTCGCCACCGGCAAAGACTCCAGCCAGGCTGGTTTCCCCAACGCTGCTGGCATCCACCCAGCCCCACTTGTTGGCCAGCTCTGACATGCTACCCACAAGGTCCGGTTTCTGTCCGATGCCTACCATGACAGAGTCTACCGGAAGCGTGAACTCCGAGCCCTTGATGGGGACAGGTCGGCGGCGTCCGGACCCGTCCGGCTCTCCCAACTCCATGCGAATGCACTCGACGGCGGTGGCTCGTCCGCCCTCTGTGATAAAGCGTACGGGAGCAGACAGGTACTCGATACGAATCCCTTCCGCTTCTGCGGCGTCCACATCCTCTGAAATGGCCGGCATCTCGGCCCGGGTCCGACGATAGAGGACGACCACCTCTGAGTACTTGGATACCCTTTTACTGACCCGAGCCGCATCCACCATGGTCTTGTCGGAAATGGTGTCTTGTACGGCCACCTGAGCTTTCACTTCCTCGTCGAGCTCTCCCTGGTCGATTTCCTGAACCTCTGCGAGATCCTCTTCCTCGCGCTTCAGTGCCTGCAGTCGCACGGAGACGCGGGCCGCGTCCACCGCACTATCGCCACCGCCGACGACTACGACGCGATCACCGATGTCCACCTTGGCTCCTGTGTTGACGCGGTTCAGGAAACTGGCGGCGGTGAAGATGTTCGCGGACTCTTCACCCGGAACGTCCATATTAGCCCCCTTGTGGGAGCCACCGGCAACATAGACGGCATCGAAGTCCTTTCGGAGCTTCTTGAAGGAGAGGTCCTCGCCCACCTTGGTGTTGCACTTGAGCTTCACACCGAGATCGAGAATATTCTGGATCTCAGCATCCAGTACGTCCTTCGGCAAGCGGTAGGGGGGGATGCCGTAACGCAACATGCCCCCGGGTTTCTCATAGGCCTCAAATATCGTGACCCGATAACCCCGGCGGGCCATATGATAGGCAGCGGAAAGGCCGGACGGCCCCGATCCGACGATGGCTATCTTTTCAGGCTTGACCTCATCGGTGAGCTTCGTCAGCTTCAGATTGCGCTTCAACCCATAGTCGCCGATGAATCGCTCCATGTTGTTGATGGCGACGGCTCCGTCTTCCTTGTGCATGCGGTTGCAGGCTGTCTCGCAAGGATGCGGGCAGATTCTGCCGTGCACGGATGGCAGAGGGTTCTTGTCAGTCAGTATTCGCCAGGCCTGGTCCAGCACCTCTCCGGCCGTCTCGTGAAACAGGTCCGCCTGGGCGATCGTAGTGAGGTAACCGCGAATATCCTCGCTGGCAGGGCATTTATTGCGGCACGGCGGCAGACTTTGCACGTAAACGGGACATTTCCAGCTGCGGCCGTTGCGGACCACGATTTCCTCGGGGTCGAAGTTCTTGAGTGTGACCTCGACCTCGGCGCGGGATAACCCGTCACGAAAGATAGTGGTTTCCATATCTCCCTCGTTCCTCTCGCATATTCTCGTTTTAGCTTATGGCGGCTAAATCCGGACGTGTGCAGACCGGTTGTAGGTCCACATGGCATTGGGACCATCTTCGATGTGGTACTTGGTGAACGGAAAACCGGTCTTCTCAAAGAAACGCTGCCAGCCAATGCGCTCGATCCACTCGCCCACCCGTTCCCAGTCCTTGCCCCCCTCCTTGTAGGCCTGCAGTATCTTGCGTACGGCATCCGAGACTTCGGGCCAGCGTGGCGGATTGTTCGGCAGTCCCCAGACCGCCAGTTTCATCAGGGATGGCCCGCCACGGGTATTGGAGCCCTTGCCGCCCACCCAAATGGAGAGCGTATCGGTGTCCGCATCCCGGATCTCCATGCTTGGACACTGGCCATGACAGGCCCCGCAATACATGCACTTCTCATCCACGACCTCGACCGACTGTTGGCCGTCTACATACGCTGGCCGGATGGCCGCCACCGGGCAGATGGCTACGACCTTGGGCAGGTCGCAGATCTGCATGTTGCCGTGGTTGATGCGTGGCGCATGGTGGTGCTGAACAATAACCCCGATATCCGCATGCCGGCCGCAGTTGATCTGGCAGCAGGACGTCGTGAGCTTCACCCGGTTGGGGAATCGCTCGTTCTCGAACTCATCGATTAGATCGTCCATCAGCGCCTTGACCGTGCCAGCGGCATCCGTCCCCGGCAGGTTGCAGTGCAGCCACCCCTGGGTGTGGGAGATATTGGAGATAGATGGGCCCGTACCACCGATCGGAAATCCCAGCTCCGTCTTGATGGCCTCGATCAGGGGCTCCACGTCCTCCTCTTTTTCCACCATGAATTCAATGTTCGTGCGCATGCTGAAGCGCAGATGTCCTTGACAGAACCGATCGGCGATATCGCAGATTTTCCTTACCGTATTCGGGCTCATGGTGCGTGGAGATCCGGCCCGGACCACGTACAGAGTGTCGCCACTCTCTGCCACGTAGAGCAGGACCCCCGGACGGATTCGCTCGTGATAGGCCCACTTGCCGTAGTTCCTCGCCATTCCAGGGTGGAGAAGCGGCTTGTGGTCAGGGACGCCTTGGTCCCGCGGTGCAAGTTTGGCGCTCATTCTTAATCCCCTCAGTTTACGAATTCATGGCGCTAGTCAGGTCAGAAAATGGACTCTGGGGTCTGCTAGGGGGATGATTCTGTGGACTCGGGTTCCCTTTGCCAGACCGGAGGTTCCTGTTTCTGCTCGCCCTCAAGCCGACCAGGGGCCAGCTCTTCAAACTTGATGTACGGCGAGGTGCGCGTTGTTTCCACCATTCTCGGATCGGGCTCCAGGCCAACACCTTCAAGGAAAGTCCCCATGCCGACCCGCGCAATGAACTCGCCGATACGCTCATGGTCCATGGCGTTGTCGTTCCAGAACTCCCACATCCGATCGATGAGGTCGGTAAGATTTTGGTAGTCTTCTTCGGTCTTCAGCGGCATGAACGGCACGATGACGGAGCTCATGGTGTCACCGATCTTCAGTGTACGCTTGGCGCCGAGACAGATGGTAACGCCTTTGTCTTTCCCGGGTTTCAGGGCCTTGTGCATGACATTGATGCAGTGCATGCACCGCACGCAATCCTCATGATCGATAACCAGCTCCTTGCCCCTCAGGGAGATACAACGTGTGGGACAGCGGGTAATGACATTGTCGATGACGTGCTCAACACCCTTCTCATCGATGAACTCGGCCACCTTTGCCTGGTCGATCTGCATGGGGCCTCGCCAGGTACCGATGATGGGCATATCCGAGCTTATCATGGCGTTGGCGCAGTCGTTGCCGCAACCGGAGATCTTCATCTTGAACTTGTACATGAACTCCGGGCGGTGGAGCACGGAGATGTAGTGGTTGGTGAGAAACCGGGTGGTCTCCATGGTGTCAAAACAGGCCATCTCACATCTGGCCTGGCCCACGCAACATTGCAGGCTGCGTAAGGCCGCACCGGACCCGCCTAGGTCCCAACCGTTTTCCATCAGATCCTCGGCTGCGTCCTTGCTGCCCTCGTTGCTGAATCCCAGCGCGAGGATATCGCCCGTCAGCCCGTGAAGCTGAAGAATGCCCGCACCATTGCGTTCGCAGATGTCGGTCAGATTGCGCAGCTTTTCGGTCGAATAGACAAAACCGGCTGGGGGAAGAATGCGAATGGTATGGAACTCTGCGAGGTCCGGATACTTTTCCGCCTTGTCAGATAGGCGCGCGATTATCCCGCCCCCGTAACCGGAGACGTTCAACACGGTACCAGTCCAATAGTTCCATCTAGTCTCGTAGGATTCCTCAAGCTGATTGAGGAGCTGGCCGACTTGCGGCTTCGTGTCGGACCACTCCTTGAGGTCGGTTACGAAGCTCGGCCATGGTCCCTTCTCCAGCTCGTCGAGCAATGGGGTGTTGAGCTCAGTCTTATATGGTGCTTTTTTGCCCTTCGTTTTCTCAGCCATCATCCGCCTCCTGGCTTAGTCGAGATGAATTACGCTTCCTAAAAACTAAAAGGCATAGGCCAGTGACTAGAGAGCGTGAACGATGTCTTACTACGCCCAGGCTGCCTTGATTTCGTTCTTACTGGCGGACTGCCTCTGTAATCACTATCACTAAAGGGAACTCGTGATAGCGACCCTATCGGTTTCATATGATATTGCCGTGCACGTCAATCGCCATGACAACCACTTTCGCGACCGCTAGGCTGTATAGGCACTTCGCCGGATTGGACACTCGCCGATCTCATCCCTACCAGAACAGACCGTCGAGCAGAGACTCGCTCCGATGGTGCAAATTACTCCAAGTACGTCGTGGTAGTCAATGCATGATTGCCACATCGGGGTCCCGCCCGTCTCCTCAGTCTACTTGGCCAGGAATATAAGCGACGCCCAACGAAGCGCGATCTAGTGCTGGCTGGCCTAAGTCCGGCCGCGCGGAGCGCACCGCGAGGTCCCCTTGGGAACGCCGCGGCGCGTATGGCGGCGTCGGGAGTTCGGTGAAGACGAGTTGATGTGTTGGTGGGATATAGGGCAGGATAGGGCAATAGCAAGACAGACACACAGAATAAGAAGTTAAGAAGTTAATAAGACAATAATCAGCTAGAAAAAGATCAATGAATTGCCACCACTTGGATTCCCCCTCACCACTGGCTCACCTGAATAGGGGTGAATAGCTCATGAAGATCGGCATTCCAAAGGAAATCCACCCTGACGAGAAACGCGTCGCTGCCACCCCCGAAACCATCGAATGGCTCAAGAAGCTGGGCTTTTCGGTAGCGGTGGAGGCGGGGGCCGGGACTGCGGCCAAGTTCTCCGATGATGCCTACCGGGAAGAGGGCGCGGAGCTTTTGGAGGATACCAGAGCGCTTTGGTCGGAATCGGACATCATCTTAAAGGTCCGTGCTCCGGAGCCTCATCCTGGCTTGGGCGTTCATGAAACAGAGTTGCTCAAGGAAGGGGGAACCCTGGTCAGCTTCATCTGGCCCGCCCAGAATCCCGATCTGATGGACATGTTGGCGGCTCGCAAGGCCACCGTGCTTGCCATGGATAGCGTGCCTCGCGTCTCCCGGGCGCAGAAGCTGGATGCCCTGAGCTCGATGGCCAATATCGCCGGTTACCGCGCCGTGGTCGAGGCGGCGAATCATTTCGGCCGGTTCTTCACCGGCCAGATAACCGCCGCTGGTAAGGTTCCACCGGCCAAGGTGCTGATCATCGGCGCCGGTGTGGCCGGTCTGGCGGCCATCGGCGCCGCCGGGAGCATGGGGGCCATCGTACGTGCCTTCGACACCCGACCGGAGGTCAAGGAACAGGTGGAAAGCATGGGCGCGGAGTTCCTGGAAGTGGACGTCAAGGAAGAGGGCGGCGGCGGCGGCGGATATGCCAAGGTGATGAGCCCGGAATTCATCAAGGCCGAGATGGAGCTGTTCGCCCGCCAGGCCATGGAGGTAGACATCGTCATCACCACCGCCCTCATACCCGGCAAGCCGGCCCCCGAGCTGATTACTGCCGGTATGGTAGAGTCCATGCGCGACGGCAGCGTCATCGTGGACCTGGCGGCGGAGCAGGGCGGCAACTGCGCCCTTACCGAGCCGGGCAAAGTCGTGGTCAAACATGGAGTGACCCTCATCGGTTATACGGACCTGCCGAGCCGGTTGCCTACCCAGTCCAGCCAGCTTTACGGCACTAACTTGCGTCATCTGCTCAGCGACATGTGCAAGGGGAAGGACGGGCAGTTGACCGTGGATATGGAGGATGAGGTCATCCGGGGCACGACGGTCATCAAGGAAGGTGAAATCACCTGGCCGCCACCCCCGCCCAAGATTCAGGCTGCCCCCCCGCCGGCGCAGAGACCGACCACGCCGGCAACACCCCGGGAGGTTGAGGAGACGCCGGAGAAGCCCAAGCGCTGGGGGACCCTCGTGTTCATGGCCCTGGGGATCCTGGTGTTGTTCGGGCTTGGCACGGTGGCGCCGCCGGCTTTCCTAGCCCATTTCACCGTGTTCGTGTTGGCCATCTTTGTGGGTTATATGGTGATCTGGAACGTCACGCCCGCTCTGCACACGCCGCTCATGAGCGTGACTAACGCCATCAGCGGCATCATCGTCATCGGTGCGTTGTTACAGATCGCGGGACCGCTCGACAGCACCGTGACCATTCTGGCGGGGATCGCGATCCTGATCGCGACTATCAACGTCTTTGGGGGTTTTCTCGTCACCCAGCGTATGTTGCGGATGTTCAGGAAATAAGGGGCGCGCCATGACTCAAGGTTTACTGACAGCGGCTTACATTGCCGCCAGCATTCTGTTCATTCTCGCCCTGGGAGGCTTGAGCCATCCGGAAAGTGCTCGCCGCGGCAATGTCTACGGCATTACCGGAATGGTGATCGCGCTTACGGCGACCATCTGGGGCGCCCAGATCATCAGCTATGCGGCCCTGTTTGGCATCATGGCCATAAGCGCCATCATCGGCATCGTCGTGGCCGCCCGGGTACAGATGACCGCCATGCCCGAGCTCGTTGCCATGTTGCACAGCTTTGTGGGTCTGGCGGCGGTGCTCGTGGGTTTCGCCAATTACATGGGTTCGTCCGCCCATTTCGAAGGTGTCGAGAAGACTATCCACGAGGTGGAGATCTACCTGGGTGTACTGATCGGCGCCGTCACGTTCACCGGCTCCGTGATTGCCTTCGGTAAGCTGCACGCGCTCATTACCAGCAAGCCTTTGTCCCTGCCCGCTCGACATTGGGTGAACCTGGCGGGAGGGCTGGCCTGTATCTGGCTGGGTGCTGAATTCGTGGGCGCGGAGAACGTCAACGCCGGCCTGGTTCCGCTCAGCCTCATGACTATCATCGCGTTCGCTTTCGGCGTTCACATGGTGATGGCCATCGGTGGCGCGGATATGCCGGTTGTGATCTCGATGCTCAACAGTTACTCAGGCTGGGCGGCGGCAGCCACCGGTTTCATGCTGTCCAATGATCTGCTGATCGTTGCCGGCGCGCTGGTGGGCAGCAGCGGGGCGATCCTCTCCTACATCATGTGCCGTGCCATGAACCGGAGGTTCCTTGCCGTCATCGCCGGTGGCTTCGGTGTTGCGGGAGGCACTGCCGCCGCTGAAACAGGCGAACAGGGGGAAGTCGTGGTTACCTCAGCGGAACAAATGGCAGAGATGCTGAAGGACTCCAAGAACGTGGTCATCGTCCCCGGTTACGGGATGGCAGTAGCCCAGGCGCAACATACCATCTACGAGATCACCAAAAAGCTGCGTGACAAGGGAATCAATGTGCGCTTTGCCATTCACCCTGTCGCAGGCCGGATGCCGGGGCACATGAACGTGCTCCTGGCCGAGGCGAAGGTACCCTATGATATCGTCATGGAGATGGACGAGATCAACACCGACTTCCCGGAGACGGATACGGTCCTGGTCATTGGCGCCAATGACATCGTTAACCCATCGGCCCAGACCGACCCCGACAGCCCCATTGCGGGCATGCCCGTATTGGAGGTCTGGAACGCAAAGACCGTGGTGGTAATGAAACGCAGCATGGCCACCGGCTACGCGGGTGTCCAGAATCCACTATTTTTCCATGAAAACACCCGCATGCTGTTCGGGGACGCCAAGGCCAGTGTGGATGCCATCCTGGCGGATATTTAGGCGATTTCTGTCAAATAATACAGTCCATCCCTGCTTGTCTTTTCGTCCGTCCTTCAGTGTTGCGCTCAACCGTTCCATCGTTAGACGATGCGCCTGATGTGATGTCGCGCCTTGATGACGAACGATCCCGGCGCGGCACTGTCCCTGCTTTGCTTGGGCACCGGTCTTGGGCTTCCTGCCCAAGCCGTTCACTGCTTCGCAGTTCACCCGGCGCAATCTGGACTGCCATTTTCCGGCAATCGCCTTAATGGACACCTCTGTTTCTGACCTTTCCCGCCATGCTCATCTGCGGTGCGATAGGCAGCTTTTTCCCTGTCAGCAACAGATTCCAGTAGACCCATTTGAACATCATCTTGCCCCAGTGATTGGTCCTGCTCTCACCCACAAGTGTAAACGGACCCAACCCTGGCAGCGGAAATTTCCCGGGTAAGGGTTCCACCTCGTAATTGAAATCAATCAGTGAGGCTTTACCAAAGCCTGTGTCAATAAAACAGTTCGAGTGCCCGTCATATTCGGGCTTCAGTGGCTGATCGTTGATCTCGCGAATAAAGTTCCCTACCAGGACCTCCGCAGAGAAATGGGCTACCGAACCCGCCTTGGAGGTGGGGAGATCGGTGGTGTCGCCGACCACCCACATGTTGTCGAAATGCATGGCCTTGAGGGTATGTTTATCCGTCTTCACAAGACCGCTGGCGTCGGCGATGCCGGAATCGATTAGCGCCTCGGCCCCGACGTTGGGCGGGATACTGACCAGCAGATCAAAGTTCACAATGTCGCCCTTGAACGACCGGATTGTTCTGCTCTCGCAGTCGACTGACTCCAGGGTGAAGCCAAAGGTGGTATCGATATTCTTTGCGTGTGCCAGCTCGGCCAGATATGTGCCAGCGATTGGAAAGTTCAGACACGTTGAGAGTGGCGTGACCAGCTCGATCTGCACCTTGTCCCGTATCCCCCGTTGCGCGAAGTACCAGTCCAACAGGTAGACGAACTCGACGGGGGCCACTGGGCACTTGTACGGAACCTCCGCCACATCGAGGACGATCTTCCCCTCGTCAAACTCCCGAAGGGCCCTGGCCAGATTCTCAGCACCCGGCAGCGTATAGAAGTCAAAGACGACCTTCTGCCAGCCCTCGCTCATCCCCTCGATCTCCTCGGGCGCAAGGTCGACCCCCGTACTGACGACCAGTTTGTCGTAGGCGAAGGTGCCTTTCTCCGTCTCGACGCTCTGGTTCACGGGGTCGACCTTCCTGACCCTGTCGATCACCAGATCGATACCCTCGCTGAGGAACTCGCTCCTTGGCCTTCTGACATCACTGGCCTGATAGATGCCGAACGGTACGAAAAGCAGGCCCGGTTGATAGATGTGATCGGCA
>Ga0210096_1000852_pt1 | contig 10278 bp, 10 predicted proteins | sample China_Galinas_PW_4_FD_184864 | JGI IMG/M metagenome (GOLD analysis project Ga0210096, IMG submission 184864) | Wetland microbial communities from San Francisco Bay, California, USA, that impact long-term carbon sequestration - China_Galinas_PWA_D2... | ecosystem: Environmental > Aquatic > Marine... | reverse complement strand
TTAGCAATTTGTTGGCGAGTCTCCCAAAAAGTAATGACCCGAATTTGCTTGTGGGCTATGAAACCAGTGATGATGCCGGTGTTTATCGATTAGCCGATGATCTGGCCATAATAATGACGGCCGACTTTATCACACCGCCGGTGAACGACCCGTATGTATACGGTCAAATAGCGGCTGCCAATGCCATCAGCGATGTCTACGCCATGGGCGGAAAACCCATCGCATGTCTCAACCTGGTCAGTTTTCCATCGAATAAGCTGCCTCCGGAGGTCCTTCACCAAATCGTGGCCGGAGCTCTGAGTAAGATTACCGAAGCCGGTGCTGTATTGGCAGGCGGGCATTCCGTGGAAGACGATGAACCCAAATTCGGTCTGGCAGTAACCGGAATTGTGCATCCGGACAAATTCTGGACCAACCAGGGTGCTCAGCCCGGGGATGCACTGATTCTGACCAAACCCGTCGGAAGCGGCGTTTTGTTTAACGCCAATTTAAAAAAATGGGTTTCCAAAGAGGCCATGAAGGCTTGTTTGTCAATTCTCATAACGCTCAATCGAACTGCTGCTGAGGTTATGTCCGGTTTTGATATCCACGCTGCAACGGATGTCACTGGATTCGGATTGGCCGGGCACGGCTTTGAAATGGCAAAGGCATCCGGAGTGTATTTGGAAATCAGTATCAAAGATCTGCCAATTATGGACGAGGCGCTGACGATGTATAAAAAAGGAGTGACCACCGGCGTAAATGCTTTCAATCGACAAATGGTCCAACAGCATTTTCGGTTTGAAACCGATTTACCCCCCTGGCACGAAGAAATCGTATTTGATCCACAAACCAACGGTGGTTTGCTTGCGGCTGTATCGGGAACCCAGGCAGAAAATCTCGTCACCGCCTTGCATGCCAAAGGGGTGAAAGATGCCAAAATCATCGGCAATGTTCATGAACTTAAAGCGGGAATTCATCTGAGGTTCAGGTAATTCGAACTACAGCCGTTGTATTTTTTCAGCGACCTTTATTGGCAAAGGAATTGCCTTCCAGGCATGATCGATGGCAACAAAGGTAACATTTCCCTCTGCCAGCAACCGGGTATCCGGCGGGCGATAAAAGTGAAACTGAAAAACGATGGCTTTTTCTTTGATCTCTTTTATTGAAGTATGCATTTCAAGTAAATCGCCATAATAGGCCGGGGCTAAAAAACGGCAGTTGGCAGCTACTTTGGGCATGCCGTATTTTTCTTTTTTGTTGCGAAAGAAGGTTTCCGGAGGGATGTCGATATACCGGAGAAATTCTTCAATCCCCTCATGGAAATAGCGGAAATATGCGACAAAATAAACAACGCCATATGGATCCGTATCACCGAAACGAACCTGTACTTTGCTTTTATGAATGAGCATGTCATACCTCCTGTGGGTGATGAAAAAACTATTTCCCCGATAAAATTATCGGCTGTCTTTAAATTAAAGGTGTCATGATGCGATTTCTCAAATATTTTTTTTTGATCTGCGTTTTTATTCTTATCTGCGTAAGCCAAACCGCCAGAGCTTCTGAAAGCATCGACATCGATCTGGTCAGATTGCAAACCAACGACGGCGTAAGGCTAACCGGTATTTTACGCCAGCCACGCAAGGCAAAATATAATGCCTGCGTGGTGTTGATCCACGGCTACAGCGGCAACTTTTACTCAGGCATCATGGACTTTCTTCCAGAAGCCCTTGCAGATAAAGGATTTGCCAATTTGGCGCTCAACATGCGTGATCATGATCGGGGACCTAAAAAAAACCGGTTTGAAGAAAACCGTTATGACATTGCGTTAGCCGTCGATAAAATGTCCCAGCTGGGTTATAATTCTATTTTTCTTTACGGCCACAGTATGGGTACCAACAGGGTGCTATACTACATGGCAGCAACTCAGGATCCAAGAATTAAAGGCATACTGCTAACCGGTCCTCCGGGCAATCTTTTCGAGTGGAATATCAGCGTATTCGGGGCAGAGGCGGCAAAAAGCGTCCTTAGCCAGGCCCAGGACCTGGTGGCAAAGGGAAAAGGAGATCAATGGATGCTGATCAATCTGGGGCCATTGGGCAAAACGCTTTATACCGCCAACCATGTGGTAAGCCTCAGGGGCCCGAAAACCTCATCCGACCCTTACAAAAATATTTTCCGTATTTCAAAGCCCACAATAGTTGTCCACGGCCTTGCTGATCGCCTGGCCAATCCTGATGTAGCTGACCGCATCAGAAACAGTGCGACTCTTAAGACAAATGTTACCGTTGTTAAAATTCCCGGTGCCAACCACCGTTTCAGTAATCACCAAGAAAAACTTGTTAGTGTTTTAACCCGATGGATGACAGAGCATTTGAATCACTAATCTGAAACCTTTGAAAACCGCCCCCTTTTGACCAATCTTAGCGTCAGACTCAAATTTTAATCCTCGAAATACTCAATGTATGTCTGTGGTTAAAATTTTCGTCTTCCTTAACCTTGAACAAAATTGAACATTTTTCAAAGGTTTCAATTCAAAAGTAGTCCTTTTCTTTTGAAGGCGGACGAATATAACTTCTCAAGATCGCTGATAAGATTTTTTGTTTCTGATCCGTTTAATTTAAGTTTTCCTCCGTTTTAAAAAGATTAAGAAATTTCCCGTAGACTGCTGCGAACTTGTGTATAAATTCCCGGAGCCATAACCAGAAGGGGGTCATTGATCTTCTGACCGTCCAGATATTCATTGAGAAAAAAATTGCTTCCATCCAACTTGCATATCTTTCCGCCTGCCGCTTCAAGAATTATGCCGGCTGCGGCAAGATCCTGATACGATTCATTCGCAATTACAGCCGCTTCGGCACGACCCATTGCAACATAACAAATGTGAGCACCGGTGCACCCCAAATCACGAATTTTCCCCGGAAATGTTGAACGATAACGTTGATGAAATCGTGAATACGTAAAAAGAAGGCTCTCGTCATTGATGTTTTTCTTACTTGAAACGCGAATTTCCTTATTTCCCAGGAAGGCGCTTTTATCCGCCCGTGCGTGAAAAAGATCGCCGGTTGCCGGCATATAGAACACCCCGAAAATAGGCCAGAAATTTTCTATCAGTGCAAGGGAAATGCCCCATATCGGAATTCCCGCCTGAAAATTGGCCACCCCGTCTAAGGGATCATAAATCCAGATATATCGCTTTTTATCATGGGTGTATTCTCTGTTTTCCTGGTTGTTCTTAAATACCTGATGTTCAGGAAAATGGTTGTCAAGTTGATCCTGAAAAAAATTCATTAAATGGGAATCAGCCTCTGTAACAAGCGTTTCATCAAATTTGATGCGACGATTCCCCTTACCATAATAAGAAAGTGCTTCATCTCCCGAACGTCGAATCACATCCACTGCGAACTGAGTTAAATCTTCAATCCCATGACCTTTTATTTCAGCCATCTTACCCCCTAGTTTGGTCGTATCTGTGAGTCGAAACTTGTTGTGGATGCAATATGAGTTTTAAAATTCTCCCAGCGGTCGTACAAATGTAAATGAAGCAGGTTCTTTGATCAATTTTTGGGATGCCTGTTTGGTATTACCTCCCAGAGCCGAAAAGGGGAGTGATACAATAAACACGGCACAACCCAAAACGGTTGCGACGATTCCCAAGGGCCTGGCAAGAATAAGATCAGCTGTCATAAGGGCACCGCTGTTTTCCTCATCTACCGTCAGTCCTGTTGCAAGGGCCGAAGTTCCGAATGGGATAAAAACAAGGGTAATAATTAGCAATAACACCATGGAATGTTTTCTGATTTTATTCATTTTTTCCTCCTTGTGGTTTGCTTGTTATCTATTATTTTGTCTCTTTTTCAAAAGTCGAGGCTTGAAATTTTCCGGTACGGACCGTTTGGGCATAATATTTTGTTTTTTTACAGATGAATGTTTTTAGCGTTTAAATAAGCCAATGTCTTTACAAAAGGGTTGTTCATGATTGAGATAGTTGAAAAATGTTTGTATTAAGGCTATAGTGTTCAAAAGAAAATATTTAAGAAAAATCTAATTTTCACAGACAGTTTGCATATTACAGAGTAGAAAAAAGCTGATGAAGTGTCAAGAAAAAAGCCTTCATCTCACGCCAGTTTTGCTGATTATAAACGAAATTCAGACGGACGGGGAGAAATGACAGCGGTATCATCATATATAGAGGTCGCGGTAGCCTTGCCGGTATACAGCACATATGTTTACAGTGTTCCGGAAAACCTGTTAGCGCTGGTTTCGACAGGGAAAAGAGTCCTTGTTCCATTTGGGCGGAGAAGAGTGACGGGATACATTCTGGGTGCATGTAAAAAAACGGATCAGGGAAAGACAAAAAATATTCTTGATATTCTTGATGACGAGCCGCTTTTTCCTTCAAGTATGATCCATTTTTTCCGATGGACAGCTGATTACTACCTGCACCCCATCGGAGATGTTATCAAATGTGCCCTGCCTGGAGGGCTTAATATTTATGATTTTGCTGCCATCTCCATTACGCAAAAGGGAGAAGAAGCCCTTTCCGGGAATTCTCTCACTCCTTTGGAAAAGGAAATTTTAAGCTTGTTAAAGGGAGAGTCTTGTGGATTAAAAAAACTTCGCGAAAAACTTAACACCAAAATTCCTAACGCCTTAATCTATGCCATGCAACATCAAGAGCTCATTGTTCATGAACGGGAGTTAAAGGCCGGGATCACAAAACCCAAAATACAAAGGCATGTGTCATTGATCGATTCAAATATCCCTATGGGCAGTCTATCTGCGTCAAAACAAAAGATTATTGAAGCCATCAAAAGCCAGGGTGAAGTCAGCGTAAATAAATTAAAAGAACTTGTTCCATCTGCTCCGAAATTAATAAAGCATTTAGAAGCGAACAGATATATTTCTATTTTTAATAAACAGGTTTATCGTGATCCTTTCGGTGAATGCATAAAACCTGACATACCACACAGACTCACTGATGAACAACACCGTGTAGTTTCAAAAGTGATAAGGACCCTTGGTGGAAAATTTAGCACCTTCCTTCTAAGCGGCGTTACCGGAAGCGGTAAAACAGAAGTTTACATGCATATTGCAGCCAAGGCGATTGACCTGGGTTATTCCGTTCTGGTTCTGGTTCCTGAAATTTCCCTTATATCCCAGACGGAAAGACGATTCAGGGCACGCTTTGGTGATCGAGTCGCTATTCTTCACAGCGGACTTTCTGCTGGAGAGCGTTACGATCAGTGGGTACGTATTGCCAGGGACGAAGTTTCCATCGCCATTGGTGCCAGATCAGCTGTATTTGCACCTTTAACGAATATCGGCATTATTATCGTTGATGAAGAACATGATACCTCTTACAAGCAGGATAGCCGTTTGAGATACAATGCCAGAGATCTTGCCGTGGTAAGGGCAAAGCAACAGAACGCAGTAGCACTGCTGGGATCTGCCACGCCTTCAATACAATCCTATTATAATGTGAAAACAGATAAATTCAAGGGGGTTACATTGACAGAGCGAGTTGAGAACAGATCGCTCCCCAAGGTAACAGTTGTCGATCTTCGAAAAACCAGAGATGTTCGGGGAACCCGTCGCTTTATCACTCCGGATCTTTATGAAGCAATGGAAACGACACTTGGACGTGGCGAGCAGGTGCTCCTTTTCTTGAACCGGCGCGGTTTTGCCAGCTATCCGGTTTGCTCAACTTGCGGTGACGCGATACGGTGTAAAAATTGTGATATTTCTTTGACATTGCATCAAAAGGCCAATGCTTACAAATGTCATTACTGTGGGTTTACACGAGCGTCAGCTTCCAACTGCGCTTCCTGCGGGTCCTCTAAAATCATGCTTTTGGGGCTTGGGACCGAAAAGGTCGAGGCGACGGTAAAGATGCTTTTCCCACAGGCTTCAGTCGCCAGAATGGATCGTGACACGACCCGGCGCAAAGGATCAATGATAAAGATACTCAAAGGTTTAAGAAACCGGACCATTGATGTTCTGGTGGGGACTCAGATGGTGGCTAAAGGTCATGACTTTCCAAATATTACTCTTGTTGGTATTATCTGTGCCGACCTCTCTTTGAATTTTCCTGATTTTCGAGCCGGAGAACGTACATTTCAGCTGCTGGCTCAGGTTGCCGGTCGCGCCGGACGGGGGACCGTCCCCGGACGTGTTATTCTGCAGACGTATAACCCGGATCATTTCAGCATTTTATCTGCAACCGAACAGGACTTGAAGCAGTTTTTCAAGGCCGAGATCGGGTTTCGAAAGAGTCTCAATTATCCACCATTTTCCAGGGTGGTTCAGATTAAAATATCTGGAAAAAACAAAGAAAAGACCCGGCAGCATGCTCAGATTGTTGGAGATCTTTGCAACACATTAAAACGAAAGAACAGATCTCTATCAAGATCTCTTGAAATATTGGGGCCCATTGAAGCCCCGCTTTTCAAGATTGCAAAGCAATACCGATGGCAGATCCTTTTAAAAGGTTTGGAGGTGAAACCGCTTCACCGATTTCTTCATAATTTGTGGCTCGAAAACAGAACAATAATCAACCGGATTGATGTGAATGTGGTTCTTGATGTAGATCCGATTTTTATGATGTAAAAAGATGCCCCTTGACATTCTATAGAATGCCCCTTAAATAAACTGTTTAAGCCTTACGGCTTGATGGCGGCTAAGGTCGTGAATCGGAGGTTCGGGTCCATATGAACCGCTTAATTTTTTTAAGGATATTTTTAACATGAAACTTAAACTTATTTCCATCTTTTTTGCCACTGTTTGTATATTGTCTTTAAATAGCGGCGTATTCGGCGCTTCGCAACAAACACCTGCATCACCGTCTGTTTTTGTACCCGAAAGCCGGTACACCTTCTCCTCAGTTTTAGATGGAACCGAAGTCACGCATGATTTTATCATACAAAACAAAGGAGACGCGCCGCTTGTGATTGAAAAAGTCAGAACCGGCTGAGGGTGTACCGCTGTCTCATATCCGAGACAGATCCCTCCCGGCGGTGAGGGGAAAATTGTTATTAAAGTCGATACATCTGGATACGGTGGAAAAACAATCACTAAAAAAATAACAGTCAAAACCAATTCTCTCAAACAAGCTATGCTCTATTTGACTATTGTGGGAAATGTTGAACAATTTGTTGACATTATTCCAAAGAGAGTTGTTTTGAGTGGTCTTGAAGGCAAACCAATAAACGCAAAGGTGAAGATCATCCCGAAAGATAAGTATCCTTTTACAATTAAAAAAGCTAAGGCAACCAATACAAAAAACATTGCTTTCACGCTGGAAAAAACTAACAGCTCAGAAAAAATAGAATATGTTCTGACGGTTGAAAATCTGAAAAAAACCAATGGGCGCTATGTTGACACCATAAAGTTAACAACAGACAGCAAGATACGTCCTGAGATTAAAATCTATGTTATCGGGAACATTCTCGACAGCCCGACAAACAAAAAACAATAAAGATGGAACATATCAAAGTTGTCGCTTTTGACTGTGACGGTGTCATGTTTGATACAACGAAAGCAAACATGGCGTATTATAACGAAATATTGCTGCATTTCGGTCGGCCAACCCTGACCCCCGATCAGTTTGCGTATTGTCACAGCCATACTGCAGACCAATCGATTGCACACCTGTTTAATGATGCAAAAAGCTTCAGGGAAGCTCAAAATTATCGAAAAAGCATGAGTTATATCCCGTTTTTAAAAGATATGGTTTTGGAACCCTATTTAAAGCCCCTGCTCGAAAAACTAAGGCCCAGATACAAGACAGCCATTGCGACAAACCGATCGAACACCATGGATCGGGTTCTCAGCGAACATGGTCTGGAAGGATATTTTGACCTGGTTGTTAGTTCCAGTGATGTTGATCGTCCCAAACCTTATCCGGACCCTTTGATCAAAATTCTGGAACATTTTGAGATAGAGGCATATAATACCTTATATGTGGGAGATTCAGAACTTGACGAAATGGCTGCAAAAGCAGCGGGTGTGCCGTTTGTGGCGTATCAAAACAGATCGCTTTCCGCCAATTTTCATATCAAGAGCTTAAAAGAAATTACCCAGATACTTGATATAAAAATAGCGTAACAATTTTTAATATTTTTCAATGAAAATTATAACTGATGATGTTAAAGACGCACAAACGATCGCCGATTTCATTTGCATGAAAACGGCATTGCTTGTTGTTGTCGTTGTTTTAACCCTTTGTTATGACGGGTTAAGAAACAATTCCTATTCTAAGGAACCTTTCCAGAACAATCTCATCGGAAATACGGTCCAGGGTGATGTGGATGACGGGTTGTGGGACGGTCCGATTCTTTTTTACAAAGGAAACGGAAAACCCATTCACCTGATCCTGGTGGAGAAAGCTTTCCAAAAGCTTCACTTATATACTTATGATGGTCACTACAAGTTAATAAAGAGCTATGATTGCAGCACCGGAGAACAGCCCGGGAAAAAACAAAAAGAAAATGACGAAAAAACTCCTGAAGGGATTTACTTCAATGTAAAGTCTTACCGGGATTCTAAAGTCACCCTGTTTGGCGACCGGGCCTTTGAGTTAAGTTATCCTGATATCTTTGACAATCTTGAAGGTAATTGTGGCAACGGAATATTCATCCATGGTTCCAACCAGACCATAAAACCTTTTTCGACCAATGGATGTGTGGTCTTAAACACTCGAGATCTTGCCGATCTGGATCGACGGGCTTCATTAAAGAAAACGCCTGTTATCATTGCAAACCATCTTCCTTACCGGTTTGAGCCGGCCAAAAAGCAACTCTCTGAACTTATGCGTTTGCTCAAACAAGCCATGCTTCCTGAAAGCTACCAGTCGTTGAATAGAGAGTTTAAACATATTGCTGTCATCGGTTTTCAAAAGCGTGTTGTGGCCGTGGGCGAAGTCAGGATAAAAGATAACAAGAATACGCGTGGATTTTCAAGACTTTATCTTTATCGGCCCGAAAAAGACCTTCTGGTATTACTCAAGCGGGAGTGGAGCGAGGAATAACGAAGCTACGTTGTCAATATCGTTAAACGGGGAAGCGCACTCCATGATACGTACGATTATTAGGTGTATAGGGAGTTATTGATTTCCGAATCCGTTATTTGCAGCGCAGTCCGGGCACTCCCAGGTTATTCCGTTACACGACATACCCCAGAAATTCTCCATCATGCAATCCTGGCAAATAGCGAAGCCGCAACGGCATCTCCAGCAAAAAGGTGGATTTTTCCCGCAACAATGACATCCGATTTGCCGGGCTCTGCGACGTCTTTGTCTATAAGATGTTTTTTTTACAGAGTCTGTCATGTTCAATCTTTATGCATTTGTTCATAACGACATCGATGCCTGCTTTTACCAGAAGCATTGCAGCTTCCTGATTTTCGATACCAAGCTGCATCCAAAAGACTTTAGCCTGCATCCGCATCGCCTCTTGCGCATGGGGTAAAATCTGTTCAGGATTTCTAAATACATCCACAATATCAACGTTTTCCTTGATATCATCGAGGGTGGCAAAGACGCTTTGTCCCAAGATCTCTTTCTGGCGGGGCCTGACCGGAATGATTCTGTATCCCTGACCTTTCAAATATATGGCGACTTTATTGGACTCCCTTTCAGGTTTAGGGCTTAGGCCGAGAATTGCGATGGTCTTGGTGTTTTCAAGAATTTCTTTGATGTCGCTGTCTTCTGTAATTATTTTGCCTGGTTTCATGTTGATGGTTCCTTTAGCTTAAATGCATTTGAATCCCAATATCAGAAGAACTCTACACAACGACGTATATCTCTTTCCAACCGACTGAAATGCGTTTGCTTTGGATAATCCCTCAAGTGTCCTTGCTGTCTTATAAAATTAATGATAGGAACAAAAGCATAATAATTTTTAAAGATATATGAGATGACTATCATTCGCAAACGGAATTCATATGAAAAATGATAAAACATTATATTTGATAGACGGTAGTGCATATATTTATCGTGCCTATCATGCCATAAGGAGTTTGGCCAATTCAAAAGGTCTCCCCACTAACGCAACCTTCGGATTCACTCGAATGCTCATCAAACTCATTGAAGATCGATCCCCTGAATACGTGGTCATGTTCTTTGATGCCAAAGGGCCGACCTTCAGGCATGAACTATTCCAGGACTACAAGGCGAATCGCCCTCCCATGCCCGAGGATTTGTCGATTCAGATTCCTTTTATAAAGGAAATAACCCATGGATTCAACATACCGGTTATTGAAATGCAGGGTTTTGAGGCCGATGATCTTATCGGCACTTTC
>Ga0210096_1000849_pt1 | contig 10296 bp, 11 predicted proteins | sample China_Galinas_PW_4_FD_184864 | JGI IMG/M metagenome (GOLD analysis project Ga0210096, IMG submission 184864) | Wetland microbial communities from San Francisco Bay, California, USA, that impact long-term carbon sequestration - China_Galinas_PWA_D2... | ecosystem: Environmental > Aquatic > Marine... | reverse complement strand
CTGCCGCTCGCGGTCGATCACACCCTGCCGCCACGCCGCCGCCACCGTTTCCCTCGCCAGCGCCTCCGCCGCCGGGGCTACGGTCACCTCGACCACGGTTGGCTCCGCCGTCTGCTCGTATACCATGAACGCGCTCACCGGCGCGATCAGTCCCAGCCCTGTCATTATCCTGATGGTCGGTCGCCGCACTCTCTGGCACAGCGCCCTGACCTTTGGGTCCGTCAGCATCACGGTCGCCCTCCGGCTTCGGGTGTGTGTCGTCACGGGCCCGTCACGCGGACCCGCTCCGCAGCCAACGGCCGCCCTGCGCTGTAACTACATATGAAAACGTCACTTACATGGCAGTGCCGTCTCCCTGTTCAGCCAGGTCGATCGTCTGGTACCCTCCCGAACGCAAGGAAGGTTCCAGTTCTGTGACGACCGGACCCGATGTCGTGACGACGTCCACGTCCAACAGGTCAGCGTCGAAATGCGCGCTGACCGGTCCTGAAGATGCGACATCCGCTTCGACCACGCCATATGGTAGCGTGGGACACCGCTGCCCACCGGATGTTGTACAGACCAGTCTAATGGAGCCTGCCGAAGGGTGCCACTGCCGGCGGCGAGGCGGGCCTGTCTTGCGGGCCATCGCGGATTGTCAATGGGACGGTTGCGCCAGCAATCAGCGATATGTGGAACGGGCCGTACCGGGTCCCGCCACCGGCCTGGCGGGCGAGGATGTCCACTTCGTGGGACGCGGGCGCGGCGATCACGAAACGTTCGGAGCGTCCGGGCAACACCGTGCCAAGCGCGCGGGTGGCGGTCCCGTCGGCAAGGGACACGACAATCTCCATGTCCGTTGCATTCTGCACGGCGACGGCGAAGACGGGAGTGGGCGGCGGGACGGAACCGACGGATGCGCATGCGGCAGGTGAGAAAAGGGCGGCGAGGCACCATGCGGCTGCGAGGTTGCCGGGCGAGCGCGGCCGGCGGCCGGACGAGCGAGTCAATCCTCGAACGGGATCCGGCCGGCGGCGCGATCCGGTGGACGTCCGATCATGACTTCGATGATGCTGCGCATCTCGTGGCCGATGCGGCGGACGCGATCGAGCACGGTGAGCAGGTGTGCATACTCGAAGTAGGACTGGATCGCGGATTCGGCGAACGCGTACTCGTCGAGGATGAGGGTATCGGTCCGGTCCCGTGCCTCGGCGAGCAGGAACTCGATCGCGCGTTCAATGCCGGCTTGCTCATCGAGTGTTTCGAGGGTGATGTCGCCATCGAGACGCGGAGCGAGGGCTTCGAGGTCGGGCAGTACATCGGGCGGAGCGGCCACACCGCCGTGGTCGACGGCGTCCAGCACACGCTCGACCGCGGCGTCGAGCGCCGTCAGTTCCTCGAACGAGCAGTGCAGGATCATGCCGTTTCCCTTCGCGACCGGGCGACTCTACCTGTGGAACGCCGCAGCAGTGCGAATCGTTCCGCATCGGTCGTAGACATCGCGTTGCACACCGCGTGCGGGGCGATCGTTCCGTCCCGCACGGGCGGTTGCCGCACATGACTGGAAGAAGGCAACAATCAGGCCAGTCAGGCGTCCCTGTTGAAGAGTATCGGCGCGAAAACGATACCCGCCAGCAGGTCGATGGCGGCGTGCGCGATGATCGAAGGTACGATGCTTCCGCTCAGCAGGAGCGGGACGGCCAGGATACCGCCGAGGAGTCCGGCGCCGACCGCTCCCTTCACCCCCTGATACGTGTGCATCCAGCCGAACACGATGGTGCTGATCGTGACGGCAACCGCGAGTGAGCCGGACGCATCGGCGAGCACGCGGATGAGGAAGCCGCGGAAGATGAGTTCCTCGCAGATGCCGGCTGTGACGGTGAGTCCGGCGAACACGTTCTGCTCGTGTCGATCACGTGGCACGAGTGCGTCGACCAGCTCGGTGGTACCGACGCCCGCGAGATGGGCGGTGAAGATGACGACGATGCCCGCGACAGTTGCCGCAAGAGCCCATGCCGCAGTCGTGGTCGCGGCGGTGAGCGTAACGCCGAGGTCGGTGGCGTGGAAGCCGGAGAAGCGGGCCGCGAGGGCAGTGATGCCGGCCAGCACCCACAGTGAGACGATCGAGGACCGGTAGACGGCGGTACGAGGCAGCAGTGAAGCCGCCGAGAGTCGGTGCTGCCCGGACACCAGAGCCGGCAGCGGAACGAGCAGAATCGCCGCCCACAGGCGAGCAGCCACGGGCAGCCTATCCAGAAGAAGCCATGCGACAGCGCCACCGGTCAGTGCCAGCCAGACCGCCAGCCGCCGCCGTCCGCCCGGTGACCCGTTCTCCGGGCCGTGCCCCGGCGAGCCGGCATCCGGACTCATTGCCGCTCGGCCCTCCGCCTGTACAGCGCGGGCGCAATGCCGGCGGCGGCGCCGCCGAGGACCGCGCCGGCGATCGCATCGGTCGCGTAGTGGAATCCGCCGTAGACCGCGCCGACCGCGAGGCCGATCGCGAGTATGCCGAGGGGGAACGCGAGTGGCCGGAGCCACCGCCACGCGATCACCGTCTGCGCGACCGCGACGCCGACGTGCGATGAAGGGAACGCGGATCCCTGGCTCGACCCGGCCTCGAGGATCGTGTGAGCCAGCCGGTACACGGTCCCGCCGGCCAGTGCGCCACCGGGCGCAGTGAAGAGGTAGCGGGGTCCCTGGACAGGAAACCAGATGAAGAACATGTAGTGAACGAGGAACGTGAGCATGAGCGCGAACACGCCGTTGCGCAGGGCATTGGTCCCGGCCCGCCATGCGATGAGCAGGGGTGGCACGACGATGATCACGTAATAAGACAGGTACGCGGCGTGGAGCACCTCGGACAGTGGAAGAATCGGCAGGGCGCGAGCCAGCTCGACGCTCGGCTGCGCGCCGAACACGGCCATCTCGACCTTCTGGATCGCCGCATCGAAGTAGCGACCGTTCCAGACGGACAGGTTGAGTGCCGGCAACTCGGCGTACAGGAACGGCACGAGCACGATGGGCAGGAAATCTCCGACCATGGACACAGCCCGTGGCCAGCGCCGGACAAGTGCGTTCCACACCCTCGGGAACGGTCTGGTGCCGAACCCGATGGCTGCCACGGCAAGGTGCACAAGAACGAAGATCGGCCAGTGCGCAGGCCGGTGCGGGAAAAGGAGCGCGGCGCCCGCAACGACGGCATAGGCGGCGAGCAGACGGTCGACGGGTTCGGCGAGACGCCTCGGTGTGAAGTCGGACTGGGGCACGAGGGGGTCAGACGAGAGTCTTGTCGTACACTCGGTATGTCTTGCGGACCTCGGCGCCGAGACGTTCGAGCGCATGGCGCATCGGCCAGTTGTCATCCAGGATCCACGAACACTCGCCCCGTGGCATACCCGCCGCCGCGGCGGCACGGAACAGGTGCAGAATCAGGAGTGCGTCGAGTCCCGATCCGCGGTGTGTCGGCTTCAGGCCGAGCGTCAGCGTCCTTGCGGCATTGATGCTCCTCCGGTACCACAGCAGCTTGATGATGCCGAACGGAAGGAGGCGGCCGTTGATGTGATGCAATGCCTGGTTGTAATCGGGCAGCGAGAGGGCGAATCCGACCGGCTCATCGCCGACGAAGGCGAGCGGACAGAGAGCCGGGTTCACGACGGGCCGCAACGCCTGCGCGAGATGGTGGATCTCCTCGTCCGTCATCGGCACGAAGCCCCAGTTCCGCTCCCATGCGCTGTTGTAGATCTCCTGGATCAGGGCAACCTCGTCGTCGAGCCGGCTCATGTCCAGCGAACGAATGGTGAAGCCGCCCCGCCTCATCAGTCGTTCCGCGCTCCGCTCGAGCCGCGCAATGCGGCTCGTGTCGATCCAGTAGGTCAGAAGGTCCCTGCTGCGAAGGTAGCCGTTCTCCTCGATCAGCCCGCGGTAGTAGGGCGGCGTGTGCCCCATCATGATGGCGGGTGGTGAATCGAATCCATCAATGAGCACGCCCGGTCCCCACAGCTCATCGTTCGTGGACAGGTTCACCGGTCCGCGACACAGATCCATGTCCCGCTCGCGCAGCCATTCCTCGGCGCGCTCGAGCAGCGCCTTTGCTACGGCCGGGTCGTCGATCGATTCGAACAGCCCGAAGAAGCCCGTCCGATCGCCGTGGAATTCGTTGTGACTGTGATTGACAATGGCGGCTATTCGGCCGACAACCCGACCGTCGCGGCCGGCCGTGAACAGCTCGACTTCGGCGTGGCGGTGGAACGGGTGCTTCTGCCGATCGAGGACGGTCTTCATGTCGGAGATCAATGGCGCGACCCACTGCGGATCGTCGGCGTAGATCGGCCATGCGCACCGGATGAATTCGTTCAGCTGTTTCGCATGGCGGACCGGTTCGACGGTCACGGGAGCGACGGCGGCCGCACCACTCCCGTCACCGGCGGCCGCACCGCCCGCCGGTACGACGACGCTCATGTCACGGCCATTCTCTTGCCGGCCTTCGCGAACGCGTCGAGCACGAGATCGACATGGTCATCCGTGTGTGTCGCCATCAGCGAGACGCGCAGTCGGCACGCGTTCTCGGGGACGGCAGGCGGCGTCACCGGATTCGTGAAGACACCGGCATCGAAGAGCGTCTTCCAGAAGACGAACATGCGCTCCATGTCACCGACCTGGACCGGAATGATCGGCGTTTCGCTTTCGCCGATGTCGAAGCCCAGGCTGCGCAGCCCCGCCTGCATGCGTCTCGTGTTGTGCCAGAGTGCTTCGCGGCGCTCGGGCTCTTCCTCGAGTACCTCGAGCGCGGCCAGTGCGGCGGCCACCGCGGACGGTGGGTTGCTCGCACTGAAGATGAGTGAACGGGCGTGATGCTTCAGGTAGTGGATCACGTCCTCGGGTCCGGCAATGGCGCCGCCGATCGAGGCGAGCGACTTCGAAAACGTCAGCATGATGAGCGACACGCGATCTTCCATGCCGAAATGCTCGGCCGTGCCGCGGCCGTTCTCACCGAGCACGCCGAACGCGTGCGCGTCATCGATCATGACTTCGGCACCGTACCGTTCCGCCAGTGACATGACGCCGGGCAGGTCGACGATGCTGCCTTCCATTGAGAAGATGCCGTCGGTCACGATGAGCTTGCCGGCCTCGGACGGAGTGCGCGCGAGCTCGCGTTCGAGCGAACGCAGGTCCGAGTGCGGATACCGGTGCACCGTGCCGAACGCGAGGCGCGCGCCATCGACAATGCTCGCGTGATTCAGCTTGTCCGAGAACAGGTGGTCTTCGCGCTGCACGAGCGCCGAGATGACGCCGAGGTTCGTCTGGAATCCGGTGCTGAAGACCAGAGCGGCTTCCTGGTTGAGGAACCGGGCCAGCCGCTCTTCGAGTCGCTCGTGCAGATCGAGCGTTCCGTTCAGGAATCGGCTGCCGGTACAGCCACTGCCGTACTTGCGCAGTGCCTCGCCGGCGGCCGTGACGACCTTGGGATGGTGTGTCAGGCCGAGGTAGTTGTTCGACCCGACCATCACCTTGCGCTCACCGCGTATCACGACTTCCGTATCATAGGACGCTTCGATGGGCACGAAGTACGGATAGTACCCGGCGGCCATGACCTCGCGGGCCTTCGTGAACCGATAGCATTTCTCGAAGAGGCTCATCCTCATCTCCAATGGGCTGAAGCGACGATCGCTACAACCACCTGTTCCGCTCGTACCACCGTGCGGTCTCGTGGAGCCCGCGCGGAAGCGGGGTCTCCGCTTCGAAGCCGAGTATGGTGCGTGCGGTTCCGGTCTCGCACAACCAGCCGGGTGCCAGCAGCTCGTCCGCCTTGTCCCGGTTGAACACCGAGTTGCGACCGAGCAGGCGGCTTGCCGCCTGGTTGGCGGACGCGACCAGCTTCAGCACCGACGCCGGCACGGTCACGATACCGATTGTCCGACCCACCGCTTCGCCGACGAGGTGAGCGAATTCGCGTGCCTCGTACGCCTTCGGTTCGGCGATGTGAAACAGCCCGCCCGCCGCGGGTGCCAGCACGGCGCGGACGATCGCGCCGGCCAGGTCGCCCACGTGAACGAACTGGAGCATCCGGGAGGGCCCGGCCGGCACGGGCACCACGCCGAACCTGGCCATCCGGAAGAACCGGAACATCTCGCGATCACCGGGCCCGTACACGGCAGGCGCACGCAGGATGCATACTTCGATGTCACCGGCCGCCTGCCGGCACGCGATCTCGGCGCCGAGCTTGCTGCGCCCGTACGCCGTGAGCGGCCGTGGGACGTCACCGGGTCGGACCGGCTCTCCATCGATACTCGGGCCTGCCGCAGCCAGTGAGCTGAGGTAAACGAACCGACGCGGTCGTGGATCGGCATCGACGGCCGCCCGGACCAGATCGCGGGTCCCTTCTTCATTGACCCGGTGGTACTCGGCCGTCGACCGGGCGGACGTCAGCGCGGCAAGGTGCACGACGACGCTCGCGTCCTGTACGGCACGCCGAAGCGACTCCGGATCGGTCATCGAACCGGTCGCGAGTTCGGCGCCGGCCTGCTCGAGCAGGCGGACATCACTCGTCTTGCGCACGAGTGCGCGGATCCGCAGCTCGTGTTCCGCGAGCCGGCTGACGACGTGAGCGCCGACGAATCCGGTCGCACCGGTGATCAGTACAGTCGAGGCGCCCACGGTTGCGGCCTCTAAGCTGAGTGACGGACGGGCAAAAGGCAATGATCGGCGACGCTGCGGCCGGGCTTGCTCTTGTCGCGGAGACCAACGCACATTCGCGCCAGTCGACGCATCACCCGCAACGGGAGCCTGCAATGGCCCTTCTCGACGACACGGCGATCGAAGCCGGACTCGACAGTCTGACCGGCTGGAGCCGACACGGCAACGAGATCAGGCGCACCCTCGAATTCGACACGTTCATGCGCGCGATCGCGTTCGTGGACCGCGTTGCCGAGGCGGCCGAAGCGGCGGACCACCATCCCGACATCGACATCCGGTATCGTCGCGTGATGTTCTCCCTTTCGACACACAGCGAAGGCGGCCTGACGCGGCGAGACCTGGACATGGCCGCCACGATAGACGGGCTCGCGGGCTGAGGCGACGGCGACCGTACGCACCAGCCGGCACCGCGGTTTCCCCGCGCCCTTCATCCGGCGGCACCGCGCTGCCGGAACCGGGTCGATCCGGTCGGGCTGGCCCGCCGGCCCTCTCATTGCGGGAGCAGCCGCTCGATCACATCGAGCGCGTACTCCAGCTGTGCGTCCGTCATGACCGCCGGCGGCGTGATCGCAAGGACCGCGGCGTCATCGCCTTCCGCCAGCACCAGTACGCCGTGATCCTGCGCGGCCGTGGCAACGTCCTGCGCCTGTCCCGGTTCCATGAGGACGCCCTGAAGCAGCCCCATGCCCCGGGAGGCATGGACGTCGGGGTATGCGGCGGCCCAGCGGAGCGTACGCTCGCGAATCGATTCACCGAGACGGGCGGCGCGTTCTACCAGACCGCCATCCTCGATCCGGGTGATCTGGGCTAGGGCCGCCGCACACGCCACCGGGTTGCCGAGAAACGTGCTCGTATGGATCGCTTCACCGGATGACGCGGGCCAGGAAGCCATGACGGCGGCGGAGCCGATCGCGGCGCTGAGTGGAACGCTTCCGGTCATGGCCTTCCCCGCACACAGGATGTCGGGCACGACGCCCCAGTGCTGGGCCGCGAACCAGCGGCCGGTCCGGCCGAACCCCGTGTAGATCTCGTCGAAGATCAGGATCCGGTTCGAACCGTCACACAGCTCGCGGAGCCGTTCCAGGAAATGATCGGTCGGGACGACAATGCCGCCTCGTCCCTGGATCGGTTCGACCAGGATCGCACCGACTGCGACCGGGCTCCGCTCGGTATCATCGATGATCCGCCTGACTGCCGCGATGGCGGCATCCTCTGCCGCGTCATCACGGGAGGAATCGCCGGTGCGGGCTGGAAACGGCGCGAATTGGACAGTGGCCGGCAGCCACGCGCTGAACGGCGTCCGGAAGTCGGACCGCCACGTCGTCGCCAGTGCACCGAGCGTCAGGCCGTGGTATGCATGCTCGAAGGCCACGACACCGGGTCGGCCGGTATGGAGCAAAGCGGTCTTGAGGGCCGCCTCGACGGCTTCGGCGCCGGCACTGCCGAGAATGCTGATCGAGAGATCACCCGGCGCGATGCGTGCCAGCGCCTCGAGCAGCAGGAGCTTGGGCTCTGCCGGGTGCACATCACCGAGCGCGTGGGGCAACGTACTCGCCTGCCGCGCGATCGCCTCTGCAACGGCCGGGTTCGCGTGACCGGCGTGCGCCACGCCGAACCCCGCGGTCAGGTCAATGAAGACGTTGCCGTCGACATCGCGGACATTGGCGCCGGCGGCCTCGGCCCAGAAGATCGGGCCGGTCGGGCCGATCGCGGTGATGTTGCGTGACTCCACCCGGGCCAGACGTTCGGCCAGCCGGCGGGAGCGGGGACCGGGTACGGCGGTCAGCATGCGGGCCGGGTCCCGACCCGTCAGCGCCGCCTCCACGGACGGCTGACCGGTCAGCCCCGCCGCCTGGCCAGCCAGGTCGCCACGCCACCGAGCGCGATTCCCGCGATCGCCGCGCCTCCGAGCAGGACGGCCCGCTGGCGGAGATCGTCGGTGCGCGCGTCGATCCGGACCGGATGCGCACGGGCCGGAGCATCAGGCGAGCCGGGCACCGGCTCCCGGTCGTCGATCGGCGTGGCGGGCGAATCCTGGACCGCGCCACAGGCTGGACAGGACGCCGTTCCGCTGCGCCGTGCAAGGCGGTTCATGAACTCCGTCTCCGCACCACATGTCCCGCACGTCACACCTGTCGGCAATGGCCGCACCGCATCGTAGAGAGCGCGCCGCGAGAGGTCGTAGCGTGCCGCGATGTCGGCAACGGAAACGTCGCTTTCCCAGTAGAGCCGGTTGGCACCGGCTGCCTCCGGAGTGTCGGGCATGGCAGCTTCTCCGCGTTGCCTGGACTGCGCAACATACCGCCATCCCCCGGGGTCAGGCCAAGGGGATACGCGCCGAGCGGCATCCTGCCGCCCGGATTTCGCAGGCCTGTCGTCGGATTGGAAGCATCAGGCGTCGCATTCCGGACCGCGGGCGGCGAGCTGGCGGATGCGTATGCTACCTGTGATATTCCGATCGCGGCACGCGATCATGGCCGACAGACGGAAGGAACCGCGCACCGGTCCGGGCTGTATCCCGGCGGGCGGTTCTCGAAGCGGGTGGAGATGCACGGGGTCCGGATCCCCGGGCCGGTGAGGCGGGTCGGGAATTCCGGATCAGAGGAGCATGTCCATGATGGCGTCCCTGGTACTGGCAATGGCGCTCGTGCAGGAGTCGGCCGCCGGCCCGGCACCCGACATCACGATTCTGCGGGACGTGCTGGTCGCGCCCGCCGAGTCGATCGGGGTGCACATGGCCGGCAGCAGCGTAACGCTCGTTTCCGCCTCTGCTCAGCGACTGCCCCTTGTATTGATACCGGGCCTGCTGGGCTCCTCGTACGGCTTCCGCAACATCGTCCCCGAACTGTCGAAGACGCGGCCGATCTACATCATCGACCCACTCGGCACCGGCTCGTCCTCGAGCCCCGAGGATGCGGATTACTCGCTCACCGCCCAATCGGCCAGAGTCGCCGCGGCCGCCGCTGCGCTCGGAATCCGGCGCGCGCTGTTCGCGTGCCATTCGACGGGCGCGTCGGTCTGTTACCGGCTCGCACTCAGCCATCCGGACCTCGTCGCCGGTATTGTCTCGATCAACGGCGGACCCACGGAGGCGGTCCGGACGCCGGGCCTGAGCTTCGCATTGACGTTCGCCCCGCTGATCCGTCTGTTCGGCGGCGATGGATGGGCGCGCGGCAAGGTCCGCGACGGGCTGAAGAAGAGCTCTTTCGATCCGTCGTGGGTGACCGAGGACGTTGTGCAGGGCTACACGGCACACTACAACGGCGTCAAGGCGGTCCTCAAGACCCTCAAGCGAATGAGTGACGCAAAGGAGCCGGCACCTCTCGCACCCCAGCTGCGCGCCGTCAGGGCTCCCGTGCTGCTCCTGGTCGGCGCCGGGTCGACGACCGGCGCGATCGCGGCCGAGGAACTCGAGACGCTGTCGACACTGCCATCCCTTATGATCGACAGCATCCCGGATGCCGGCCAGTACATCCACGAGGAACGACCGGATGCGGTCATTGCGGCCATCGAGCTGATGTCTCGATTCACGAATCCGCCACCGGTTCCGGCCGTCGGCCGGCCAACGGTCAGCCTGCCCGATCCGTCGGAGACCCCGCGGCGCACTTCGGGCGGCTGAGGCTG
>Ga0210096_1000847_pt1 | contig 10300 bp, 4 predicted proteins | sample China_Galinas_PW_4_FD_184864 | JGI IMG/M metagenome (GOLD analysis project Ga0210096, IMG submission 184864) | Wetland microbial communities from San Francisco Bay, California, USA, that impact long-term carbon sequestration - China_Galinas_PWA_D2... | ecosystem: Environmental > Aquatic > Marine... | reverse complement strand
AGCCTTGGAAGATGGCGAAGCCTCCCTGATTGCCGTCATTGGCGTGCGTTTCAAGCCGGGCGTTCCCCTCGGCCTCGGTTTCAACCTGACCGGCGCCGGTGGACTATTCGGGCTCAATCGCCGAGCCGACTCGGATATGCTCCGGGAACGGCTGACCAGTGGTGCGGTCGGCAACGTGCTGTTCCCCGAGGATCCCGTTCGCCAGGCGCCTGTAGTCTTGGGCGACCTGGAGGCCCTGTTTCCACCGACCGATGGCGTCCATGTAGTCGGCCCTTCGATGCGGGTGACCTGGCTCGGGCTGGTGGATTTCGATCTGGCCCTGGTCTTCGAATTTGCGGCCACCACCGAGGCTTATGGTGCCACCGGCATCACCAAGGTGATCATCCTCGGCTGTCAGCGATTCGAGCTCGAAGTGGCGGGCATTGAGCTCGCCCGCGTGCGCACGGACGGCGTCGGCATCCTGGACTTGGTGAAGGACGACCTCCAGGCGGATGTCACCCTGTTCGGCTCCCACATCCTCGAGCTGCTCCACCTGACTGGCGACGGTGCTCTGCGCCTCGCCTGGAATGAGCGTCCCTACGCCCTCTTCACCCTCGGCGGTTTCCATCCCGACTTCCACCCAGAGCAGGCGGTGTTCCCCGATCTCACGCGCCTGGCGGTGCATTTCGAGGTTGATGAAGACGTCTACATTCTGCTGCGCAACGAGTTCTACTTCGCGGCCACCTCGAACTCCTTGCAATTGGGCAGCCGGGTCGACGCCAAGATCGGCGCCGCGGGATTCATGGCCCACGGCTGGTTCGGGTTCGATCTCCTCATCCAGTTCCGACCGTTCTATTTCGAAGCCAGCATCGAGGCCGGCTTTCGCGTGAAGTTCCACGGAATCACCCTCGGCGGCATCAGCGTTCGCGGGATGCTGTTCGGTCCGGGCCCCTTGGGGCTGGAAGCCCGGCTGTGCTTCGAGATCCTGTTCTTCGACATTTGCTGGAAGGACCGCCTCGAGTTTGGCAAGCAGGCGCGGGATACGGTCGACACATTGGAAAACCTCGTGCAGGAGCTCGCCGAAGAGCTGCAGGTGGTCGGCAATCTGCGCAGCGCCGGTGGCGGCGACACCCTGGTGCTGCTGGGCGAGCGGCCGTCCAGTGACGGTGAGGTACCACTGTTCGCACCAGGTGGAACTCTGGAGTGGCGCCAGAATCGCTCACCCCTGGACACGCTGGTCGAGCGCTATCAGGGCCAGCCCCTGGCGCGCCCCCAGGCGGTACTTCTATTGGTGGAAGGGGAAGAGTCGGCTTTCGGCGCCCCAGGAGCCGTGGACGACTGGTTCGGCACCGGGGCCTTCTGCGAGCTGGATGCCGCCGGGGCCCTTACCCGGGCGAGCTTCGAGCGACTCCCCTGCGGCCTCAGCTTCGGGCTAGCCGATGCTATGGAGAGCGGTGCGCCACGAGCCCATGCAGTGACCCCGCTGATACTGCGCCTCCCCGGGGAAGACTTTTTGGAAGATGCCTACGATGCCGCTCTGCCCGACACGGTATCCGCGGCCATCGTCGGCCGACGAGCCCGCATCGACGACTTCAGCCGCTCCCAACCGCTGGTCTCGGTCCGCCAGGAAAGCTGGAGCGTCATCCAATCCGGGAGCACCGTGGAAGGTCTGAGCCAGACCGATGCCCACCAACAGGCCGCCTATGGAGGTGGAGTGGCCGTACCGACCGGAGACATGATCGAGCTGGGAGCGATATAAATGAGCGGATCACTGGCATTCCGACCCTGGTTGCGGTCCGACATCTACCGCTTGGTGGCCGATGGCACACTGCATGATGGACGTCTGCGCGCCCAGGTCCCCCTCACCTTGGTGGACCGGGACGATGCCGCCAACAAGGCCGAGGCCGAGCTCGCATTTCACCTGGTCGGTGTCCCCGATATCGCTGGACTCCGCACCGCTGCCGTCAAGACCGTGTTTCCGGCGCCGAATGCTACGGGGGTTGAAAATACCTTGTCGGCCCACTTGGAGCTGGCCGAGCCCGACCTGCCGTGGCGCTATACCCCTAAGCTGAGAAACGACCGGATCTTGCGCCCCTGGCTGGTGCTGGTGGCAGGCCCGGAGGAGCACGTGCAGGTGGCAGCGGATGGCACGGTCACCTTGGGTGCCCCGGTGCTCGCCCGCCACCCGCTCGACCGATCGGCCTGTTGGGCACATGTGCACATCGAATTGGAGGGATGCCGCTTCGCTGCAGGCAGCGACGCGGCCGGGGAGGCCGAAACCGCCAAGACCTTGGACGGCGCGACGGTCGAAGACCTGATCGGCCAGCACGGCGGGCGCCCCATCGCCAGGTTGCTGTCACCCTTCCCCCTGCAGCCATCGACTTGGCATGTGGCGGTCTTGGTCCCAGCCTTCAATAGCGACGGCGAAGACGCCTGGAGCCCCGAAGACGGGCAGGCAGTCGTACCCTGTTACCACCACTGGCGCTTTCAAACCGGGGAAGGGGGCGACTTCGCAACCATCGCCGCCCGCCTCCATGCCCAAGCTCCCGGCGACGACATCGGCGGAGCCAGGCTTCACTATCCCCGAGTCGCCGGTGCGACGCTCACCCTGGGCGGCGCGCTAACCGCGGTGGGCACAGAAGATGCGCCGCTACCGGAGGGGGTCGCCGACGATTGCTCGACGCTGGTCGATACGCAACGGCAGGATGAACAGGGGCGACCCATCCTGGGTCTACCCAAGTACGGACTCGCCTGGCACCCGGCACCCCGGGAAACCACCTGGGGCCAATACCTCAACGGCGACCCCAGGCAACGCGCCACCGCGGGCCTGGGAGCCGCCGCCGGCGTCGCGCTGCAGGATCTCGTCATCGATACCGTCAAGGAACAGATGGGCGCCGTCGGCCTTGCCAACGAGCGCATCGCCAACCTGGCCCTGGGGGTGGGCGCTGCCCGCTCACTGTGGAGCCGCAGGCTGCCCAAAGACCCTCTGCGGCGCCTTCGCGTGCTGGGGCCGGCATTCCCTCGCGTGATAACCGAGCAGGGTACCCTGGCCGAAGTGGTCACGGGTCCCGAACGGACCTTGCCCCAAGGCATCTTCTCCAGCGCGGCCCAGCGTATCTTCCGCAGCGGCACGGCCCGGTCGGAGCTGGCAGCGGCCGGTGCCATCGATCCCGCCAAGCTGCTCCCCACCGTCAACCAGGTACCTGTCGAGGCCTCGGCCGGGGCGTTGGGACTCCCGGATGGGGATTCCTTCCTCACCCTCGACGTGCCGAAAGGCTCGGACTGTCCGTGGTTACCACAGCCTCAAGAGCTGGTGTCCCAGTACATGCTGCGCCTCGCACACCTGGCAAGGGATCCGCAACAGTTTGACGTGCTGGTGGAGTGCGTTTCCACCTTGGAGATCAATCACCTCCCGCCGGCGCTACAGGACGACTACAAGCGCTTCGTAAAGGAATCCTTGCTCCCTCACTTCCAGGCCTACGGGTGCGCAAATGTGCCGCTTCTGGTCAAGATCCTGGCGGCAGCCGTTTTTTTCGACGAATCGGTCAGCAAGCTCGATCAGTGGCTCGACCACTATCGCGAATGGCTACCACACCATGACGATCACGGCACCGACATCGGTATTCCTTTCCGCGACGAAGACTTGGAGGCCGATCCCGTCCCCTGGCGGTGGGTAGACCCTTTACCGCTCCACGATGGGATCGACCCGGCGTTCAGCCCGGAGGGCGACGACGCATGGATCGTCGAGCGCGTGCTCAAGACTCTGGTTGGCGTCGTCGGATTGGCGCCTCTCGAGGTCTGCACCGGGGTCGATGTGGCTACGTGGCGCTACCTGCGGGATGTGGCCCCAGACCTGCTGCTGCCCGGCTTCGGCGAGTTGGGCGACGACGCCGTCTGCGCAGTAGTCTCCAACCCGCGGTTCATCGAGAGCTTCTTGGTGGGGCTCAATACCCAGGCCCTGGGCGAGCTTCGCTGGCGCAATCTGCCCATCGCCAGGGGCTGCATGCCGCTGAAGCGCTTTTGGCAACGTACAATCCCGGACAGCTACGAAGGCTTCGTCAACGATCTCAAGGATCCGATCACCTGGCGCGGCGAAAGCCCCCTCGGCGACATCAGCCACCGACCGCCGGAAGCGGCTACCGAGAATCTGGTGCTGGTATTTCGCACCGAGCTGTTTCGGCGCTATCCCGACGCCCTGATCTCGGCCCTGCCCGCTCCGTTGGATGACCAGGGAGCCCCGCTCTTCGACGATGACACACTTCCCGACCCACAGGCCGAGCGCGTCTGGCCAATCTTCCAAGGGCTCATCCGGGAAGACCTGGTCTTTTTCGGATTTCCCTTCGACCCCAACGGGGCCCGCCGACACTACTTCGTCATCGAGGAGCCGCCCCAGGCCTACGCCTTCCGCTGTCGCACGGCGGACATCGGCGACCCCCTGATGGACGATAACGACATCGGGAAGCTGACCGATGGCGCGGCCTACGCCCGCGAGGCTCTCGACAGGCCCACCAGGGTGCTCATCGCCGGCGAGCGCCTGATCCCGGAAACCTGACCATGGCCGAACGCTACATACCCATCGAGGTCCTGCGCCACCGGCTCCGCGCCTGGGAGGTGGAGCGCAAGGATGTGCGCAACCAGCTCCAAGCAAGGGGCGGCGACGCGGCGCTCGTCGACAAGGAGCAGCAGCTCAGCCAGGACATCCAGGCGCTCCGCAAGCGCATCGATATGCTCGAGCGCGGCAAGGTAGAACCCGAGGATTGCGACCGACGCACCTTGGCTTGGCTGAACCGTGTGCACTCCGCCAAAGACTTGCTGACCTCCTATCGCCCCGATCCGGCCATTGCCTCCACGGAGCGTACCCGGCTGCGCAAGATGGATAGCGATCTCGCCGCGGCGTTGGTGCGCTTTCGCGACCGCCGGCCGCGAAAGACGATCGCCTCCGTGGATGAGCTTTACCAGGTGGCGGGGATCCACGAGACGCTCATCCAGGACTTGCGCTATACGGTCTGCCTCGCTCCCGGCGGCGTGACCAAACCCGCCCGCACCCCGCCGGAGTTCGGGGTGTTGTTGCCCCTCTATCTGGAGACTCGATTTCAACCACCGGAAAGCCGGCGTCGCAATTGGCGCCTGCGGCTGCGCATCGTGCCCGATTCCATCGCGGTCGCCCATCACGACCCCCGACCCACGCCCGACGAGTTGGACGACCTGGAGTGGTTGTCGCAAGCCTGCGATGGCGACCTGGGGAGCAAGGCCGGCCACGCGGCTTGGCGTGGCTTCTGCCAGCGTCACGAGGTCGCCCGCGCAGCCTGGCTGTGGCGGACCTTTGTGCGCGGGGGAACCCATGGCGGGCTCCCCTTTCCCGGCACCCGGTCCGGTGGTGCCGGCGCGGGGGGCATTCGACGCCCGGCCGAGCTGCGCGCCCCTGGAGAAGCGCCCCGTTTCCCGCAACTTTTTGGGATACCCCGGCGTCTCTCGATCTACCTGGCCCGTTCGGGGAATCCGCCCGCCTTGGCGCGGACCCTGCGCGTCGACGTGGAAGACCTGGTCCTGGACCTGCCCGAGGGCCTGGGTGGCGCCCACCAGGCGCGCTGGTGGAACAGCTTCCGTCGCGCCCGGGAAGTCGGCCTCGCCACCGACCTCGACCTGGGGCCCGGAGACCCCAACGACATCGATACCCTCTACGTGGTCGGGCTCTCGGAGCAGGAGCCGGAAACCCTGTTCGCGGCCCACCGGGATGCCGGCGAGCTATCGGTCATTCCCCTCGGCACCGCCACCAACACGGTGGAGGGCTCGCCCACAGCGGCCGGCCGCGGCGACGTGGACGGCTACTGGCGACTGATCACCGGCCACGCACCCCAGGACGGCAGCCGCAGGGTCGGTGAGCTGCTGCTGGGCGACGCACGCGCAATCGAGCCCCTGATCGACGGAGGCCACGACCCCTATGCCCTGGGGGAGGCCCTGATCCGATCCCTGTGGGAGGTCCTGTTCGGTTACGGCCTGCGCGAGTACCTACGGATCGGCGGCTCCAAGGAGTCCGAGCTCGGCCTATGGGCCGGAACCTTCCTCCGGCCCGAAGGACCCTTGCCGCCCCTTCGGGTTGGCCGTCAGCCCTATGGCCTACTGCCTGTCATCTCCCTCAGCGCGATCATTCGGGAGGCAAAGGCACAGAGTATTCCCGCCGGCGACATCCAAACCCTGGATACCATGGCGGACATGTGGCGCGGCTGGGTGGAGGATGCCGGGAACGTGGTTGGTGCCGATACGGAGCGGCTACTCGACCTCATCGGCCGCACGGCCCACAGCCGGGAGTGGCGGACCCGTGGCTTCATCCCTTTGGGTAGCCTGGTCGAGTGGCTCAATGAGCTCGTGCCCAACCCCCTGGATGCGGACACCGTCCAGCAAGAGTGGGAAGCAGGAGCGCAGGAGCTCCTCGACCTGCCCGTCGCCATCGAGGATCCGCTGGTCACCCTCGGTTTTGCCCAACGCCTGCACATTCCCCTGGTGGCCGCCCCCGGGAAGGATCAGGTATTCAAGGCGCGGGTGCTGGAGCTTGCCAACGCGAACATCCAAGGGTTGGCCGACGGCGCCTATCTGCAGCCAAACAAGGAGCACGTCGTGGTAGACAGTCTGCTGGCACGTCTGTTGGCTGCAAGCCTCTCCCAGGCCGCACGATTGGTCCTGAACATACCGTCGGGTAACACGCTGCACAATCTCCGGGACAAGCTGTTTGCCCGTGCCCAAGAGGCCCTCACCAGGCTCGCCGAGGCGCCGGTATCCGAGCTAGAGCGCGCCTTTCGGGCATTGCTCGACACCGCCAGCCACCGACTCGATCCTTGGGTCGGGGCCGTTGCGCTGGACGAGCTGGACTCGCTGCTGGCGGACCTGCCGCAGCGACACCTGGGCGTGTACGGCTGGGTGGACCAGCCCCGCCCCGGCCAGGCCGGCAGCGTGCCGGAGACCCTGGTCAGTGCCCCGTCGCCGGACCAGTGCCGGGCCGCCATCCTGCTGCGGGACCGGACCCTGCGCGACCCCGAACCAGAACGCTGGGAGATGCAGATGGACTCGCGCTGTGTCCGGGACGCCGAGCGTCTGGCCCGGGCGGTCCGGGAAGGCATCCATCCGGCCGCCGCCCTTGGGGCCGAGGTAGAACGTATCGCAGCGGATCCCCAGGTGATCGATGCGCTGCGCGAACGCTTTCCCATCGGTCGCGAACCCAACCGCCGGCGGGTATGCGATGGTCTCGCCGCTTTGGGTACCGATCCGTCTGAGGTAGACGCCCTCGCCCCGCAAATGACGCCGCCGCTGTCCGAGGCATTGACACCCCTGCGCCTCGCCCAAGAAGCCTACAGCGATCTCTTGCTTGCCGAAGGCGCATACCGAGTCGCCAACGGCCGGGCAGATACCGCTGGGACCGGAAGGTCAGGTCGGTGCCGATGTTGACCTGGCAGATCTGGGGTTGTCGCCCGCCGAGGTGGCCGTCCTACCCCGCGGTGAGCTCCACCGACTGGTGCGGATGCAGGCCGGGACAACGGCAAAATCCGCCGGCGGACCGGGAGACGCGTTCGTGGAGCGCCTGCAACGGATTCTCGCCGCATTGCCCCGCAGCCCCGCCACGCCCGCCAACCTGGGGCTCATTGGCGACGCCAAAGACAACAGTCCCCAGCGGTCCGAGCTGCTCGACCGTTACCAGCACTTGCGTGCAGTCGCCCTGTCGCTGCGGGCAGCGCTTGCGGGCGCGCTCGATGACGCCGCGGCTGCCCCTGTCCTGCAGCGCGCTGCGGCGTGGGGACTGATCCCCGCCGATGGTCGCGAGGAAGGCCAGCCGGCTGCTGACCTGGGTGGCATGATGTCGACGCGGCTCGATCACAGCCCCACTTCCTCTGCGGCCGGCGACCTCACTGTGGACGGTTTGGTGCGTGCCATCGCCGAGCTGGCCACCGCGGACGGGCGCTATCCCGTCCTGACCCGATTCCCGCGCTCGCTGATCACCGAGGGGCGGCAGCGCGACCTGCAGGGCGCGAGCGGTGCGGCAAACGCATTGGACGAGCGCTGGCTACCGGTCGTTGCCGCTGTCCGCGAGCCCTTAGCGCGCTTGGAGATCCACCAGCTCGAAAACGAAGGCAACGGCGGCGTGTGGTCCCTGTGGAGCGACCCGGTCACATTAGAGAACCCGTTCCATACCGCTCCAGCTTGGGACCCGCGCAGCGAAACGGTGACCAAGACGGAAACCGCACCCTGGGTGGATGCCCATACCGGCCAGGTGAAAGACAGTCACGCGCGGCTCTACTACGGCGCTCCGGGTGCCCTCGACGTGGAAGACCCGACAACCGGCGAGGTCGCCGTTGGGCTCTTCGACTTCTGGAGCGAACTGGTACCCGATGTGGTGCAAGATGCCGGAGCCGGCTTCGCCTTTCGAGCACCGCCAGCCCGGGCACCCCAGGCCGTGCTCCTGGCCATCCCCGCCAATGCCCAGCGCCGGCTCAAAGACCAGGACCTGCTGGACACGGTGGTCGAAGCCCGTCGTCTAGCCCGGGTCCGAATGGTCGATCCACACCAAATGAAGGGCATGCGGGCTGGACTCTCGACGATCTTGCTGGACGACGAGGAGCGCAATCGCGTCGACCTGAACCCCTGGGAGGACGAGTGATGGGAAGTTCGACCCAGAAGTTCCGGCGCCTGGATCCCCATCCCCCCTACCGCGACCTGCAGAAGGGGTTCCACGCCGAAGTCCACGATCCCCTCTACTGCCTCGGCATGCAGTACCTGTTGGGGGAGCACCAGGGCAGCGATGCCTCCACCCCGGTCGAGGTGCGCTTCGATCCGGACGAGATCCCCATTGAGCACACCGACCCCACCGTGCCCGATCCCTCGGCCACGCCGCCCGAGCCTGTGGTCGAGGCCGAAGCCGACGACTGGTGGACTCCCGGTCGGCGCCTCCGCCTCGGGAGGGCCTACATGGCTCGCAAGGAAGCCGCCGAATCAGGCGGCAAGACCGCTGGAACAGCCTTGCCCGCCCCCGGCTCAGAGCCAGGCCCAGCACCCAAGGAGCAATTTGCCCGTTATGTGGCTACCGATCTGCCCCACCCGTACCAGCACCTGAACGGTCACGCCTGGGACGGGCTCGCCCTGTTCCGGGACCATCCCGATGACCCGGTTTTCAGTGTCGTGCCCAATCCCCGCAACACCCTGGGCTGGCGCTCGGAGCAGTTGGCCTATGACGCCGACTTCGAGGCCAAGAATGCGCATCTTGCCATGCGCCGACACGATGGCGGCGCCATGGATTGGTACAGCGTCGATGCCGACGGCTCTGCCAGCGCCCGCTGTCGGATCCGCGATACCTACGTAATGCCCTCGCGTCTCCGCTTTCCCGGCTCCCCCGCCCCTCGCTGGTGGGAGATAGAAGACCAGCGGGTGGACATCGGCGGCTATCCGCCGGACCGGGGCCACTTGGCCACTCTGCTGCTCATCGAGCTGGTGATGGGCATCGGCGACGACTGGTTCACCTTCCCCGTCCAGGGCCGAACCGGTTCCATCCTGCGCCTCACCAACGTGCGTATTCGCGATAGCTTCGACGACATCTGGGGTGTCGAGCCGGCCCCGGACTGGAGCCTGTTTCGAATCGCCGGCCTCGATCCCTGCGACCTGCTCCTCTGGCCTACCGTAACCACGCCGCTCCGCGGCCGCGTGCTGGAGGAAGTCCTGGTGGGTGTGGACGAAGACGCCAATCTCGTCTGGGCGGTAGAGAACCGCTTGAACGGCCGCGACGTTCCCACCACCGGAGACCTGGCCGACCCGCCGCAACCCCAGACCGGAGAACCGTTCCAGACCGGTGAAACGCCGGAGTACCGCTACCGAGTCCAGCGTGGACTCCGCAACCATTGGCACCCCTATCTGCTGGAGGACCGTCCGGACCAGCGCATGTTCATCCAGGGACGCGTCGCCAACCTCGAAGGCCAAGATCCCCAACTCCTTCCCGAGGCCCGCGCCCACCTGCTCCAGGCCCGCCCCACCACGCGACCACACGCCGACGGCAGACCAGCCGCAACGCCTATCCACCGTCTACAACCCACGGCAATCCCCGCCACCGGCGTCCGCCTGCTACGCCGTACCAAGCTCGTCCGCGACATCCACGGCATCCCGGTCCTCTGGACCGAGCGCTCCCGCCAGCCCCTGAAAGCCATACCCGCCAATCGCCTAGGCTTCGATGCCCTGGAAGTAGGTAGCCAGCCGGATACTTGACGTATAGAGAAAACGTCTACGTTGCCCAGCCGATAAACCCGACAGACTCGTCCACCGTCTGGCCTGGTCCATCGGCCAGGGC
>Ga0210096_1000842_pt1 | contig 10329 bp, 21 predicted proteins | sample China_Galinas_PW_4_FD_184864 | JGI IMG/M metagenome (GOLD analysis project Ga0210096, IMG submission 184864) | Wetland microbial communities from San Francisco Bay, California, USA, that impact long-term carbon sequestration - China_Galinas_PWA_D2... | ecosystem: Environmental > Aquatic > Marine... | reverse complement strand
ATACAGGAGCACGTAGATCGGCTCGCCCGGCGAGAGCTTGCCCGCGATGCCCTGAAGCCAGCGCATGTTCTCGTTGGAGCCGAACCACTGTGCGATGGTGCCAGGGAACAGGATGATGCTCGAGGCGAAGATCGGCGGGATCACCCCCGCCATGTTCAGCTTCAAAGGTAGATGGCTGCTTTGCGCGGCATACATCTTCCGGCCCTGCTGGCGCTTCGCGTAGTTCACGGTAATCCGCCTCTGGCCCCGCTCGACGAAGACCACGAATCCGGTCACCGCAACCGCCAGCGCAAACAGGACAAGCACCGTGATGAAGTGCATCTCACCCGTGCGCACCAGCTCCAGGCTACCGCCGATCGCCTGCGGCAGGCCCGCGACTATGCCCGCGAAGATGATCAACGAGATGCCGTTGCCTATGCCCCGCTCGGTAATCTGCTCACCCAGCCACATGAGGAACATGGTACCGGTGACCAGGGACACGGTTGCCGTAAATACGAAGCCCACACCCTGGTGCGCCACCAGCGCCGACCCCCCGGCTTGTTGACCCTGCAAAGCCACGGAGATGCCGATGGCCTGAAAGGTGGCCAGAAACACCGTACCGTAACGGGTGTATTGGGTGATCTTGCGCCGACCGGCCTCCCCTTCCTTCTTGAGCTGCTCCAGAGTTGGAATCACCGCACTCATCAGCTGAACGATAATGGAGGCGGAGATGTACGGCATGATTCCGAGTGCGAACAGGCTCGCCCGCTTGAGCGCGCCCCCGGAGAACATGTTGAACATGTCCAGGATAGTACCCTGCTGCTGCGCGAACAGCGCCGCCAGCACGTGGGGATTGACCCCAGGCACCGGGATGAAGGTGCCGATCCGGTAGACGACAAGGGCCCCGACCAGAAACAGCAGCCGCTGACGAAGCTCGGTCAGCCGCCCCATTCCGGCGAGCGCGCCCGCCATTCCGGTGCCCTTGGCGGCCATCTAGTCCTCTACCTTGCCGCCTGCCGCCTCAATGGCGGCGCGGGCACCCTTGGTGACTCCCAGACCCCTGACCGTGACCGCCTTGTCGAGGACCCCCGAGCTGATCACCTTGGCGCGCTTGATCGCCTTGGAGATGATGCCCGCGCGCTGAAGGGCCGCCAGGTCGACCCAGTCTCCCGCCACTTTCGCCAGCTCGCCGAGGCGGATCTCGGCGGTTCGGCGGCCCATGTCGGTACGGAAACCGATCTTCGGCAGGCGCCGCTGCAAGGGCATCTGTCCGCCCTCGAAGCCGATCTTGTGAAAGCCGCCTGCGCGCGATTTCTGACCCTTGTGGCCGCGTCCGCAGGTCTTGCCGAATCCGCTGCCGATGCCGCGGCCGACGCGTTTTTTCTGCGAGCGGCTGCCTTCTGCCGCCTTGAGGCTGTTCAGGCGCATCTCAGACGTCCTCCACCTTCACCATGTAGGAGACCTTGTTGGCCATGCCGCGCGTGGCCGGAGTATCCTCGACCTCGACGCTGTGGTGCATTCGGCGCAGTCCGAGTCCACGCACGCAGGCCTGGTGGCTCTTGAGCCGCCCGTGGACACTGCGCACCAGCGTCACGCGCATCACCTTCTGGTCAGCCATGGTCTTACCCCAGGATCTCGTCGACGGTCTTGCCACGCTTGGCGGCCACCGCCTGGGCGTCGGCCATGTCGAGCAGGCCGTTGAGGGTGGCGCGCACCACGTTCACCGGGTTGTTCGTGCCGATGCACTTGGCCAGCACGTTCTGCACACCCAGCACCTCGAATACCGCCCGCATGGCGCCGCCGGCGATAATTCCGGTGCCCTCCGAGGCGGGCTGCATGTAGACCTTCGCCGCCCCGTGGCGCCCCACCAGGGGATATTGGACGGTGCTCCCGCTGAGTCGGACGCGCTTCATGTTCTTGCGTGCGCTCTCCATGGCCTTCTGAATGGCTACCGGGACCTCTTTGGACTTGCCCTGTCCAAAGCCCACGCGGCCTTTGCCGTCGCCCACCACGGTCAGGGCCGAGAAGGCAAACTGCCGGCCGCCCTTGACCACCTTTGCGACACGATTGATGCCGATGAGCTTCTCGATCAGCTCATCGCCTTCCGGGGTCGGGTTGAAAGTCGCCATTGCCAATCCTCTAGAATTTCAGACCGTTCTCGCGGGCGGCATCGGCAAGCGCCTTGAGCCGGCCGTGATACTGGAAGCCCGAGCGGTCGAATGCGACCCGCTCCACGCCGGCGGCCTTGCAGCGCTCGGCCACCACTTTGCCCACGATTTGGGCCGCCCCGGCGTTACCCGCGGAGCCGCTGATCTGGACGCGGACCTCCTTGTCGACTGTGGAGGCACTGGCGACCACCTGCGAGCCGTTCGGAGCAATGACCTGCGCGTAGATGTGCTGCGACGTGCGATGCACGCTCAACCGATGCACGCCCAGCTCACGGATCTTGGCGCGGGCACGACGGGCCCTGCGTAAACGAGCGGATTTCTTGTCCATCGTCAACGACCTTTCTTCTTGGCTTCCTTCCGGAGAACCTTCTCATCGGAATAGCGCACACCCTTGCCCTTGTAAGGCTCGGGCGGCCGGTAGCTGCGGATCTCCGCCGCCACCTGGCCCACGCGCTGCTTGTCTGAGCCGGACACCAGGATCTCGGTCGCGGACGGCGTCTGGACGGTGATGCCTTCAGGAACCTGATAGTCCACGGGATGGGAGAAGCCGAGGCTCAGATTGAGCACCGAGCCCTTGGTCTGGGCCCTGTAGCCCACGCCCACCAGCTCGAGCTTCCGGGTCCAGCCGTTGCTCACACCCGTGACCATGTTGCTCAGCAGCGCCCGCATGGTGCCCGCCATCGCCCAGGCAGCCGACTCGGCGAGGTTGCGAGGCGCCACCTTGAGGTGGCCGTCTTCCTCGCTCACCGTCACGGTGCCGTGCACCGAGAGCGAGAGCGTACCCTTGCTTCCCTTGACGTCGACCTCCTGGCCGGAGACAGTGACACTGACGCCCGAAGGCAGGGCTATAGGCGCTTTTGCTACGCGTGACATGTCGACCCCCCATTACGCCACGAAGGCCACGACCTCGCCGCCGTGGCCGGCCTGACGCGCCGCCCGATCGGTCATCACCCCGCGCGAGGTGGACACAACGGCGATGCCCAGTCCGCCACGGACCTTGGGCAGGTCGTCACGGCTCTTGTAGATGCGCAGGCCGGGACGACTGACCCGCTGGATCAGGTCGATGACCGGCTTGCCCTGGAAATACTTCAGCTGGACGGTCAGGGTCGACTTGCCCTGCTCTTCCGACACGGCAACGTCGCTGACATAGCCTTCGTCCTTGAGCACCGCGGCAACCGCCACTTTCATCTTCGACGAGGGCAGAGCGACCGACACCTTGCCGGCAGCCTGTCCGTTGCGGATGCGCGTCAGCATATCCGCGATAGGGTCCGACATACTCATGGAGCACTCCGTGGGTCAGGCCGCCTGCTAGGCGCGATACCCGGTTGAGAAAACGGCCTCCCGGAGGAAGCCGGTCACTTTACCCGATTGCGAGCAGGATTTCCAGTGGGGCCTTCGCCGGCCCGCCCCGAGCGGACCCAGCGGGAGCGAAGGGGCCCGACTACCACGAGGCCTTGACCAGCCCCGGCACGTCGCCGCGCATCGCGGCCTCGCGCAGCTTGTTCCGCCCGAGTCCGAACTTCCGGTAGAAGCCATGAGGCCTGCCACTGACGCGGCAACGGCTCTGCTTGCGGCAGGGACTCGCGTCCCTGGGCATCTTCTGCAGCCGCACTACTGCCGCTTCCTTCTCTTCCGGGCTGGCGCTCACGCTCTTGACCGTCGCCTTGAGCACGGCACGCTTGGTGGCGTATTTCGCAACGATGCGCGCGCGCTTCGCGTCCCGGGCAATCATGCTCTTTTTGGCCATGTGCTGCCTCTCAGCTCTTGAACGGAAATTGGAATGCCTGGAGCAATGCCCGGCCTTCCTCGTCTGACTTGGCACTGGTGGTGATGATAATGTCCAGTCCCCGCAAGGCATCGACCTTGTCGTAGTCGATCTCGGGAAAGATGATCTGCTCGCGCACACCCATCGCGTAGTTGCCGCTGCCGTCGAACGCTTTCGGGCTCATGCCGCGAAAATCGCGGATACGCGGGATGGCGATGTTGATCAGCCGATCCAGGAACTCGTACATCCGCTCGCGGCGCAGAGTTACCTTGCAACCCACCGGCCAGCCCTCGCGGATCTTGAACCCGGCGACCGACTTGCGAGCCCGGGTCACCACCGGCTGCTGGCCCGCGATCAGACGCATGTCGCTCACGGCGAAATCCATCACTTTCTTGTCCGCAACCGCCTCGCCGACACCCATGTTCAAGGTGATCTTCTCGATCCGCGGGGCCTCCATCACGGACTTGTACCCGAACTGCTCGAGCAGCGCCGGGACGACCTTCTCTTTGTAGTATGCCTGCAACCTAGCCATCTTCTCGCCCGTCTCAGATGTCCACGACTTCGCCGTCGGACTTGAAATACCTGACCTTACGACCGTCTTCCAGGATCTTGAACCCGACCCTGTCCGGCTTGGCGCTGGCCGGGTTGTAGAGCGCCAAGTTGGAGATGTGCACAGGCATCTCCTTGTCGACGATCCCGCCGGGCTCGTTCCTCATGGGATTGGGCTTCATGTGCTTCTTGACCATGTTCACGTTCTCGACGACGACACGACTGCCGTCGATGACGCGCACGACCCTACCGCGCTTGCCCTTGTCCTTCCCCGTCAGCACGACAACATCGTCGCCGGCTCGAATCTTGCGCATCGCCATGACTGGTGCCTCACAATACCTCGGGCGCAAGCGAGATGATCTTCATGAATCTCCCGCCGCGAAGCTCTCGGGTGACCGGCCCAAAGATACGAGTTCCGATCGGTTGCAACTGGTTGTTCAGCAATACCGCGGCATTGCCGTCAAAGCGAATCAGCGAGCCGTCCGATCGGCGAACACCCTTGCGAGTGCGCACAACCACCGCGCTGTAGACGTCGCCCTTCTTGACCTTGCCGCGAGGGATGGCGTCCTTCACGCTCACTTTGATGATGTCGCCGATACCGGCATAACGGCGATGCGAGCCGCCGAGCACCTTAATGCACTGCACGCGCTTGGCACCGCTGTTGTCGGCGACGCCCAATACTGTCTGCATCTGGATCATGAGTCTCTTTCCGGATCAATGCATGGAGCCCCTACCCTTGCGGGATATCAGCTCACCCGCTCCAGCACCTTGACCAGACGCCAGGTCTTGGACTTCGACAGTGGCCGACACTGCTCGACCATGACCACGTCGCCGATCCGGCACTCGTTGGCCTCGTCGTGCGCATGCACCTTGGTGGAGCGGCGCATGATCTTGCCGTAGATCGGATGGGCAACCCTCCGCTCGACCAGGACGGTAATGGTCTTGTCCATCTTGTCGCTGACCACACGGCCCTGGAACGTGCGGTTGCTGGGCGTCTGCTCGCTCATCGCGCTTCACCTGCCTTCTTCTCGGTCACAATGGTCTTGATTCGCGCGATGTCCTTGCGCACCTCCTTTACACGCGCCGGGCGGGCAAGCTGGCCCGTACCCTGCTGCATGCGCAGGTTGAATTGCTCTTTGAGCAGCTCGTAAAGCAGCTCCTGGAGGTCCGCCTCGCTCTTGCCCCTGATTTCGCTCGCCTTCATCACAGCACCTGCCGCCTAACAAAGGTTGTGTGCACGGGCAGCTTGGCAGCCGCCAAGCCGAAGGCCTCGCGAGCCAGCCCCTCGCTGACGCCTTCGATCTCGTAGAGCATGCGTCCCGGCTGAATCAGGGCGACCCAGTACTCCACGTTGCCCTTGCCGCTGCCCATACGCACTTCCAAAGGCTTCTTGGTGATCGGCTTGTCCGGAAAGACGCGGATGTAGAGCTTGCCGCCGCGCTTCACGTGGCGGTTGATCGCCCTGCGACCAGCCTCGATCTGACGGGCGGTCAGACGGCCGCGACTGGTCGCCTTGATCCCGAATTCCCCGAAGCTCACAGCGTTGCCGGTGGTGGCAAGACCGCGATTTCGACTCTTCTGGATCTTGCGAAATCTGGTTCGTTTCGGTTGCAGCATGGCTTAGGCCCTCTTTGCGGCGGCCTTGGCCTTGGGTGCCGCGACCTGCTCCTCGGCACCCTCGAAGACCTCGCCCTTGAACACCCAGACCTTGACGCCGATCACGCCATAGGTGGTGTTGGCCTCGGCGAAGCCGTAATCGATATCGGCCCGCAGGGTGTGCAGAGGCACCCGGCCCTCGCGGTACCACTCGGCGCGCGCGATCTCAGCGCCGTTGAGCCGGCCCGCAACATTCACCTTGATCCCGCCGGCGCCGACTCGCATGCTGTTCTGCACCGCCCGCTTCATGGCGCGTCGGAACATGATCCGGCGCTCCAGCTGCTGGGCGATGCTCTCGGCCACCAGCTGCGCGTCTAGCTCCGGCTTGCGGATCTCTTCAATGCTGATGTGGACAGGAATGCCCATCCTGCGAGCGACCTCGGCGCGCAGCGCGTCGATATCCTCGCCCTTCTTGCCGATGACCAGCCCAGGACGCGCGGTGTGGATGGTGATGTGCGCGTTCTTGGCGGGCCGATCGATCTGGATGCGGCTGACGCTGGCCTGCTTCAGGCGCTGCCTGAGGAACGCCCGCACCTCGATGTCGGTGTTCAGCAGGTCGGCAAAGCTCTTGGAGTCCGCATACCACTTGGACGTCCAGTCCTTGACGATGCCGAGGCGAATGCCGGTTGGATGTACTTTCTGACCCATGGTGGCCCCTCTTCCCCGCTTACTTGTCGGCGACCGTCACGGTGATGTGACAGGTCCGCTTCTGGATCCGATTGGCACGACCCTTGGCCCGTGCCTGGATACGCTTCATGGTAGGCCCTTGGTCGACGCAGATCGCCGACACGCGCAGCTCGTCGATATCTGCGCCTTCGTTGTGCTCGGCGTTGGCGATGGCCGAATCGAGCACCTTCTTGACGATCTCCGCACCCTTCTTGTTGCTGAAGGCCAGGGTGTTCAGCGCCTTCTCGACCGGCTCGCCGCGTACCTGGTCGACGACCAGCCGGGCCTTCTGGGCGGAGATGCGCGCATGACGCAATTTCGCGACTGCCTGCATGGATCTGACTCCGAATTAACGCTTCTTGGCCTTTCTGTCGGCCGCGTGACCCCTGAAGGTACGGGTCGCGGCGAACTCGCCGAGCTTGTGGCCGATCATGTTCTCGCTCACGAGCACGGGAACATGCTGCCGACCATTGTGGACGGCGATCGTCAGGCCGATCATCTCGGGCAGCACCATAGAGCGACGCGACCAGGTCTTGATCGGGCGCTTACTGCCGCTGGCTACCGCCTCTCCCACCTTCTTATCGAGATGGTGGTCGATAAAGGGTCCTTTACGAATGGAACGTGGCACCTGGCTGTCCTCGTCTCGTTACTTGCGGTTGCGACGGCGTACGATCATCTGGTCGGTACGCTTGTTGGTGCGCGTCTTGTGGCCCTTGGTGGGCACGCCCCAGGGACTGACCGGATGGCGGCCGCCCGAGGTACGGCCTTCGCCGCCCCCGTGGGGATGGTCCACGGGATTCATGGCCACGCCGCGCACGGTCGGCCGGGCACCGCGCCAGCGCGAGGCACCCGCCTTGCCGAGGGAGCGCAGGCTGTGCTCGCCGTTGCCGACCTCACCGATCACCGCGCGACACCCCACGGGGACCTTGCGCATTTCGCCCGAGCGCAGTCGCAGAGTGGCATACTGCCCCTCACGAGCGACCAGCTGAGCAGAGGTCCCGGCACTGCGAGCGATCTGCGCGCCCTTTCCGGGCTTGAGCTCGATGCAGTGCACCACGGTACCCACCGGGATGTTGCGCAGGGGCAGACAATTGCCGGTGGCAATCGCAGACTCGACCCCCGATTGGACCCGGTCGCCCGCCCTCAGCCCCTTGGGCGCGATGATGTAGGCGCGCTCGCCGTCGGCATACTTGAGCAGGGCGATGTGGGCGCTGCGATTCGGGTCGTACTCCAGGCGCTCGACCTCGGCGGGAACGCCGGTCTTGTTGCGCTTGAAGTCGACGATACGGTAGCGCTGCTTGTGGCCCCCGCCCTGGTGGCGCACGGTGATTCGCCCGGCATTGTTGCGCCCGCCGCTCTTGCTCTTCTTGGCGACCAAGGGCTCGTAAGGGGCGCCCTTGTGCAGATCCGGGGTGACCACCCTGACGACGAACCGCCGACCGGCCGAGGTAGGTTTTGACTTAACGATTGCCATGAGATTGCTTCCGCTGTGTCACTGTGCGCTGGATCAGCAGCGCAATCATCAGGCCCCGCCGCCGAAATCGATGTCCTGACCCGGCTTGAGCTTCACATAGGCCTTCTTCCAGTCCGACCTCCGCCCACGGATTGCCCCGAAGCGCTTGGCCTTGCCCTTGACGTTGGCCACCCGGACCTGCTCGACGCCAACCTCGAACATCAGCTCCACCGCGTGGCGAATCTCCGCCTTGCTCGCGTCGGGCACGACCTTGAAGGCGTATTGGCGCGCCTTGTCGGCAACCATGGCACTCTTCTCGGAGACCACCGGGCTGAGCAGGACCTTCATCAACCTTTCCTGACTCATGAGAGACGCTCCTCGATACGCTTGACGGCGCCGCTGGTCATCACCACCTTGCCGAAACCGATCAAGCTGACGGGATCCACGTCCACTGCCTCGCAGACGCCGACGTTGTAAAGATTGCGCGCCGCGAGATAGAGGTGTTGGCTAGCCTCTTCGGTGACGATCAGCGCATCGTCCACCCCGAGGTCACGCAGCTTCCCAACCAGCTCACGCGTCTTGGGCGCTGGCACCGACAGCTCCTCGACCACCACCAGGCGCTCCTGGCGCAGCAGCTCGGAGAAGATGCAGCGCAAAGCGGCGCGGTACATCTTGCGATTGACCTTCTGCGACCAGCTCTGAGGCGACGCCGCGAAAGTCACCCCCCCTTTACGCCAGATGGGGCTGCTAGCGGTACCCGCACGGGCTCGTCCGGTCCCCTTCTGGCGCCAGGGCTTGCCGCCGCCACCGCGTACTGCGGACCGGCTCTTCTGGGCACGGGTACCCGCACGGGCCCCTGCCAAGTAGGCGTTGACCACTTGATGGATAAGCGGCTCGTTGTACTCCGCGCCGAACACGGCGTCGGACACCTCGACGCTTCCGCCGGAGTGTAGGTTGAGGTCCATGTTGCTTACCCCTTGCTCTTCGACTTGACCGCCGGGGTGACCAGCAGGTCCCCACCACAGGCGCCGGGCACAGCACCCTTGACGAGCAGCAGATTGCGCTCCACGTCGACCCGCACCACCTCCAGGTTCTGGATGGAGCGCTGGACCTTGCCCATATGACCTGCCATCTTCCGACCCTTGACCACCCGGCCGGGGGTCTGGCATTGGCCGATGGAGCCGGCGGCACGGTGCGACAAGGAGTTGCCGTGGGTGGCGTCCTGGGTACGGAAGTTGTGGCGCTTCACGGTGCCGGCGAAGCCGCGACCCTTGGTCACGCCCCGCACGTCCACCAGCTGGCCCGCCTCGAAGACGTCGACCCGGATCTCGCCGCCGAGCCCCAGTCCCTCCGCTTCGCCTTCTTCGAGGCGCAGCTCCCGAGAGACCCGACCGGCCTCGATTCCAGCCTTGGCATAGTGGCCCGCCATGGGCTTGCTCACCCGCGAGGCCTTGCGACTGCCCACCGCCACCTGCAGGGAGCGATAACCGTCGGTCTCTTCGGTGCGGACCTGGGAGATCCGGTTCGGAGAGACATCGATGACGGTCACGGGCACGGAGGCGCCTTCTCCGGTAAAGACCCGCGTCATGCCGAGCTTGCGTCCGACCAATCCAATCGCCATCGCGGATACCTCAGTTGAGCTTGATCTGGACGTCGACACCGGCCGCCAGATCGAGCTTCATCAGCGCGTCGACGGTCTTGTCCGTGGGGTCCAGGATATCCATCAACCGTTTGTGGGTGCGGATCTCGTACTGGTCTCGGGCGTCCTTGTTGACATGCGGCGAGATCAGCACCGTGAACCGCTCTTTCTTCGTCGGCAGGGGAATAGGCCCCAGCACCTGGGCTCCCGTGCGCTTAGCGGTCTCGACGATCTCACGCGCAGACTGGTCGATCAAACGGTGATCGAACGCCTTCAAACGGATTCGGATTCTCTGGTTTGCCATCTCTGTTACTCGATGATCTTGGAGACCACGCCGGCCCCGACGGTACGACCACCCTCGCGGATGGCGAACCTCAGCCCCTCTTCCATGGCGATGGGCGCAATCAGCTTCACCGTCATCTTCACGTTGTCGCCGGGCATCACCATCTCCACC
>Ga0210096_1000839_pt1 | contig 10346 bp, 9 predicted proteins | sample China_Galinas_PW_4_FD_184864 | JGI IMG/M metagenome (GOLD analysis project Ga0210096, IMG submission 184864) | Wetland microbial communities from San Francisco Bay, California, USA, that impact long-term carbon sequestration - China_Galinas_PWA_D2... | ecosystem: Environmental > Aquatic > Marine... | reverse complement strand
GAAATCCGGCGCAATCTGGTATGCCATTTTCCGGCAATCGCCTAAGTCGGCTGCTCATCGATACTGACGACCGGACGGTCGGGATCGTAGGGACGATTGAGGAATCGTGCATCAGAATCCATCACATGACTAGGCTATCGAATCACCGCGACGCCGGCAGCGTCAGCACCGGCGCCTTGCCGTCCCCGGAATCCGCGCCCTGAACGCTGAACAGGGTGTTCAGGATCGCCAGCGTACGTTTGCTGCGGATGTCGGTCTCGTCGATGTAATACCAGTCGTCCCGATACTGTATGGCGACGAAGGCGCTACCGGGCGGTTCGGGACTGGTTCGGATGAGCAGCGGCACGGGCAGCGACTCGGGGCCGGCATCCTCGTCCTGCGCCGTATCCTGGCCGATGACAACACCTTTTTCCACGTCCGCCTGCGAGACCTGAACCCCAAGGGAGAGGTAGGACATGATGGCAACCAGTGAGCGCAACTTGATCACGATCTGATCGGGTTTGCGTTGCGTGCGAAGTGTCGTGATCTGGAAGTTGTTGATCGTTGGATCCAGGTCGAGTTCGTTGCGGAATTTCGCGACCAGGGGGCGCAACTGGGGTGCGGGATCTGGTTTGAAATGCAGCACCGTGGAGCTTTCTCCCCCATCTACGTTGTGCTCGAATTCCAGCGCACCGGCCTGAAGCAATTCCAGCATTAACGCAATGACCTCCCTGAACCTCGCGTAGCCTTTCAAATGGGCGTGAACCTCATCCAGGTCGTCGGGCTCCTCCACCGTCGGCCCGGACACGAACGACAGATTCTCGTGTTCATTGATACTCTGCAGACCCATGATGAGCAACAGGTCGATGGGCCAACCCGACTGTCCCAGCGCGAAGATGCCTGCAAGCGGCAGTGGCTTCAGCATTCGCTCGGTGAAATCCCTGCCAGCCAGCGGCGTATAGGTGATCGTCGGATTCTCCGCGAACGAGAAGCTGGGACTGGCATCTCCGGTCGTGAAGTCGAACCCGGGAGAGAACGCGGCGCCCAACGAAACACCGATACTCCGGTTCAAGGAGTATCCCGTCACGACCGAACCGATGGTGAGAAAAACGGGGACCTCCATGTGGCGCAGTCGAACCAGGTTGAGCACCATCTGCTCGTTGGCCGTCTTACCAAGGGATTCGTTGTAGTGATAGTGGTCGGGCGGAATCCGCCCCGGCCCTATCGATTGGCAGCCGATCAGGAGAAAGGAAATCAAGGCCATCGCCAAGGTCCCTATCCGGCGTTTGATGTCGCTAGATCGCTTCACATCCCTTTGAACACGCGGTATCCATCGTGCTCGCTCCCCTTGAGCCAATACCGTGCCCATACACGGGCAGTTGATCCTCACCGCTGCGAAGCATAACCCAGGCGTTTCTCAGGGATCCAGAGAGCGAATGACCCGGCTTCGAGCGCTCGGGTGTCGATCGACAATATTCCATTACTTGATTTATTAGTTGAGCTACAGTGCCGTCCAATGATGCAAGAGATACGATTGAAATCACTCCAACACGCCTTTTCAGGAGCTATTCCGATGAAAAACCTCATCGCCACGACAATACTTGGATCCCTGATTGCCACTGCGACGGCGCAAGCCACCGCCGTGGACCGGACAGACCTGGAACCCACCATGAATAGTGCGGTGTCTGCGACCGGACTATATCCGAGTCAGGAGATCGAGGACGCAATGTCCAATCATTAACCCTTGCGATCTCGTTTGGTGTTATCGGGGTCGGGCGACGTGAGTCGTGCGACCCCTTATCTGTATCCCCGCAGACGACAGCCCTAACCGACTGGTGTAGACGGGCGTTCGGTCAGGGATTTCTTATACTCACAGAGTGCTCCGTTACAGCCCGCTCGTTCAGAGAAACGTCACCTGGTTCGTCGCGCTGGTGAGTGCCGTTCTTGTGGCCGCTATCGCGGTAAGCGCGCTGCTGACCTATCGGGTCCAGAGCAACGCCCTGCTCGCGTTGCAACTGCAACAGGCCAGCTCCTCGGCCCTCCAGATCGAACAGTTCTTCGGACGACTCGAGCGTCAGCTCCAGTGGGTTGCGGAACTGAACTCGGATTCCGAGCAGGAGACAGAAACCGAGAAGCGATACGCCGCGTTCCTCGCGCTATTGAGACAGGAACCCGTCGTCCAGGACGTGACCCACATCGGGCCCGGTGGCCGGGAACGCCTGTACGTGTCACGCGTCGAGCTCGACGAGGTGAATGGCGGTACGGACCACTCCGGGGACCCCGCGTTCCTGGCGGCCCACGGCGGCCAGATCCATCGTGGGGAGGTGGACTTCCATGGCCACAAGTGGCCCCGCATGACACTTGCCATCGCCGACGGCCAAGGCGGCGTGGTCTCCGCCTCGCTGGATCTGAGCCTGATGTGGGAGCTTGGGTCCCCGGCCCGGGCTGCGGCCAGGACAACCGGTTACGTCGTCGACACCAGGGGCCGACTGATCTCCCCCGCCGGCACCAGGACGCACGTGGGCGATCCGGCGGAAGTGGACTGGAGCGACGCCGCACGCGAGGCACCCGGCGTGGTCCGAAACATCTTCGGCGAGCGTGTGCTGGTGGCCAGCGCTGTCGCCGAGCCGCCGGGTTGGCTGGTCGTGGTCGAGCGCCCCCTCGGGTTCGCGCTGGCGCCGGTGTATACGCTGTTGCGCCGCCTCGGTGCCATCCTGGTCGCCGCCATGATACTGTCGATGGCACTCGCCCTATGGCTGGCGGCCCGGACCGTCCGCCCGATCCGGATCCTAAGGGACGGCGCCGAGCGCATCGGTGCCGGTGATCTGCGATATCGAATCGACATAGACACCGGCGACGAGTTGGAGGCGCTGGCCGAGGAGTTCAACCGGATGGCGGCAAAGCTCCACGAGTCCCACACGACACTCGAACAGCGGATCGCGACACGCACGGAGCAACTTCAACAGGCGAACCAGGCCAAGTCACGTTTCCTCGCGGCGGCCAGTCACGATCTGCGCCAGCCGATGCACGCGCTTGGCCTGTTCATCGATCAGCTCAGGAGTGAGGTCCGTGAACCGCGCGCGCAGGAGCTGGTAAACCAGGTGGTAACATCCGTCGTTGCACTCGGCGACCTCCTCGATGCTTTGCTCGACATCTCGAAGGTCGAGGCCGGCGCGATGACACCTCACCCGCGGGAGATATCGGTCGAGTCCCTGTTGCTGCCCATGGTGCGTCACTTCGCCTCGACGGCCGAAGCCAAGGGCATCTCGTTTCGCGTCGTACCGAGCCGCATGGCGGTACGAACGGACCCCATCATGATGGAGCGTATCCTGCTCAACCTGGTTTCTAACGCAGTGCGTCACACCGATAGCGGCGGCGTCCTGGTGGGCTGCCGGCGGCGCGGAAAGCAAGTCCGGTTCGAGGTCTGGGACACAGGCATCGGCATCTCCCGCGAACACCTGGACGAGATCTTCGGGGATTTCTACCAGATCCGGGATTCGGGCATCGACAACGGGCGGGGCCTCGGTCTGGGACTGGCGATCGTGGAACGCTTCGCGAAACTGCTCGACCACCGAATCGAGGTACGATCGATCGAGGGCAAGGGTTCGGTGTTCGCAATCGAGGCGCCCGCGGCCGCGGACATCCACACCTCCAGGACGGCTGCTTCGGAGTCACCCGGCGGCCGTCTGGAAGGGGCGCGGGTTGTGATCGTCGACGACGACGAACTGGTGCGCGAGGCGATGCAGGGTCTGCTCTGTTCCTGGGGGTGCGACGTGGTGGCGCTGGAATCCGCCGCGCGGACCCAGGACTATCTCGATACCGGACCCGTGATCCCGCACGCACTCTTGTTCGACTACCACCTGAAGGAGGAAAAATCCGGTCTCGATCTGGTATTCGACGTGCGGGCACGGCTCGGGAGCCCGATCCCCGCAGCGATCATCACCGGGGACCCGGCACCGATCATCCAGCAGCAGGTCCTGAAATGCGGTTGTCCGCTGCTGCGCAAGCCGGTCAGGCCGGCCAAGCTGCGCGCGCTGCTGTCCCACATCCTCACCCACCCCGTCAACCCTGATTGCGTTCGGGCACGACCTGACCCTGGGGATCCAGCGTGAGACCGAGGGCCTCGACCGCGACCACGGCCCGGGTACGGCTATCGACATCCAGTGCCTTCAGCACAGCCGACACGTGTGCCTTCACCGTCCCCTCCGCCAGATCGAGCTCGCGGCAGATGAGCTTGTTGGGATAGCCCTTCATCAGCAGTGCCAGGACCTGGAGCTGACGCCCGGTCAGCCCCAGGTCACGCACCGACCTCAGGGAAGATGGCGGGGAAGTCGGCTCGGGCTCGGAAGCCTGTCCCCCAACCCCTACAACAACGTGCGGGGGAACATAGAAACCACCCGAGAGCACCAGCCGCAGCGCGTTCAGCATCACCGGGGTACTCGAGGATTTCGGGATGAAGCCAGCCGCCCCCCGGTTCAGCGCCGCCAGTACCGTGTCGCGTTCCTCGTGGGCAGAAATAATGACGACGGGCAACGCAGGGTGTGTCTTGCGCAGGTGGGTCAGTGTTTCGATGCCGCCGATGCCGGGCAAACCAAGGTCGAGCAGCACGAGATCGAGGTCGACCTGTTCGTCGGCCAGGCGCAGGGTCTGGTCACAATCCGGGGCCTCGAACACGGAGACATCCTCCGCCAGCCCGTCGAGGACATTGCACAATGCCTCCCGGATCAATTGGTGATCGTCAGCTACGAGAATGTCCACTCCGGCCCCCGCCGATGTGACGTCGCATTGCCTGGTCGTCCCTGTGGCAAACCTGGAAGAACGCCTCGTCAGTCCAGAAATATCCCCGTTTCCCTGCCGATTACCCCGAGCCGCTCCTGCCTTAAGCCAAATGGCCTAGGCCAGCGTTTACACCGTGCCACCGGGGCGATGATCTATGTCTTTGACATATATATTACAGTTTTCCCGGGCGCGAGGGGCCCGCACGATTCGCCTAGTCCTTCGGGCCGATACCCGAAGCGATTCCATCGGACGATACTTGTTTCCGAAAGAACCCGGGAGCCATGCCGAAAGACGGCATGCAACAAACCTTGGGACCAACCCGCGGCAGTGATTGCCGGCAATAATTGACAGTGGAGAACAAGTGATGAAGACCTTGACGAAGACCGGAGCCGGAATTGCAGCAACCATCGCACTCGGCTTTGCCGGCGCCGCCGCCCTGGCGAGCTCTCTGAGCAACGACGACACCTCGTATATCTACGAGGAAGTCACACATGACGGCGGCATGGAGCAGGTCGAGATGGCGGTGTTCGAGTTCGAAGGACCTCTGAGCAATGATGACACCTCGTACATCTACGAAGATTCCAGGCAGGGCGACTCGGAATGGCGGGCCAGTGACCCCATCGGCGTCGACGACCTGAACAGCGACAACCGGTAACGGGCCGCACCCAGACTACGGGACGAAGGCGGTTTCCCGCCGCCTTCGTCCCGACCGTCAACAAGAAGAAGGGGCAAGGAGAATGCCTCGACGTGCCGGAGAACCCTTCAGGCGCGCATACTGCGTCGCGCGCCACGGTGTCGGCAACCTCTTCCTGGCCGCCACGCTTTCAGTCGCCGGATCGTTCGTATTGCCCGACGCGTACGCCAACGTCGAAACCCATATCTATATCCTGCGTCATGCCGAGGCCGACGGGCGCTCGCCCAAGCGGCTCCTGAACGAGACCGGCAGGGCACGCGCCGAAATGCTGGGTGACCGGTTCCGGGACGTCGAGGTGACCCATGTGTTCGCCACCTCGACCTCGCGCAGCTACGAAACTGTCGCACCCCTGGCGAGAAGACATGGCTTGACGCCGCGGCGCATACCCGCGCCGGGATCCTTGGTTGACGGCCGGATCGTGGTGCTTGACCGTGGCAACCCGACCATCTCGATCGGACCGATGCTTCAGACCCTGCGCGCCCTCCCCGCCGGCAGCACGGCCGTGGTGGGAACCGACAGCGCCAGTCTGTTTGCCATCATGTCCGGCCTGGGAGTCGAGGTCCGCGATCGTTGCGACGACTATGGATCGTGCATTCCGTGCGGACACGCCGGTTGCTTCCCCGAGGACGAATTCGACAACCTGTGGCTGGTCATCCCGGACCGCAGAACCGGTGGCGCCGTATCGAGCCGCATCCGCTACGGCGACCCGTTCGAACTGCTGACCGGATTCAAGCGCGGCAGGCGTACGCGGGAGGTGAACCCCGAGCTGATGGGTTACGACTGAACGCGTACGTCAGTGTTGCCTCAGGCGACGGTGATGTCATCGGAGAGATACACGTCCTGAACCGCGTTGAGCAGGGCGACCCCCTCGGCCATCGACTTCTGGAACGCCTTGCGTCCCGAGATCAGACCCATGCCCCCCGCACGCTTGTTGATCACCGCCGTGAGTACCGCCTGCTGCAGGTCGTTCTCTCCCGACGCGCCGCCCGAGTTGATCATGCCGGCGCGACCCATGAACGCGCTGGCCACCTGATACCTCACCAGGTCCACAGGGTGCTTACTGGTCAGCTTGTCATAGACCAGGGGGGAGGTCTTTCCGAAACCGATTTCCGTGTAGCCGCCATTGGTCGTTGCCTGCTTCTGCTTGACGATATCGGCCTGGATCGTGGCCGCAAGGTAGTTGGCCTGACCGGTCAGGTCAGCCGCGGCATGATAGTCCGTCCCCCCGTGCTTGAAGGCCGGGTTGCGAAGATAGGCCCATAGGAAGGTGACCATGCCGAGTTCGTGCGCGTGCTGGAACGCCTCGCTGGTCTCCTGGATCTGACGCCGAGATTCGGCTGAGCCGAAATACACCGTCGTACCGACGGCGACGGCCCCCATGTCGAAGGCCTGATCCACCGCCGCGAACATCGTCTGGTCGAACACCGGCGGATAGGTGAGCAGCTCGTTGTGGTTCAGTTTCATCAGGAAAGGGATCTTGTGGGCGTAGCGTCGCGCCACCGACCCGAGGACGCCCAGGGTCGATGCCACCGCATTGCAGCCGCCCTCGATCGCCAGTTTAACGATGTTCTCGGGATCGAAGTAGGCGGGGTTCGGGGCGAACGAAGCGCCCGCGGCGTGTTCCACACCCTGGTCCACCGGAAGGATCGACAGATAGCCGGTGCCTGCGAGCCGGCCGTGATCGAACATGGTCTGCAGGTTTCGCAGGGTGCCGGGCTTCAGGTCCTTCAGCGCCAGAACACGGTCAATATAGTCCGGTCCCGGGAGCTGCAATTCGCTACTGGGAATCCCCGTGCAGGTATGCCCGAGCAGGGAATCCGCGTCCGCACCGAGTAGCCCGATTATGTCAGTCATGACGTCGCCCCTTTGTGGAATAATTGCGATTTCCGCCTGTTGTAATGACGTGCCGTATTTGACCGGCGGACCCGTAAAAAGCACGTACGGTGCATGATACCCTTCCCGTGACGCCGAGCGCCATCGTGGCGCCGCGACGGTTCGACCCGCAAGCACGACAACCGGTAGGAAACCCATTCTAGATATGAAAACGCTCAAGCAAAGGGTCGTCCTCGTGCGTCATGGCGAGACCGAATGGGCGCGCGACGGGCGCCACACCTCGTTCACGGACCTGCCCCTGACCCCGCGCGGACGCGACCAGGCGAAGCTGCTGCGCGGGGCGCTGAAGGACTGGAGGTTTTCGAAGGTATTGTGCAGTCCGCAGGAACGCGCGAGAGAGACCTGCGAGATGACGGGACTGGCGGAGGCGATGGTCCTGGATGCGGATCTCGCCGAGTGGAACTATGGTCGTTACGAGGGACTGAAACTCGCCGAGATCCAGACCCTGGATCCGCACTGGGACGTGTTCGTTAACGGTTGCCCTGGGGGGGAGTCACCCGCGGCGATCAGCGAGCGGGTCGATCGCGTCATCCGCGGTATTCGCGCTATCGACGGGGACGTCGCCGTATTCTCTCACGGTCATCTTTTGCGCGTCTTCGCCATCCGCTGGATCGGCCTCCCCGTCGAGGACGGGCACCTGTTCGTCCTCGATACCGCGACCCTCAACGTCCTCGGCGCGTATCACGACTCGGCTGCCATCGTGACCTGGAACGCAAAGATCGGTGGCGACTGACAGCTTTCCGGACCGTGAGAAGACCGCGGTCAGAGTCGACGCGGCAAACCCCGTTGCGACCTGCTACCCCTCGTCCCGGCGATTGCCCAGACCATACCAGGCCCGCCACAGTTCCACCGCGCCATGTCTCTGCTTGATTGTCAGCGCGTTCCGGGTCCGGGAATCGCCGCCGGAATAACGCCGTGGCTGCGGCGCGCTCAGGACAGGCCCGGAGCCGGAAACCGCCCTGCGACGACAGGACGCACCGATACGGGTATCCTATTCTTCGCATAACCGGGGCCACAATGGTTCGAAGAAACCGAGTTTCCCGCTTTCGGCTCGACAACGCCCGGAGTCGTGCCTTGACTGGAAAGATCGCTGGTGGATACGAAAAAACCGGGGCCTGAGGCGACCGACACAACCCCACAGAAAAAGCCCGGTTCTCCCTGGAGCGTCGCCGACCTCATCGATTACGAAAGCTTCCTCAACGCCGACGAACAGAAGGTACGGGAGTCACCCGATGCGCGCGGGGGGATCGCGAAGCGGGACAGGGCGCTGTATCTGGAAAGCGCCGGGGACGCCGCCCCCGCTTCCACCTTTCATACCCCGGCGCATCGCCGTGACACCCTCCATGGATGGCTCGACGGGCGACGGCGGGGGGCGGGAGGACGCACAGGCCGGGGCCTGCCCGGGGAGACATTCGCCCGCAGCCTTCGCATCACCGGGCTGGTGGCGGTCGTGATGGGACTCATCTCCGGCACGGGTCTCACCGCCGCGCTGCTGCGCTACGACGGTGAGACCCCGGTCAATGTCTCCTGGTATATATTCGTGCTCGTGCTGCCCCAGCTGGCCTTGGCGCTTGCCGCGGCGCTGATCTGGCTCCTGCGACGCTCCGAATCGATGGGACGCGCGCTGGACGATCTATCCTGGGGCTTGCGGCTCGTCCGCTCGTTGACCGCTGGCCTTTCGCATCGCATGCAGGCACGGATCCCGCAGGACGCGCGGGAAGAGGTGCGAGCGCGCGGCGGCACGGTCTCGTCGCGCTCGGCCCTGTACCAACCCGTTGCCACCTGGACCTTCCTCGTTCCCCTGCAGAGCTTCGGCGTCGCCTTCAACGTTGCTATCATCGCTACCACCGTCTCGCTGTTGTGGTTTTCGGACCGGGCGTTTGGCTGGCAATCGACCCTCGAGGTGTCGGACCGGACCGTCTATGCGATCGTTCGCACGATCGCGCTTCCCTGGCGGCCGATAGCCGGCGAGGGGCGCGGATACCCGAATCGCGAGCAGGTGGTGGGATCACGCATCTACCTGAATGCGGACAAGGCGTCCTACGATCCCGCACACCTGCGTTCCTGGCGATGGTTTCTGGTTCTCTCGGTGCTGGTCTACGGATTGCTGCCCCGCGGGATCCTGCTCGCAATATCATTGCTCGCACGGCGGCGTGCACTTGCCGGGCTGTCGTTCCGGGATGCCCGCAGCCAGGCCCTGTACCGGCGCATGGTGACACCCAGCCTGGATGCATCCGACAGGACGAGCGTCCAGGGACCGGAGATGGCGATCCCTCGGATCGTGGAGATGGAGCGCCACCCGCCCCAACGGAAATCCCCCTCGGGGAAGATGGGCGCCGACGACTGCCTGCTGATCGTGCATGTCGACGTGCAGGACGTGCTGGACGATGCTGACGATCCGCGATTGCTGGCGCTAGTCGACAATCATACCGGCTGGCATGTCGCGGCGCGTTGGACCTTCGGGACAAACCCCGCGAAGAACCGCGAGGTCAGCGGGGCCGTGGCAAACTGGCATTGGCTGTCGCCACCGCCTAGGGTGATGGTGGTCGACGATGGCTCGCAGCCCCCGATCACCGAACACCTGCGTTTCCTGAAGGACCTTAGAATAGCGGCCGGCGCGGAGGCGGACATCACGCTGGCCCTGGTGGGCGAGGTGACGGATTCCGATCCGCTCCCGCCGGTCACCGGGCGGCAGTTCACGCAATGGAGGCAAAAGATCGACCAGCTCGCCGACCCCTATCTCCACCTTGTTTCACTAACCCCGTTGGCGCGGGAAGACCCCTGATGGACACGACGCCGTTGCAGCTGGCGATCATGGGTCACCCGAACGCCGGGAAGTCCTCTGTGGTCGCGACGCTGACCGAAAACGACAGCATCGGTATCGGTAACGTCCCCGGTACCACGACTCGGTCCGACTACTATCCGGTCATCATCGATGGACGCACCGTGATTGAGTTCATCGACACACCCGGGTTCCAGAACCCGGGCAACCTGCTGGAGT
>Ga0210096_1000838_pt1 | contig 10348 bp, 10 predicted proteins | sample China_Galinas_PW_4_FD_184864 | JGI IMG/M metagenome (GOLD analysis project Ga0210096, IMG submission 184864) | Wetland microbial communities from San Francisco Bay, California, USA, that impact long-term carbon sequestration - China_Galinas_PWA_D2... | ecosystem: Environmental > Aquatic > Marine... | reverse complement strand
GCCCGGTGATATAGGCCGAGTCCCTGATCAGAAACAGCGCCGTACGGGCGATGTCGGCCGGCTCTCCCTGGCGTTTCAGCGCCGTGCGTTCGATGATCTCCCGGTGAGCGCCCGCGTAGTCTTCACGCTCAGGCCACAGGATCGCCCCCGGCGCGATTCCGTTGACTCGAACACCGGGACCCAGTTCGCGGGCCATCGACTTGGTCAGCGAGACCAGTCCGGCCTTGGCGAGGCTGTAGACGGTGTAGTGCTCCAACGGTCGGTCCGCGTGGATGTCAACCATGTTGATCACACATCCCCGGCAGTTTGTCAGGTACGGCGCGGCGGCCTGAGTGAGAAACAGCGGGGCCTTGAGATTCGGGCCCGTCAGCACATCCCAGTCGACCTCGGTGATCTTTCCTACGGGTGTCGGGTAGAAGCTGGACGCATTGTTGACGAGCACGTCCAGTCTGCCCCAGCGCCCGTGGGCCTGTGCTGCGAGGTTGGGCAGGGAGCCGGTGTCGAGCAGGTCGGCCTGCAGCAGTTCGACGGAATCCGGGCGCGCTATCTCCAGGGTATCGCGCAGTCGCTGCGCGTCGTCCCGTGAGCCGCGGTAGTGGATCACGACGTTCATTCCGGCCGTGTGCAGGGCCCGCGCGATGACCGCGCCCACCCGCCGGGCCGCCCCGGTGATCAAAGCTGTTTTCCCGAGTTGGTCCGGTGTTGTATTCTGCATCGCCTTCGCGTCCGGTGAATGTCTTTGACGTCACCCGGCGCAGGTTCGATGTGAACAGGCGGCTGGGCCGAGTGAGATCCCCGATTATCCAACACCCCGTACCGCCGCGTCATCGCAGCAATGGCGACTGACGCGATATCCGGTCACCGAGCGTTTGGACTGCCACCACCCGGCGATGCGGCGCTGGCCCACAGTCGCGAACTTCTGGATCGCATCCTGGATGAGATCCGGGAATCCGGCGGCGAGATCGGTTTCGATCGATATATGCAGATGGCACTGTACGCGCCGGGACTCGGCTACTACAGTGCCGGGGCCGAGAAGCTGGGCGAGCGGGGCGACTTCGTCACCGCACCGGAGGTGTCCCCCCTGTTCTCCGCCTGTCTCGCGCATCAGTGCGTCGAGGTGCTGCGGGAACTGGGCGGGGGAAACATCCTCGAGTTCGGCGGTGGTTCCGGGACAATGGCGGCCGATATGCTGAATGCGCTGGGAGATACCGGCAGCCTACCCGGTGCCTATGCCATCCTCGAGGTGAGCGGCGACCTGCGTGAGCGCCAGCGCCGCCAGGTCGCTTCCCGCGCAGCCGCGCACCTGGAAAGGACACATTGGCAGGACGCTCTGCCCGGACCCGGGTTCCGGGGTGTGGTGGTGGCCAACGAGATGCTGGATGCCATGCCCGTATGTTGTTTTCGCTGGGAGCAACGCGGTGTCCTGGAGCGTCGGGTTGGGATCGGGGACGGTCAGCCGGTTTGGCGAACCGGTCTGGCGGATCCGGCTTTGCGGAGTCTCGTGACAGACCTCTCCGCGTCGTTGGGCAATCCCTGGGAACCGGGTTACGAATCCGAGCTGAATCCCGGCCTGGGGCCGTGGCTTGAGGCCCTCTATCATGCTGTGGATGCGGGCGTGGTGCTGCTGATTGACTATGGGTATCCTCGCGCCGAGTATTACCATCCCCAGCGCCGGGAGGGTACGCTTCTCTGTCACTACCGGCACAGGGCGCACGATGATCCCTTTTTTCTGCCCGGCTTGCAGGACATCAGCGCCAATGTGGATTTCACCGCAGTGGCCGAGGCCGCGGTGGCGGCGGGATTCGCGCTGCAGGGGTTTACAACCCAGGCGCAGTTTCTTCTCGGTGCCGGGATCACCGGTTTCGTGGAGCGGGCCGGGGACGATCTCGAGCGCATCCACGTCGCCCAGCAGATCAAGCGACTGACGCTGCCGGGTGAGATGGGCGACCGTTTTCATGTCATGGCGTTGTCCAAGGGTGTGACGGGGCGCCTGTCCGGTTTCTCGCTGCGTGATTTCCGGAACCGTCTTTGATGCCCCGAGGATAACCGCAGTGGACCTGACCCAGATCGTTGTCCTGTCCGTCGTACAGGGACTGACCGAGTTCCTGCCGATCTCTAGTTCAGCGCACCTGATCCTGGTACCCGCGCTCACGCAGTGGAGCGATCAGGGGCTGGCCTTCGACGTGGCGGTCCATGTGGGCACCCTGCTGGCCGTTCTCGCCTATTTCAGGGAGGACCTCCTGCGAATGACGCGTGATTGGCTGGGGTCTTTCCACAGCGAACTCACTCCGGACGCCAGGCTTGCCTGGGGGGTCCTGATCGGTACCGTACCGGCGGCGTTGACCGGACTGTTGTTCAACGACTTCATCGAGGAACACCTGCGTTCACCCCTGGTCATCGCGACGACCACGATCGTCTTCGGTCTGCTGCTGTGGTGGGCGGATGCGCGTGGCCGGCGGACCCGCAACGAGCATGGGGTGAGCTGGAAAGACGTCGTAGTCATCGGGTGTGCGCAGGCCCTGGCCCTGATCCCGGGCACGTCGCGATCCGGCGTCACCATGACAGCGGGACTCGCCATGGGACTGACCCGCAAGGCCGCGGCGAGGTTCTCTTTCCTGTTGTCGATCCCGATCATCCTGCTGGCCGGCGGGTACCAGAGCCTGGCGCTGGCGACTCAGCCCGAGCCGGCCAACTGGGGCGTTATGCTAGCCGGTATCGTGCTATCCGGTGTGAGTGCCTACCTGTGCATCCACTACTTCCTCAAACTGCTCGATCGCATGGGTATGTTTCCCTTTGTCGTCTACCGCCTGGTGCTGGGCGGTTTCCTGCTGGCCATGTTTCTGTAGCTCCCCGATGGTGATGAAAGCTCCCCGTGCGCCACGGCGCACTCGACTCAATCGCTGGGGTAAGATCGCAGGCACGCGTCCTTCGTTATGGAAACTGGTGAGATCGATGCAACCATTGCCGATACCCCCGCGCCGGAAACGCCCCGGTCCGCGCAAGCGCGCGTCGCGCACCGCGACGATACCCCTGGCCATGGTGTGTCTTCCAACCGGGGTTTGAGATGTTCCGATTCCTGCCGGGCATCTTCATCGTACTGGCGTCGACCGTGGCGCTGGTGCTGGCGATACAGAACCCCGGAACCCGGACCTGGTGGATCACGGTCTCCCTGATCGTCGTGGTGATCAGTCTGCTGGCCTCGTTCTGGTTTGCCTCCATCGCGAACCACATGCACAAGGACACGGTCTCGCGCGTCAAGGAGCGCTACGCCAAGGAACGGGAGAAGCTTCGGGTCAAGACCGAGCGCGAAAAAACGCGGGTCATCGAGGAGAGCCACCAGCGGGTGCTGAAAGGGGCGAACCGGGCCCATGCAAAGGCCAATTTCAAGGTGGGACTGGCGGTGACGGGCGCTGTCGGTGCCGGGATCATCATGCTGTTTACCGAGTTGTTGACCATGGGGCTGCTGACGCTGTCGACCGCCGGGGGTGCGCTGGTCGGATACGGCGCCCGCGCCCGTCAGGACAGACTCTCGAAATCCAAGCGGTCAATCGAGGCTGCAGCCGGGAAGCAGGCCTCGCCGAGGATCATCGATGCCGAACAGGTTCCCAGGATCTCCGCCTCCGGTGACAAAGGGGAGCGTTGACGTGACCCGTCAACGCAGACTCACTGATGTGAGTGTGCCGGTTAGATATCCGCAGGCTCCGCCCGGTTTTTGTAAACGACTTCGGTAATCGATTCCAGTCGACGCTCCCGCAACGCGCTCATGACCGCGCCACCGCGTGCGCCTGTGGCGACGATCGGCTTGGGGTCCACCTGCGCGGCTGCCTCGTGACACCTGTCGAGCAGCTCACCCTGCGGGTAGGGGGTGTCCTCCATCCCCCCGCGTCCGCGGTGGTCCGCCTCGCAGGCCGTGAGAAAATCGTGAAATCGGGCGGGCCTGCGAAACGCATCCAGGGATTCGAACAGGGAGAGTAGGGTCGCGGGTCGCAGCTCCCGCGCCCGGTGGGCGTGTAGATGAAACTTCGCCGTCAGCACCGCGAGATCTCTGAAGGCATTAGGGACACGGATGCGCTCGCACAGATTCGCGACCAGGGCGGCGCCGCGCTCCTCGTGTCCGTGGTGTTTCGGCCACTCGGCACGCGGGGTCACGCCCTTGCCGAGATCGTGGGTCAGCGCGGCGAACCGGACCTCGGGTCTGGCGCAGAGGCGGGCGGACTGCTCGAGTACCATCATGGTGTGGACGCCGGTGTCGACCTCGGGATGGTAGACCTCGGATTGCGGCACGCCCCAGAGCCGGTCGATCTCCGGCAAGATGACCGCCAGGGCGCCGCAGGCCTTCAGGACCTCGAAGAACTCCGCAGGCGCATCCTCGGTGAGCGCCTTGAGCAACTCCTGCCAGACACGCTCCGCCACCAGGGCATCCGCCTCGCCCGCCTCGACCATGCGGCGCATGAGGTCCATGGTTTCCTCGGCGACGCGGAAATCGAGCGCCTTGAAGCGGGCGGCGAATCGCGCCACGCGCAGGATACGGACCGGGTCCTCGACGAACGCGGGTGAGGTGTGGCGCAGCAAACGACGCTCGATGTCCCGCTTCCCGCCCAGGTAATCGATGAGGGTCCCGTCGTCATCCCGGGCCAGCGAGTTGATGGTCAGGTCGCGGCGTAACAGGTCTTCCTTCAGCGTGACATCCGGGGCGGCATGGATCGTAAATCCCTTGTAACCCGGCGCCGTTTTCCGCTCCGTGCGGGCCAGTGCGAATTCCTCCGAGGTGTCCGGGTGCAGAAACACGGGGAAATCCTTTCCCACCGGACGGTAACCCTGTTCCTCCATTTCCTGCGGTGTGGAACCGACCACGACCCAGTCCTTCTCCGTCACCGGCAGGCCGAGCAGTTCGTCACGCACGGCGCCGCCAACCAGATAGATCTTCATGGGGCTATGGTAGCATCACTCCCCCGATATGCCGTGCAACCACCGCCATCCGTACCAACGGAATTCTTTCCGTCCCCCTGCCGGTATTGGCGTATCGGTGGTGTTGATCGCATCCAGCTTCGGGATCGGCGCCTGCAGTCATCTCGCCTATTACCACCAGGCCGTGTCGGGTCACATGGACATCATGTCACGTCGGGAACCCGTCGATTCCGTGATTGCTGACGCGACAACTTCCCCCGATCTCGTCAGACGCCTGGCGCGCGCCCTGGAGGTCAGGGAGTTCGCCAGTCGTGAACTCTCGCTACCGGACAACGGGAGCTACCGCAGTTACGCGGACATCGGGCGCGAGGTCGTGACGTGGAACGTGTTTGCCGTGCCGGAACTGTCGCTGAAGCCGAAGCAGTGGTGTTTTCCCATCGCAGGTTGCATTGCGTACCGCGGATACTTTGGCGAAGCCGATGCGCGCGACTACGCACGCCGGCTCGCAGCGCAGGGCTGGGACGTGTATGTCGGCGGCGCCGCGGCCTATTCCACCCTGGGTTGGTTCGACGATCCGCTGCTGAATACCCTGGTCGATCGCGGTGAGGTCTCGATGGCCGGTGTCATCTTTCATGAGCTCGCCCATCAGCAGCTATACGTCGACGGTGACACCGCTTTCAACGAGTCGTTCGCGGTGGCCGTCCAGCAGGCCGGTGTACAGCGCTGGCTCGCATTACAGGGTAACCCGTCGCAGATCGACGGCTATCGGCGCAGCCTGCGGATCAGGCAGGACTTCGTGACACTGGTACAGGATACCCGGGAAGCACTTGCTCTGGTCTACGAGAGCGAAGACAGTGACGCACGAAAACGTGCGCGAAAGGCCGGTGTGCTGGAGGGCATGCGCGTGCGTTACGAGGTCTTGAAGGCGTCCTGGGGCGCTTACCCGGTGTACGACCCCTGGTTCGAGGGTGAGCTGAACAACGCAAGCCTGCTGTCCGTGTCCCTGTACGCGGACAAGGTGGGGGCGTTTCTGGCGCTGCTTGAGGCATGCGGGGGTGACTTTGACCGGTTCTACGCCCGCGCCCGCGAGATCGGCGCCACTGAATCGGCGCAGCGCCGGGCGACGCTTGCAGCGAATCCGGATTGCGAAACGGGTTCGTGAGCCCGGCACGTTCGCCGGGTCGGGGAACGTCTGGCAGGTCGGCAAGAAAGGCGCTGGTGACTCGAGCTAGGTGCGTGATTGTGCGCCGACGCGGGTCGTTCGCAGAGCCTGCATCCTGGACTGCAGGTCGCGTCTACCGAGGTAGACGGGCGCCACGGACTCCAGTGACGTCGGGCATCGTTCTCCCTCGTCACAGACGCTGTCGACGGAGAGGGAGCTCAGGTTGTCTTTCGAGAACGGCTTGCCCGGTGCGTATTCCAGGATCGCGGCCTGCAGGTACGACAGCCAGTGAGGCAGACCGACGATGATGCGCCGCCGCCCGGTCAGCCGCGCGGTGTAGGAAACGAGTTCCTGCAGGCTGTACTCGTTCGGTCCACAGAGATCGTAGCGGCGACCCCAGGTGCCCGGATCGTCCAGCGCCTCGCTGAAAGCGCGGACCACGTCGCCGACGAAGACCGGGGCGAACCGCGCGTCCGGACAGGCGAGCGGAAGGGCCAGTGGCGCGACTTTGAGGATTCCGGCGAAGCGGTTGAGAAAACTGTCTCCGGGACCGAAGATGACCGAAGGTCTGAACGCGGTGACCTTGAGCCGTTCGCCCGATGCGGCCATGACGGCGTCTTCGCCCTCGCCCTTGGTCCGCAGGTACTGGCTCGGGCCCCGCCCTGCGTCGGCGTGCAGTGCGCTCATGTGCAGCAGGCGGGTAACACCGGTCGACTGGCAGGCCTGCAGGACTCGCTTCGGGAGTTCGACGTGCACCCGTGCGAATCCCTTCCCGTCGTGACCCTTTTCGTTGAGGATGCCGACGAGATTGATCACGGTATCGCAGCCGGTGAACAGCGTCCCCAGCTCGGCCGGGTCGTGGATGTCCGACTCGACCAGTCGCACGGTGGGCAGCACCTGTAGGTCACGGTTTCGATGCGGTCTGCGCGTCGGCACGCGAATCTCCAGTCCCTCATCCGCCAACCTAGCCACCAGGTGGTGACCCACAAATCCGGTACCTCCGAGAATACAGATCGTCCTTTTCTTCATGTCAAACGGGTGCTGGTCAGTCTTGAGGGGGCGATATTGTACACATTTGTCGCCTTAACCCCCGCAGTTGGTATCCTGTGTCCTTCCCGCGGGCACTTCGGCATGGGCCGCGTTGCAGCCGGAACACGCACCGCCGCATCCGGGTGCGCTACTGAGACGCGTGTGTCTTCTCCAGAGCCGGAACGCCGTCACGGCGGCAAGCGAGACGACGACGGCCAGCGCGATCCATTCCTGCAGATACTGGCTCATGAGGAGGTCTTGATCAGATCCGGGTGCCAATCTGAAACACGGCGAGCGCCGCCAGATAGCCCAGCGAAGTCATATAGGTCCAGGCGAACAGGGCCCAGGACCAGCTTGCCGCCTCTCGCCGGATGGTGGCGACCGTCGCCACGCATTGCAGGCAGAAGGCGTAGAAGACCAGCAGGCCCAGGACCATCGGCAGCGTGTAGACGGGTTCCCCATCGGGCCAGCTTGCCCCCCGGAGCCTCCCCTTGAGGCTGTCGTTCTGCGCGTCGACGTCTTGCCCGACGGCATAGATGGTGCCGAGTACGGCGATGACCACCTCGCGCGCCGGAAACCCCGCGATGACCGCCGCCGAGACCTTCCAGTCCCAGCCCAAGGGCCGGAAGATCGGATCGACGATCCGCCCCATTCTGCCTAGGATGCTCTGATCCAGGTACGCCGCCGCCTCGAGATTGTCGAGTGCCAGGCGACGCGCTTCCAGCTCGACGCCGCCAAACCGGTTCGACGCCTCGGCCCGCTGTACGTCGTAGGCGTCGTGGATCGACCCCGGGTGAGGGAAATAGGCCAGTGCCCACACGATCATCGCGACTGTAAATATCACGGTACCGGCGCGTCTCAGGAAGATCACTGCGCGATCCATCAACCGGAGTAGTACCGACTTCAGATTCGGTCGCCGGTACGGTGGAAGCTCCATGAGAAACGTCGGTGTCGGTCCGCGCAGCAGGGTTTTCTTGAGCACGAACGCCGTGATCACGCCACCGAAAATGCCGAGCAGATACAGGCTGAGCAGGATTAGGCCCTGCAGATTGATGAGTCCTCCCAACCAGCTTCGCTGCGGTACGAAGGCCGCGATCAGGAGTGCGTATACCGGCAGGCGGGCCGAGCAGGTCATGAACGGGGCGGCGAGTATGGTTGCGATCCGGTCGCGCCTGTCCGGAATCACGCGAGTTGCCATGATGCCAGGGACCGCACAGGCGAAGCTAGACAACATGGGGATGAATGACTGACCCGAAAGGCCGCACCATCGCATCAGCCGGTCCATGAGGAACGCCGCACGGGCCATGTAGCCCGTGTCCTCCAGAAGGATGATGAAGGCAAACAGGATCAGGATCTGTGGCAGGAAGATCACGACGCTACCGACACCGGCGATCACCCCGTCGATCAGCAGGCTCGACAATGCCCCGGGGGGCAGCCATGCCGACAGACCCGTTCCCAGCCCCGTGGTTCCCGCGTCAATCAGGTCCATCATCGGTGTCGCCCAGGAAAACACGGCCTGGAACACCGCGGCCATCACGACGAGAAACAGGAGGCTCCCCCAACCAGGGTGGCTGACGACGCGGTCGATGCGGTCCGACCAGCTGGCGCCGGTCTCCTGGCGTGTTTCGACATCGTTTATGATGTCGTTGATCCAGCCGTATCGAGACCGCGCCTCGAGTCCGCTGAGCGCCTGTCCCTCACCGACGTCTTCCCGCAACCCGTCCAAGCGCGCGGACAGATCCCGGCCCGCCAGCCTCTGCAGGCGCTGCTCTGCGTAGCCACCGGTGTCGATCAAGGCGCGCTCCACCTCCTGGTCGTCGATCTCCACGCCCGCGGCCCGTAGTTCCCCGCCGAGGGCTTTCGAGGCCTGCTCGAGTTCCGGCAGCAGCCTGACCGAGGGGGTGTGGCCGTGTTGCAGCACTTCATCGAGGACCCGCTTCAGCTCCTCGATCCCTTCCCCACGGGCGGCGATCATGGGCACCACCCTCGCGTCGAGTGCCCGCGCCAGCGACCGGTCATCGATCCGGATGCCCTTACGCGCGGCGACGTCGGTCATGTTCAACACCACGACGACCGCAAGGCCCATCTCGAGGATCTGGCTGGCGAGATAGAGGTTACGGCGCAGATTGGAGGCATCGACCAGAACCAGTACCGCGCCGGGTCGCTCCAGCTCGTCGAACCGGCCGAGCAGGGTATCGATGGCGACCATCTCGTCGGGGGACTGCGCGGCGAGCGAGTAGGTGCCCGGGACGTCGATCAGCTGTACCTCACCTGAAGCCAGGGTCAGTGTGCCGGTGTGTTTCTCGACCGTGACGCCGGGGTAGTTGCCGGTCTTTTGGCGCAGCCCGGTCAGGATGTTGAACAGTGTACTCTTGCCGGTATTGGGGTTGCCGACGAGCGCGATGGTACGCGTGGTATGCGAGACGGTACCGGTAGCGGGACGGACCGTTTCAACGGCATGCGCGGATTCGCAGTGCGTCACGAGAGCAGTTCGACCTGGATCGTGCGTGCCTCGTCGCGGCGCAGCGACAGCGCGTAATCCATCACGCGAATCTCCATCGGGTCACCGGCCGGTGCACGCCGAATCACCTGCACCTCGCTGCCTTCCAGCAGGCCGAGCGTCATGATGCGCTGGGAAAGGGGACCCATGTCATTGAAACTGATGACCCGTGCTCGGTCTCCGGGTTTCAGGTCCGCGAGTGAACGGCCCATGAATTACGGTCTACGCAAGGGGCGGATCCAGGAGCGCCGCTTCTTCAGGCAGACGTTGAGAGGAGATACCTCGATATGCAAGGCCTCGCTTCGGTTCAGTGCCCAACGGCTGTGTTCGAGACCGACAACGATCGGGTTTCCGGCTTGCATCAGCGCAATCTCGGCCCCCGGTGTCAGGCCGCGGGCATGCAGTTTTTCCCGCATCTTCAGATCCGGCGATCGTATCCGGGTGATGACCGCTGTCTCACCCCGGCAAAGCTCAATCAATGTCATCAAGATGGGACCCCTGACTGCGCGTTGTTACCGCTATTCAAGAACTAATCGTAATGATAATACTTCTCATTGATGCAGATCAAGAGCGGCGCGCGTGGCAGGGGGCAGAGAGGCACTCGCAGGTCAGTGGCTTCCGACGGGTGTGTCTTCCGGTCGCCGTCGCCGGTTGCCACTCGATCGCCTCCTTCCCGGGGGCGTACCGTCCCGCCGGCCGGTGCGTTTCGCATGCCTGCGCCTTGGGGGGACCCGGGCTTCGGCCAGCAG
>Ga0210096_1000835_pt1 | contig 10384 bp, 11 predicted proteins | sample China_Galinas_PW_4_FD_184864 | JGI IMG/M metagenome (GOLD analysis project Ga0210096, IMG submission 184864) | Wetland microbial communities from San Francisco Bay, California, USA, that impact long-term carbon sequestration - China_Galinas_PWA_D2... | ecosystem: Environmental > Aquatic > Marine... | reverse complement strand
ACCAAGCGAGACGGCTGCAGCACGCGGGGCACGGCAACGCCCACGGGAGGCCCACGAGATGATACGAGCCAGAAGCATGCAGGAGTACCGGGACCTCATCCAGCAGGCCCTGTTCGAGACCGCCGATCTTCGAGCGTCCGCAGAGTTCGACGAGGAGTACATGGGAGATTCGATGACGTTCACCGACCCGCTCGAGGCCGCGTTGCGGGACCTCGAACGTGAAGTCGCACAGGACACCTACGTTTTCGGTGGCGAGGACCTGCCTTTCATGCCAATCGTCGTCGCCACCGCACCCTCCGTGCTCCCTTTTCGTCAATTGCTGTTCCGCATCAACGACACCCACCGCAACGGTCTGGAACCCGAGTAGGGCGATCTCGCGGTGATGCGCGAGCAATGGCGGGCGCCGGAGAGATTCAGCAACGGTAATCGGACCGGGCGACCGATCCGGTCAGGCGGAACGCCCCCGATTCGACGTGTTCAGGGATTTCCAACCCCGCTGGCGGATGCGAATCTGCGGCAACCCAACACCAGCAGAACGTTGAGCATCACGGTCAGCACGATCAACAGGAGAACCGTGTATCTGAAATAGGTGCGTGGCGTGAGATACCAGGTCAGGTCCGAGGGGTTGGTCCGCCACAGTTCGTTGTCGAACAGGAGCGGGTGAAAGACCTCCATCCAGAAGGTCTTGAAGAATGGCAGGACGACGACGAGCGCGACGACCATCCCGGCATTCACCAGACCGTAACGCCGTATCAGCCGGCAATTCGCCGTGACCGCCAGCACGATGACCGCGGCGATCGACACGAGGGACATTCGGTCATAGATGACCCGCACCTCGGCCAGGTGCAGTTTTTCCTTGGCCGACCAGCGGTTCACGAGTTCACCCTGATGGCGAAAATAGGCAGTCAGTTCGCTGACGCCGGCAGAAACCACCGCTTCCCCCACGACGGCGCAGCGCCCGTTCCAGACGCAGCTCGCGTGGTACCAGAAAGGAAGGTAAATGACGCACGCCAGGGGAAGCCAGATCGTGAGGTACAATAGCGAAAAGAACAGCCCGGCACGGCGCAACGGCTCCCTGAATTTTTCAGATCCCAACATGTCTCAATCGTACGGAGTAGCGGCGCATTCGCCCCGGTGACATCTCAATGCAGGCAATCTCATTCGGAGATCCAAGCATGTCCCCTAGCGCAACAACCCTGGCAGCGGCATCGTTGCTTCTGTCCGCCTGCGCCAATCAGCCTGTCAATGACGTGAGTTCGCCACATTTCGTTCTGCCCATTCATTCCACGCTGACACTGAACGAGACGATCGAAATCCCACCCCATCGGCTCAGTGCTTCCATCCAGAACGGGGTCGTCTACCCGATGGGCGCGGTCGACGAGTATGCGCCCAACTGCAAGTTACGTGTCAAGCACCTGAAGGATACCGGGCAAACCATCGAACCTGGCACCTTCGACATTATCGCCGTTGCGCGGCGGGTGGACATCATCCCCATTGGCGAGATCGGCGGTGCACGACTGGCCGGACCGGCGATGACGCTTGCCTCCGGCGGCGGCGACGGGGCCCCGAGCGATGAGATGTACAAGACACTGATGACGCTGCGTCCGTCCACGCAGTCCCTGGCGACGAAACTGGTCTGCCAGCAACTCGACGACCCCGGTCTGGGGGAGCATGTCTCTTTTCTTGAGATGCAGACCACGCTGCGCCCGGTCGCGGACCTCGAACTGCCGTAGCCAACCCCTGGTTCGCCGGCACTACCCTCGGGTACCGAGATGCATAGGGCGCGCCGAAGCATAGGTTTCAAGGAACCCCGTAGTAGTCGTATCGGTTCAGTAGCGTCTTGGTGAAATTCCAGGCCTCGCTGTAGGTCAATCCGCTGTCTTCGGGTATGACGATCTTGACGTAGAGCTTGTTACTGTATTGCGCCTTGAGGCGTCCCAGGCGCCGCTCCAGCTCTTCGCGGCTGACCGGCGTCAACCTCGCCGACCGACCGACCTCTCGATAGCTGATTTTCTTCTTGCCGCCCGACTTGACGTAACGGACCTCCACGACGTGCTTGCCCTGAGCCGTTCGTGCGGGTCTGACGAGCTTGTCGTATTGCACCTTCAACCGGTCGTACTCTCCCTGAAGGTCGGCCAGCTGTCGGGTCGCACCCTCATCGGCCTGGCGCAGGCGCACCAGTTCGTCGGCCTGCGTCCGGTTTTCCCGCAGCTGCGTATCCAGCTCCTCGAGTGTCGAGCGTAGCCGCGCCTCCTGGCGGCCGTGGACCTCGCGGAGGCTCGCGAGCTGCTCGTTGACCAACCTGAACTGCTCCTCCAGCGAATCGATCCGGCGCTGCGACGACACCTTGAAATCCGATAGTTGCCGTCGCTCCGCGTCGACGGCGGCCAGTTGTGCGTCCTTCTCCGAGAGCTGCTTGAGATTCTCCTCGTTTTCCTCGCGGGCCTGCATGAGCCACATACGCATGACCGAGATCTGGTGCTCGGCCTGGGCGAGTTGCTCCTCCAGCGTGATGTTGGCCCTGGTGGCCGATTGGACCTGAGCCGAGGCCTCCCGTTCGGCGACGATCGTCGCACGCAGTTCGGCGACCAGCTCCCAGTTGCGTAGGATCAATACGGTGCTGGCGAGCAGGAAGATCATCACGATCACCGTCATGATGTCGGTGAACGAAGGCCAGAAACTCTCGTTGCCGTCGGCGGTGGCGTCGATGTTCGCCCGAAGGTCGACGAACCCATCGCCGATACTCATTCCGCAGCCTCCGGCAGACGGAAGCCCTCGCGCAGGTGCCGTCTGATCTGGCCGACGTCGCGGGTCACCATCAGGGCCGAATCACGAAGCTGGGCAATGACGTCGCGCAACTGCTCGCCGGCCTGGGCAAAATCGATCTGCGAGGTCTGCATGGTCCTGGCGGTCTCCCGCAAGGCCATCACCAGCTGGCCGACCTGATGTACCAGACCCTCGGGATCGTGGTTCAGCACCGGCATCAGATAGACGGTGGTGGCTTGCTCCACCCCGCTGAGAAGATAGGTCTGGGCATCGGTCAGCTTCAGATAGAAGTAGCCATAGAAGAGATAGCAGATGATCGCGGTCATGGTCGTGGAAAGCGCCGTGGCCATGCCGTGGATGACGAGGTTCATGTTGCCGAGATCATCCGCGGACTCCAGCAGATCCGACGCCCCGAGCAACGCAATCGAGAGCGAGACGATGGTGCCGAACACCCCGGTCAGGATGAGGATATTGCTGATGAACTTCGGGAAACTGGTGCGCGTGCTCTCCGCGGCCACGAGCATCGAGGCCAGGGCGCTGTGGTTCACCGGGGCGTGCTGGCTGCTGATCTTCATGACCGCCGCATAACGCTGAAAGACGATCGAGTAGGGCGGGATCCCCTCGGTCGGCTTGAGACCGCCCTCCTCCATGTGCCGCACGAATTTAGCCAGCCAGGCCTCCTCCCTCGAGTAGCGCAACAGGTTGTCGGCGATCCGGGTGATGCCCAGGAAGAACAGCAGGGCGATACCGCTGTTGATGATCATGCCGGTCACGGTCAGCTGATCGCCGAAATAGAAGTTGTAGATGAATTTCCAGTTGAGAGCGATGGCGACCGCAACCACGGCCCCGAGCAGTCCCAGCCGGATCAGGACGTTTCGGCTGAAATTGCGCTTGATATTGGTCATCCGTTCTCTCCTTGCATAGGCGGCATGCCCGGGCCACCTGACGGTTTAGGCGATTGCCGGAAAGTGGCATACCAGATTGCGCCGGATTTTCGTTCGTCATCAAGGCGCGACAACAGGCGCATAGTCGAACTATGGAACGGTTGTCGCAACACTGAAGGACGGACGAAAAGACAAGCAGGATGGTATGTCATTTGACAGAAATCGCCTTAGTTCTTGTATTTCGCCCTGCCCGCCCGATGCTGGGCGAGCGATTTGGATTATCGCAGATACGGCCCATCCCGCGCCGGCGGCCTGTCGAGGAAGGGATTCGCCCGACCCGGCGGGCCGCCAGACCCGGACCGCCCGACGCCGGCTAGTATTCGCGCTCCGGTTCCGGGACCTGAACCCGGTCCGCGTCTAAGGGCCGCCAAGGGTTCGTGCGTCGCTGATGCTGCCTGGACAATTCGGGTTGTGAAGCGCGTACCGCATTTTCATGGTCCCGCGACACCGGGGACATCAGCAATACCGCGGATGGCCGCGGTATCGGGAACCCTGCCGGGGCCGGCATCCCGATCGGCCAGCCGGCCGGACCGACAGGCGGGGAGCGCATGCCACCGCCTCCACGCCCGCTCATACAGAAAAAGAATCCGTGTGCGGGCCCCGCAGCGAACGACCCGACAAGGAGACAGAACAGCGTCAACTGACACAGCTTTCGCGCTGACATATCGACAGCCCTCGACACACCGGCCCGCGTAGCGTACCGGCCCGTCGAGACTCGCGAGTCTCGAACCCAGGCATACGCCGAAGCGGACACCAATGGGATAGAATATAGACCCAACACCGCGCGGCTGCGCGGATCTCCCGTACAGGCCCGGCAACCCAATGGCAGGCAGCAAACTCCCCGCGAGATCCTCCCGTTCCGAGATCGACGGCTTCATCGATTCGGTCAACCGCAACCCGAACGTCAGGCCGGCGGGCCGCGGGGGACGGTTGATCTTCGCCATGGACGCCACGGCCAGCCGCCAGCCCACCTGGGACCAGGCATCAAGTATCCAGGCGAGGATGTTCGAGGAAACCGCCTCGCTGGGCGGGCTTTCGGTCCAGCTTGTCTATTACCGGGGCTATTCGGAGTGTCGTGCCTCACGCTGGCACCGGGACAAGGACGGTCTTCTCGGCGCCCTCGGTGCGGTCAGTTGCGTGGGCGGCTATACACAGATCGGCAGGGTTCTGAAACACGCCGTCGCCGAGGCACGACGCCAACGGGTCGATGCCCTGGTCTTTGTGGGGGACTGCGTGGAGGAGGATGCGGATGCGCTTTGCGACCGTGCTGGAGAACTCGGCCTTTTGGGAGTGCCGGCATTCCTGTTCCACGAAGGTGACGACCAGAGCGCCCGCGGGGTCTTCGAGCAGATCGCGCGCCTGACCGGCGGCGCGTGCTGCCGTTTCGATTCCGGGAGCCCGAACGAATTGCGCGACCTGCTGAGCGCTGTTGCCGTCTACGCCAGCGGCGGACGCCACGCACTGGAGGATTTCTCACGCCAGCGGGCCGGCATCACCAAACACCTGGTACGACAGATTGAGCACAAGTCCTGATCCCGTTGTCGAACGCACTCCGCGTCCGGGCACGGCCGGCGCCGCCTGAGACCCGTCATGCGCTTCCTGGTATTCCTGGCCGCGGCCATTATTGTCTTCGTGTTCCTGCGCTGGATCGCACGCCAGCCGCCCGGGACCCGTTATCAGTTCATCGCCGTCGCGGTCGGCCTCGGTCTGGTCTTGGCTGCGGCCACCGGCCGCCTCAGCTGGATCGCGGCGGTGATCGGGGCAACGTTGCCGTTCGTGCGTCGATTTGTGGGCCTGCTGAGTTATCTGCCGCTAGCCAACCGCCTGTACCGCCAGTACGGTCAGGGATCCGCGTCGCAACAGAACGGTACGAATGGATCGGGAAGAGTTTCCAGGGTCCGCACCCATTTCCTGAGCATGACCCTGGATCACGACAGCGGCGAGATCGACGGGGTGATCGTCACCGGCTCTCACCAGGACCGGCGGCTGGCCGAACTGAACCGCGAGACGCTGACCGCGCTGTTCGACGAGTACCAGACATCGGACGAGGAATCCGCCTCGCTGCTGGCCGCCTATCTCGACAAGCGCTTCGGGCCGGACTGGCGATCGGAGCACGCGTCCAGCGCGACGAACTCTGGTGGAAGCGAGATGACGCGCGAGCAGGCCTGGGAGGTGCTGGGGCTCGAGCCCGATGCCGGCCGTGAGGAAATCATCGATGCCCACCGGCGCCTGATGCAGAAGCTCCACCCGGACCGCGGCGGTTCCAACTATCTCGCGGCCAGGGTCAACCTGGCCAAGGACATCCTGCTGGGTTGACTACTGCACACTGGCGTCGATCTGTAAATGGAACTTCAACCTAGCTGTCGTGAAGGAAGGGATCGACCAGTTCAGTCCCACACTATTCGAAATCGCGGGTATTTCGAGTTGCAATCGCAACACTGTTGGCTCTTGCGATGGCTGCAATCTGGCCGTCCGGCAGGTTCATGGGGCGGCCAGCCTCTTTCCGAAAGTCCATGATTTCACCGTAGGCTCGAGCTGCTATCTCGTCATAGGCAAGGACCGAGGACTCGCTGTGCGAAGGCCAACGAAACAAACCTCTCGAACCTTTCTTTGAGCCGCAGTTGGCGTTTGCCGACCGGCAGGACCCGCAAACCAGTTTCAATTCGCCGATGCTAACGGCTGAAACGTAGAGAGCTCCGGATTTCTGGGCATTCAGCCAGCTCACCACGGTTTGCGAAGGTTCGACCTTCATAATCTCCAAAATCACGTTGGTGTCGATGAGGATCATTCGGAGATATCGCTCGGAAGATGATGAGCATGTTCAGACAACACCAAGTCTACGCCATAGCGAGTGCCGAATATTTCAAGCGCCAGATCACCCAACCGTTCAGGTGCGGATACGGCTTGCTTCAGAATCCGCCGGGCTTCCTCCTCCATTGAAATTCCATGGCTGGCAGCGCGTGCACGCAACGAGGCGACCGTTTCTTCATCGAGTTGTCTTACACTAGTATCCGTCCACAAACGCCTGTGTTCTTCTTCTCGACAACCTGTTGGATCCACTTCGCTTGATACAACCTACGGGTTTTCTTGTGAGTTATGACATTCCGTAGGGTGGAACAAGCGCAGCGGTTCCACCATTTCGGGTATTCATTGACGCCAACGACACTAATGCTTGCCATGTCTTTCTCTCAGTCAGGTCTGGCTGACGCGCTATGCTAGCGCTTGATAGCACAGCCATCTAGCGCTAGCGGATGGATAAACAGCCCGCTGAGCAATGCTCGAAGCCAACTTCGACCCCTTACTTATTGCGTTTACCGCCTAATTTTCTCCGGATCTTGATGAAATCTGTGGCCACGGGGGGGATTTCTTCGGTTTTTAGGGTCTGTTGCACCCACTTCAGCCGCCTATTCCTATCTTCAGGCCGCAAGGCCTCCTGACGCGTCCACCAGGACAGCAGCGATCGCAAGTAGTGCGTTGAGTTCACTCAGTATCGGGCAAGCAACCCGCAGACCGAGGAGCGCGACTCCTGGGTAACCCACCCGACGCCGCTGCAGGCGTATTTATCCAGGTGGGTGAGCACCTTCTCGATCACCCGAGGGTCTTCGATGCCGGCGCAGAACCTGACCGCCCCGCCGCAGGTCGGACAGGTCTGAAACGCCTTACGGGAGAACCCAGCATTTCTGATAAGGTGCGTCGCGATGTAACGGTAGACAATGCGCAGCACACGACCCATGATTTCCGGTTATAAAAAGACAAAAAGTTGCGGTTGTGGATGGGTATTCAACTGGTTACAAGGACCGGAATGCTTGGAAGTCCAGTCTGATCGCCCCGGTTTTTTCAGGTCATTATGCCGTGCTGATCGGTGGAAAGCCGCCACTGGTGAGTAGCTCCGGTATCTGGTCTGCAGGGACTGGTCGGCTGAACAGGTAACCCTGTGCAGTCTCGCAGCCGAGCTTCTCAAGGATCTCGAGTTGCTGTTGCATCTCAACACCCTCGGCGACTATGCCGTGCCCCAGGTTATGTCCCATCTCGATCATGGAACGGACCAGGAGCATGGTGTCTTTGTCGGTTGTTATGTCGTCGACGAAGTATTTGTCGACCTTCAGGCAATCGACTTCCAGATGCTTGAGCGAGGAGAAAGACGAATATCCTGTTCCAAAATCATCAATGGCCAGCTGGATACCAAGGCTTTTCAGTTCCTGAAATATCGCAAGGTTCCGTTTCTCTGTCTGGACAACACCTTCTGTCACCTCCAGTTCCAATTCCAACGGCGTCATTCCCGTCTCATCGACAGTGCGCTTGATCAGCGACACGATATCCCTGTCGAGAAAATGGCTTGGAGAGATGTTTACGGTCATGCGCAGAGCAGGAAGGCCCATCTGTGTCCAGCTGACGGCTTGGCGGCATGCAGATTTCAACACCCATTCCGTCAGTGGCTTGATCATCCCGATTCGCTCGGCCGCCGCGATAAACTCGGTAGGGGGAACCTGGCCCAATTCCGGGTGTGTCCAGCGTGACAACGCCTCGACACCGACGATCTTGCCATTCTCTATTTCCACCTGGGGTTGATAGACGAGGAACAGCTCCTGTTTCTCGATCGCCTCCCTGAGGTACTGCTCGAACCGGAATCGATATTCCGCCTTTTCTGTGAGCTCCGGTTTGTAGAACGCGTAACGGTTCTTTCCATGTTCCTTTGCGGCATAGAGCGAGGTGTCGGCGGCTTTCAACAGGGAAGGAGGGTCTCTTCCATCATCGGGAAAGTGTGCGATGCCGATGCTGCATGCCGGTGTGAGTTTCCTGGAACAAAGGACAATGGATTGTCCTATCGCATCCAGACAGTACTGAGCCACGTGTGCAGCATCGTATTCATCAGTCATATCATCGATGAGGATGCAGAATTCGTCGCCACTAAGGCGGGAAACAAGATCGACTTCGCAATCCAGATTCTTGAGCCGACACGCAATCTCCTTCAGCAGCAGGTCTCCGACATCGTGTCCAAGGCTGTCATTGACGTCTTTGAAGTTGTCCAGGTCGATATACAGCAGGCTGAAGCGTCGATTGTGCCGTTGCGATGTCTTGATCAGATCTTCAAGGAAGACATAGAAATGCGCACGGCTGGCAAGTCCTGTCAGCTCATCGGTGTAAGCCAGTTTGCGAATGCGCTTCTGTGCCTGATCGCGCTCCATGACGATACCGGCAAGGCGCGCTGCGGATTTGAGGTCATCCAATTCTTCCTTGTCGGGCACCGCCGGGTGGTTGTAATACATGCCGAATGCACCCAGTACTTCACCAGAAGAGTTCCTGATCGGTTCGGACCAACAGCAACGCAGGCCGTGTGGCAGGGCTACGTGCTTGAGCTTTGCCCACTTGGGATCCGTGTCGATGTTTTCCACCAGAACACGTTGGCCGGTGTACGTGGACGTGCCGCATGAGCCGACATTGGGGCCGTTTTCCAGGCCATGCACGGCATCACAGTATTCTTTCGGAAGACTGGGTGCCCCGCCATGCAAGAGCTTGCCATCACATAGTTCGAGCATGGAACATCGCATACCGCGGTGACGTGCCTCGTACATGAGTGCGATGGCATCGTAAACCTCCGGTGCCGGCTTTCCGATCGCGATCATCTCCAGAATTTCGGCATTCTCTTTATTGAACAACTCGGCATTATTGCGTTCACCAATCCTGACATATGTGCCAACCAGACGAACCGGCGTGGAATCTGACTCTTGGTACGCTCGAAGTGCCCGTGATAGCAGAAGTACCTTTTCGCCGCCCTCGCGACGCACCCACATCTCGATTTCAAGCGTATCGTTATTGCCGGTAAGGTATTTCTTAAGTGCGTGCAGGACTTGTTCCCTCTCGTCCGCATCCACGTATTCGTCGCTCTCATCGAGCAACAAGCCACAGAGCCAGTTCAGTTCATCGTCATCAAGTGGTTGAAAAGTTGTATCCATTAGCCGAGCTGTCTACTTATCCGATCTGCTAATACACGTCTACAAGAGCGAATGTCAGAATGATGAATCCTGTGACGCTGGTGCAACATGCACCAGATTCCGCGGTTGGCCAGTGTTTTCGTCTAGGCAACAACCATTGAGTATATGAAGTATAGACAGCCCACTAAGCAATTCGCGAAGCCAATTTCGGTCCCTCTCGCGTTTTCCGCCTCGTTTTCTCCGGATCCTGATGAAATCCGTGGCCACCGAGGGTGTTTCTTCGGTTTTCGGGGACGGTTGCACCCACTTCACCCGCCCATTCGCGTCTTCAGGCCACAAGGCCTCCTGACGCTTCCACCAGGGCAGCAGCGATCACGAGTAGCGCGGTGAGTTCACTCAGTATCGGCCAAGCAGACCCGCAGGCCGAGGAGCGCGAGTCTCGGGTAACCGGATCGGCGCCGCGGCAGACGTTTTTTGACCAGGTGGGTCAGGATCTTTTCGATCACCAGGAGGTCTTCGATGTTGGCAATGACCCTGGCCGCCCCGCCGCAGACCGGGCAGGTTCATCGGGAATAACAGGACAGCTTTGGCTCGCCCGCGCAGCGGGCGAGTATCAGGGAAGATACGAGCAAATCCAGGGTGAGCTTCACTCGCGATTTGGGCACCAGTGCGGCCAGTAAAGAACGATCCGCCTCGCTGACCTCAGCTTGTTCCAGTAGAACTCCAATTAATGCGGTCTAT
>Ga0210096_1000832_pt1 | contig 10390 bp, 9 predicted proteins | sample China_Galinas_PW_4_FD_184864 | JGI IMG/M metagenome (GOLD analysis project Ga0210096, IMG submission 184864) | Wetland microbial communities from San Francisco Bay, California, USA, that impact long-term carbon sequestration - China_Galinas_PWA_D2... | ecosystem: Environmental > Aquatic > Marine... | reverse complement strand
GGCCTCCATCTTTTTTTTGAGAAGTTACTCCTTGTCCTCAACTTCGATGGAAGTGATATCCAGTTCCCGGCCCGACAGCATCTTTACGGCTTTGCCGTTGCATTTTCGACACAAAAAAACCGGTTCATGTGCGACCCATTCAACATTACAATCCGTGCATCTGATTCTTAAAGGGATTTCTTCAATATTGAGTTCCGCATCACAAAGTGGGGTATCCTGAACCGCAATTTGAAAACAAAATTGAAGACTTTCGGGGACTACCGCCGCCAGTTTCCCGACCTTTATATTGACCCTTTTAACCTGTGCATTTTTCAAATCCGCAGGTACGGATGCAATTGCAATCTCAACGATCTGCATCGCAATACCCATTTCATGCATTAATTAAACACCCGCGCACATAACTCCCCAAAGGTGCCGAGGTTTTCACAGATATGAATACCTGCCGCCTTCATGGCATCGATTTTCCCCTGGGCGGTCCCGCTGCTGCCGCTGATGATGGCCCCCGCATGACCCATACGCCGCCCCGGAGGGGCCGTCAGGCCCGCAATAAATCCAACCACCGGTTTTGTAACATTCTTTGTTATAAATTCGGAGGCTTGTTCCTCGGCAGTTCCGCCAATCTCTCCAACCATCACAATTCCTGTGGTATCGGAATCTTTTTCAAAAGCTTCCAGGCAATCAATGAAGTTGGTGCCGTTTACAGGGTCCCCCCCAATACCGATGCAGGTGGTCTGCCCGATGCCCTGGAGGGTTAACTGATGAACCACCTCATAGGTGAGGGTCCCTGATCTTGATACAACACCGATGGGACCGCCGGGTTTGTGAATCACACCGGGCATAATCCCGATTTTACACTCACCCGGGGTAATGATTCCCGGGCAGTTGGGGCCGATGAGGCGGGACCCGGCGCCCTCAAGATAATTTTTAACCTTTACCATATCCATCACCGGAATCCCTTCTGTGATGGCAACGATAAGATCCACCCCGGCATCTGTGGCTTCCATAATGGCATCCGCCGCAAATGCCGGCGGAACAAAAATCATGCTGCAGGTTGCGCCTGTCTGTCCTACAGCCTCTTTAACGGTATTGAATACCGGAACGTCATCCATTTTTCGTCCGCCTTTGCCCGGTGTTACACCGGCAACGACATTCGTGCCATAATCGATACACTGGCGTGCATGAAACTGTCCCTCTTTTCCGGTAATTCCCTGAACCAATAGGCGTGTGTTCTTGTCAACAAATATGCTCATTCTTCATTCCTCTTTTTTATATTTTAAACAAGCCGGTTCCGAAAAAGTGTCACCTTTTTTATTTATCCGCAACAAACTGTGCGACCTTCTTCGCCGCATCTTTCATATCGGCAGCAGTAATCAGATTGAGTCCGGATTCAGCCAGAATTTTCCTGCCCTCTTCCACATTGGTCCCTTCCATCCGTACCACCACAGGAACACTGATACCGGTTTTTTTAGCCGCACTGACAACGCCTTTTGCAAGAACGTCGCAACGCAAAATCCCGCCAAAAATATTGATCAGAATCCCTTTGACATTTTCGTCACCGAGCATGATTCTAAAGCCGTTCTCAACCATCTCGGCACTGGCCCCGCCTCCCACATCGAGGAAATTGGCCGGTTCTGCACCGGCAAGCTTGATGATGTCCATGGTCGCCATGGCCAGGCCTGCGCCATTGACCATATTGCCGACATTCCCGTCAAGTTTGATGTAATTGAGATTAAATTTGGATGCCTCGACCTCAAGGGGGTCTTCCTCATCGATGTCACGGTATTCTATAATATCTTTATGACGATAGAGTGCATTATCGTCAAAGTCGACTTTGGCATCCAGTGCGATCACCGTCTCTTCGGCGGTGATGACAAGGGGATTGATCTCCACGAGCGAACAGTCATAATCCATAAACAGCCGGTACAGACTTGACAGCATTGAAACAAACGGTTTCATGATTGCCGGTGCCATATTCAGACCAAAAGCAACCTGTCGGCAGTGATACGGCTGAATTCCCATAAGGGGATCTATGTATACCTTGATAATCTTTTCAGGGGTGGAGGCTGCCACCTCTTCGATATCCATGCCGCCGGCCTCACTGGCCATGATAACAACTTTTGCCGTTGCTCTGTCCGGAATGATACTCAGGTACAATTCCTTCGCGATGTTGAGTCCCTGTTCCACCAGTACTTTCCGGACGATCCTTCCTTCCGGACCGGTCTGGTGGGTCACCAGATTCATTCCGATGATTTCGCCGGCGATGGTCGTTACTTCATCCATAGATGCAGCAAGTTTTACCCCACCGCCTTTGCCCCGGCCCCCGGCATGAATCTGGGCTTTAACCACTACCGGGAATTGATCCAGGTCTTTGGCGATTTTCCTGGCCTCATCCGGGTTGAAGGCGACACCCCCTTCCGGAATGGGGATGCTGTATTTTTTAAACAAGTCTTTTGCCTGGTATTCGTGAATCTTCATTAAACCAATTCCCCCTTTAGGATTGATGATTGCTTGCCCTGTTAAATCCTCCAAAGGAGGGCTGCCAAAGGCAGCATTTAACAGGGTGAAATTGTCGATTGATGATTAAATATTGAGCATCTTTCAATCTTCAACCAATCTTTAATATTCATTTATTTCATCCGATTACACACAGCACAGCGTCCTTGGCCACGGAATCTCCGCTGGAGAAATTAATGGCCTTAACGGCGCCGTCCGCAGGGGCTTGAAGGGCATTTTCCATCTTCATGGCCTCCAAAATGACCACCGTCTCCCCTTTGGTTACTGCATCCCCAACCTGTTTCAGATATTTAACGATCATGCCGGGCATTGGAGCCGTCAGCGGCGTGCCGTCAACCCCGGCGGCTGCCGATGCCGCGGCTTTCGGTTCGGGGGGTGCTGCCGTTTTGGGAGCTGCATCCGGTTTGGGCGCTGCTGGTCTGGGCGCTGCAGGCCTCGGCCTTGAAGCCGCTGCCCCGGCAGCCGCCGGCTGCACATAGCTGACAACAGGCGATCCACCGGGTTCTTCTACGCCGACTTCAAAATATTCATCGTCCACGAATACGTTGAATGTCCGAAGGGCATCGGTCTTGGCCGGGGCTTTCTTTTCCGATTTATGTACCAGCTTGCCGAGCTTGGCCAGCTTCACCAGCTCTTCCTCTTTTTTAATCTCTTCCAGGGTTCGCGCCTTCACTGCCTCAGGCGGATCTTCTTTGCCGTATTTCCACTTCAGAAAACGTTTTCCTGTAACCGGATAAATGGCATAGGTGATCACATCGTCAATGTCCTCGGCAAGTCCTTCGGTATCCTTTTTGGCCTGCTCAAGCTCGGGCTCTAAAACCTCGGCCGGCCGGCAGGTGATCGGTTCTTCGCCTCGTGGATACCCCTTCAGCGCTTTCTTTTGAACCTCAGGATCGATGGGAATGGCGGTCTTGCCGTACAATCCATAACACAAATCCTTGACCTGACCGGTGATCATCTTGTATCGCTCATTTTCATCATCAAAAAGAACATTGTTGACAGTCTGTATTCCAACAATCTGACTGGTCGGCGTTACCAGTGGAATTTGACCCAGTTCTTTTCTGACCCTGGGAAGTTCTTTGTAAACCTCATCGATCTTATTCAGCGCATCCATTTCCCTTAACTGGTTGACAAGGTTTGACAGCATCCCGCCGGGTGTCTGGTGCAACAGCACACTGATATCGATGATGGACACCTTGGAATCGTCCAGGAGATGCTTGTATTTGGGCATGATTTTCTTTTCGAATATTTCATTGATCTCCGCCAGTTGCTTAATATCGAATCCGGTGTCCCGGTTGGTCCCCAAAAGTGTCATCACCAGCGGTTCTAAGGCGGCATGCGATGTCCGGTAAGCATACGGCGACATGCAGGTGTCAATGATATCCACACCGGCCTCGATGGCCTTTAGATGGCTCATGGGAGACATACCGGACGTAAAGTGGCTGTGCAGATGAATGGGCGGCTTCACGGTCGCCTTTAAGGCCTTGATGATTTCATAGGCATCATAAGGCGCAATCAGTCCCGCCATGTCCTTGAGACAGATACTGTCAGCTCCCATGGCCTCCAGATCCTTGGCCTTGCTGACATAATAGTCAATATTATAAACATCCCCGCCCAGCCGCGGTTCGGTCATGGTATAGCAGATACAACCCTGAAAATGTTTTCCACACTTTTTGATAATACGAACCACCGTCTCAAAGTTTCGGTAGTCGTTCAAGGCATCGAATGTCCTGAAAATGTCCAGGCCGTTTTCTGCGGTTCGCTCCACAAAAGCCTCGGCAAGATCATCGGCATAATTTCTATAGCCCACAAGGTTTTGTGCTCTTAACAGCATGGAAAAGGGCGTCTTGGGCATATACCGTTTTAACGTCCGGAGCCTTTCCCATGGATCCTCGTTTAAAAAACGGTGCATGGTGTCAAAGGTGGCGCCCCCCCATGTTTCCACCGCCCAGAACCCCACCTCGTCCATCCTTTCGGCAACCGGAATCATGTCTTCGGTCCGACCCCGGGTAGCAAATAAGGACTGGTGGCCGTCCCGCAGGGTCAGGTCCTGTATCTTAACGGGATTTTCAGCCGCCGGCCTCTCCTTGCTGTAATCCATCGTCTTTAATTTTACCTGGTTGTGATCACTCATTTTAAAGTTCTCCCTTTTTAATTTAATACTTCTTGACGATTGACGATTGCAATCGTCAATTATCTGAAGGTTCTCATCTGTATCAGGTTACGCATCTGCATCTGGGCCTGTCGGCCGCTCATCCCCCATAGTTTCACCGGCGCTGCAGCATAAGGAACCGGTACCTGCGTAACCGAAGGTGTCGCCATAGATTGAATACAAATCGCCTCTTCTTCTTTCATGATATAGTTCAACACCGCTGCGGCTGCAGCTGCGGCTTTCTTGTTATTTTCCATTGTTTCACCAATATATTCAGGTTATGGGTAATGGGTGATAGGTAATAGGTAAAGGATGTAGAACATTATTAAAAACCCATAACCCATGACCCATGACCTATAACCTATTCCCTGTTATACGGGTATATTCCCGTGCTTTTTCGGTGGGAGAGTTTCCCGTTTACTGCACATAACCTCCAACGCATCGATCAGGCGCGATCGGGTTTCACTCGGAACAATTACGGCATCCACAAAACCCCGGCTGGCGGCACAGTAGGGATTTGAAAAGAGTTCCTCATATTCTTTGATCAGCTCCTTGCGTTTGGCCTCGGGATCCTCCGCCCCTTTGATTGCTTTGCGATGGATGACATTGCATGCCCCGGCAGCACCCATGACCGCTATTTCCGAGCTTGGCCAGGCAAATGCCATGTCCGCACCCAGGTCTTTTGAACACATGGCCAGATAAGATCCTCCGTAGTCCTTTCGTGTTACCAAAAGAATTTTGGGAACGGTCGCTTCCGAATAGCACCACAACAATTTAGCGCCATGCCGGATAATGCCCCCCCATTCCTGCTGACTTCCGGGAAGATACCCCGGGACATCCGCAATGGTCAGCATCGGGATGTTGAATGCATCACAAAAGCGAATAAAACGGGTGGCTTTGTCCGAAGCATTGATGTCCAGGCATCCTGCAAGAACTTGGGGCTGGTTGGCGATAATTCCGATACTTCTCCCATTCAGTCGGGCAAAACAGATGATGATGTTTTGAGCAAAGTATTCGTGAGGTTCAAAAATCTCCCCATTATCCACGATTAAACGGATAATTTCTTTCATGTCGTAAGATTGGTTGGGATTGTCCGGAATAATGGTGTCAAGTGCCGGATCTGTGCGTCGCGGATCATCACCGGTATTAACCACGGGCGGATCTTCCATGTTGTTTGAGGGCAGAAAAGAAAGAAGTTTTTTGATCTGGTTGATGGCATCTTCATCGCTTTCACATGCAAAATGCGCTACTCCGCTCTTTTCGTTATGGGCCATGGCACCGCCGAGTTCTTCAAAGGTAATCTGTTCACCGGTGACGGACTTGATGACATCCGGTCCGGTAATGAACATATAGCTGGTGTTCTTGACCATAAAAATCCAGTCTGTCATGGCCGGAGAATAGACAGCGCCACCGGCTGTGGGACCCATAATTGCCGAAATCTGAGGAATGACGCCCGAAGACATGGAATTTCGATAAAAAATCTGACCGTATCCGGAAAGAGAATCAACCCCTTCCTGAATCCTGGCCCCACCGGAATCGTTCATACCCACAAACGGAACACCGGCTTTTAGCGCCATATCCATGATCTTGCAAATTTTCTTTGAATGCATTTCACCCAAACTGCCGGCCCTGGCTGTAAAATCCTGGGCAAAGGCGAATACATGCCTCCCTTCCACAAGCCCATGGCCGGTGATAACACCGTCAGACGGAATATCGACCTTTTCCATGCCGAAATTTACACACCGGTGACTGACGAACATGTCGATTTCCCGAAATGAACCCGGATCAAAAAAGACGTCCAACCGCTCACGGGCGGTCAATTTCCCCTTTTCTTTTTGACCGGCAACCGCTTTATCACCGCCCATCTTAAGGATCCTGGCTTCACGCTCTCTAAGATCCTTGATTTTATTTTCGATAATACCCATTACAAAATTCCTTTCATCCATTCACATTGACCTTTGGGGGTTTGGATACTGATTCTAAATCCGATGTCCGGTCAATAAAATACGTCATTAAAAAATAAATGGGATTGTGTCTTTTGTTTTTTAACAGCTGCGTGTTATGTTTTATAAATATACAGGATGTATTTTAGATCGGCCTCAATCATAGGTATACACCTCATAGTCTGTCTTTTCACCCAATAAATGGTCGATCTTTTCCTGAGTTCCCCTTCTTTCGTCGCTCATCACCCATGTTCTCCAATCTTCCATGGACTGCCACGTACTGACCACAAGACTTTCACCCGGACGATCGATTCGTTTAAATGTTTCTCCGGAAATATAACCGGATTGCTGCAAGGCCAAATTTCTAAGTTTTTGAAGCAGCGGCTTTAAAGCTTCGGTCTTGTTTTGCGGTACGATTCGTTTAATGATTATTTTTACTGCCATTTCGCCATTCTCCTTTCATTGGATGCAGGCCCCGTTCAATCAAACGCGGCCCTTATCACTCTTGAGGGGTCTTGGCTTGAGCTTACCCTAATGAGAATATCAGAAAACGATTAGAAAATAGCCAAAACCCTCAACGTGTTATTTATGCACCGGTAGGGTTTGTTTTAATCAGACGCTCTATTGTCCAGCAGACCAAGCAATCGATTTGCTGCTATGGTGGATGCAATGGTTCCGTTTTCAACCTCCTTTATTGTCTCGGGAAGGATTTTTTGAACTTCAGGGTTTTGATAAAAACGGTCGTTCAGTCCCTCTTTAACCAATGACCACATCCAGTCTGCTGCCTGTTTTTTTCGATTTTCTATGAGTTCTCCGGTCTGCGTTAACTTTCTGTGATACTCTGTAACGGTGTCCCAGATCACATCGATATCGATCATTTCCAAAGCACTGCATGTCAGGACCGGCGGCGTCCAAGTGGGTGATGAAGGCGCCAAAAAGTGAAGTGCTGTTTCATATTGCTTTCTGGCAAATTCCGCTCGCTCAATATTGTCACCATCGGCTTTGTTAACGGCAACGGCATCCGCAAGCTCGAGAATGCCTTTCTTTATACCCTGTAATTCATCTCCGGCACCGGCAATCATCAATACCAAAAAGAAATCGACCATAGATGCCACGGTGGTTTCGGACTGCCCCACACCCACGGTCTCAACGATGATAACATCAAAACCGGCGGCTTCACACACAATCATGGTCTCCCGGGTTTTTCGGGCAACACCGCCCAACGTGCCTCCGGAAGGAGAGGGTCGAATAAACGCCCTTTCTTCCACAGCCAGCTTTTCCATACGGGTCTTATCTGCCAGTACGCTGCCGCCGCTTCTTTTACTGCTGGGATCAACGGCAAGGACTGCCACACGATGCCCCTTTTTTACAAGCATTGTCCCGAGGCTTTCGATAAACGTACTTTTACCCACTCCCGGCACCCCTGTTATGCCGACACGTATGGCCTTCCCGGCATAAGGTAGCAATAGATCAATGATCGCACGTGCCAACTTTTGGTGGGCAAGGAGAGAACTTTCAATCACGGTAATGGTCTTGGCGAGCAGACGCCGGTCACCGTTCAGAACACCTTGCACATAAAACTGTGGATCTTCGGAGATCATTACGGACGCTCAAGAACATTCAGAACCTTATTGGCCGAATCGGCGACCACGGTTCCCGGACCGAATACTCCTTTGGCGCCGGCTTTGTACAAAAAGTCATAATCTGCCGGGGGAATAACACCTCCCACGACGACCTCGATCTCTTCACCCCCCTTTTCTTTGAGAACCTTGATAAGCTCCGGTACCAAGGCTTTGTGACCGGCGGCAAGGCTCGAAACGCCGACCACATGTACATCGTTTTCTACAGCCATTTGAGCGGCTTCCTGCGGTGTCTGGAACATGGGGCCGATATCCACGTCAAACCCGAGGTCTGCAAATGCAGTGGCGATCACTTTGATCCCCCGGTCATGACCGTCCTGTCCCATCTTTGTCACCAGGATCCGAGGTCTTCGCCCGTTCTTTTCCTGAAATTCATCTGTTCTCTTGCGTACGGCTGCAAAGATTTCACTGTCCGCATATTCTTCGGCATATGCACCGGATATGCACTGGGTGGTGGCCACGAACCGGTTGAAGACCTTTTCCATGGCGTCTGAAATTTCTCCAACCGTGGCCCGCGCCCGTACCGCAGGAATACAGGCTTCCAGAAGGTTCCCACCGGATTCAGCAGCATTGGTGATCGCCTCCAGAGCCCTTCGAACTTCATTGGCATCCCTTTTCGTCTTTATCTCTTTTAATTTTGTAACCTGTTCGTTGCGGACCGCCGCTGAAACTTCAAGAATATCTACCAGTGGTTCTTCCTCGATCTGGTATTTATTCACGCCCACAATAACATCTTTTCCTTGATCGATGCGGGCCTGTTTTCTGGCCGCCGCTTCTTCGATGCGCATCTTCGGCATGCCGCTTTCAATGGCTTTGGCCATTCCACCCATCTTTTCAACCTCTTGGATGATCTCTCTGGCCGCCTTGATGATACCGTCGGTCAAAGCCTCGACATAATAAGATCCGCCCATCGGATCGATGGCATGGCAGATCTGAGACTCTTCCTGAATAATGATCTGGGTATTCCTGGCGATCCTGGCGGAAAAATCGGTGGGCAGGCCCACAGCCTCGTCAAAGGAATTGGTATGCAGAGACTGGGTTCCCCCCAGGGCCGCAGCCAAGGCCTCAAGGGTGGTTCGAATGATGTTGTTATACGGATCTTGGGCAGTCAGGCTCCAGCCCGATGTCTGAACATGGGTTCGTAACATGAGAGATTTCGGATTTTTAGGATTGAATTGGCCCATCAGTTCGTGCCACAGAAAACGGGCTGCCCTTAACATGGCGATTTCCATAAAAAAGTTCATCCCGACCCCAAAGAAAAACGAGAGCCTCGGCGCAAATGCATCAATATCCAGCCCTGCTGCAAGTGCTGCCTTGACATATTCGAGACCGTCCGCCAGCGTAAAAGCAGCCTGAAGAACAGAGTCGGCACCCGCTTCCATCATGTGATAGCCGCTGATGCTGACGGTGTTGTATTTGGGCATGTTTTTGGAGCAGAATCCGATAATGTCGGAAACAATCCGCATGGAAGGTTCCGGTGGATAGATATAGGTGTTTCGGGTCAGGTATTCTTTTAGAATATCGTTTTGAATGGTTCCTCCAAGCTGCTCATGCTTTACGCCCTGCTCCTCTGCAGCAACAATATATCCCGCCATTACCGGAAGAACCGCACCGTTCATGGTCATGGAAACCGTTATCTTGTCCAGGGGAATCTGATCAAAGAGAATCTTCATGTCTTCCACAGAATCCACAGCCACACCGGCCTTGCCGATATCACCCACAACCCTGGGGTGATCCGAATCATATCCCCTGTGGGTTGCAAGATCAAACGCCACCGAAAGCCCGGTTTGCCCGGCAGCAACGTTCCTCCTGTAAAATTCATTGGACTCTTTGGCTGTGGCAAAACCCGCATACTGCCGGATGGTCCAGGGTCTTCCGGCATACATGGTGGCCATGGGTCCTCTGACATAGGGCTCAAAACCCGGCAGCGTGTTGACATGCGCCATCCCTTCAAGGTCTTCCGCCGTATAGAGAGGTTTAACCATTATTCCTTCAGGGGTCTTCCATTTCAGAGCCTCAAGGGGTTTTCCCCTGAGCTGTTTGGTGGCAAGTTCTTTCCATTTTTGTAAATCAGGATGTTCTGCCATGGCATTCTCCTTTTTCAATGACGTCATTATTCATTAATCGAGTTATCTTTCGCA
>Ga0210096_1000831_pt1 | contig 10395 bp, 11 predicted proteins | sample China_Galinas_PW_4_FD_184864 | JGI IMG/M metagenome (GOLD analysis project Ga0210096, IMG submission 184864) | Wetland microbial communities from San Francisco Bay, California, USA, that impact long-term carbon sequestration - China_Galinas_PWA_D2... | ecosystem: Environmental > Aquatic > Marine... | reverse complement strand
CAGCTCGGACGCTTCCTTCGAGAACCCCGGCGTGTGCGGGCCGTTCGCGTCCGCATTGAAGAAGTCAGCCGGCTCCGTCCGCTTGCTCCAGTCCGTCCGCAGCAGCACCCACGAGTCGGCCGGGATCTTGCCGTGCTCGGACTCCCACTGCTCGATTCGCCCGGGCGTCAGCAGGAAGTCGTTGTCCGCCGCGGCATCCGCGCTCACGTCAATGACGCACGCGGGACCGACGAAGCGGCCGGCCGGAATCGTGTCGCATGCATTGTTCTCGAGGTCCCGGCCCGTGATCCAGTGGATGGGCGCGTCAAAGTGCGTGCCTGTGTGCTCACCGACGTGCAGCGTGTTCCAGTACCAGGCGGGTCCGCGCTCATCGTAGCGCGAGATCTCGTCGACCGTGAGGCCGGGCGAGGGCGCGAAGATATCGGGCAGCGCGATGACCGGCGTCTCCGGTGACAGTGGCTGCGTGAGGTCGATGACCCGGATCGAACCCCGGCTCAGCGCGTCCATGAGCTGATCGAGGATCGTCTGCATGGCTCCTCCCGGTGGCATGGCGGGCGACGTTTCGGCGAACGGGCGCCGAATCTATGCCCGGCCCGCCCCGCGCCACCAGCCCGCGCCCGCCGGGTCCGGCGGCGCGTCTCCGAAGTCCGGCCGGTCCGCCCCACCCGTGGCAGCATCCAGCGCGGCATTCGAGCGACCGCTCCAGAGCTGAATCGCTATCGCAGCAGCCTGTTCGACGGTTCGCGCGGCGGGCCCATGCGGACCCACAGCACCACGATCACGATCAGGCCCCACGCCACGAGGAGCACGTACGACACGGCCGGCCGGCCGAGCATCATCATGCGGACGATGCTGGCAAGCCCGAGGATCAGCCATGTGATGAGAGCGATCCGGAAAACTGAATCCGGCCAGTGCCGCCGGCCGTCATTGACCGGGCCCGTGGCCGGGTGTGCGGTTGAGTACACCATTTGATGCCAATCCATCGGCTCGAGCTACTGCAAGTGGCCGCCCGCGTATCCTGCGCCGGCCGGGGGAGTACCGGCGGCGCCCACGGCGGCTGTTTTCATGTCAAATGCAGGAATCCGGCCATCCCGGCCATCATCCTCCCGCCCGTGACCCGCGCGAACACGCGACCGCTACGTCGGGGCGGCACCCGGTTGATTCACCGATCACCGGAGCGGGCGTCCCCGGGAAAGGCGCGCTTCCGCCGGTCAGTTGCGCAGCCGCTCGAGGTGACGTGCGAACTGGAACCGGTTCTCGAGCAGCGTCAGGTTCGTGACGAAACCGGCGGTCCCGCGCGGCGGCTCGTAGTGCGCTTCGACCTTCGCCACGATCGTGGTCAGCGTGTCCGACTCGAGCGCGGCCGCGACGGCATCCCGCAGTCCGTCGGGCGAGTCCACACCCGCGGTGCGCGGAACGCCCGCACCATCCGCCATCGCGGCGATGTCGGTGCCGGTCGTCGTGGCCGTCGGGAACCCGCCGACCGACAGCAGGCTGCCGTTGTCGAACACGATGTGCAGCAGGTTCGACGGCCGGTAGCGCGCGAGCGTGGTGAGCCCGCCGAGATTCATGAGCACGGAGCCGTCGCCATCCAGCACGATCACCCTCAGCTCGGGCCGCGACAGCGCAATGCCCAGCCCGAGCGACGATGCCAGCCCCATCGCGTGCTGGAGGTAGAACCAGTTCGGCCGGTGCCCCAGCGACTGGAGCTCGGCCGCCACCGCGCCCATGATCGTGACGACGATGTTCTCGTCGAGCACCGGCTTGATCGCCTCGAGCGCTTCGAGCCGCTTCATGGCCGCAACGCCGAACCCGCCAGTGTCATCGCCTTGCCGATCCGGTGCTCGACCGTCGCCCGCTCGTCCAGAACGTCGTACGGGATGCGCAGCGCCTCGAGCACGTGCTCGGTCACGAGGCCACCTTCCGTCTGCCACGGGTCGCGCTCACCCATGGCGCCCCGCCGGCTGATCAGCATGAGCAGCGGGATGCGGTAGAGCTGCGCGCCCGACACGATCCCGTTGATCGAGGCGAGGAACCCGTGGTTCTGCATGAGCATGGCGGAGCGAACGCCGGCCAGGTGCGCGCCCATCGAGATACCGACGCCTTCCTCCTCCTTCGCCAGCCGCACCAGCGTCACCGCCGGGTCCTCCTCCGCCATCCGGATGAGGTGCACCAGCCACGTCTCCGGCAACGCCGAGACCAGCCGCACGCCGTTGGCTACGAGCGCGTCATGGATGATGCGTGAACTCTCGATCGAAACAGCCATGGCGGGGTCAGGGGGCACCCGGGACGACGACGCGCGCCGCGGAACGTTCCTCCGCCCGATCCGACCGGCGCGCTGCGGTCCGAACTCTATTCCTCCGCCGCGCTCGGTGCAACCCGGACGGGATCGAGGCCGGGTGCTGGGTCAGGCGGCGTGCCACTGGTGCTGAAAGTCGCCGCCCTGAACGGACGCGAACCTGGCCTGGATGGCGAATTCACGTTGTCCAGCCTTTCCATGCTGCCCATCATCGGAGCTCTGGTCGGCAACATCATGGGTCAGTAGCGAGTCCGATGCGCCAGTAGTGCGTTTCGAGACTCGGCGACCAGTCAGGCTGGCCGTTGACGACCCGGAGGCAATGCATCATCTGTCTTGCGGCACGTCATGTGTGCGACAGCTCCTCGTCGAACGCGAGCAGCTCGAGGTCGTCACGGTAGGCGGTCCGTTGCGGCGCGGGTAACCGGCTGCGCAGCTCGGCGTCGAACGCCTCGAGATCACGCTCGGAAGCTTCCGTCGAGGTGTCGCCGCTGGAGTACACGATGTCGCCTACACGACCCTGCTCGAGCCGTAGCGCGGACCGCATGCGCTCGGCTGCCGCGAAGCCGTTCCGGATGGCCGGGAACCGGTACGAGATCGCGCCGTCCTCGTGCGCCTCGACTTCCGCGTCGTACTCGGCGGCCAGACGCTGAAGCTCCCGGGCGACGGCGCCGCTGTCGACCGTGTCGTCGCCCAGAACGGTCCGCACCCAGCGGGTGGCTCCGTCGCTCCGCACGGAGCGACCCTCGATGCCGGACTCGAACACGACGCCCACCAGGACTTTCCGGATGTTGCGACGCGCGCGCGCCCGGTTCTCGCGCCGGACCAGCACCCGCCGCACCAGTGGCACCGCGCCGAACACGACGCTGAACGCGAGCGGCACCCAGACCAGCCCGACCCACGCCAGCGGTCCGCCCAGACCGAGCCGCGGGAAGATGAAGACGGGCGAGGTGGCCGCGGCGACCGCATTGAACCCGTCCATCGCGCCGATCAGCATGTCGTCCTTCTTCCGGTTGCCCGTCATCTCGAGTGGGTTCTCGAGCCGGCGCCACGCGGGCTCGGGTTCACGCACGCGTACGCGGCCGTGCGCGCTCACCAGCAACTCGGGGAAGATCCAGACCAGCTCGCCGTCCGGCGTGACGCGCACATCGCCGGCGTACTCGCCCATCAGCCGGCCCATCTCTTCCCGCGCTTCGAGCGCCGGCAGGCCCGTGAACTCGACCAGCTCGGTGGCCGACAGCACGCCCCGCCTCGCCCGGATCAGCTCGATCTTCTCACGGTCCCGCGCCGCCTGCGTCACGACAGGCCGGTCCGGCCCGAACACGAACGCGAACACCTTCTTGTAGAACGGCACGTCGACCCGCCGCGACCGCGCCCATCGATGGCCGTAGTAGGGACGGCCGTACCGCCAGTCGCTGGTCCAGAAGATGTACCACAGCCAGAAGGTCGGTAGCCGCATGCGCGGACCGCGGCGCGAGCGGCCGCCGCCGCGATCACCCGACATCGCCGCCACCAGCGCCGCCACGACCAGTGCCACGAAGACGACGAAGTAGACGACGAGCATCAACACGATCCACGCCTTGAACGCCGCCGTCAGCATCCGCTTCGCGCCCCGGCGGAACCGCGACCACCACGATTCGTGGTCGCGCCGGACCATGCGACGGTCGAATTCGAACACCAGGTCGCCCTTCTCACCCACCGCCACGTGCCCGCGCAGGTCACCGAGCAATGACTTCAGCGTCAGCTCCGCCCGGTCCCGCGCCACGCCCGTCGCCGCCACAATGTCGCCGACCGTCGCGCGGCCGCCCAGCTCGCGCAATGCCTTCACCACACCCTGCCGCTCCGCCTCCCCGACCTCCGCCTTCAACGTGTCCGCCATTCCGATTCGCCTCTGCTCTTTCCGCTACCGCCCGGTGCGTGCGCCGCCGGTCAACCGCTCCCAGCGATCCGCCCCGCCCGGCACGGCCGGCTGGTGCGCCACTCATGGTCGCCGGCGGCTCCGTTCACGTCCGCCCGCGCGCCGACGGTGATTCAGTACGCCGGTCCGGTCGTCGATGTTCGATCCACGCGCGATGCCGTGCACTGGAGATGCCACGATTCGATCAACTGGCCCTCCGTTGGCGGCGTCGGAAAGGGCGAGAGAGGGAGGGTTCGCGTCCTTCCGAAACGTGCCACCTCGATTATCTTGCTCCCGGCACGGTCGACATCTTCCGGATGCAGCCAACACCCCTGCGCGCCCGGTCCCCGGCAACCGGATCCGGACGTGCGAGAGGAGTCCTCATGCGCTGGGTCGTGATCATCGGAGCCGTCGCCGTGCTGCTCGTGGCGGCATTGCTCGTGGTCGGCCTCATGCAGCCCGCGGGCCACAGCGCGACCACGCGGGCACGCATCGCCGCGCCGCCCGCACAGGTCTGGGCCGCTGTGGCCGGCTGGCAGCAATGGCCGGAGTGGCAGAGCTCGATCCGCAGTGTCGAGCGGTTGGCGGACCGCGACGGCCACATGGTCCTCATGACCGGCGGCAGTTGGGGTGATGTCCGCATGGAGATCGTCGAATCCGAGGAGGACCGCCGGCTCGTCACCGCAGTCGACGCTGGCGGCTTCTCCGGCCGCTGGACGTACCTGCTCGAGCCCGACGGCCCGGGCACGCTGCTCACCATCACCGAAGACGGCAGCGTCACCAATCCGCTGTTCCGCGCCATGATGCTGTTTCACGACAATTACGCGACGATGCTCGACTACGATCGCGCGCTCGGCGAACGCCTCGGTGTGCCGGTCGACGCCGAGCCGGTCGAGGAGTGACGGGCGCGCAATTCGCCTGTGTCGAAGTCGACCGCTATATTCGTGGTTCGAACCCTCTCAGCTGGAGGACGCAGGATGAGATGCAGTCGTCTGCTGCCGGCCGCGCTCCTCGGTACGGCGGTCACCGCTGTTCCGCTCAGCGCGCAGGAGCCGGCGCAGCAACCGGAACCGCTCGAGGTCGGCACCATGGCGCCCGACTTCGCACTGCCCGGAGCCACCCGCTACGGCGTGCTCCAGGACTCGATCCGACTCAGCGATTTCCGGGGCAAAACCGTGGTCCTCGCCTTCTTCTTCAAGGTCAGAACACGCGGCTGAACGATTCAAATGCACGCGTACCGTGATCAGTACGCGCAGATCTTCAACAGCGGCCAGGACGTGGTCCTTATCGGCATCAGCTCGGACCCCGTAGACGCCCAGGCCTCATGGATGAAGGACGACCAGTTCCAGTTCCTGCTGGCCAGCGACGCCGCCGCGAAGGTCGGCCACATGTACGGCGCCTTCGTCCCGCAGCGCCCGGACATCACGAACCGGAACCTCTTCGTGGTCGGGCCCGACGGCCGGATCGCCTACCGCGCGACCCCGTTCCGTGAGATCGACCCGACGGCATACGAGGAACTCGGCGCCGCGATCAGGAAGCTGATCCCGCCCGCCGACTCCACCGGGAACTGACCCCCGGTCCTCCCCGGCACCGGCCCGCACCCCACCCGGGTGCGCCCGGCGCCATGTCGAGGGCCACGCCGCCAACCCTCTGGCCGTGTGGCCCTCGAGCAACTGCGAGGACGTCCTGACGATTCACGCGGCACTGTCGCATGCGGAGGAGATCCGGGAGTTGCGCTGGCACGAACGCGACAGCTTCGACAAGGGTCATGAGGACGAAGGCAGCGCGATGCCGTGAGAAGGACGGACCGGATGGCTTTCTGGAATCCTCGCCTCCTCATGCACTCCGCTGTCAGCCGCATCATTTCGTGAACGTTCATCACCGGACAACCCGGCGAGAACTCTGTTTCGATATCCGGAGCGGTCGCGGCGACCGCGACCATCTCTTCGTCCTCACGGCCATCACCGGACGTGAGCACGTCAGGAAGCAGGTCGTCGCCATCGGCCCGGTCGGGTCGTTCTTCTATCTGTATGGCATATTCACGATCGAGCGCGTCTACAACTCGTTCTATCTGATCTACGCGGCCGTCTTCGCGCTGTCATTCTGGTCGATCGTCGCAAGCCTCGCGGGATTCGAGGCCACAAGCCTCGGAGATCTGCGCCTCAGTAAGCGGATGCTCGAGGTCACTGCGTTCTCTTCGATCTTCATTGCGGTTCTGTTCACGATCCTCTGGATCGTGGCCCTGGTTCCGCTGATGAGGGACCGCGACAGGATCGACCACCTGTACTCGATCCATATTCTGGATCTCTGTTTCGTGATGCCGGCATTCGTCATCACGGCGGTCATGAGCCTCCGCAGAATGCCGCTGGGCAGCCTGATGCCACCCGCCGTCATGATCCTCGGCTTCTTCGTGATATTCCCCCTCCGTCTGAACGAGCTCGCGAAGCCGTCAGCCGGGATGGCCATCGACTACGGGCCGATGGTGGTCTCGTTCGCCTTTGCGTTCTTCATGCTGGCCCTCGGCGTCCTGCAACTGAGCAGGATCCGCTTCGATGACGCACGGCGTACGTTTGCTTCGCATGACGCGTTAGTGTCACGCACGGCGCGCTTGCGCGCCTGCCACGCAGCCTATGAAAGGCGTAGCTCAGGAATGGCGTGGAAACCCCTGCGCTGACCTGGCGGTCAGCTCCGTGGCTTCGTGAAGCGCCGCGACGTGAGAGCGATTGTCAAGGACGTTTTGCCGCTGCACTGATTGCTCGGGTTTCTGAGCCTTGGCAATCAGCCCCGATGATTTGCGAGCGGAAGCCTGCTTTCGGGTGATCGGAGTTGTCTTTTCCCGCATCGTTGTCTCGCCTGCAGCTCCGGGTCCGTTGGACGTATGCGAAGCGTGAGGGTCGCACGGGGCGAACCCTGGTTCAATCTGAGACTCGGCGTTCGGCGGGTCTGACGCTACTTCGGGTTCTGCGAGAGGGCCTGGGCTTATCTGCGTGCCTCGGCGTGACAGCGGCCGGGCGAAGGTCTCCGATGAGACTTCCCCTCGCACCCCGGTCCGGGAACCGGGAGCCAGCGGCGAGAGAACGTCACCCGCTCTGCGCTCGAGGCTCCGGCGGTTTTGTCGGCGCCGCCGTCAGCTTCACTGGATCGTGCCGCTCTCCTGTTTTCCAGAGGCGTAGGGTGAGGGCCGCCCGTTTCCGCGCCGGGGTGAGACGGGCCATCGCGGGACGCAGGCCCCGGTCGAGCATCGCCTGAGAGAAGTCGCACAGTGGGCCGTCACGACCGATGGCGGAGGTGGCCGCTCCCTTGAAGATCTCCTTCATGAGTCGGTTGTGGTTGCGGTTGAGGCCACGCGTGAGCGGTGCGCGTGGACGTCGTACCGCCCGGCTGTGGTCCCACTCATGATCCGCGCTCGATTCCGTCACCACGGCCAGACCCGCGTAGGCCCAGAGGTTGCGCTTCGTGCGGAAGCGCCACGGGGTGCGGAGCGTGGCCAGCACCATCGCCACACGCACCGGTCCGAAGAAGGGGATCGAGCACAGCACGTCCCACGCCGGATCGCGTCGCGGGATGTGCGAAGGCGGCAAGTGGATGGCGGATGGGCGGTGAGGGCGGACCATTCACCGGCCGGTACTGTCCGCCTGACCCGGACGGCGCGGGCTGACGACGCAACGACTTCCTGAGGAGCAGTGTCACAACGTCATGGTGAGTGTTCTACTCGTACGCCCGCAAGGACGAAGAGTCCCGGAAGATGCTCGCCACGTGCCTGGCGCCGCTGGCCCTGCAGCACAAGATCGAGGAGTGGTTTGACCGTCTGATCGAGCCGGCGCGACATGGAACGCAGAGCTCAGTGTGAAACTCGATGATGCACACCCCATCGTGCTTCTGGTCAGTGAGAACTTCTTGCGTACGACTGTTGTCCCGGTGTCGAAGTCGAGGCGCGCTCATGCGTCTGAGGAAGGGGGAAGTCAAGGTCGTTCCGGCTTTGCTGAAGCCCTGTCTGTGGCAGGAATCCCGATTCAGTGAATTCCAGATCATCCCGCGCGACGGCAGAGCGATCAGTTTCGTGGCGGCCGCCTGAAGAGGCGCTCGTCGAAGTGGCGACAGCCGTTCGCGGGATCGTGTTGCACCTGCCACCTGCTCAGCATGCGCATGTGTCGAGCACAGCAACCGTCGTCGAGCCGCCGCGATCGAACTGGTGCGCAAGCAGATCCGTGCGTATGCTCGCCTGTATGAACGGATCCGGCAGCGCATGCAGCTGGATGGCGCGTCACGGCATTCGCAAGCCTGGAGCGACCCGGTACGAAGGGGAACGAAAGTGAGACGATACGCGCCGGCGACCTGCCGCACCGTTTTCCGGTCTTTCGATCCGCGCACGATCATCGGCCTGCTATTCGTGCTGCTCCTCGTTGTCGCATGCGACAGTGCCGGGTCGGGCGCTGCCTGGGCCGGGACGACCGAGACATTGCCGAATGGAGCGGTACGTGTCACGAATCCGGCTGAAGCTCTGTGGAACGCGGACAATGCGTGGCAGCTCGAGCGGGAGCTAGTGATCGGCCGGACCGAAGGCGCCGGCGCGGACGTGTTCGCTTCAGTCTCCGCTCTCGCCGTCGATGGTGCCGGCAACATCTACGTGCTCGACCGGCAGACCAACGATCTGCGCATTTTCGATTCGACCGGGGCCCACGTGCGGTCCGTAGGGCGCGCGGGTGAAGGACCCGGCGAATACAGGGCGGCGAACGGGCTGGCCTGGATCTCCGTCGACTCGCTCGTCGTCGTCGACCAGCGCGGCAACCGTTACAGTGTGCTCGACCGCAACGGCGATCATGTGCGGTCCGTGCCAAGACAGCTGAGTTTCTTCGGCTGGGTCTTCAACGGCAACATTGACGGGGATGTCATATACGAGGTTTCCGGCGTGGGCCGCGGCGATGATCGCGTTCCCGCACTGCTCGGCACCCGACTGCGCGGTGACAGTCTCCAGACCGGCGAGGTCTCCGACGCGGCTGGAACGCGAACCGACATCGGACAGTTTCCCGTCGACACGGTGCTGCTCGCCCGGCCCGCGGGTCCGCTCTACCAGGCGTACACCGTTCAGAACGAGCGAGGCGGCATGTCGATGGGCGTGCCATTCGCCGGCAGGCCCTACTATTACCTCGATGGCAATGGCGGCATCTGGTTCGGCCACGGCGGCGCCACTCACCTCTATCACACGACGTTGCAGGGCGACACTCTTGCCGAGATCATTCTCGCCACGGAGCCGACCCCTGTCACGCAGGACGAAATCGACGAGTGGCTGGGTGAATCCATGGTCGCGGAATTCAAGTCGAGGGGCGGCAAGCTCGACGTGAGCAGGATCCCGTCGACCAAGCCGTACTTCGATGGCATCACCATCGGCGAACGAGGTTTCATCTGGCTGACCGTGCCGACCCCACCCATGCAGACGTTGTTCGTCGTGCTCGATCAGGACGGCCGCTACCTCGGCCAGTTGCGGATCGACGGCACTGCTCGGGAACAGTACGTCCCGCCGATCGTGCGCAACGACCACCTCTACTTCATCGGCCGCGATGACCTCGACGTGCAGCGCGTTTACGTCTATCGGGTCATCGGGGCAAACCGCTGAGTCGGTGCGACACGGCCGGCACATCTCGCGGCGCGTGACAGCGGGTACCGGCATCCCGGGGAAGCTCGCCGCGGGAAACGCGTCCCGTACACGCCAATGAGAGTCGATGCCCCCCGCCCCTTCCTGCACGCGCACTGGGAGAGCCTGCTGCTGCTGAACTTCGAGTGTCCCCGTGCCCTGCTCGATCCGCTCGTGCCGCGCGGCACGGAGCTGGACGACTGGCACGGGTCACACCTCGTCAGTCTCGTCGGGTTCATGTTTCGCGACACGCGTGTGCTCGGCGTGGCCGTGCCGTTCCACCACACCTTCGAAGAAGTCAACCTCCGGTTCTACGTCCGGCGTGTAGCGGATGGCGGCGTACGACGCGCGGTAGTGTTCATCCGTGAGCTCGTGCCGCGGCGCGCGATCGCCGTCGCGGCGCGGACGTTGTACAACGAACCGTACCTTGCCGTGCCAATGTCGCATGCCATTTCACTGAGCCCGGGGTCCGGCGGAGTGGTGCGGTACGACTGGACCGCCGGCCATGGCCGTTTCACGCTCGAGGGCGCCGCGAGCGGTCCGGCCACACCGCTCGAGCCGGGCAGTGAA
>Ga0210096_1000829_pt1 | contig 10408 bp, 16 predicted proteins | sample China_Galinas_PW_4_FD_184864 | JGI IMG/M metagenome (GOLD analysis project Ga0210096, IMG submission 184864) | Wetland microbial communities from San Francisco Bay, California, USA, that impact long-term carbon sequestration - China_Galinas_PWA_D2... | ecosystem: Environmental > Aquatic > Marine... | reverse complement strand
ACAAACCGCCGAGCAAGGACCGACTCACTCGAAGATGCTCTTGGTACCGAGCAGTTTCTCCAGATTGGGCTTCGGCTTCAGCGGTGCGTCGAGTGCGGCGATGAAGGCCTGCCACTGCTCTTCGTCGAGTGCGAACGCTCGCCGATCGGCGAGCGTTTCTGCGGCAGCAGCCAGCCCGCTGTCGAGCACGCACTCGCTGACGGACTGTTGTCGCTCAGCGGCGGCTCTCTGAAGCATGGCTTTGGCGGACGCGGTCAGACGGAGGTCGATGCGCTCACCCTTTCGGGTGGCGTTCACTGGCATGGTCGTGCTACCTGTCTTAGATAGACAAATGCTAGCAGCCGTACAACCTACGGACAACCGCCGGCCGGCGGGTGCGCCAACGGGGTCGGACCAAGCTAACATATTGAATTAAAGATGAAAAGCTTCGAAGATAGGCCCGAAATGAGGCTTGGACGGCCCATTTTGGTGCCGAAAACGTGCGTTTAAGGAGAGAAGGACCGCATGGCACGAGCTAAACGCCATCACATCCCAGGGCAAGTCTGGCATATCACTGATCGGTGTCATAAGAGGGAATTTCTGTTCAAGTTTGCGAAGGACCGCGGACGGTGGCTGCGGAGGCTTGAGGCTCCGTACCGACTGATAGAAGATCATTGGGCTCTGGCAGCGAAACAAACGTTTTAAGTTTCTCAACTCTTAGGAAAACAGAAAATGGCAGACATCAACAAAGCACTCGACAGGAAACAGGGTTCAGGTCTTGTTCCGTGCCTGGCAAGAGACTGACGTGGAAGGGAAGCGAGGAGAAAAGAGGCCGAGAGATGGATAGCGGTTTTCTAGTTTCTTCGCGTGCCCCGTTCTTCTGAGCAGATAAATGGGTGTCCACTTCTACTCGGTCACTTTCCCGCTGGCATGCACAGCCAACACGTTCTGCACAAAGCGTATGCCCGTCGTGCGTGCGGCAAATGCGGTAATCAGATATTGACCCAAGAACCAGGTCGTCGAGATCATAATGCCCGGGGTATCAACGCCGATGAAGTACATCGCGACGGGCAGCACGGGCACAAGTAGCAGCGACATTGCAGCGATGTCCCGAAAGACAAGATAGTTCTTGTGGCTGTCCACCACGGACGGAACAGAACCAACCTGCTTGTAGAGGCCGTACCATTTGGCGTTCTGCTTCCGTTCACTAACGGGAAACTTGCCTACGTGTTTCTTCAGCTTCTCGAGATCAATGCGGTAATCCGCCGGTGCATACACAGAGAACGCACGCGATCCGGGTGGCGTATCTTTAGAAACGCCAAAAGACCAAGATGGCCTTGTGATCCGCTGAGATCAGAGACGACAGGATCAAGGCCGGAATCGGCAGCAGGACGGTGAGGCTGGTTCGGACGGCTGCGATTGCCGTCGGTGTCAAATCGTCGAGCGCCGTATGGAATGCGAGCACGAGAAGCACGAGAACATCCAAGACGAGTGTAGCGACTAGCCACGCGAGATTGCGGCCCTTAAGGGTCTTGCTGCTGTAGTCTTTGGTGTCTCTCATCCGTAGTACTCGGTGTGAATGTCGAAGTTACCGAAATCATCGATGACGAACTGAGTCCACCCATCACGCCGCGTCGTCAAAACATGCCGCTGCTTGCCAGGGGTCTGCACAAAAACGCCATTCGACCAGTGATCGACCACGCGCTGACGATACGTCTGGGTCATGTGCTGCGTGTCGTGAACAATTGCCTTGTCGGATATCACGATAGAGCGCGGGTGGCAGTATTTGAATACCACGTCGCAGTAACCATTCTCGCGTCCGTTATGGGAAGCTATGAGGACAGTCGTTCCCGCCATCTCTGCACGAAAGTTTGCCCGTTCCAACAGTGCTAGCCAGCCGTCTTCCTCAAGGTCGCCGGGAAATAGAACCTTGAAGGCCCCGTATCTGAAAAACACGGCCATACTGAGGTTGTTGGTGTCGTAGAAGCGCGGTGAGGAATTCCAGAACGTACGAGCCGTGATGCCACCCATGTTCTGGTCGAACGGTGCATCCACGGGGTGGATGTAATGCGCGTGCAGGTCCAAGTAGCACTCGATGTCTTCGGTCAACTCTCCGCCCAACTCCTTGATGACCCGCATGAACTCCGGCCACACACTGCGATCGCGCACGAAGGTGGAAATCGCGATTGCCTTTCGCCACGGGTTGTTCAGATCGATGATGTGATCGAGATCCGCGTTGGTTACGAACAGACAGTCCAGCACGCTGCGTTTCAAGTAGTTCTTGATATAGGCGCTGGGTTTCCAAACGGTGTCGTGGTTGTGCCCGGAGTCGATCATGGCGAGCCGGCCTTCGACGCCGTAGATCGAGCGGTGTGTGAGCATGGCGCATGCGCCATGCTGCACATCGCAGATCTTCAAAATCATTTGCCCGGGCACGTCATTTCACCTCACCCTGCAGGAGCTGGAGGTCGTTTTCGCCGACGATGAGTTGAACGGCCGGTAGGCCGTCGTCAGCCATGCTCAGCGCCAGATGGACGAGTTGCACGAGATCGCGTCGGCTGGGTGAAGCGCCGTAACCGGGCGGATGGCTATGCCACTCCCCGATGTAGTTGACCACGCCGGCAGTACGCGCGCTTGCCTCCTTGACGGCCTCGGCCAGGCCGGCGATGCCGCGCTTGAAGGAATCTCGGCTGGCTTCGCTGTCAGGCGGCGACGGTAAGCCGGCCACGATGACCACGGCATTGACGTTGAAATCGTAATACCCGAGTAGTATTCCGCCAGTCTCGTTGGGAAAGCCCTCGCGGCGCATGTCTCTCAACTGTTGCTCAACGCCGTCGTCGATGGACAGGTCCAGGTCCCCAAGCGTGATGCGTCGCTCGGGCAAGACCGAAACATCGTGCACACCGACAGCGCCGCGCACCGGATCACGCTGCCAGACACGTATCACGGCATCCTCGCGAGCCGCGGCGGCCTGAATCTGCTTGACAAATGGACAGCCACCATTTGCACGCCGACATTCTCGCAAGCTCGATGCCGGCTCCGCACCACTCCCGCAAATGGCTTTACGGCCTGTCGGATGCGCTTGCATATGCCCTGCGTCGACCCCGGGACCTTCGGACCCTACCTCAACTCCGGGCATACGCCCGCGCCTAGGCCTACCGGGGACTAAGCGCCCTCGCTTCGCTCTCCATGGCGCGCAGCGTACGAGGCCGATCCCTTGATCTGCCCTCACTGTGGGGGCGAGATGCGCTTTACGAGCCACATCCTTGTGGCTCGCCCTTCGGGCCAGCTGAAGCTGTTCAAAATCGCTCCAGGCGATTTTGTCTGGCTGTGTATCGAGGAGCAAGAGGTCATCGAGCACATCCTGCGTCACCTGCGGCTCTGGGACCCGCGCCCACCCAGCCAGGCCCCTCCTGAGGACGATGACTGGCCGATTAACGCCCAGATCCCCCTGACCTACGAGCCTCTCCCCGCCATTGCCCGATTCCAAGCCTTGACGCGAGGCGGGATCAAGCTAAAATTCGGCGGAAGCCAAGGAAATTCCGCACATGGCCGTCAAGCAGGGCCCTTTCAGGCTCTCGGCGGCCTCAGCACGGGGGATTGAGGATGGTTTCGTGCGGCTCGGGTGGTCGCGGACTGGGGCGGAGCGCTGCTTCGCGGCCGCTGGCCTCCGCTCCGCCTTCCGCGGCTGAAAGCAAATTCCTATCCCTCAAATTCCTATCCCTCATCAGAACCTGGCGCTGATGGCGGAGGCCATGGGCCTCGGCGGATTCCCCTCGTTCGCGATGCACGAGTTCGGCTGGTTCGAGGCCCTGGGCTTCCGCATGGGGAGCATGTCCGCGACGCGCTACCTCGGCGGCGGCAAGCTCCTGAGCCTGCTCGCTCGGCTGGCGGGGAGGGATCGGCCCGTGCCCTACCCCATCGGCCTGGAGCGCGGTGGCGAAGTCCTCCTCCGGGCCATGCCGCCGCCGTACTTCCCATCGATGGCCGATGCCGTACGCCACGTCGTCGGCCGGAAGTTTGGCGCGCGCGGTTGCTTTCGCGAGCCGGGCGCCGGCGCGGCATGGAAGCGGGGCGACGAGATCACCGCGGCGGTGCCGCCGGTAAGCGACAAGGCGATCGCCGCGACGATCGCCTACTGCGAGTACCTGCGGGATCGTTACGGCCGCTTCCCGGTGAACATGGCGCCATTCCGCACCGTGGTCCGATTTCAGGCGGCCCATCTGGACCTGGGCTTTTACGACCGGTACTACCGGGAGGAGGCGCTGGGCGAGGCCCACCGGCGCCATCAGGAACAGTGGCATTCGGAAGGCTGACGGCACCGGGATTGACTTCTAGCGCTCGAAGGCGCCGTACTCATTCATCGACCTGAGGCGGTCATCGAGTCGCGTCAGCGCCTGCAGCTGCTGCGGCAGGGAGTAGCTGGGAGTGCTGCCTCCCAAGCCCGAGGCGTTGATCTGGTCGAGGCACGGAACACCGAGGGAAAGAGCGAGCGACTGGGCCTGTGAAACTGGTGTAGGCAACGCCGGCATGACGAGCTTCACCCGGTATGCGATATCCTATAGTGTGAAGAAGGCACAAGAGCGGTACGGTACGCAGGGTGCTTACACTCGCACGAAGCCCGCCGGGGATCGAGATCGGCACACCGCCTGGGATACGACGCTCATTCAGGCGCGTGACAGCTCCCAGCTGGACACGGTCCTCGGTTGCGCAGCGCGAGAGCACCTCCCCACACCGAGTAGGAGAGAACGATAAAGACGGAGACACATAACGCCAAGACCTCTGAGGGTATGACCCTCGTTCTTGGGGGAACGGGTAAGACCGGCAGGCGGGTCGCGGAACGTTTGCGGGCCCGCGGGGCTCCGACCCGGATCGCTTCCCGGTCCGGCACACCGGCTTTTGACTGGAACGACCGGACCACCTGGCAAGCGGCGCTCGATGGGGTGACCGCGGCCTATATCGCCTACGCGCCAGATCTCGCGATTCCGGGGGCGACGAGAACGGTCCGCGAATTCGTCAGAAGTGCCGCCGAAATGGGTATCCACCGGCTCGTCCTGTTGTGTGGCCGTGGCGAAGAGGAAGCGCGGCTTTGTGAGCAGATTGTTCAGGAAGCGGACGTCGAATGGACGGTAGTCCGCGCCAGCTGGTTCAACCAGAATTTCTCCGAGGGTGAGTTTCTCGGCATGGTCCTGGACGGCGCGATCACCTTGCCGGCCGCGGGCATACCGGAGCCGTTCGTCGACGCCGACGATATCGCCGATGTGGCGGTCGCTGCGTCGACGGAGGATGGCCACAACGGCGAGATCTATGAAGTGACAGGCCCACGTTTACTCACCTTCGCGGACGTGGCGCATGAGATTTCCCGGGCGGCCGGACGCAAGATACAGTTCGTTCAGACCCCGAAGGAGGGCTTTGCCTCCGCGATTGCCGATTCAGGGGCTCCGCAAGAGATCGCCTGGCTGCTAAACTACCTGTTCGAGACGGTCCTGGATGGACGAAACGCCCACCTATGCGACGGCGTCCAGCGTGCGCTCGGACGTGAGCCGATAGACTTTTCCGAATATGCGCGTCGAACCGCCGCTCGGGGCGTATGGGATGTGACGCCATGAAGTCCCTTCCTCCCTTGGCCGCCGCGGGAGACCGCGACCTGCTCCACTCTCAGGAAGATCCGTTCCTGCCTCATGGACCCAGCCTGGAGGTGCCCCGGTGAAACTGCTCTCTGTCAACGTCTCACTTCCGAAGCAGGTGCCGTACAACGGCAAGATCATCACGACCGGCATCTTCAAAGAGCCAGTAAACGGTCGTGTGATGGCGAATTCCCTAAACCTTGAAGGTGATGGTCAGGCCGATCGTAAGGTCCATGGCGGCCTCGACATGTCGGTGTACGCCTATCCTTTCGAGCACTACAAATTCTGGGAAGAAACCTTGGGGCGGTCTGACTTCTCGTTCGGTCAATTTGGAGAAAACCTAACGCTGGAAGGCCTGACCGAAGAAACGGTCCGAGTTGGCGATGTGCTCCGAGTGGGGGACGCGCTCCTGCAGGTCACCCAACCCCGGGTCCCCTGCTACAAACTGGCCCTGCGCATGGGCGAAGATGCCGAATTTCCGAGACGTTTTCAGGATAGCGGCAGACTCGGATTCTACCTGCGCGTGATTGAAGAAGGCGAGATGGGGGCGGGTGACGCCATCGAGCCTGTGGATACCGACGGACGGTCTGTCACCATTGCGGAGTTCATACATATCTACCTCCACGAGACCCATGATCCTGACAGCCTCCGGCGCGTACTGGCTTCCCGAGACCTGGGGGATGCCTGGCGCATGTATCTGGAGAAGATGCTGGAGAAGGCCGAGCCAACACCCAGCCCAAGGGGGTGGGAGGGCTACCGCACGTTCGTCGTCGAGCGCAAGGTCCCGGAAAGCGAAACCATCACGTCTTTCTATCTGGCTCCCGAGGACGGGGAAACACTGCCCCCATACAAACCCGGTCAGTTCCTCACCTTCAGGCTGGAGGTGCCCGGTCACGCAAACCCTATCACCCGTACCTACACAATCTCGGATCGTCCCCATCCAGATTACTACCGCCTGAGCATCAAACGCGAACCGCCCCCAGCGCATCAACCCGATGCGCCGCCCGGCCTCTCATCGAACTACTTTCATGACCACGTCCAGCCCGGCACAAGACTCTGCGTCAAAGCGCCCCGGGGTGAGTTCTGGCTCGACCCCAATGATGGTACACCCGTGGTGCTGGTCAGTGCTGGGGTAGGACTCACGCCGATGATCAGCATGCTCAACGCCGTGGTTGCTGCGGGATCCGATCGGCCGGTTTGGTTTATCCATGGGACGCGCAACGGTCACGAGCACGCCATGGGTGAGCACCTGCGTCGTCTCGCCGCCGAACATGACAACGTCCACCTCCATGTCCGATACAGTCGGCCAGGGCCGCAGGACATTGAAGGGCAAGACCATGACGCTATCGGTCACGTCACAGTGGATGTCCTGAAAGAACAGCTTCCTCCCGCAATGTACGACTTCTATCTGTGTGGACCCACCCCCTTCATGAAGACCCTCTATAATGGGTTGCTGGAGTGGGGAGTCGCCGAGGGTCGCATTCACTATGAGTTCTTCGGTCCTGCGTCAGTACTCAAGGCAGGTGCCGAGAAGACCCCGACGAAAGGTACGGGCGATGAGAGCTCGCCCGCCTTTGACGTGGTCTTTGATCAGTCTGGTGTAACCGTCGCCTGGGATCCCAGTGTGGACAGCATCCTGGAGCTCGCCGAGGCCCATGGCCTGCGACCGGACTACAGCTGCCGCTCAGGGATCTGCCACACGTGCATGAGCAAGCTCATTGCAGGGGAAGTGACCTATGTGGTTGAACCCGCCGACCTCCCGGATCCCGGGTACGTCTTGATCTGCTGTTCCAAGCCCGTGAGCGATGTGATCGTCGGTGTGTGACGATTCCAAGCCTACCCGTCCACTCACGAGTGTACGTCAAGAGAGGAATGCGCCATGGCAAGGAAGTTTGATGCAATCGTAATTGGCACGGGACAATCCGGTCCCTCCCTCGCCCAACGACTAACCAACGAAGGAATGAAGACTGCCATCATTGAGCGCAAGCTCTTCGGCGGCACCTGCGTCAACGTCGGGTGTATTCCCACCAAGACGCTTGTCGCCAGTGCCCGCGCCGCGTACATGGCGCGCCGAGGACACGATTTTGGCGTCGTGATTGACGGCGGCATTCACGTCAATATGCAAAAGGTCAAAGCCCGTAAAGACGGCGTTGTGAAACAATCCAATGACGGCGTCACCCGCTGGCTCAAAAACATGCCGAACCTCAGCGTGTATGAAGGACACGGGCAATTCACAGCCCCTGATACGGTGCGCGTAAACGGCGAATTGCTGCAAGCCGAGAAGATCTTCATCAACACAGGGGCTCGCGCATACATACCCGAAATGCCGGGACTTGACCAGGTGGACTACCTGACCAACTCCAGCATGATGGACGTGGACTACTTGCCCGAACATTTGCTCATCATTGGGGGCAGTTATATCGGGCTCGAGTTCGCCCAGATGTACCGTCGATTCGGAAGCCGGGTTACGGTCATCGAGAAAGGAGATCGGCTGATCAGCCGCGATGATGAGGACGTGTCGCAGGGCGTAAAAGGGATCTTGGAGAATGAGGGTGTAGGGGTCCGGCTGAATGCCGATTGCCTGAGCGTCGAAGGGCGAGACGGACAGGTGGCGGTCCACGTACAGTGCAAGGAGGGCGCCCCGGAGGTCGTCGGAAGCCACTTGTTTCTGGCCGTCGGCCGGCGGCCCAATACGGATGATCTGGGGCTGGAAGCCGCCGGTATCGAGACCGACCCGCGGGGCTTCATTGTGGTGGATGACGGGCTCCAAACCAACGTGCCGGGGATCTGGGCGCTGGGCGACGTAAATGGCCGCGGTGCCTTTACCCACACGTCCTACAACGACTACGAAATCGCTGCGGCAAACCTGTTTGACAACGACCCACGACGAGTCTCCGATCGCATACTTGCTTATGCCCTATACATCGATCCTCCCCTCGGCCGGGCGGGCATGACCGAACAGCAGGTCCGGGAGACCGGCCGCAAGGCCCTTATTGGTAAAATGATGATGACCCGGGTCGGGCGCGCACGCGAGCGCGGCGAGACGCAAGGCTTTATGAAGGTGCTGATCGACGCGGAGACCAAGAAGATTCTGGGTGCGGCCATCCTCGGCATCGGAGGCGACGAGATCATCCATTCTCTGCTCGATGTGATGTATGCTGGCGCGCGCTACACCGTGATACAGCGCGCAATGCACATTCATCCGACCGTAACGGAGCTGATTCCATCGATGTTGGGTGATTTGACTGCGCTCGAATAGGCCATTAGTCGGGCACCTCTCAACCCCCATCCCGACCTTCCCCCTGCAAGCGGGAAGGGGCATTCCGATCCAAGGCTGCAAAAGTGTTAGGCGAGTCGGGTTGTTCCACTCAGTCCGCAACGACCAAGGACACCCACAAATTCTGCGGAGGAGCCCACAATCGACTTCAGATTAGTTGTGGTCCGTGTGGATTTCTGCCGAACAGGGAAATAGTGGACACCCACCCATTGCGCGTTAAGGCAGCACGAAGATGCGTTGACATCATCTTTGATGATGCTACGATGACTCCATGCGAACGACGTTGAACATCGACGATGACGTGCTGGAACGGGCGAGGGCCTTGTCTGCAAAGCTTCACTCGCCGTTCAAGAAGGTCATCAACGAGGCATTACGGGCAGGGTTGGAGCAGGTTGAGAGGCCCGCCAACCAGCGTCCTTATGTGACCGAGCCCCACCCCATGGGGCTCTTTCCGGGCCTGGATCTGAACAATATCCAGGAGCTGTTGGCCCAGACGGAGGGAGAAGACAGCCGTTGATTTTGGTCGATGCGAACATATTGCTCTACGCGGAAGACTCCCTGAGCGCGCTCCATCGGCAAGCCCGGTCCTGGTGGGACACCCAGCTGTCCGGTACGGACCCTGTGTGCTTGAGCTGGGTCGTCGTTTCGGCGTATATCCGCATCGGCACCAATCCGCGGGTCTTTCAGCATCCCCTCTCACTTCCCCAGGCCCTCGCACGAGTACAGAGCTGGCTAGACCAACCGTGCATCCGCCTCGTTCAACCCACCCAAAGGCACTGGGTGCTCTTTCAACAGATGCTCACGGACGGCCAGGCACGGGGGAATTTGGTCACGGACGCCCACTTGGCCGCCCTGGCCATCGAGCATGGGTGCGTGCTCTGCTCGACCGACGCCGATTTTTCACGGTTTTCGGCTCTCAAATGGCGGAATCCGCTTGCCTAAGGATTGGCACCCAACGGAAACCCAGGTGGCGCCAGACCGCAACGCATCACAGACATCAAGAACAAGTGAACAAGTGGACAGCCACCACCGCATACCACCGCATACCGCCAGACGGCCTCGACCGATGATCGCTCCATGCCGATCAGAGCCACCTGGGTGCTGCCCGGGCAGTCCTGTTCGAGAAATGGCACGATGCGATGAGACAGATTCTCGTCGAGGAGCCGCTTCATTACGGAGCAATGCCCACCAGGCGATGCTCACGATCGGCCGCGAAGACAAGGCAGGCGGTGATGTCCGCGTCTTCGAGCTCGGGGAAGTCATCGAGGACCTGCTCACGGCTGAGCCCGGCGGCGAGTTGCTCCAGGACGTCATACACGGTAATCCGAAGACCCCGAACGCACGGCCTGCCGCCCCGCTTTCCGGCTCCGAGCGTGATCCTTTGGTGGTAGTCCATGCGTTGCACCTCTCGACGTTGGCAGCCGACATCGATTCTACGCCCCAGGACAGGGTATCTGTCGAGACCGGGAAATGGCCCTGCGTGGCGGCAGTCTGCTTCGGTGGACTCCAGCTCGATCGGGTTTAG
>Ga0210096_1000828_pt1 | contig 10410 bp, 8 predicted proteins | sample China_Galinas_PW_4_FD_184864 | JGI IMG/M metagenome (GOLD analysis project Ga0210096, IMG submission 184864) | Wetland microbial communities from San Francisco Bay, California, USA, that impact long-term carbon sequestration - China_Galinas_PWA_D2... | ecosystem: Environmental > Aquatic > Marine... | reverse complement strand
GCCTTGAAGCGGACGAAGCGTTCGTAGTGGCCCAGGTCGAGGTCCGTTTCCGCACCATCGTCGGTGACGAATACCTCGCCGTGCTGAAACGGGCTCATGGTGCCTGGATCCACGTTGATATAGGGATCCAGTTTGATCAGTGTGACCTTGAGGCCGCGCGCCTCGAGAATTGCGCCCAGGGAAGCGGCGGCGATGCCCTTGCCCAGAGACGAGACCACTCCACCAGTGATGAATACGAATCGGCTCACAGGGCCTCCGTCGTCAGGTGAAAATGGGTATCAGCCGTGCCATCCAGACGAGGCCGCAGAATACCAGATCCGGGGAACCCCCTCAACGAAATGCCGTGTAACCGCACCGCTTAGCACTTGTCACCGAGCTTAGCCCAACCGGTCCCGAAAACCAGTTTCGGGAGCCGTGTCGTCCCGTCAGCGGATGTCCTCGATGGCGAATTTCTTGTCCATCACCTCGGGTTTGATCAGGGCGTGGCCCATGAGTTGCCAGTGCGCGAGCTCGGTGATCCCTGATGGCACCACGACCACGAAATCCTGCAGGTCGTCTTTGGTATAGCCGTAGTCCTGCGCCGCCAGGCCGCAGACCCGAAACTCGATACCAAGGTCGCTGTAGTAGCGCATCCGCTCCACGATATCGCGATACTTCTCATAGTGTTTTTTCGCCAATGTGACGATCTCGGTCCCGTGGATCACCACCTTGATTTCCATGAACTCCGGTGCGTATCCGTAGGGGTCGTCCATCAGTGGGTTCAGCAATGCGCGCACCCAATAGAGCGCGGGACCGGCCTTTTGCGGGTCGTCGAAGTAAAAGTCGAAGACAACCTTCTGTTCTGTATAGGGCGTCTGTTCGATCTTAGCCGCACCCGCTTCCGTCACGCAGAAAACCCAGATCAACAGTGCCGTGATACCACCTTGCAGGGACTTCATGAGCGCCACCACCTCGTGCGGGTCCATTCGGAATAAGTGTAACCCCCGAGGGGCGAATTTTCCCACTGCACCCCCAACGGCACGTGCGGAAACTGATTTTTACCTGTTGCCGGGTTTACACTACCGCGATCCTGCGAGTTACCTGATACAAACGATGCGCTGGCTCGATCGAATCCCACTCGTTCCCCTGATGTTCGTGGCCCTGCTGCTCGGTCTGGCGCCCTTTCAGCCAGAACCCCACCTGTGGGAGAAACTGAAGATGCTGACCTCGGGGACCCTCTGGCGGCCTATCGACTACTTCGATCTCCTCCTGCACGCCGCGGCCCCGGCGCTAGTGGTGTTGAAGCTCGCGCGGGTGGGCTGGCGCGCCTCACAGGCCACTACCCCTCGATAAATCACTAGGAGATATCGGATGGAAATGTCCCTGGCATCGATACAGCGCGCAGTGGGCGGCGAGATCGAGGGAGACGCCGATTTTGTTGTGTGCGGCGTGAATTCCCTTGACCTGGCCGGGGTCAGCGAAATCAGTTACGCCGAGAGTGAGCGCTATCTCGAAAAGGCCGATCGCTCAGCGGCCGGCGTGCTGGTCGTCACACCGGATTTTCCCTCCCTGCAGGGCAAGTCCCTGCTGCGCTGCGGTGTGCCCCGGGCCACCTTCGTTCGCGTCATGTATCTCTTCCAGGAATCGCATGCGCCCCCGCAAGGGCTCCGGTCCGGTGCGGTCGTCGCTTCCGGTGCATGGCTCGGCCAGAACGTGTCGGTTGGCGAGAATGCGGTCGTCGCAGACGAAGCCCGGGTGGGCGACGGGACGGAAATCGCCCCGGGTGCGAAGATCGGCAAAGGTGTGCGAATCGGGCGAAACTGCCTCATCGGCCCCAACGTCGTGTTGTACGACGGCATTTCGCTTGGCGACAGGGTACGGATTCATGGCGGTGCGGTCGTCGGCGGCGAGGGTTTCGGGAACGTCCGAACCGAACAAGGGTGGATCCGGATACCGCAACTGGGCACCGTGGTCATCGAGGACGACGTCGACATCGGCTGCAACACCTGCATCGACCGGGCCGCGTTCGGTGAAACACGAGTACGCCGCGGCACCAAGATCGACAACCTGGTGCAGATCGCACACAACGGGGACGTCGGAGAAGACTGCCTGATCGTCTCCCAGACCGGTCTGGCAGGCAGTGTCACGCTGGGAAAGAACGTCACCCTGTCGGGCCAGGTAGCCGTAATCGAGCACATCAAGATCGCTGAGGGCGCGATCATCGCCGGGCAGACCGGTGTCACCAAGGACGTTGGACCAGGGGAGATCGTATGGGGCACCCCCAACCGCGCCTTCAAGCGGGTCACGCGGGAACTCGCCGCGCTGGCGCGCCTACCCGGCGCCCTAAAAGACCTCAAGGAACTGAACAAGCGGCTGCGAAAACTAGAAGACTCCAGCGCTGAAGGCCAGGAATCGTAGCCGCATTACGATGCCGCGGTATTCATTCGCAGGCCCAGTACCCGACGACCCCGGCGATCTTCCCGTCCCGGTAAATCAACGGGATCCTGTCACGCTCCCAGGGTGGCACGCCTGCCTCCTGAAACAGTTTCTTGAGGCGATGGTGATGTCCGCGCCCGGCGGGACTGCAGGACTCACCGCCCTGCCTGAACCGAACCTCGACTGCCTGCCCCGGCTCCGGCAAATGGATCCCCTCGACGGTAAGCATCTCCCGGGTCAGGACAAGCCCGAGGTGCGGGATCTGCAGTGGGCGCAGTGTGTCCCATACCCATACCAGGTCCGGATCATGCGCCGGGAGAGGCTCGAACGCGAACAACGCATCGCGGTAGCGTCTGACCTCCGCACCCGGCCAGCGCACACGTGGCGTGGCATCGGAGGCCACCCCGAGCACGTCCTCGTCGATCCGCAGCATCTGACCCCGCGTCGGTGGCGGCAGTCCATGCCCTTGTATCCACAATCGCAGCACCCGGGACCGCCGCTGCCGCGAGAGCCGCAACAAGCCGGATACGGACAAGGTACCATCACGAGGATCCGCCACGCTTGACAGATCGGCGCGTCCCACCTCTTCCAGCACCGCGGTCCCCTCGGCCTGCAACATCGCCGCCCGTGTCAGGGTGCGTGACACCGAAGGCCATCGCTCCCGGATCAGCGGCATCACGACATGACGCAGATAGTTGCGGTCATAGCCCGTCTCCCGGTTGGCGGGATCGTCCACCCAATCGAGACCCGCTTGCTGTGCGTAGCGTTCCAGGGCAGCGCGCTCGAACCGCAGCAAGGGTCGCGTATGCCATCCCTCATGGAAGCGAGTGCACGCCGGCATGGCAGACAAACCGTTCGGTCCCGCCCCACGCAGGGCCTGCAGCAGAAACGTCTCGGCCTGGTCGTCACGGTGATGGGCCGTCAGCAGCGTCCCGCCCGCAGGGAGAAGCCCACCCAGGGCCGCATAGCGCACCGCTCGCGCGGCGGCCTCGGGGCTCTCACCCCGCGAGGCGGCCGCTTCGACTCGCACGACACGACAGGGGACGTCCAGCCGGCGACAGAATGCCGTGCAGAACCGGGCCCAATGGTCGGCCTGCGGATGCAGGCCGTGATGGACGTGCACACAGCGAAGCTCCGTGCCATTTGGCAAGGTACAATGTGTCAGTGCGTGGAGCAACGCCACGGAATCCGAGCCACCACTGAGTCCGACAATCCACTCACCGGGCACGGCATGGGCCAGGATTTCACGCTGAAGCGAAGCCGGCTCGAACTCCCTCTGCATGTCTCACGGGAAACGTCTGTGAATCGGGGAACGGGAGTCGAGGCCACTGGGGTCCCCGAAGGTGGAAAGCCAATGGCCGCGTGTCCCGGCGGCAGGCTACGTCTTGTACACCCCGTAACTCATTAACCGCTGGTAGCGCCGTTCGATCAACTGGTCAATAGGCAATTCGCTCAGATCCTGAATTGCGGCGTAGAGCGCATTGCGAATACTGTCAGCCATGGCGCCAGGGTCGCGATGAGCCCCACCCAAGGGCTCCGGGATCACCTCGTCGATCAGACCGAGTTGCAGCAGACGTTCGGAGGTAATCCCCATGGCCTCGGCGGCTTCAGGTGCCTTATCCGCGCTCTTCCAGAGAATCGATGCGCATCCCTCGGGCGAGATGACCGAGTATGTGCTGTACTGCAGCATCATCACATGATCCCCCACGCCGATCGCCAGCGCGCCACCCGAACCCCCTTCGCCGATGACCGTACAGATGATCGGCACCTCCAGCTCGGCCATGACCTGGAGGTTCCGTGCAATAGCCTCGCTCTGGCCACGCTCCTCGGCATCCACACCCGGGTAGGCCCCCGGTGTATCGATAAAGGTGAGAACCGGCAGCCCGAATCGCTCGGCTAGCCGCATCAGCCGCAGTGCCTTGCGATATCCCTCAGGACGAGGCATGCCGAAGTTCCTGCGCACCTTCTCGTGGGTGTTCCGGCCCTTCTGATGACCGATCACGACGACGGGCTCCCCGTCGGAGCGCGCCAGACTTGCGATGATCGCGGGGTCGTCCGCGAATACGCGATCGCCGTGCAATTCCACGAAATGGGTGAACAGCGCGTCCGTGTAGTCCAGCGTGTAGGGGCGCCCCGGATGGCGCGCGAGTTGCGACACCTGCCAGGGCGTCAGGTTGGCAAAGATCGAGCTCGTCAGGGCCTGGCTCTTCGCCTGCAGACGCGAGATTTCCTCGTTCAGGTTGACGTCGCTGTCGTTACCGACGTAGCGCAGCTCCTCGATCTTGGCCTCGAGCTCGGCGATGGGTTGTTCGAAATCGAGAAAATCGGGGTTCATGTGATCCTGATGAGGCAGTTCCTGGCGGGCGCAATATTCTAACGCGCGCCGGCGATTATGACGAAGCAAACCCTACCGGAGACGGTCACGCGCCTGCGCTCATAACCTGTGTCGAGTATAAACGTTAATCCGGGATACCTTGCGCCAGGCGCAAGCCGGGGAAACCGCCCTCAACGCGTCGATAGACGGTCAATAGACGAGACTTGCGTTGCGAACGCCGTCGACCTGCGTCAGGCGGCGCAGCAGTTCATCCTCAGGCCGTACGCGCCATTCATCGTCAAGGTCCAGATCCACACAGGCCTCCCGCGAACGGTACCTGAATCGGACCGGACACCCGCCCTCCCTGAACGGCGCCAACACCTCGCCAAGCTGCTCCAGAAGCCCGTTCGCGCTTTCCCGGGGCCCCACCTCGATGCCGAGATACCTGGCGAAACGCGCCCGCGCCTGTTCGAGGTCCATGATCTCCCGGGCGCGCAGCCGCATCCCGCCCGAGAACTCATCGACTCCCAGCTGCCCCTGTACGACGAGGAGTCGATCCTTGCCGATCAGGTTGCCGTATCGAGCGTAGTCGTCGCCAAAAACGCCCACCTCGAGGCGCCCAGAGTTGTCGTCCAGCGTCAGGAAGGCCATGCGTCCCGATTGCGCGTTGCGTGTGCGGATCGAGGACACCAGGCCCGCGACGACGACGTTGCGCGTCTGCCGACGCCCCTTCCAGGCGACACCGTTTGCGCCGGACTCCACCGACAGGGTGGCGATGCGCCCTTGCGTGAAGTGCGCCAACTCCTGGCGGTATCGGTCGAAGGGGTGCCCGGTCAGGTAGAGACCGAGGGTCTCCTTCTCGGCGCAGAGGCGCATCTCCTCGTCCCATTCCTGCAACTCGGGTGTCCTGACCGGGGTCGGCAGGGTATTGTCCGCGGCACCGAAAAGGTCGCTCTGGCCTGAGATCCTGGCCCGTGCATGCTGCTCGGCCAGGCGCATGGCGTCCGTGAGTTGCGCCATGATCGTCGCCCGGTTGGTCCCGATCGCGTCCATCGCGCCGGCCCGGATCAGGGCCTCGAGGACACGTCGGTTGAGCTTCTGTGAATCCCCGCGCCGGCACACGTGATCGATGTCAGAAAACGGTCCACCCGAGTCCCGATCGCGGATCAGCCCCTCGATCGCCGCCCTGCCCACCCCTTTGATCGCGCCGAGACCGTAGAGAATCGTCATCGGGTCGATGACCGTGAAATCGAAGGCGGAGCGATTGATATCGGGCGGTTCGACCGACAGCCCCATCTGTCGGCATTCGTCGATCAGGGTGACGACCTTGTCTGTATTGTCCATGTCCGCCGAGAGCACCGCCGCCATGAAGGGTGCTGGGTAGTGCGCCTTCAGCCATGCGGTCTGATACGAGAGCAGGGCATAAGCCGCGCTGTGGGAGCGGTTGAAGCCGTATCCGGCGAACTTCTCCATCAGGTCGAAGATATAGCTGGCGTTCTGTTCCCCGACCCCGCGCTCGGTGGCGCCGGAGAGAAAGATCTCCCGCTGGCGTGCCATCTCCTGCGGTTTCTTCTTGCCCATGGCGCGCCGGAGGAGATCCGCGCCGCCCAGCGAATAGCCGGCGAGGACCTGCGCAATCTGCATCACCTGTTCCTGGTAGAGGATGACGCCGTAGGTGGGTTTGAGGATCACCTCCAGGTCCGGGTGCGGGTATTCGACCTTCGCCTTGCCGTGTTTCCTCAGGATGAAGTCGTCGACCATACCGGACTGCAGCGGACCGGGACGGTATAGCGCCACCAGGGCGATGATGTCTTCGAAGGTGTCCGGCTGCAGGCGCCCGATGATCTCCTTGATCCCCCGTGACTCGAGTTGGAAGACCGCAGTCGTCTCCTGTCGACACAGCAACGCGAAGGTGTCGGGATCGTCGAGCGGGATGTCTTCCAGGTGGACCGGGGAGTCGCCGTCCCCCCCGCCCGCGGCGATATTGCGTAGGGCCCAGTCGATTATCGTCAGGGTGCGCAACCCGAGGAAGTCGAACTTGACCAGACCGGCGGCCTCGACGTCGTCCTTGTCGAGCTGGGTCACGACACTCATCCCGCCCGGCTCGCAGTACAGCGGGGTGAAGTCGGTCAGTTCCGAGGGCGAGATCACCACGCCCCCGGCGTGCTTCCCCGCATTACGGGCCAGACCCTCGAGCATCTTCGCCATGTCGATGATCGCGTGGACGTCTTCGTCCGCATCATAGAGTTCGCGCAGCTCCGGCTCCTGTTCGAGGGCCTTGTCGAGCGTCATGCCGATCTCGAAGGGAATCAGCTTGGCGATCTTGTCGACGAAGCCGTAGCCGTGCCCGAGTACCCGGCCCACGTCGCGCACGACGGCCTTCGCCGCCATGCTGCCGTAGGTAATGATCTGGCTGACCCGCTCGCGCCCGTAGCGACCAGCCACGTACTCGATGACGCGGTCGCGCCCTTCCATGCAGAAATCGACGTCGAAGTCCGGCATGGAGACGCGTTCCGGATTGAGGAAGCGCTCGAACAGGAGGTCGTAGCGGATGGGGTCGAGTTCCGTGATCTTCAGCGCATAGGCCACCAGGGAACCGGCACCGGAACCGCGACCGGGACCCACGGGCACGCCGTTGTCCTTGGCCCACTGGATGAAATCGGCAACGATCAGAAAATAGCCTGGAAAACCCATCTTGCAGATCACATCCAGTTCGAAATCGAGTCTTTCCCCATAGCCCCGCTGTGTCTGCGGCGATGGATCGGCCAACCGGCTGACCAGCCCCCGGTGGGCCTGCTCATGGAGGTACTGGTCGGTGGTCATACCTTCGGGCACGGGAAACTCGGGCAGGACGTTCTTGCCGAAGGTCATCGAGACATTGCAGCGGCGCGCGATCTCCACCGTGTTCTCGAGGGCCTCGGGCAGATCGGCGAACAGCGACGCCATTTCCCCAGGTGTGCGCAGGAACTGCTGCTCGCTGTAGCGCCTCGGGCGCCGCGGATCGTCTAGGGTACGGCCGTCGTGGATACAGACCCGAACCTCGTGCGCCTCGAAATCCTCCCGCCGCAGGAACCTGACGTCGTTGGTGGCAACCACCGGGCTTACGTGTTTCAGGGCGAGGTCGACCGTGGCGTGCAACAGCATCTCGTCGCCTTCGCGCCCGGTGCGCTGTACCTCGAGATAGTAGTCGTCCCCGAAACACGCCTGCCAGAACGCCAGTCGGGACGCAGCCTGCGCGGGATTGCCGCCGATCAGCGCCCTGCCGACGTCACCCTCGGCCGCGGCTGACAACGCGATCAGCCCATCGTGCCCCTCGCACAGCCAGGCGCGCTCGACCAGCGGCGCGCCGTCGTGCTGTCCCTCGATGTAGGCACGCGTCACAAGACGGGTCAGGTTCCGGTATCCCGTTGCGTTGCGGCACAACAGCACGACACGGGAAGGCGCTTCATCGACTTTAGTCCCGCTCACCCGGAGATCGACGCCGATCAGGGGCTTGATGCCACGAGCCTCGGCCGCCCGATAGAACTTCACCAGGGCGAACAGGTTGTTGTAGTCCGTCAGGGCGACCGCGGGCATGCCTGCGCCCGCGACACTGTCCATCAGCGGACCGATCCGCACAAGGCCGTCCGCCAGGGAGTACTCGGTGTGCAGGTGCAGGTGGATGAATCCGACCGAGCCCGCCATGGCGCTTTCGGGTGCCGCGTCGTTCATCGACCCGTAGGGCGGCTTTCCATTCCTCGGCACTGCAGGGCGCTCAACACGGGCGCGAAGCTGCGGCGATGGCACGGGCACGGGCCACGTTCAGCCAGTGCGCGAACGTGGTCTCTGGTCGGGTAGCCCTTGTGTCGCGCAAAGCCATAACCGGGGTGGATCACGTCAAGTTCGATCATCTCGCGATCGCGGGTGACCTTCGCCAGGATGGACGCCGCACTGATCGCTTCGACCGTGGCGTCACCCTTGACGATGGCCGTGGCGGGTATGGGCAACCGGGGGCACCGGTTGCCATCCACCAGCACATGGTCCGGCACGGTGTCGAGCGCAGCGACCGCCCTTTGCATGGCTAGCATCGTGGCCTGAAGGATATTGACCTCGTCGATCTCCTTCGGTCCGGCGCTGGCCACCGCCCAGGAGAGACTTTTCTCCGAGATTTCCTCGGCCAGTCGCAGGCGCTCCGCAACCCCGATCGCCTTGGAATCGGTCAGCCCGAGAATCGGCCTGTCCGGATCCAGCACTACCGCCGCGGCGACTACCGGCCCTGCCAGCGGACCTCTTCCCGCCTCATCGACGCCTGCCACCAGAGCGAACCGCTCGATATCCGCTGTTCCGTTCATGTTCCCCTCGCATTCTAGCGCGCCACCGGGACCGAAAGGTCCGAGCATTTCCGCGTCACCGTAAACCCCCTATACTTCGCGTTGATCTCACTGATGGCAAACCTCTATGCCGACACTCAGAACCGCCGTGATCGGTGTGGGTTACCTTGGCAGGTTCCACGCTGAAAAGTTTGCCATGCTACCGCAAAGCGAACTGGTTGCGGTGGCGGATTCCCGTAAGGAGAGCGCCGCGGAGGTAGCGAACAGACTGGGCGTGGACGCCGTCACGGATTACCGGGACCTGCTGGGTCGCGTCGATGCCGTCAGTATCGTCGTCCCCACGCGATCGCACTTTCCCATCGCGCGCGACTTCCTCGGGCACGACACCCATGTGCTGATCGAAAAACCCATGACCAGTACGGTGGAAGAGGCTAGCGATCTGATCGATCTGGCGCGCGTAAAGGGTCGCGTGCTACAGGTCGGTCACCTCGAGCGCTTCAACAACGCCATCCTCGACCTCGACCGGGTCCTCGACCGGCCGATGTTCATCGAGTCACACCGCCTGGCGCCGTTCAAGCCACGCGGTACGGACGTCAGCGTCATTCTCGACCTGATGATCCACGACATCGACATCATTCTGAACATGGTGGGAACGAATCTCGACCGTATCGACGCCAGCGGCGTACCGGTGCTCTCGGACGAGGTCGATATCGCCAACGCACGCCTGGTGTTCGAGAACGGCTGCGTCGCCAACGTGACGGCGAGCCGGATCAGCATGAAATCCGAGCGCAAGATGCGCATCTTCCAGCACGATGCCTATATCTCGGTGGACTTCCAGGATCGGGTACTGAGCATCCACCGCAAGGGGAGCGGTGAGATGTTCCCCGGGATCCCCGACATCGATAGCGAGCAGACGCGTCACGAGGACGGCGACACGCTGAGAACGGAGATCGATCACTTTCTACATGCAGCGATCGAGGGCCGTGAACCGCTGGTCACCGGTGAAGACGGCAAGCGGGCCCTCGCGGCGGCCATGAGAATTACCGAGCTTCTATCCTGCCAGAAACCCGTGTCCCCCGCGGGCCCAGGTTCAGACTGACCCGATCGAGGCATAAGGCGATTGCCGGAAAATGACAGTCCAGATTGCGCCGGATTTTCGTTCGTCATCAAGACGCGACAACAGGCGCATCGTCGAACGATGGAACGGTTGAGCGCAACACTGAAGGACGGACGACAAAGACAAGCAGGATGGTATGTCATTTGACAGAAATCGCCTTATTGACGCCGGGCAGTCCGCAATCAGGTGCTCGCCGGTACCGGGCTTCACCGATCCGAACCCCTGCACGACTTCACCTGAGCCAGTTGATTCGG
>Ga0210096_1000827_pt1 | contig 10435 bp, 14 predicted proteins | sample China_Galinas_PW_4_FD_184864 | JGI IMG/M metagenome (GOLD analysis project Ga0210096, IMG submission 184864) | Wetland microbial communities from San Francisco Bay, California, USA, that impact long-term carbon sequestration - China_Galinas_PWA_D2... | ecosystem: Environmental > Aquatic > Marine... | reverse complement strand
GTGGACGACGTCCTGGGGTGGAACTTCGTGGACTGGAACAACGCACCATTCGACGACGACGGTCACGGCACCCTCGTGTCTGGCATAATCGCCGCAAATACAAACAACGCCAAGGGCATCGCGGGCATTAACTGGGGCGCGAAGATAATGCCCCTGAAGGTCTCGGACTCCACGGGCAGGACTAACGCATTCGATGTGGCAAAGGCCATCATGTATGCCGCGAACAACGGGGCGCGAGTCATCAACCTGAGCTTCGGCGGCGGCGAGATAAGCGCCATCGAGCAGTTGGCGGTGGATTACGCAAACGCGAGGGGTGCAATAGTGGTAGCGTCCTCGGGCAACGAGGGAGTGAACATCGAGAACTACTCGCCCGCGTCGCTGAGGGGCGTGATCACGGTGGGAGGCACGGGGTACGACGACTCCCCGGTGGAGGACTATAACTTCGGCCAGAACGTATTCGTCGCGGCTCCGTCGGAGAGGATATTCTCGCTCAGGGCGCGCAACACGAGCTCGCTCGGCAGGGGGCTTGTCTCGATATACTCATTCGGCGAAGACGGGCTCTATTACTACGCGGGCGGCACGTCGTTTTCGGCCCCCATGGTCTCGGGCACGGTGTCGCTCATGCTCTCCATGGACCCCACTCTGACTCTCGACGAGGTGCGGTGGAAGCTCCTTCAGGGCGCGGTGAGCAAGGCCAAAAAGGGAGGCTGGGACCCGCATGCCGGCTTCGGAAGGATAGACGCCGTCTCGGCGCTTGAGGCCGACCCCGCGCAGGGCATGGTGCTGGCCTGGCTTGAGAGGCCGGAGATATTCGGGGAAAGGGTGTTGTTCTTTGGCTCTGCCTCGGCCGCAAAGTTCAAGGCCTACACGCTTGAGATAGGCAGGGGCAGCAACCCCTCAAGCTGGACCACCGTCAAGGAGTCCGAGGGGCCGACGAGCTCCGGAGTGCTGGGCATGGCGAGCGCGGCAAGCATACTTAAATCACGGGACTGGTCGCTGAGGCTAAGGGTCACTACCCAGGACGACAAACGCTCCGAGGCGACCTACCAGTTTAATTCGAGGGACCTCAAGCGGTGACCTGCCCCGCCTCCGAGCCCTTCCGGCCTTAGTCCGATGAAATCTCTGGGAGACAGGGGCGAGAAGCTGGCGGCCGGGTTTCTCAAGAAAAGCGGCCTAAAGATACTCAAGCGAAACTACACATCTCCCACCGGCGAAATTGACATCATAGCGCGCGACGGCGATACGGTCGTGTTCGTGGAGGTGAAGACGCGCACCGACGACCAGTTCGGCCCACCCGAGCAGGCCGTGGGCGGGCGAAAGCAACAGAAAATAAGAACGGCGGCCCTTCATTACCTGCAGGGCCTCAAGGAGCAGCCCGCGGCAAGGTTCGACATCGTGAGCATCTACGTCAGGGGCGACAAAGAGGAAGTAGAGCACATAAAGGACGCTTTTGAGGCCTGACCTTTCCGATCTCAGTGCCCCGATTAAGGCCGCCCGCAAGGGCCTCAAGCCCGAGGTGCCACGGGGCAGTCTTGACGGAACAGTTAGAAATTACTAAAATATTACGCTATGTCTCCAACTAAGAATAAATCCAAGAACAATAAGACCATATTCGATTATCAGGCTGAGGTCTGTAAGACGCTTGCAAATCCCAAGCGCCTTGAGATAATCAACGCCCTCAGGGATGGCGAAAAGAGCGTCAGCGAACTGGTCGAGATCCTCGGCATTCCGAAGGCCAACGTCTCTCAGCACCTGACGGTCATGAGAAGTAAGGGAGTGCTCAACTCCCGCAAGAACGGCGTAAACGTCTTCTACAGCATAACGAGCCACAAGGTCGTGGACGCCTGCACTCTGATGAAGGAAGTCCTTGCCGAGCAGATGCACGAGCAGTCAAAGCTGTTTAAGGGCATGATCGGGCATTAGTTCCCGTCCCGCGGTCTCTTCTCTCGTAATAATCCGGATTACTCAGCGGATGGACAAAAAAATACGCCGGAGGCGGCTTTGGGGGGTGTGGGTGTGCCTGCCTCCGGCGGTGTGATAAAGCTTTTTTAGTAGGTAAATACCACGTCGGCGTTCTTTCCGCTCTCCAGGACCTTCGAAGCGTTGACGAACTTCGCTCCCTCAATGGCCTGGTCTTCGTGGAAATCCCTCGCGTCCGACGACGGATGGCATACGTAGAGCACGCCTTCCATCTCGAGGTAGTTCTCGAGCATCGTGTTAATGGGTTCGAACGTCGCGAACTTCAGGTCGTCGGGGATCTTACCCTTCTTGGCGATGTTGACCGCCTCGTCCATCAGGAATATCTCGCACTCGTAGTCGAACGAGATTGCCGTGAGCGCCTGCGCGAATACCGCCGAGACGTTCTCGGTCTCCTTGAACGGGTCGCGTGAGATTACGTAAACAACTTTTGCCATGTTCTCTTAACTCCTTCTATATGAAAAGTGTGGTGTTTGATTTGTACGATTCGCTGAGGAACGCGGCCACGCCGCCGACCTCTATGCCGTCGAGGAGGTCCTCTTTCTTGATGCCCATGACGTCCATCGACATCTGGCAGGCCACTATATTGAGGCCGAACTCCATTGCCATGTCCATCAGGGAGCCAAGGCCCTCGACGTTCTTCTTGCCCATCATGTAGCGGAAGAGCTTGGGGCCGATGCCCGCGAAGTTCATCTTCGAGGTGGGCAGTTTAAGCCAGCCCTTGGGCCTCATCCAGAGCACCATCTTCTCAAGAAATCCCCTGCCGGCCGTGGAAAAGCTGGCTTTCTTGATGACGTCGATGCCCCAGAACGTCACGAATATAGTCACATTTTTGCCCATTGCGAGCGCGCCGTTGGCGATAATGAAAGCGGCCATCGCCTTGTCGAAGTCGCCGCTCATGAGCACCATGGTAAGGCCGTTGCCCTTGGCCTCGACCTTGGCCAGGCGCTGCTCAAGCTCCTGGACTTTCTCGTTTATTGCCATTTCATCGCTCATTTTCGCACTCCCCTCAAGTGGTTATTTCTTTTTGATAGTCGCCGTTATTTCCTTGCCCTCTTTGTTGATGCCCTCGAGAACGTTGCCCGTCTCGTTGCACCACGCGGTGATATCAGGCTCGAAACCCGGGTCGTCGCAGACCACCTCGAATACGTCTCCCGATGCCGCTTTCTTGAAGGCCATGGCGGTCTTCATTATCGGCATGGGGCAGGCCATCCCTTTAAAATCAAGTTTTGTAGCCATGTTGCTTCCCTCCTTATACTCGCTGTTTGTAGTGACTGAATCAGTTATCCTTATATATTACAAAATAGTGATATGAAAGTCAATGAATTTCTAAACTTCTGAATCTATTGACAAACCCGTGTTAATTTTCTTATACTTTTTGCTATACTCATATCAAAATTTCTTATGTAAAGAATATATGTATACTTTTAGTATACTTCGCGTGTAAAATCAAGCACGTCAGGAGGTTAGTCGTAAGGTAGCAATTCGGCATAATTTTTTCGCGTGCAAAATCCATCAAACCGGGAGGGGTTTATGAAAAAAGTATTAATTCTGATGTTGGCGCTCGTTATGGTCATGGGCCTGGCGGGCATCTCAATGGCGACGAACGGTGACAACCTGATCGGCATCGGTGCTATCTCAAGGGCCATGGGGGGAGTCGGCATCGCCGCCCCGCAGGACGCCATCAGCGCGACGTTCGCAAACCCGGCGGGCATGTGCTTCGGCCCGTACTGCCCGGGTTCGGAAGTTAACTTCGATGGGACCGCGTTCATCCCTTCGCCTTCGGCCAGCGTGCCTGGTCTGGCCAACGCCGACAGCGATTCAAAGGTCTATCCGATTCCGGCGTTCGGCTTTTCCGTGCCCATCAACGACAGGGTAAGGTTCGGCCTTTCCGCTTACGGCACATCAGGCCTCGGCGTGGACTACAAGGACACGAGTTTTGGCCCTATGGCGGCTTATACGAATCTCCAGATTCTGAAGTTCTCGCCGAACGTGGCTTACAGGGTCAACGATAACTTTTCCGTAGGCGTGGGTCTGCATATCAACTACTCCAACCTCGACCTCGCCCAGGGCTCTGAGTTCGGCTACGGCTTCGGTGCGCAGGTGGGCGCGATATACAAGGTTAACGACAACGTATCGCTGGGTATCACCTACAAGACGCCGCAGGCGGTGAAGCACAAGAACGTGGCGGACTTCGATGGCAATCTCATTTTTGACGACCTGAAGCTTACCTCACCTCAGGAGGTTGGCGTGGGTGTGGCATTTGAGCCGATGCCCGGCCTGATGCTTATAGAGGTTGACGGCAAGTTCATCAACTGGAAGAACGCCGCCGGTTACAAGGACTTCGGCTGGAAGAACCAGTGGGTGGTCGCGGTTGGCGCCCAGGTGAAGCCGAACGACAGAGTGGCCCTCAGGCTCGGCTACAACTACGGCAGCAACCCGGTTGATGAACATCCCGGCTGGAACTCTCTCGGCGGTACGACCGTACAGGGAACTCCAGTTCCGATCTTTAATTACGAGTATCTCAGGATAATCGGGTTCCCGGCTATCGTCCAGCACCATGTGACGGCCGGCGTAGGCTTCGACATCAACCCGAACCTGTCGATCAACCTGGCATACATGCATGCCTTCAAGGAGAAGATCACCGAGACCGATATCACCAGCACATATACGCTTCAGTCGGAACTCTCCGAGGACAGCGTCGACTTCGGCATAACCTACAGGTTCCAGTAGCAGGCACTTGGCGGTTACCGCCAAATGTTGTATAGTTAAAGTACGGGGGGCGGCCGGGCAGTAGCCCGGCCGCCTCTAATGTTTCGTAAGGAGAGAGAGACAAGTATGAAACTCAAGACGCTGGTTACGATATTCCTGCTCGTGCTCGTGCTGGTCCCGGTTGCCGCCATGGCCGCCGACCCCACGCCGGAGCCCCTTAAGGACTTCACGTTTGAGGGCCTGGACGGCACGACGTTAGACACCAGCACGCTCAGGGGAAAGCCGGTCGTAATCGTCATTGCAGCCACATGGTGCCCTCCTTGCAAGAGGGAGGCCGACGACGTCGAGAAGGCATACCTCGAATACAAGGGCAAGGGAGTGGTCTTCCTTGGCGTGTTCGCCCTTAGCTCCGAGAGCTCCATCAAGAAATTCGTGAAAAAGCACGGCGTAACGTTCCCGGTCGGCAAGGCCGACGGCTTAAGGGAACAGTTCGGCTGGAAGTCCTTCCCCAAGACCGCTTTCGTTGACTCAGACGGCGTCATCCAGGTATTGCATGGGGGAGAGATAAACTATAAGCAGATGGCAGAGGGCATAGAGAAAATACTTCACTGATTTATATACCGTTATCATTTTTGTTGTCAGTACAAAGCTGAAAAGGGGAGCCCCATGGCTCCCCTCTTTTTTCCTTGACAAATATATTCAAGAATTATAATATTTGCATATAATGGAGGCGCTGGCGTGGCGGTAAAGGTCGAGGAAAAAGCCGTACCCAAGGACAAGGTGGAGACCCTCAAGGTCATGGCCCACCCGGTGCGCCTAATGATACTCGATGAGCTTACGGGCGGCGTGAAGTGCGTGAGCGACCTCGAGGAGTTCCTCGACATCAGCCAGTCCAACGTATCGCAGCACCTCGGCCTTCTCAGAAGGCACGGCATAATCGACTACTATATGGACGGCAGGCTCAGGTGTTACTTCCTCAAAGACCCCTTGGTCCCCGACCTGCTCAAGCTGCTTAAGACGGAGTACGACGAGGACCTTCCGGCCCCGGCGTGCTGTCCGGTAACTAAGAAGGGCAGGTATCCGGGCAAGGGGAGGAGGGGGTAAGCCTCATGGGGGGATATCGGTGCTTGTGATAATCAAGAGCGGCCCCGATAGCGATGAGGCCATGAAGGCTATCGGAATCGCGAGGGACGAGACGGCTGATATCGTGCTCATAGGGGACGCGGTTTATCTGGCCCGTCCGGACGGTCTCGAGGGATTCTGCGGCACGGCGTTCGCCCTTGCGGAAGACATAAGGTCCAGGGGCATAGTGGATATCGACAAGGGCGTGAAGGAGATAACGCCTGAAGAGCTCATAGAACTCATGGCCGGCGAGGACAAGGTCGTGGGGATGCTCTAAGACGCATATGAAAGGAGATGCAAAGTGGACATAAAGCTTACACAGATGTCTTCGTGCTCGGGTTGAGCCGCCAAGTTCGGTCCTGAGGACCTGTCCCACGTGCTGGGGCAACTGCCAAAGATAGTGGACGAAAACGTGCTCGTGGGCACCGCATACGCCGACGACGCGGGCATCTACAAAATAACGGATGACGTGGCCGTGGTCTTAAGCGCGGACTTCTTCACTCCGATTGTGGACGACCCGTACTGGTTCGGCGCGATAGCGGCGGCAAACGCGCTGTCGGATATTTGGGCCATGGGCGGAAGGGCGGTCTGCGCCCTGAACCTTGCCGCGTTTCCCGGCGAGGCCGAGTTCCGGCCCTCGCTCTCAGAGGTGATAAGGGGTGGCAGCGAGAAGATGTCCGAGGGTGGAGTCGCGATCATCGGCGGGCACACGATAAAGGACAAGGAGCCCAAGTTCGGCTACGCCGTGCTCGGCCTCATAAACCCTAAGGACATACTGGACAACTCCATGGCGAAGCCCGGCGACGCGATGGTCCTGACCAAGCCGCTGGGCACGGGCATAATCTCCACAGCCATAAGGCGGAGCATTGCCGGCCAGGACTCCATAGACGAGATAACGGCGGCCATGGCGGCGCTAAACAGGCGCGCAAGCGAGATAATGCTCAATGTGGGCATAAGTACCGCGACCGACGTCACGGGGTTCGGGTTCATAGGCCACCTCTGGGAAGTGCTTAACGCGAGCAACCTCACGGCGCGTGTGTACGCGGGACGGGCTCCTTACTTCAAGGATACGCTCTCGTTCATAGAGCAGAACGTCATACCCGGCGGCACCATGGCCAACTTCAACACCTTTGTGCGGCGCGTGGCATATGCCGAGGGGGTCTCGGAGGCGCACAAGATACTTCTTAGCGACGCCCAGACCTCGGGCGGCCTTCTCATATTCGTGCCGCAGGAGAAGAAGGACGCGCTTGTCTCGGCCCTTGAGGCAGAAGGTATCCTGGCGGCGCACGTGGGCGACACCTCGGGCGAGGAGCCCGAGGGCGAGAGAAGAATCCTCGTAGAGCCGTAAGACCATGGGCATATACCTGCTTCTTTTCGTGGCCGGCGCGTCGGTCGGTTTTCTCTCGGGCCTCCTCGGCCTGGGCGGGGGGATATTGATGTTCCCGATACTCCTGTACCTTCCGCCGGCGTTGGGCCTCGGCTCCATTGACGTCAAGAGCATCACAGGGCTTACCATGGCGCAGGGTTTCTTCGCCTCGCTCTCGGCGATGCTCTTCTACAGGAGCGAAAGGCTCGTAAACAGGCCCCTCGTACTTACGTTCGGGATCTCGCTTGCGGCATCGTCGCTCGTGGGCTCGCTGTTGTCTAAACTCGTGCCGGACGGGCCGCTGCTTTTCATCTTCGCGGTGCTGGCACTCATAGCTGCGGTGATGATGCTTCTGCCCAGGCGTTACGGCAGGGACGAGCTGACGGAGGCGGAGGTGAGTTTCAACCGCCCGCTCGCAATAGCGATAGGTCTCGGGCTCGGTTTCTTCCTGGGCATGGTGGGGCAGGGCGGGGCGTTCATCACGATACCGATACTGTTATACGTCCTGAAGGTCCCGCTCAGGGTGGCACTGGGAAGCACGCTCGCCATAGGGGTAATATCGGCCTCGGCCGGGCTTTTGGGCAAGGTGACCACCATGCAGGTGCAACCTTTGATGGCCGCGGCGATGCTGGCCGGGGCGATTCCAATGGCGTGGGTGGGCGGCGCGGTAGGCAAAAGGACCGAGACTCGGCACCTCAAGTGGCTGCTTGCGCTCGTGATATCCGCGGCGGCCCTTAAGATTTGGCTGGATATCTTTTAGAAGTATAGCGCTCCCTGTATCAGGTCATCCCTGTTTATGACGTATGTGTCCCCTTCTCGCCTGCCTTTGATAGGAATCGGATGGCAGCTGCCGAACCCCTTCAACTCGTCCATGGAAAAGCGCTGTCCGCAGTACGCGCACACTAAATCTCCACCCTCGGTTCTGTAACCGAGCTTATTGGGATAGCACTTGGCGCAGGCATCGAAGTATGACTCCACCGTTCCGTTTACCATAACAACGAAATAGTCTATCGTCGTGCCGCCATTCTCGATGGAATGGAATACGGGCATCCCATCGCCGAGGTCGCCGATGGGTATGCGAATCTGGCCTCCCGAGGCCGGCGCCTTCGTGTACTCGGGTTTCCGAGCGCACGAGGCGAGCGCCAGCACCAGGAGAAGGACCGCTAATGCCTTCAGGCTTCTCGGCATTACATCCCTTTCATGTCCTTCATGTCCTTCATGTCATCGCCACTTCCGGTCATCTCGAGGGCTTCCTCGAACGTCATTGGCATGCCGTGTTTTGCGGCCTCATCGCGGCTCGAATATGCGGCGATGCCCCATGCCATTGGCGTGGTGAACTCGTCGCTATGGACGTAGGCCGCCTTTGCGGCTTCTATCCATTCGCCGGTGTCGGCGTCACGCACGTATGCCTCCGCGGGCTCTTCGTCCTGCTCGTTATAGTAATAGAGCATATCACCGATGTCGCAGAACGGGAGCATTTCATCTTTCATGACGATTTCCGCAGAGTATACGGAAGTCGGGCTTACCCCCATGCCGCAGAGCGTGCAGCGAGAACCCTGGGGTATTTCCATGGGTTCGGCGAAGGCGATCCCCACAAGCACCGCCATTGCGATTATCAAAACCAGGGTGAGTATCAGATTCGAATGCTTCTTCATTTGCGCCTCCATGTTTTATCTGTCGTTCCGGAGGCGGCATTCGCCGCCTCCGGAACATTATGTCGTTAGTTTCATAATAGGGAGCTACATCTTTTTCTTGTATCCCCATTTGTTCATTTCCAGAGGCATGCTCTTGTCCGCCGCGGCTTCGAGCATGGACCCGTCATAAACGCTTACGTTTGTGTAGCCAAGCAGGTCGTGAAGGACAAAGTAGCCCAGAGCGGCCTGAGTGCCACGGTTACTGTAAGTTATGATCTCGACGTCTTTGTTAGCCGGAAGCCCCACCCCTTTCGCCATCTCCTGCAACTGCTCCAGATGCCTCACAAAGGAGGGAGAGAACTCTATTCCGGCTATGGTCACGAAGTCAGCCGGCAGAAGCAGGGACCCGGGAAGGTGTCCGAACCGCTTTATGTAGTTCTTCTTCTCGTGTCCGAAATCCTCATCCGGCAAACGGGTGTCCACAATGAACACCTTGGAAGACTTAAGGGCCTTCTTCACCTCGGCCTTGGTGGCCAGTTTGGACTCCGCAAGTTCTCCCGAGAAATTCCCCGGCGCGGCGACTACGGGCTCCGTGGAGACCGCCTTTCCCGCCTGTGTCCATGCCGCGAATCCTCCGTTGAGGATTGCGACCTTGTCATGACCGAGGGCCTCGAGTGTCCAGAGCGCCCTTGCGCTCTTTGCGGTGTCCTGGGCCGTGACCCCTTCGTCGTAGAGAATTACATAGGAGTCGTTGTTTACGCCATAGCTCCGGAGCATGCTGACGAGGTCGTTCACCTTTGGCATCATGAACCCCACGTACTCGTCGTTCATGGTCTGCCATGGGCCGAATGCCTTCACAGCGCCCGGGATATGGTTCTTTTCGTATTGAGTGAACGCCCCAACACTGAGCACTACGACGTTGGGTGTCTCAAGGTTCTCGGCGAGCCAGTCGACGCTCACCAGTTTCTGCGATTCCGCCGCGGCCGCTCCGTAGGAGCAGACGAGAAGGATCGCCGCTGCTAAAAGTGCTGCGAGTTTACTCTTATATGTGTTCATAGTGATTCCTCCATATGGCAGTTGAAATATCATCTTCCTACTCCGTCACGAAGCCCCATGCGAAGCGCACCAGCGGCAACTCCTTGTCTTGCGCGTATTCGAGCATGGAGCCGTCGTATGTTTTGACATTCCTGTACCCCATTACGTTATGGAGGATGAAGTAGCCCATTCCCGCCTGCTGCGCGCTGTTACAGTAGACGATGATCTTTGCGTCCTTGTCTTTGGGAAGACCTACTCCCTCTGCCATGGCCTCGAGTTCCTCGGGGCTCTTGATTGTTGCGGGCGCGCGATTTATCCCGGCGTTCGTCATGAAATCGACGGGGAAGTTGAGCGAGCCCGGGATGTGGCCGTACCTGACGACGTCGGGCCTCTTGTCAATTCCGAAATGCTGTATGGAGTTCCTGACGTCCAGGAATATCGCCTCCTTGGTTTTAAGGTTTGCCTCAACGTCGTCCAGCGTGGCCACCTTGGTCGCGTCGTGCTCTGCGGTGAAATCTCCTTCCCGTACGGGCGGAACCACCTTGTCAATGGGCCGGCCCTCGAACGTCCATTTGGTGAACCCTCCGTC